>Ga0105053_10011371_pt1 | contig 10925 bp, 12 predicted proteins | sample BON01_FD_78093 | JGI IMG/M metagenome (GOLD analysis project Ga0105053, IMG submission 78093) | Freshwater microbial communities from Lake Bonney liftoff mats and glacier meltwater in Antarctica - BON-01 | ecosystem: Environmental > Aquatic > Freshwater > Ice > Glacier meltwater | place: Lake...
ACTTAGGCGGTCCAAAGCGTTTATAGCGGCATATACGTCTTCAGGGCCGAAATGAATTGAGACTATGGATCTACAGAGCGGGTCTTGTTGAGACTGGGGCCTAAGTCCGACAGGCTGCTAGGGCATCCGCCCCCCCCAGAAGCCGGGATGAAAATCGATCAGGTATTATACCAACGTCTCTTTTGTTTGGGACTTTGGCCCGCCTGCGCCGAGGCTTCGGCGAGCAGGCGCCCGGCAAGCCGGGGGTAGGGGCGGACCGCCGGGCCGCCCGCGAATGAGTGATCGGCGCGCCCAGCGGTCGCGCCCTACCCAAAGTCCAATTCTCCAGAGCGGTTGGTATTAAATCGACATCCGGATTGGTTTTAGTCGGGAACAGGTTAGGTTTCGTGGGTTTCCCAGAAACCGGCCTGACCCGCCAAACACCAAGTATGCTGCTAGTGATTATCATCCTCGTTTTGTTGAGTGCCCTCGTGGCGACCGACCCCGATACCCCGGGAGGAGGCCGCTGACGCACGTTCGCGAACCCGCCACTCCCTAGAGAGGTCCCTCCCGATTGCGCCCCAATGCCCCTCGATCTGATCGTGCCGCTCACCGGTCGTGCTTGCCCTGTTGCGTCGGTCCCAAGCGGAGCGACCACAGAATGAAGAGGCCGACCACAAAGAAGAGCGTGTTGGCCAGCGCCGCCGCACGGTAGCCGTGCCAGGCCGCCATCCATCCGAAGACAGGTTGCCCGATCACGGCCGCCAATTTCCCGAAAAATCCCCAGTAGCCAAAGAACTCCCCCGCTCGACCCTCGGGCGTGAGCTGAGAGACGACGGCCCGCGCACCCGACTGCAGTGAACCCATCGCAGCCCCAGCGAGGATGCCGATGAAGTAAAACTCAACCTTCGTCGTGCAAAACCCCGCCCAGAGACACACGACGATCCATTGCCCGAGCGCTAGGGAGAGAATCTTTCCCGGCCCGACTCGATCCTGCAGGCGGCCAAACCCGTAAGCACCGCCAATCCCAGCAAGTTGCAGCACAACAAATAGGGCGATGATCTCCGACTGGGCCATCGCCAGCACTTCGGTCGCATAGACTGAGGCAAAGGCCACGATCGCGGTAAGTCCGGCCAAAAAGAACAGCATCGCGACAAAGAACCCCGCGAGCGTGCGGTGGCGGGGGAGCTCGCGGCGCATTTGCATCAGCTGCCGAAAACCCAGACCGAGGTAGCTCTCACCCGGCTCCAAGCGCCGGCGTTTCGCCCGTTCCCGCAGCATCAAAGTGGGGAGGCAGGCCAGCATGAAAAACACCCCCGTCATCAAAAACGTCCACGGGACGCGCCCCGCCCCGCTTTTGATGATGATCAGGGCCAGCACCAGGCTGACCAATCCGCCTAGGTAGCCAAAACTCCAACCGTAGCCCGAGATTCGCCCGGCATTCTCCTTCGTGCTGATCTCCGGCAGGAAGCTCGCACAGAGATTCTCGCCCACGGAGAACGCGATGTTCGCCAGCACCACGAGGCCCAGCGCCAGCCAAACATCCCCTGCACCCACAAAGTAGAGGCCGATCGTCGCCAGCGAACAAAAGAACGCTGACGTCATCAAGTAGACCTTCTTTCGCGCGGTGATATCCGCCATCGCTCCGATCAGGGGGGAAACCAAGATCACCACCAGCTGCGAAATCGCCAAGGCCGAGCCCCACCAACCCGGCCCGTGGGTATCTCCGCCCGCCACCATACCGGTGAAATAGACCGAGAAAACGACCGTGATGATGATCGTGGTGAACGCGGAATTCGCGAAATCGAAGCAGCACCAGCCGAAAATCTCCCGGCGCCTGACCGGCATTGATTCAGAAGAGGTTACCGGCGGGTTCGCCACAATCCGAAGCCAAGGGCCGGGTCCCAACCTTGGCAAGCGTGTTGCATCCTTCCGCCGAGTGTGTCCGTATGAGGCTGATCAGGTCTCCCATTTTTCATAAAACGCCGCTTGCACGCTGGCACCGGGCGAGGTTCGCTCATTTTCCGTTTGCTCATGTCATCGTCTGCTAAAACTCCTTCTCCCTCCCTTTTTCAACGGGCCAACACCGCCCTCGTTCAGTGGATCGATTCTGATTTCTGCCCCGATGGAGCCGATAAGATGCGTTCAGAGCCCGATCGGGTTGATTGGATGCGCGTCATGCCCTTCGTGTTTCTGCACGCCGGCTGCCTTGGCGTGATCTGGGTGGGCGCCAGCGCGTTCGCAGTCTGGACCGCCGTCGCTCTCTACTTCATCCGGATGTTTGCCGTCACCGGCGTCCACCACCGCTATTTCTCGCACAAGACCTACAGCACGTCGCGGTTTGGTCAGTTCCTCCTCGCGCTCTTCGCTGGAACGACCGTGCAGCGAGGCTCGCTCTGGTGGGCTTACCACCACCGCCATCACCACCAGCACAGCGACGAAGCTGAAGATGCCCACTCGCCCCACGTCCACGGTTTTTGGTGGTCTCATATCGGTTGGATCACCAGTCGCCGGAATTTCCCGACCGATTACTCGAAGATCAAGGACCTCGCGAAATTCCCTGAGCTCGTCTGGCTCAATCGCTTCGATCTCGTCGTGCCGATTCTCTTCGCCACCGCGATTTTCAGCCTCGGAGCGCTTCTCGAAGCCTATGCGCCCGCTCTCGGCACCAGCGGGGGACAACTCCTCGTCTGGGGTTTCTTCATCAGCACCACCTTCCTCTTCCACGGCACCGGCTGCATCAACTCCATGGCTCATCTCATGGGCCGCCGCCGCTTTAAGACCAGCGACGACTCTCGGAACAGCGCGATTCTGGCCTTCATCACGCTCGGCGAGGGCTGGCACAACAATCACCACCGCTACCAGAGCTCCACGCGCAACGGTTTCTACTGGTGGGAAATCGACCCGACTTACTACGGCCTAAAGCTGCTCGCCTCCACCGGATTTATTTGGGGCCTCAAGGCCGTCCCGCAATCCGTCCTCGACGAAGGGGCGCACGCCGACCACCACGCCTCGGTCGCCGCCGCCGCCAGAGCTGCCCATGTTCATCCCGACTTCTCATCGCTGCGCCGCGTGGTTCCCACCGCCGCCGCGATCGCCGTCGCCACCGCCACCGCCGCAACGCTGGAAATCCCCCAGAAGAACTCCGGTCCCGCGATCCATCGGGATCTCACCGAGCTTGCCCACGATCTGAGGGCCGATTCGCCGAGCAATCCGCCGGTCATTTGAGTCCAAACAGCTGAGTTAGTCGTAGTCATGGAAAACTAAAATTCTTCCCATGACGAAAATCGCCATCATCGGCACCGGCATCGCTGGAATGGGCAGCGCCCATTTCCTGCACCGCGACGCTGATCTCACCCTCTTCGAGCAGAACGGCTACACCGGCGGCCATACGAACACGGTCACCGCACCCGAGCCCGGCACCGGTCGCCGACTGCCGATCGACACGGGCTTCATGGTGTTCAACAAAGTCACCTACCCACTGCTCACCCGTCTTTTCGCGGAGCTCGAGGTTCCGATCAAGTCGGCGAGCATGTCGTTCAGCGTTCGCCACGTCGATTGCGGCATCGAGTATTGCGGCTCATCGCTCAACCACCTTTTCGCCCAGCGGCGCAACCTGTTTCGGCCACGCTTCTACCGCATGCTCGCGGCGATCAACCGCTTTAACCGCGAAGCGGTGCAGGCTCTCGGCGATCCCGCGATTCACGAGATCACGCTCGGCGACTACGTTCGCGATCGACGCTACGGCGAAGATTTCCTCCGCCTCTATCTCACGCCGATGAGTTCGGCCGTGTGGAGCACCCCGCCGGAGCTTATGCTCAAGTTTCCCGCCGCCAAGCTTCTGCGCTTTTTTCACAACCACGGATTCCTCGGCCTCCACACGCAACATCCCTGGTGGACGGTCGACGGCGGCGCCTGGGAATACGTCACCCGCCTCACCGCCCCATGGAAACACCGCATTCGCCACGGCCTCGCCGCCACACGGATCGAACGCCGCCGCGAAGGAGTCGTCGTGCACACATCAGCCGGCCAGAGCGAACGTTTCGACCGCGTCATTCTCGCCTGCCACGGCGACCAAGCGCTCCGCCTCCTCGACGAGCCGACCGTGCTCGAACAACGCACGCTGTGCGAATTCAGTTACCAGCCCAACATCGCCACCCTCCACACCGATCGTTCGGTGATGCCGCGCACGCGGCTCGCCTGGTCGAGTTGGAACTACGAAGTGAACCGCACTCCCGACGGCCAAGCCTCGACCGCCACGCACTATTGGATGAACGAGCTCCAAGGTATCTCCGAGCGCGAAGATTACTTCGTCTCCATCAACCGCCCCGAAGCCATTGATCCCGCCAAGGTCATTCGCCGGATCAACTACGAGCACCCGCTGTTCAGCATGGGCGCCGTGCAGGCCCAAAAATGGATCCCCGACCTCAACGCCAGCGCGCGCGGCACCACCGAAACCTACTTCGCCGGCGCATGGCAGCGCTACGGCTTTCACGAAGATGGCCTCTTCAGCGCCCACCGCCTTTGCCAACTTCTCCTCGGCCGGGATCCCTGGCCTGCCGCTGCCGCGCCCGCCCCCGCGACCTCCGTCGCCTGAACGACCCTCAAATTCTTCGTTTTATCCCCTAGGTATACCCACCGATTCCATGCGCTCGCAACTCTACGAATGTCAGGTGGCCCACGCGCGCTTCTCCCCCAAGGCGCACCGGTTCGTTTATCGCATTTTTATGTTCGCCTTCGATCTCGATGAGCTCGACTCCCTGTCCCAGCGGCTCGCGCTCTTCTCCAGCAATCGCGCCAATCTGTATTCTTTTCGGGAGCGCGATTACCTTCCCTTGGGTGAACCCCTGCACAATTCTCCGGGCCGCGGACCGGATGATTCCTCCCTTATTTCGCCAACTCCTCGGCTCAAGGAACGCGTCGTCAACTACCTCGCCGATCACCAAATTGATCTGCGCCACGGCCGGGTCGTCCTCGTCACCCTCCCGAGGATCTTTGGCTACTTGTTCAATCCGGTCTCGTTCTACTTTTGCTTCGACGCCACCGGCGCTCCCGTCGCCGCCCTCGCCGAAGTCACCAACACGTTTCGCGAGATGAAACCCTATTTCATCGGCCAACCGGAAACAATCGACGGCCGCACCCACTTTCGCGTCCGCCTTCCGAAACACTTCTACGTGTCACCGTTTTCCGACGTCGACACCGCCTTCGACTTCGACCTCACCGTGCCCGGCGACCGACTAAACGTGAAGATTGACGATTACACCGACGCCGTGCGCACCCTCACCAGCTCCGTGGCGGGGCCGAGCCGAGAGCTGACCAACGGGCGGCTCGCCTGGTTCACCCTCAAATATCCCCTCCTCACCCTCCGCATCATCGGGCTCATTCACTGGCATGCCTTGATTCTCTGGCTTAAACGGGTTCCTTGGTTTGCCAAGGCCGCCCGAGCGACCGACCAACGCAGCCTCTATCGTCCTCATCGCTCGATCGCCAACCCCTCCGATGTCTCATGAGTAGCCACTCTCCCACCCGCACCGCCCGAGCCGCGGCGGTGGTTCCAGCCCGCGCTTCGTTCTATCGTCGCGCCGTCCTCAGCTCGTTCCGCCAGATGGCCCGCGGGCACCTGCGCCTCGAATTACCCGGCGGCGAAACCGTCCTCCTCGGCGCGCCGCCTGATGCCGAAATCGTCACCCTGCCACTGGACATCCCCGGCGATGCCGTCATCCGCATCCGTCACGAACGCTTTTTCAAGAAATGCGTCCTCGCCGGCGATATCGGTTTCGCCGAGTCGTTCATGGACGGCGATTGGGACACGCCGCAACTCACCGCAGTGATCGCATGGTTTGTGCTCAACCACGAGCAGGCTCCGTCGCTCTCGGGTTCGCGCGCCGTCCGCTCGGGGGTCCTCAATCTCCTGCGCCTCGCGAATCGGCTCGGCCACTTACTCCGCCCCAACAATCGCGCCACCGCCCGGCGCAACATCAGCGAACACTACGACCTTTCCAATGATTTCTTCGCACTCTGGCTCGACCCGAGCATGATGTATTCGAGCGCGAAGTGGGCCCGGCCCGAGTTTACGCTCGAAGAAGCCCAACAGGAGAAGAACGACGCCTTGTGCCGCCGCCTCCGCCTTCAACCCACCGATCACGTGCTCGAGATCGGCACCGGTTGGGGCGGCTGGTGCTTACACGCTGCCCAGCACTATGGCTGCCGCGTCACCACCGTGACGATTTCCCACCAGCAGCTCGCATTCGCCGAACAGCGCATCGCGGAAGCCGGGCTCGCTGATCGCATCACCGTCAAATTCTGCGACTACCGCGATATCGAGGGCCAGTTCGATAAGATCGTTTCCATTGAAATGATGGAGGCGATCGGCCACCGCTATCTGCCCGATTTCGCCGCTACTCTGTCGCGAGTGTTGAAACCCGACGGCCTGATCGCGCTGCAGTTCATCACCTGCCCAGACTCGCGTTACAAAGCCTTTCGGCAAGGCGTCGACTTTATCCAGAAGCACATTTTCCCCGGCTCGCTCCTCCTCTCGCTCAATCGCGTGAACCAACAACTCAGCCGCGCCGGTGGATTTTGTCTGCACGAAGTCGAGCATCTGGGGTCCGACTACGCCCGCACTCTGCGCACGTGGCACGCCCGGTTTCAGGCGAAACTCGGCGCGGTGCGCGCGCTCGGTTTCGACGAACGTTTCCTCCGCAAATGGAGCTACTACCTTTGCTACTGCGAGGCGGCCTTCGCGTTGCGCAACATCGCCGTCGTGCAAACACTGCACACCCGTCCCAACAACCTCACCCTCGCCGACTGATGCTCTGGTTTCTGCGCGCCCTCTTTCTCGTTGTCATCGTCACGATGTTAATGGTGACCGGCTGGGCGAGCGGCCAATGCGCGCTCTTCGCCATCCCGCGCGAGGTCGCCACTCACCCGTGGTTTCTGGCCACCTTGCTCGACGCCTACTGGGCCTTCGTGACGTTCTTCGTGTGGGTTGCGTGGAAGGAGCAGTCCCTCGCGGCCCGCCTGCTGTGGTTCGTCGCTATCATCCTCTGGGGCAACCTCGCGATGGCACTCTACATGCTCATCGAGCTGTTCCGCATCCAACGCTCCGGCCAGATCGGCGAAGTGTTCGCCACGCGCCGACCCGGTCGCGTGCTCCTGCCGGCTCTGCTCAGCCTCGCGGGCATCGCAGTCTATCTCCTCGGAGCGCAGGAGCTGTTCGCGTGAACGACCCGGGGCCATCCCCTTCGTTCTGGCGGCGTCGGATCCTCGACCCAATTCTCCGCCAACTCAAGCAGGGCACGTCGCCAGAGAAGATCGCCCTCACCATCGCCGCAGGCGTCGCCGGCGGACTGTTTCCCTTTCTCGGCTTTACCACGTTGCTCTGCCTGCTCATCGCCGGCTGCTTTCGGCTCAACCAGCCGATCATCCATGTGATCAACCAAGTCCTTTGGCCCGTGCACCTCACGATGATCCCGGTCTATGTGCGCCTCGGCGAACGGCTCTATGGTGCCGACGCCTTGCCCTTTCATCCTCAGGAGGTCACCGAAATTTTTCTGCGTTCCCAATCTGAATTCTGGGCCAGCTTCGGCCTGATGGGCCTCCACGCGCTCACGGCCTGGCTCATCACCGTGCCGTTCATCGTCGCCATTTTATTCTACTCGCTCCGTCCCGTCCTGCACCGCCTGCGGGCAAATGTTCCGGCGGCCCCGACTTTATGAGCTTCCTTGCGCTTCTTTTCACCGCCACGGGCATCCTTTGCGCGGGGTTTGCCCTCCTTTATTTCGTCGCCCGCGCGGTCAACAACTACGGCATCGTCGACGTCGCTTGGTCCTACGCCTTCGCCGCCCTTGCCGCGTTCTATGCGGTCGGCGCTTCAGGCTGGCCAGTGCGGCGTGCATTGATCGCGACCATGGTTTGCCTCTGGAGCATTCGACTCGGCACCCATCTGCTGCGCCGGGTGGCCGGGCATCATCCCGTGGAGGACGGCCGCTACCGGCAACTCCGGAAAGACTGGGCCGGAAATTTTCCGTCCAAGATGTTCGGCTTTTTTCAACTGCAGGCTCTCTCGATCATCGGTCTCGGGATTCCGTTCGTGTTGATCGCCCAAAATTCGCACGCCCAGGTCCATCCTTTTGAGATCGCCGGGGTCATCCTCTGGCTCGTCGCCCTCACCGGCGAGACCGTCGCAGATCGTCAACTCAAGGCGTTTTCGCGCAACGCCGCTCACCGCGGTCAGGTCTGCCAAGTCGGCCTGTGGCGATCCAGTCGCCATCCCAACTATTTCTTCGAATGGCTCACCTGGGTGGCCTTCTTCGTCTTTGCCCTCGCCTCGCCGTGGGGTTGGCTGGCGGTGATCAGCCCGCTGAGCATCCTTTTCCTCCTCCTGCGCGTAACCGGGATTCCCATGACCGAAAAGCAGAGTATCCGCAGTCGCGGCGACGCCTATCTTCGCTACCAGCAGACCACGAGCGCCTTTGTCCCGTGGATTCGCAAACCTCCCACGCCATGATTGATACCCTGCTCGAAAAAAATCTCTTGCCCGATGCGCTCATCCGCTTCGGCATCCGTCGGCTTCTCGCCAAGCGCCTCCGCGACGAATCCGCCCGCTACCGAGACGCCGACTATGTGGCCGATCTCAAGACTCGCCCCATCGCCGAAAACACGCAGGACGCCAACGAGCAGCACTACGAGGTGCCCACGCCATTCTATCAACATTGCCTCGGGCCCCGCCTCAAATACAGCGGATGTTTCTACGCCCGCGGCGATGAGACCCTCGATCAGGCCGAACTCGCCATGCTCGAACTTTACATCGAGCGCGCCGAACTCGCCGACGGCCAACACATCCTCGAGCTCGGGTGCGGTTGGGGTTCTCTCTCCCTCTACTTGGCCGAAAAATTTCCGGCGGCCCGCATCACCGGAGTCTCGAATTCCCGCACGCAAAAAGAGTTCATCGACACCGAGGCGCGTAAACGCGGCCTAGCCAATCTCCGGATCATCACGTGCGATCTCAACACCTTCGACCTCGCGCCCGGCCAGTTCGACCGCGCGATCTCGATCGAAATGTTTGAGCACATGAAAAACTACGAGAAGCTGCTCGCCCAAACCGCCCGCTGGCTCAAGCCCGGAGGCGCCCTCTTCGTCCACATCTTCACGCACCACCAGCTCTCCTATCACTTCGTGGTCGAAGGTCCGGACGACTGGATGTCTCGCTATTTCTTCACCGGCGGCCAGATGCCCGCTCATGACTTGCTCTCTCACTTTCAGCGCGACCTCACTCTCGAGCAGGATTGGAAAATCAACGGTCGGCACTACCAGCAAACCGCCGAACATTGGTTGCAAAACATGGACCAGCACAAGGACGAGATCCTGCCGCTCTTCATCGACACTTACGGCCGCGCGCAAGCGACCAAGTGGTGGTCCTACTGGCGCATCTTCTACCTGAGCTGCGCCGAGCTTTGGGGTTACCGCCAAGGCGAAGAGTGGCTGGTTAGCCACTACCGCTTCCGGAAACCCTGAAGCGCAACTTCAGTAGATCGGCCAGATTCCCGGCGTCACTAGCTCGTCGAGATTCCCGTCGGGATCGCGGAAGTAGAGACTCCGACCCCCGCGGTCCCATTGCGTTTCGCTCTCGATCGCGACGCCCTTCGAGATCAAGCGCGCTTTCCATGGGGCGTAGTCGTCGCACGCAATCGCAAAGGCGATATGCAGTGGCCCGTGTCCGTCATGCGGCGGGATGAGGCCACCCGAGACCTCCGTCGCCGTGAGGGTGCCGCCACGCTTGAAGAGCAGGAGCACGCGTCCACCACCCTAGTCAAACGGCTGGAAACGCGGCGGATCACCCGCCATCGGGGTCAGCCCGAGCACGTCGCGGTAGAACTCGATGGCGGGCTCCATGTGCTCAACGTAGAGCACCGTCTCCACCACTCCATTAATCGACGGACATTTGGCATCACTCATGCCATCATGTTAACCGCTGCCCGTTCGTTGGCAATTCCGCGCGTCCACTTCCCCAGCTCGAACGTAAAATTATCAAATGCACTTTCTCTTCCTTTGTGGCCTCGCCCTCGGGTTCCTCGCGCCCGGCCACGCCACTGAACTTGAGTCCACCCTCGCGGCCGCCCGCGCTGCGGAGGCCGCCTTCGATTCCGAACAGGCCCTCGCCCTCTACCTCGCCGCCGATATCCAGCGCCCCGCCGACCCCGTCATCCTTCAGAAGATCTCCCGGCAATACTCCGACGCCACCGTCGACGAACCCGACGTCGCCAAGAAAAAAAGGTTAGCCGAACAGGCGCTGATCTACGCCCAACGCTCCCGCGAGCTCGCTCCGACCAACGCCGTTTCCACGCTCTCCCTCGCCATCTGTTACGGGAAACTCGGTCTCTACGGCGGAGTTCGCGCCAAGATCGAGAATGCCCGCCTCGTGAAAAAATATGCCGAACTCGCCCTTGAACAAGACCCCCACTACGAGTGGGCCTATCACGTGCTCGGACGCTGGCACTACGAGGTGGCCCAGCTCGGCTCGACCAAGCGCTGGCTCGTCAGCTTGATCTTTGGCGGTTTGCCCGACGCTTCGACTGCCCAAGCCGTCGAGTTGTTGCAACGCGCGGTTGAGTTGGCCCCGCGTAATTCCAACCACCACATCGAGCTCGGCTTTGCCTATCTAGCCGATCACCAAGACGACCTCGCCGAAGCGGAATTCAAGGCTGGCCTCGCCCTTCCCTCGATCGAGAAGCACGACGAAGACGCCAAGCGGCGCGCCCGCCGCGCGCTGGCCGGGGAATCATAAATCTTCCGGCGCCATCGAGTTCGCCGCTCTCGCAGGTCTAGTAGGCAGTAACCGATGATTGATCGTATAAAAGCTTGCTGCAAGGTAGGGACGGACCGCCGGGCCGTCCGGTTGGATCCACGAATGAAAGCCAACTGTCCTTAGTCGCGGCGGTCCCAGC
>Ga0105053_10011376_pt1 | contig 10920 bp, 9 predicted proteins | sample BON01_FD_78093 | JGI IMG/M metagenome (GOLD analysis project Ga0105053, IMG submission 78093) | Freshwater microbial communities from Lake Bonney liftoff mats and glacier meltwater in Antarctica - BON-01 | ecosystem: Environmental > Aquatic > Freshwater > Ice > Glacier meltwater | place: Lake...
CTGCAAAAGAGACCTGCAAAAAGTACCTGTGTGTTAATTCCATTGACCATTTGATGTATGGTGGTCGTTGTCAGATGTTCGTTGTCAGATGTTCCAACATCACATAGTCTCTTTTACAGGTCTCTTTTGCAGGTCTCTTTTGAGAGATGGAAGGCTTGTACCTGTTTGTTAATTCCATTGACCACTTGATGTATGGTGGTCGTTGTCAGATGTATCTGTGTGTTAATTCCATTGACGAGCCTTCCATCTCTCAAATGAGAACTGCAAAAGAGACCTGCAAAAAGTACCTGTGTGTTAATTCCATTGACCATTTGATGTATGGTGGTCGTTGTCAGATGTTCGTTGTCAGATGTTCCAACATCACCTAGTCTCTTTTACATGTTTCTTTTGCAGGTCTCTTTTACAGGACTGTCTTTTACGTCTTTTCCCATGTATACACGTCTCCTTTGAGAGATTGAAGGCTCATATCTAAGTGCTCGTCGCATTAAGCAGTTGATCTATGTCGTCATCAGATATCCCAAAACTCCTAGATTTCCTTTGCAAGTCTCTTCTGTAAGTCTCTTTACAGATATGTAGTTATTTTTTGGCTGTCGTCGCCAGGTTTTCCGACAAAATGTAGGTCTTGTTTGTAGGTCTAGAGCTCTTTTGGTGTGACAGATCTTTACATGAGTTGCGTGCGGGTTTCCATTGTTTAGATGCGAGTGAAGCTCCAAGTCAATAGGTGCAGAGCCTTCAGTCGGATCTACACATGACAAAATCAAAAAAATCGGAGTTGCTTGCGTATGACAAATGTGTAGATCTGACAATCTTGTTGGGATAGTTGGTTGGTGTCTTTTGTAGAGTTCTTCTGATTGATACACATTTTGTTTGACACATGCATTTGTGTCACACCCCAGCACGTGGCCCTCGTACGGAATGTATGGCCAAGGCAGAGGCATTGCAATGCCGAATGCAAAAATGGCCTCGTCGTCGTCGTCGTCGTCGACGTCGTCTTCCTCTTCGCTGCGGACGCACGCGCCAGTGGCGCGCACTCTAAGCCCCAGCGAAGCAGATGTGGAGCTGAAGATGGCGGTTGACGTGTCGCCCGTGTGCTCTTGCGAGGACGTGAGCTATGTCTCGAATCTTGGGGTGTCCTCTGGATGGGTGACGGTTGTTGCTGTCTCCACCTCGCCCGACTCTATGGGGCAGGTCAAGACGACCACGCATGCTGGGCGCGGTGAAGCAGTCATGATGTCGGCTCGCTACATCTATGTCTCAGCGACCAACTGGGACTACACCATGTTGTCCGACGGCGAGCCACGCGACGGACAGTGGACTGTCGTCCTTCAGTTTGCTCTCGCTCTGGGGTCGCCGACATTTAGCCGCCTCTACACTGTACCGGGCTCGATAGTGAATCAGTTTGCGTTGGACGAGCACGAGGGACATCTCCGCATCGCGACCACCTGGGGCGACATGTGGCGTGACCCCCCTACGTCTGTCAGCAACGTCTATATCTATGACACCGAGGACGGCCGGCAAGCTGGCAAGGTGGAGGGGTTGGCGCCGGGCGAGCGCATCTATGCCGTTCGCTTTGCCGGAGACACGGGCTATATTGTTACATTTCGACAAGTGGATCCGCTCTTTGTGCTCGACCTTTCCGACGCCGCGCACCCTCTCGTGAGGGGCCAGCTCAAGATCCCGGGCTTTTCTGAATACCTGCACCCCATCTCCTCGTCGCTCCTCCTGGGGCTGGGCAAGGACACGGAAGACGATGCGAATGGAGGCGCTCTTGTTTTGGGGGTAAAGTTGTCGCTGTTTGATGTGGGCAAGCCTGAGAAGCCTGTGGAGCTTGCCTCAATGATAGTGGGGCATAGAGGCACCAACTCGCTGGCAAGTTACGACCACAAAGCCTTCCTCTTCCACCCTGCATCTGGCCTGTTGGTGCTGCCCATGCAAGTCTGGGAGAGGCCAAAAGGCAACGAAGAGCGCTACTCCGAGGAGGTCGTCTTTGATGGCGCCTATCTCTTTTACATCCACGACCAGGCTATCTCACTCTATGACAAGGTGTCACACCAAAGCGACAAGATGCCCAAAGGGTGGAGATGGGGCTACGGGAATGGAGAGCGACAAATCTATAGATCCGTCTACATGGACGCGAATCTTGTTACGATTTCCGACCGTCATGTGCAGATCTACGACCTGGCAAACAAGGCAAAGCTCCGTGACTCATCGCTCAATCTCACTCGACCCCAGTGTTTGGCGCAGCCTCCTGACTTCTGGACCAACGTGGTCTATTAGCGCGTCGCCTCTTGGCTACAACATGCTGCAATACACTGCAACACACTGCAACACACTGCAACTCAATACAGCACGCTGTATCATAGAGAAACACATTGCAATGCAAAGCAAGAGCAACACACTGCATTGCACAGCAAGACACAGCACCACACAGCATCACACAGTACCACACTGTATCATTGGAACTGCATCGCACTCCTCGTGTGTAATCTATCTTTTTTGTACTATGTTATTTTTCAAAGGAACTTGAAAATTACTGAAATATAGGGCATGCAACTCTGCCAAAGAAGTACACAGTGACTAAGGGAGGAAAGATTGCACGCGCACCTTTCCTTTTGTCCCGAAATAAAGTACGTAATTTACTTTTTCTTGGCAGTGCCACGGTACCAAAACGCATATCTATGCACGGACCGGATGCACCGTGGGGCACAACTAAGGGGTCTTAAAGTCATGCGAACCTCCAAGATGTCCACCTTTTAGAATATATGCCCAGGAATGCAAATGAGACCAAGAGCTTGTCTCAGATAGTGTGCATGCCAGTCCGTGACGCTCAAATCAATGTATTACATGACGCTCAAGACCACTCTATTACGGTGCAGCCATGGTTTGAATGACGCGCAAGACCACTGTATTGCGCTCTCAATTTCGCGATTCGTTGCCCCCCCGCATTCTTTACCCAAGAGCCACCAGTGCGCTCACCACCGGTAGGTGCGCATGTGTCTCGCCCCTCTTCTTCTCCTTCTCCTCCTCCTCCTTCTCGTTCTGCTTGGCCTGGAAATATCAATCGTGTGCTTGTTGCTGCTGGGCTTGATGCCGAAGCACCTGTGGCGAACAAACTTGCCACCGCTAGGACAGTATCGTGGCGAATAGGATAGTTGCCCGAATTATCATCTTGAATACGCATGTCTGCCAAGATCCTTGCACGCAAATATACCTGGCAGTGCTGCATATGTAGTACGTGTCGAGTGACTTGAACAAAAAGGGAGCTTTTGAAAGGGTCAGAGTCTGAGTGACACTGAACTAGTTTATTGTGCATTTGAACAAGTTTGTTTTAAAGAGTTCGCAAATGCTCTCAGAATGCTTCATTGTGTCTGCAAATTCCTACCTTGTAGAGTAAAGCCCCTTGGCCGCCGCGCGCCACATGGTTATGACCAACTTCGGGAGACCTAAAGGATTTGGTATTATCTTTTCTTGAATGTGCAATGCCGGCAGCTGGACCAAACTCCCGATTGCGACGGAGTCGTGCGACAAGGTTTTCAAAGTAACACTTTCGTCTTATTGCGGCGACGCAAAAAGTATAAATTTAAAAAAAAATGCAAAAATTTCCAGAGTTTGGTCGTGACCATGTCGCGCACGGCAACTCGAGGCTAAAGCTACTCGCAGGCACACGCCAAAAATGGGACTGCGCCAACAAAGGCCATGCAGCTATGACACGCACACGTGCGTGGGACTGTGACACGTGCGTCCCCCTTCTTTCACAGCACAAGTCCTGCAGCATGCAACAGCGAGACCAACGTATGCCCAATTCGATGCGTTTTCACAGAAAGTTACTTTCAGCTGAAGGAATTTTTGGGCATGTTTTTATATGCCCAGTGGAAAAGGCCGCGTGTGTAAACCGAGGGCCGGCATTCCCAATGTGATGCACTGTCGAGTGTGTGTGGCTTGCGACCGTGTGAGTGGGTGTTGCAGTATGATGTAGTGTGATGTGTGTTGCAGTGTGTTGCAGTGTGTTGCACCGTGGTGCAGTAAGATTTGCAAAAGACTTCAGCGACCAGCCTTGCCTGCAGATCCATCCTCCTTGGAGATTTTGTACCCGCCTTCCACACTTGTGTCTGCCATGTCAACCAACAGGTGCGTGTGCGTGTACGCGTGTGCGTGTGTTTGCGTGTGCGTGTGTATGTGTGCGTCAGTGCTCCGCCGCGCCCAGTCCGGATCAGGTTGCAGCAGCATCAGAGTATGGCCTTGCTGCCGCACACCCAAGCAGCGGTATACACCAAGAAACCCCGCAATCACGCTACACACATCGTCTATTGCACACCCCAACGCCTCCCCACATGTGCACGCCAGACGACACACACAGATACATCCAAAGACACACAGACGCATGCAAACACACACAGACAACCATCAAGCTGGGAAGGGTCTTCAATCTGCAGTTCAATAGCTTCAGGTATTCTTGTGAGGACATAGTTTTGCACCCTTGCCAGCACGTCAACCCGCTTATGCCAGAAGCGCCCCACGAGGCGCACAGTGATGAAGGGCCCATCAATGTCTACCAGCTGAGAGCCCAAGGCATGAAACACAAGCATGGGGGAAAGCATGTGGGAGGTGTCAGTATGCGAGAGGCGTGAGAACAGTGCATGGTGGCCACACGGCCCTTCGTTCGTAGTCAGAAACGTGCCGTCACGCACATCAACACATGAATGCAGGCTGAGCACGCATGGTGCACGTGAAGATGGCATCTCCCACGTGTTTTCTGTTGCAAATGCTGAGTGTATACGCAACAAGCTTCTTGCAAGAAGCAGCCCCGGAGCGCGCGGCCGCAAGTGCACAAACAAACTCGCACGCAACTCGCACGAACCGTCTTCTAAGGCCTGTCAAGATCTGTAAAGGCCATTTTGGTGTCTGTTAAGGCCTGTTAAGACCTCATCAGATCTGTTGAGGCCTTTTTCAGCCTGTGAAATGCCTGTTACGGTCTGTTGAAGCCTGTTCAGGTCTATTCAGGTCTGTTTAGTTCTGCTGAGGTCTGGCCTTATCTGGCACGTGGGGCCACCACGCACAACTGGAACCCGTACTGTGGCTGCAACCGTGGCAGACACATACACCAGCCACGATGGTCGCCAATGCAGTGTGGCCATGACGACATAATATATTGCAGTGAGACAGAGTAAAGAAGTTGGAAACTGCAAATCAACAAGTGGGAAACCACGCATCGGACGGACCTCTGGCCACGATTCGAGCTGTGGGGTGTGTGGTCCATTTTTTTCATATTTTTCCAGACCGGACAACTCGCCACATCGGATCTTGTCTTTTTTTATCATTCTTTGTGAGATCGGACGTCTGTGTTGACCGATCTTATTAAAGACTGATCTGGGATCGGATGTGCAGACGTCTGACAGTGGAAAACAATAGTTTTCCGAGAGAGACAGTCCGCCCACTGGATCGGACCATTGACATGAGATCAAGCAAGGTCGTGTAATGGAGCAAGGTCGTATAATGGAAACAATCGTATACAACTTGACCATTGTACTTAACCATCCTGTACTAGTTCACCATCGTGTACGAGTTAACCTTGCATGACACAACCTTGCATTACACGACCTTGCTCCATTACACGACCTTACTCCTTTTACACGACCTTGCTTGATCTCATGCGATGGTCCGATCAAGAGGGCGCGCGGCTGCTGCACACTTAAAGCACTCTGCCGCCGCACGCCCCTGGTTTGCTAACTTTGCGAATATGCCAAAGGCAGCTAGATTCATCACATTTCATGCGATGTTAGTTGATCATTCACACACTCACCTCCACATCGCCGGTGATGCCAATGTTACGGTTTTCGGCAGAGTTGCCAAAAATAGTCCCAAGCATGTCCTTGGCCTCCTCGAGTGCTCTGTTCACATTGTCTTCGTTTAAATCCATGGGCGGCAGCGCCTTGGCTTGGTCCAAGGGCGTTCCGCTCTACATTTGCAACACAGGGGCGCCGGGACACACAAAGGGGCATATGCGCAGTTAGCGCCAGCACAAGCTGCAATGCGACGGTGGCGGAACATATCTGGGAATCAGACAGGCGTAACGTGAACCTGCGCAAGCGGCGTCAGTCGGCCGCGCAACGCGCGAGGACGAAGAACATATGAAGAGCGCCCAAGATGCTGTGCACTGTAGGGCACCGACCAACACGCCATGCTCTGCGCAGATGGTGCGGTTGCCACACCCAGTGCAAACCCATGGGCTGACTGCGCCACAAGAAGGCCGACCACCAGCGCGAAGCAGAAATGCATTTGGCCTTCGATCATTCTAGACGAGCAGTTTGAAGGACCATGCAAAATATTTTAAGGGCCAACCCCGCCGACTCTAATTAGTAAATATAATTCCAAGACTTGGTATATTTGTACTCTAGAGTAACTAATATTTTGACAAAATCGTTCGAAGAAGAAGTGAATATACATCGTTTGTTGGGTCTGGCGGTGCATTGTGTCCCACCCGAGGCCACCACAGCCAAGTCTTGGTCAAGACACGGTCTCTGGAACGAGCTGTAAACAAAGCAAGCCAGAGATGAGCTGCCGCAGGTGCTGCCCGCGTGTCTTCTGTGCGGCGTGTCTGCACATGAGCACACGCTGCCCTGTGCTTGAACACAGGGAATATTTGTGGGCTACGAACATGTACTGGAACCTGCACGACGTGAGCTTTCAGATGTGACCGCGCACCTTGAGTGCCCTGTGTGTGTGGGCGCCTCGTTGTTTGCGGGATCACACGCACACACATAAACACGTGCACACACACATACACACACACACACATGCACGCACGCATGTACGCATGCACGCACGCATGCACGCACGCACGCACTCACGCGCGCACGCACACACACACACACACACACACACACACCTACCCGAACACACACGCACCCGCACGCGCACATACACATGTACATATGCACATGTGCATACGCATGCACATATACACCCTGATGCCTTCTCTTTCTCGTCTTCTCTCTCCTTGCCTGGCATTCACTCACTTTTTATTTCTGCTCACTCCACCGCCCCTGTGTGCGTCTGTGTGTGTCTACTTTTGTCTGATTCAGAGCTGCGCTGTGCGCCTGCGCGGCAGCAATTATCAGTGAGGCTACCGCCTTTTCTGCTGCCTCTGCCCTTCCCCAGCTGCGTGCACCAAGGTGAGCTCCACTTTTGTATCTGATACAGTGAGAGCCATTTGTATTTACAGGTGCATGTGTCTCTGTGTGTGTGTGTGTTTCTGTCTTGAACTAGCGAGAGAGATGGGTGTATGTGTCTGTGTTTATGGTTCTATGTCACACGAGTGTATTAGGCAGAGGAAATGTATTTGTGTATGTGGCAGAGGATAGATAAAGGCATGCACTGAATTCGATTTTAGAAAGAAATCGAAACACCATGATGACGAAGCACGAACCTCTTCTATGAACACACCTACATCCACACTCTCATCCTTGCCAACGCCTGTATTTGCACACACAAATGTCGCACGTGATGTGGAAGTAATACATTTGACGATCATTAACACACGATATCACCTCTCTGAATACCCCCCCTCCTCCATCTCCCTCCACTAGAACTGCCGCAACACTTATGCTAGCGGTTGCGAAAGGTGGGGAGGATATGAGTGTGGGAATGAGCAGGAGGCAGTTGCTGAACGCGGGTGCTCTCACCTTTGCTTCCGTTCCTCTGCGGGTGTTTGCCCAGGTGTGTGCGTGTGTGTGCGTGCGTGTGCGTGTGCGTGAGCGTGAGCGTGAGCGTGTGCGTGTGCGTGTGCGTGTGCGTGTTCGTGTGTATGAGCGCGTGCGTGTGCGTGAGCACACACAGAACTTCACACACACACACCGTACACGTGCACACCCGTACACACACCCACACGTGCACACATGTGCCTATAAGTGTAGTCAACATGTGGTCTACACCCATGCGCGCACGCACACACACACACAAGCACACGCACACGCACAAACTCTTCTTCTCATCCTGTCTCACCCTTTCTCGCTCTCTCTTGCTCCCTCTCTGTCTCGCTCTCGCACGCACACAGGACTTAGAAGAAGACGAGGAGGAGGAGGAGGAGGAGGAGGTGAAGGGAGGAACAGCGAAGAATGCCTTTGAAAACACTGAACGCGTGTTGGCGCCAAAGGTTGTCGCCCTTGAAATGGGTCATGTCATACACAGCAACGAGTCATGTTACAGACATGAACGAGTCATGGCATTGTGACGCACATGAATAAGTTATGTCACCCATGTCAACACATGTGAACGAGTCATGGTCTTGTGACACACATGAATAAGTTATGTCACCCATGTGATGGCGTTCAAGATGGTCGCCACGGAAACCATTCATATTCCACGCATCAAAGGGGCATGGTACACATACGAGCCAAGAGTGTCACTTGTATGAGTGAGACATGCCACACATTTGAATTAAGTCAAATCACTCTGATGAAGGAGTCAAATCATACATATGAATGAGTCGAATCACACATATGAATGAGTCATGTGACACATGAATAAGTCATGTCATACACCAGGGCGCCGATTTTGGGTGCTTTCGATCAGTCATGTCGCACATACGAATGAGTCATGTCAAACATTTGAACGAGTCAGGTCACACATATGAATGAGGCACGTCACACATATGAATGAGTGACGTGACATACAAATGAGTCGACAGGGCGACGACCCGTTGGATTCGGAGAAATTTCGAAAACGCCAAGATCTCATCAAAGATGCTCCCTGGGATCCGGTATTCGAATGAGTCGTGTCACACGTGGGAATGCGTCATGTCACACATATGCAGCACTTCAAGTGATGCGTATGCATACGTACGTTTGAGGCATGTCACACATATGAATGAGTCATGTCACAATGTGGAAGAGGAATTGTCATACATGTAAATCAGTGATGTCACACGTATGCATGAGTCCTGTCACACATATGCATGCGTCATGTCACACATGTGCAGTTTCCAAGTTCTTTTTTGCCCGCAGAGTCATGTTACAAATGTGTATTGGTCATGTCACACGAACGAGCTCTTCGTGTGACACCTATACATGGGCTGTATCACGCACACGCCTTTACACACTAACATTCGCACACATACATTATGTTTCTAAATTCCTTTTGCCCGCAGAGTCATTTGAAACATGCGAATGTTTCAGTTCTTGAGTAATGCCACCTGTATGCATGAGTCCTGCCACTCGTATACATGAGTCATGTCACACATGTGTAAGATCAGGTTCCCAAGTCCTCTCTTTCCCTCAATTTGTGCCGGGAAGGGGAGGGGAGGCACCACTTTACATATGACGTGATTTATTTCATATTATGTAGTGTGGCATGACTCATCTTTAAATGGCATGACTGATGCATATATGCTTCAAGACGTATTTCGTATTGACAAAGTGTGCTATTACACAAAGTGACATAGCACCCTTCTCCAATAAATAAGTCAAGTCACATCTATACATACATATGTGTTGATTGTGTCATACAGGGTGGCGAAGACTCATAGGATGCCTTATCTCTATAGGTCATTTTCCGCAAAAGAGCCCTATGATTAGTGGCTCTTTTGTGGAAAATGACCTGCATCTCAAGACATTCTATGAGTCTTCGCCACCCTGTAGCACACTGATGTGTCATAGCATATACATATATATGTGTCATTGCATATACAAATATATGTGATTTGACTGATTGAAGAAGGGAGAGCTGAGCAATCACACCATGTCATGACACGATGCGATCACACGATTCCGGTGCACGGGCTTATGAATCATTCTTGTCAATTGTTGGGATGAGTCATGCGGCACTCATTTCATAGACGCAATTAGTCACGTCATGTGTGTATTTCAGGAGCAGATTGGCGATCTTAGGATTCTGGTACACGGCAAGGGCCTCTCATTCGCGTATGTGTCATGACTCATGCATATTTGTGATATGACATGTTGCATTTTGATATGTGTGCCATGGCTCATTCATACATGTGGGACATGACTTATCACAGGATGGGGAGCTGACGGATCTCAAAATTCCGGTTAAAGGCAAGCGGCTCACGTTTGGTTCCCTCATGGGCGAGACTGCCACCATTGTGAGTAGCATTCATGTGTATGATATTGCTCGTTTATGTGTGTGAGAGAAGCCCTACGTGTGAGATGGCTCATTCTTACGTGTACATGACTCATTCACATGTCGGTTGTTGCTCATGGGCGAGACTACACCATTGTGAGTGACATTCAGAAGTGTGTTGTTGCTCGTTTATTTGTGAGATATTGCTCGTTTATGTGTGAGATGAACCATATGTGGAAGATGAGTCATACATGTGTGAGATGAGTCATATATGTGTGAATTGAGTCATATATTTGTGAGATGAGTCACATATTTGTGAGATGAGTCGTATGTTTGTGAGATGAGTCATATATTTGTGAGATGAGTCATAAATTTGTGAGATGAGTCATATATGTGTGAGATGAGTCATATATTTGTGAGATGATTCATATATATATGTGAGATGATTCATGTATTTGTGAGATGAGTCATATATTTGTGAGATGAGTCATATATGTGTGAGATGAGTCATATATGTGTGATATGAGTCATATATATGTGAGATGAGTCATATATTTGTGAGATGAGTCATATATTTGTGAGATGAGTCATATATGTGTGAGATGAGTTATATATATTTGTGAGATGAGTCATATATTTGTGAGATGAGTCATATATTTGTGAGGTGAGTAATATATTTGTGAGATGAGTCATACATTTGTGAGATGAGTAATATATTTGTGAGATGAGTCATATATTTGTGAGATGAGTCATATACTTGTGAGATGAGTCATATATGTGTGAGATGAGTCATATATGTGTGAGATGAGTCATATATGTGTGAGATGAGTCATATATGTGTGA
>Ga0105053_10011378_pt1 | contig 10918 bp, 10 predicted proteins | sample BON01_FD_78093 | JGI IMG/M metagenome (GOLD analysis project Ga0105053, IMG submission 78093) | Freshwater microbial communities from Lake Bonney liftoff mats and glacier meltwater in Antarctica - BON-01 | ecosystem: Environmental > Aquatic > Freshwater > Ice > Glacier meltwater | place: Lake...
AGAAACCATATCATTACTTGTTTTAGTTGTATTTGAATTAAGTGCTTTGACTTGTTCTAAAATAGTTGTTCCAGAAGCATTATCAATTTCCCAAAGATCATTATATTCATTTGATGTAGCAATCGTTTCTTTTTTATCTTTTAATTTTTGTTCTACTAATTTAAAATTATCAGGATCATATTTACGCCATAGTTCACAAGTATTCTTTGGAAAATTATTGTAATTGTCTAACCCAATAAGCGGGGCGATTTGAGAAATAGATATAGTTAAACGTTTTGACATTTCTAGAGATTATTAAATATTAATTAATATTTATTAAATAAAAGTTTTAATTATTTTTAAATCAATTTTTATATTAAACTAAACTACATTAAATTAATTTTTATTTGTTTTTTGCTTTTGCTTCTTCAGTATCCAATCTTCTTTTTTCTTCCATTTCAGCTTCAATTTCATCTATATCAACACATTTACCTGTTTCTTGATCACATACCATAGAACCTGTTTTACTACGTGATTTAATTGTAAGATGTGCTAATGTAAATACTAATCCTGGAACATAAAATAAACTTGTTAAAATAAAACTATATATTATTTTATTTATATTTTCAAATTGAAATAATACTTTTATTGTATCCCAAGTTATATATGGAAATTCATCCAGTAAAAAATCATTAACTATTTCTAACATTTCACCTAAAGGTGGAAAAATAACTGTAATTAAAATTTTAAATAAATTAGTAGGTATTACAACAATACCATGTCCTATACCACCATAGAGAGACTTATCAAATAAATCATAATCATTGGAATAGATTTTATTTTCTACGTAATCAGTTTTTCCTAAATTACTCATTTTTTAGTTTATAATTATTTTTTTATTACATATTTTATTATGATATTTTATTCTAATATATAAAACTAAATTATATTATTATTTATTCATTATTAAAATAATTATCTGAATATAAAAATGCTTTATCTTTTTCAGAAATATTTCTTAATGTATAAACTAATCCAGGTATATAAAATAATGTGGTTAATAAAAAACTATATACTATTTTATTAATATTTTCATATGTAAGTAAATTTTTTATAACTTTCCAATTTAAATATGGAAATCCAAATGTAAGATCATTATCAATACAATTCATAATTTCTCCTAAAGGTGGAAAAATAATAGTTATAATAATTTTAAAAAAATTAGTTGGTAAGCAAAAACTACCATAACCTAATCCACCATACATAACTTTATCATATAAAGTCCATTTATTTACATCAATATCATTTTCCATTTCTGTTTAACTTATTAATAAATTACTTATTGTATATTATTTATTTATATATTATTTATATAAATATTATTTATATAAATAATATTAAATTTTATTAACTTATTATTGATATAGATTTTTTATAATTTATATATTAAAAAATTTAAAATTTGATATGTATTTTTAAAAATTAAATAAATAAAAAAAAATAAGTAAATTTAAAAAAAACTTAGAGCAAAATAAAAGATAAGAGCTATTATAACAATAAATCCAATTGTGCTATAAAATGCACCAACTGTTGTTTCATCAACATCTATAACAATATGTTCTTTATTATATTTACTTAATTCATATGCTTCATACTGGTCAGCATATCTATTATTATTTGTTACAACAAATACGTATATAATTCCTGCTAAATAATTTACATATGTTAATAATAAGCATACAAGTATTGAAAACCAACCATATAATCCTTTACTTAAAAATAGTCCAAAAGGAGGCATTAATACATTCATCGTGTATCTAAAAAATTTAGTACTAATTGCTGTTCCTTTTACAAGGTCTGTAACAGATTCTGGTATAATACCTGTAAAATTACCAAATATCATATTATAAATCCATTTAAATGCGTAATGGGTGATATCAAATATAAAGAAGACGAATCGTAAAATCAAATAAAGTATTATATCTATAAGATATAATACTATACCTGTAATTGGTCCTGGTCTTCCTAACATACCAGATAATTGGTCTTCATTTTCTATATTTTTTTTCCTAGCCCAATGTTTTTTAGAAACATAACTAAAATCATCAGGACTTTTATAATTATAATTGTAATAATCTATTTTTGACATTTTTATTTAACTATTATTTAATTGTAATTTTATTATTTAATTATTAATTATTAATTTATTTTTTATTATTGTTTATCTTATATATATCATATAAAAATAATTTATTAATTAAATTTTATTTAAATAAATGAAAAAAAATTTAAAAATAAATATAATTTGCTTATCCTTAATAAATGAGAGTGGTTTATATATTATAAGTATAGTTTATTTAGTTAGTTAATAATATAATGTATAATTTAATTTGCACTAAAAAATAATATCCTATTAAATATTAAGTTAGATTACTGTTTTTCTATCTACAATTGATATATATATATACCATTAAAAAGTTAAATCGACAGACAATATGTATATTAATGTTTATAAAACTTATATGCTTTCAACCCTAAGGTATAAAACCGAAATGAAATGGAGAAAGTAATTAGTATATAGTGCCTTGATATAGTAGTAATTTAAATATTATGAATTTGACAGAAGGAACGCCACATATACTAGGACGCAAGTCAATAATAAAAGAACTTAACCATTATTATATAGTATATATTTTAATGTAATATTAAAATATAGTTTGAAATTAATTATTTAATTAAATAATTAAAAATAAATATTTACTTTAAATATAATAACCGTCAACTATGTTCAATGCGTTTAAAAGCTCTTTTGGCTTTATCAATTTATAAACACTCTCATTTATTTAATGATAAGCCTAATCATAATATATTATGAATAAATAACTAGTAGGGCATATACTAACCCAGGTATATAAAAAAGTAATGTTAGAAATATACATACAATTATATTAAGCCATCCTGTTAAACCCATATCCATAAATACACCAATTGGAGGACATAATATAGTTCCTAGAACAACACTAAAAGGAACAGTATTACTATTTGTTAAATAACATTTTTTACCTTTATTTTTATTTAAGTTTTTAAAGTATTTACTTTCTCTATCATTTTTTGTAAGTCCTGATTGGTCCCATCCCCAAAAGCCTTGCATCCAGGTTCCCATTAAATTAACTGAAAATGATAATAGTGTCATAAATATATCTACAGGTAATCTACAAAATGCAAGAGTTAGTGTAATTAAACTATTAAAAAAATCTCTTAGAAAATTAATAGGATTTAATAAATCTAGAACTACCCATACTATAAATTGTATTAACCACCATACTAACATTATTAACCACATAACTATTTTATATAACAACATAACAAACTCCCAAATTTGAAACACCGCATTAACAAGTGAACTTAAACCACCTCCACCTTTATTTTTTTCAATAATAGTTAAAAATAAAGTATTTATATTATTATTTTTTATATAATTATATATATTTGTATTTTTTGAAAGTAATTTATTATTATGTAAACTGTAAAAATCATTGTATTTATTATAGTTTAAATTATAAATAGTTAATTTATTATTAATAAAATTGAGTATGTCTTCTAAAATACATATATGTTTTGGTATTAATTTTAAATCAATATAAGTATTATTTATATACATATGACTATTTTTCAAATTCTTATTTATAGTTGTTACATTCATTATTATTTATATATTATTTATATTAGGATTATCCTTACATAAACGATTGTGTTTATAAATTGATAAACCCAAAAAGAGCTTTTAAAAGCCTTAAACTTATTTGAGGGTTATTATATTTAAAGTAGATATTTATTTTAAATTATTTAATTAAATAATTAATTTCAAACTATATTTTAATATTACATTAAAATATATACTATATAATAATGTTTAAGTTCTTTTAGTATTGACTTGCGTCCTAGTATATGTGGTGTTCTTTCTGTCAAATTCATAATATTTAAATTACTACTATATCAAGGCACTATATACTAATTACTAATTACTTTCTCCATTTCATTTCGGTTTTATACCTTAGGGTTGAAAGCATATAAGTTTTATAAACATTAATATACGTACTGTGTGTCGATTTAACTTTATAATGGTATATATATCAATGGAAGCTAGAAAAACAGTAATCTAACTTAATATTTAATAGGATATTTTCTTTAAATTAAAAAATATGTAAATTTATTTTAGTGCAAATTAAAATATACATTATATTATTAACTTAATAAACTATACTTATAATATATAAACCACGCTCATTTATTTAATGATATGCCCATTATAATATAAATAAGGTGAATATACATTAGAAGTTCCTGAAAAGTTTTTTTGATATATATTAGTAGAGGGTCCTTTAAGCTGAGAATCAAAATTTATACCTTTTTCTGACATATAATTTTTATCAGAATAAAGTTTCATTAAATCAACACCACTATTTAAAACAGAAACAATATTTTCATATGATATATTAGGTAATAATTGAGTTATATTATTCATAATAGGTTGTGTTGTATAAGATTGAGTTGTATAAGATTGTGTTGTATTAGGTTTTGTAGTTTGGGGTTGTGTTGTATAAGATTGTGTAGTTTGGGGTTGTGTTGTATAAGATTGTGTTGTATAAGATTGTGTTGTAGTAGGTAAAGTGGTAGTTGTAGTTGTTATTGGTTGTGTTGTAGTAGTAGTTGTGGTTGGTTGTGTTGGTGTAGTAGTTGTGGTTGGTTGTGTTGGTGTAGTAGTTGTGGTTGGTTGTGTAGTTGTGGTTGGTTGTGTTGGTGTGGTAGTTGTGGTTGGTTGTGTTGTTGTAGTAGTAGTTGTAGTAGTTGTTGGTTGTGTTGTAGTAGGTAAAGTGGTAGTTGTAGTTGTTGTTGGTTGTGTTGTAGTAGTTGTTGTTGGTTTTGTTGTAGTAGTGGTTGTAGTTGGTATAATTTCACCCCAATATTCTTTAGTCTGTTTTAAATAATCTTTTCTTAATTTTTCTAATATATTACCTGCTTCTATATTATTAGTTTCATCAGGAGGATATAACAATTTTGATGTATCTCTTACGTCATAAATTTCTTTATAATCTTGTAGTGTTGCAGTACAATGTCCTGAACAACTAATTATACTATCATTATTAAGATTATTATAATAATTTACAATTTCTTCAAAATTTCTATAAGTTCCTGCATACTTTAAAAGTGCTCCACTTGTACCTCCAAACCCGCCTGTATTAGAACTATACATATAAAACAGGGAACTTTTATAAGCTATAATATGTAATGGATGTGTATGTTTATTATCTTGGTAATTTTTTTGTAATACAAATAAAGCGTGTGGTTTATTTATATTAAATTTATCAATTAATTTTTTTTTTATATAAAAAATAATAATAAATATTATAAGTATAGTAAATATTGAACTAATTAATTTAGTATTTAACATTTTTATACAAATTTAAATTAATATTATTTATTACTATTATACTTAAATAAATGTGAGTGTTTATAAATTAAAAAATTCAAAAGATATTTTAAAAGTCTTAAACTTATTTGACGGTTATTATATTTAAAGTAGATATTTATTTTTAATTATTTAATTTAATTATTTAAAGTAATTATATTTATTTTTTAATTTTTTTTCATTTATTTAATTAATCAATATTAATCATCATTATAAATATTTATGAATAAATAACTAACAAAGCATATACTAATCCAGGTATATAAAAGAGTAATGTAAGAAAAATACATACAATTATATTAAGCCATCCAGTTAAGCCCATATCCATAAATACACCTATTGGAGGACATAATATAGTTCCTAGAACAACACTAAAAGGAACCGTATTACTATTCGTTAAATAACATTTTTTACCTTTATTTTTATTTAAGTTTTTAAAATATTTACTTTCTCTATCATTTTTTGTAAGTCCAGATTGGTCCCATCCCCAAAATCCTTGCATCCATGTTCCCATTAAATTAACAGAAAATGATAATAGTGTCATAAATATATCTACAGGTATTCTACAAATTGCTAATACTAATATAATTAATGTATTAAAAAAATCTCCAAGAAAATTAAGAGGATTTAATAAATCTACTACTACCCATAATATAAATTGTAATAACCACCAAGTTAACATTGCCAACCAAATAACTAGATTTAATAACTTAACAAATAACTCACCAATATCTTCAAAAGGTGCTATTATTGGTTTAAAAATAATATTAATAATAGCATCAACAGCATCCATTAATCCTGGAATACCACCTTTAACTTTGTATAAACATTTAATAGTATTAAACACATTATTTATAATTTTTTTATTATAATTATTATCAATAATAATATCATTAACAAAAGTTTGATATTTTATTAATTTATTATTATGAATAAAATAATAGTGATTTATATTTTGTTTTAAATTATGTTTATCAGTATCTGAAAGAGTTTGAATAAATACATCTAATAATGTTAGATTAACATTATTTATATTATTGTTCACATTATTTATATTATTGTTAACATTATTTATATTATTGTTCACATTATTTTTCACATTATTTATATAATTTTTATTATTATATATATGATTATAAATATATGTCTTATTATCAAATTCTAATAAAAATTTAACCATTATAAAAAAATTATTATTAGTTAATATTTATGAATATATTTAATGTTATAAAATAAAATTATAGTTTAAGCAAATAATAAATAAGTTAAGCAAATAAATATTTATCTAATTTACTAATTTCAGTAAGTTTATCTAGACTTTCGACATTAATTTTTTTTTGTTTAGCAAGATGTTCTTTTTCAGCTTGTAATTTTAAGTGTTGTTGTTGTTTTTTTATTTTTTCTAATTCTTCATAATTTTCAGGTTTCATATAATTATTTTCAACAACGACATTCATTAATTTATTATTTGTATTATTATCTATGACTTGTTGAGATTTTAAATTAACGATTATTTTATCAAACCCTAATAAATTTTGAAATAATAATTCAGGTCTATCTATTAAAGGTATAACATAATCAATGGTTTCAGTTATATAGAGTATAGACCATATTATATAATTTTGTTTTCTTTTTATTGATGAGGGTGTAAAATTATTAATATAGAGACCCCATAGATTTTGTATTTGTTTATTCCATTCGGAAGTTGTAGTATAAGAACATTTTAACTTGGCAATTTTATTTATGACCTCCCAAATTAACCATAATATATCTTTAAAATATTTAGCATCTATACCTTGAATAGGTCTTAAAGCACATTCATATTTACCATATTTTTTAGAATTAATTTTCTCCCATTCAATAATCCAACTTAACCAATATAATGTTTTATTACTATTTTTATTATACATATGATAAGCCATTTCATTTATAGCAATACGTATTTCACTTGGGTCTTCATCTTGTATAATTGTTTCTATTAGTTTATTATTTTTTGCTTCTAATTTGGATTTAAATATATCAATAATAAATTCATTTTTCTTTATTTTTGGTAAAGTATATAGTTTATGTTTTCTAGACAATACTAATACAGAAATCATTTCAGCAAGTAATAATCTAATAGTAGGATGATTACGTAATAATAATACATTTTCTTTATCATATTTTTTATTATTTATAATTGTTTCCCATTGATAATTTTTATTATATAAAAATTCAGGTAATTTTGGATTATAGATGTTAATAGATTTACTTGCTAGAGATAATAATTTATTCCATAATGGCGTAATAAGACCTGAAAGAAAAAGTTGTAGTGCCCAATGTAATGCTGGTTCTATTTTATCTTCAAAGATTGCTTTTTCTAATGCTGAACTTACTCTATTAATATTATAACCACCAAATGTTTGATTTTTAAAGTCTTTTAATGTTCTACTATCCATAATTTTACAGGTGTCTGATAGTGTAGGGATATTTAAATCTAGTGATACTGTTTTTGATATATCATTTTTATTTATGGAAGTCATAGTATATTTAGATGTTGTAATAGACATTTTTAAAGTATTTTTAGTTTTTACTTAAACTTAAATTTATATTACTTATTTATTTACCATTGTAAAACGAAATTATATAATTAAATTTAATTTTTTAATATTTTTAATATAAAATATAAAAATAGAATAATATAATGGGATTATCCTTAAATAAATGAGCGTGGTTTATATATTATAAGTATAGTTTATTTAGTTAATAATATAATGTATAATTTAATTTGCACTAAAATTAATTACATATTTTTTAATTTAAACAAAATTACTTATTTATTAAGTTAGAATACTGTTTTTCTATCTTATATTGATATATATATATATATATAAGATTAAAAAGTTAAAGCGACACACAATACTTATATTAATGTTTATAAAACTTATATGCTTTCAAACCTAATTTATAAAACCAAACTGAAATAGAGAAAGTAATTAGTGTATAGTGCCTTGATATAGTAGTAATTTAAATATTATAAATTTTACAGAAGGAACACAACATATACTAGGACGCAAGTCAATAATAAAAGAACTTAACCGTTATTGTATAGTATATATTTTAATGTAATATTAAAATATAGTTTGAAATTAAGTATTTAATTAAATTAAATAATTAAAAATAAATATATACTTTAAATATAATAACCTTCAAATAAGTTCAAGGCTTGTAAAAGCTCTTTTGGGTTTATCAATTTATAAACACTCTCGTTTATTTAAGGATAAGCCTAATATAAATAATTAATTATATAGTCAATATATAGACATAAAAAATAAATCATAAAACATAAAATTTAAATAAATAGAATAAAAAAATGACTGTTGGTGCTTTATTACAAATTGAATATGGGAATACTGACCGTATGGCGTTTTTAACGCTTAACCCACAAATTACACATTTTAAATCAGTGTATAGAAAATATACGAATTTTGCTACTGAATTTATAACAGTTCAACCAACGACAGATAATGATCTGTCTTGGGATAGTGAAAAAACAGTAGAATTTACAATACCTCGTGATGGTGATGCTATAAAAGATATGTATTTAACATTTGAATTACCAGATATTTATTCTAATTCAACCTATCAATTTCAATGGATTAAACGTATTGGTGAATATATTGTAAAAGAAGTATCTATACAATAGATACAAATCAAAATTTAGATAAACATTATGCTGAATGGCTTCATGCTTATAGTGAATTAAATTATAAAGAAGGTAAAAAAGATGGTTATTATAGAATGATAGGTCATGTGCCTGAATTATATAATCCTGCGAATGCTCCTGGAAATAATGGAACTTATCCTTCCACTGCTTATGCTCCTTCTATTATAAATAGAAAAGTGTATTTACCTCTTATTTTTTGGTTTAATAAATATGCGTCGCTTAGTTTTCCATTAATAGCAACACAAAGGTCAGAATTAAAAGTAAGATTTTTATTAAGACGCTTAAGTGAATTATACACTATTATTGACCCGTCATCAGGTTATAGAATTAAACCAACAACAGTAAGTCATTATATAGGTAATTTTTTTTCACCATCAACAACAGATAATGGTTTGGTGATTACCCCACGTTTAGAAATAAATAATATATTTTTAGATAATGAAGAAAGAAAACGTTTTGCTATAACATCACACGATTATTTAATAACTCAAGTTCAAAAAATAGAAGAAACTTATAAACAAAATAATATACAAGTGGATTTAAAAAATATTAATAAACCAGTATCACAAATTGTATTTATGATACGTAGGACAGATATGGAAGAAGTCAATGAATGGTCTAATTTTACAAATTGGAATCAAGAAACAATACCACCTTATTCTAATGGTTATTTTAACCCACACGGTTCATCATTAACAATTGATGATACTACTATAAAATATTATAAAACATCTAATTTATTAAAATCAGCAACATTTAAAATACAAGGTAATGAACTTACAACAGGTAATGTTAGTAATAATGATACACCTAAAACATCTCGTATTAATGGTAAAGATTCTGTATTTTATAATTTACTGGAAAATTTTAATTCTAATAATAATATGCCAAAAGAAGGTATATATACATATTCTTTTGCTTTAGATAATTCAGATATACAACCAACAGGTGCTATTAATATGTCTTCATTAGATAATAAAAAACTAGATTTAATATTAACCGAATTAAAATCAACTGGTTATACTACACCTAGTTCACCTTATAATTATAATGTATTTGTATTTGCAGTTAATTATGATATATTGTCTATTATGGGAGGTATCGGTGGTCTCAAATACGCAAATTAGATTATTTTTATTCTATTTCATTCTAGATACATCTTTTTTATTTTTACTTTTTATTTTTTATAATTTATAAATATAGTTTAATAATTTTATAAAACTATTTTGTAAAAATTTATTAGGCTTATGCTTAAATAAACGGGTGTGTTTATTAATTGAAACATTACCTAAAACATTTTTCAAATATTTATATGCTGATAAAGGTTATAATTCTATTAAATTAAAAACAAGACTATTAAATAGTCACCATATAAATTTAATATATCCATATAAACAAAACCAAATAGATAAAAATACAATAGAAGATAAACGAGGACTACAAAATAGAATGAGAGTAGAACATGTTAATAACTTTTTAAAACAAAATAAATCATTAAATACCAGATATGAAAAACATATTTTAAAATTTGAAGGTTTAGTATATCTAGGTTGTTTAAATTAGATTTACAATTATGTTTCGCGCGTTTTATAAATTTTAAATTTTAATTATATTTATAAAAGGTATATTTTTAAAAATATTTTTAAATAATAGTTAATCATAGTATCAATTATTAGATTAGAAATAAATTTTGAAATAATATATTATTAAATAATAATATAAACATAATTTTATTTTCAAAATAAAATTTAAATTATATTATA
>Ga0105053_10011381_pt1 | contig 10916 bp, 9 predicted proteins | sample BON01_FD_78093 | JGI IMG/M metagenome (GOLD analysis project Ga0105053, IMG submission 78093) | Freshwater microbial communities from Lake Bonney liftoff mats and glacier meltwater in Antarctica - BON-01 | ecosystem: Environmental > Aquatic > Freshwater > Ice > Glacier meltwater | place: Lake...
CGCCTCGGCTTGACCTGGCAACGCCGCACGCGTGTGTGTCTGTGTGTGTGGGTAGGGGGAGGATGTGTGATGTGTGAGGATGGCAGAAAGCACACGATGTGAGATGCGGCACAGAAAGAAGTGAAAAAAAAAATGCAAGGTTGCTGCGGTTCTAAGCCACTACAACGGCCACGGCTTGCGGCTCACAGCAACCCAACACAATGGCACACAAAGCAGAGTGCTGTGCTAATTGTGCCTTGGCTTGGGGCGTTGGGCAGGCGCGGTGGGAAGAGCTCTAGCGAAACGAAAGGGCATGCATGCAGAGAGAAGAAGACGTCTTTGCTTGATGACGGTCACAGGCCAAGCGAGAGGCATGGGCCGCTTGGGAAAGGCCCTTTTGACAAGAAGGACGACATGTCGGACAGTTGTAAGACAAGCGTGACCTTGGGGTGGAGGAGGAGAAGGGGATGGGTGAGTTTGGGCTCATTTTGGTGCGCAGGGTGGATGGGTTGGTGGGAATAGTGGGGATGGGGTGGGGAGGTTAGAGGGAACCCCAGGGTGAGCCGGCCTAGCGCAGTACAAACACACATAATGCTAGGAAATTGGGCAAAGAAAACCGGGAAATCCTTCATCTAGCCTTGTGCTTCATTTCTTTTCTCTATATCTATGCAAGCGCGCTCAAAAAATACAACTTGTCGTCATCTCTCGCCTCCTCCCTCTCTCGCCCTGGGCTCCTGGGGAGCCACTGCGCGCCATATATATAATTAGATTTGATATATTTCATTGGGGGGACAGGGTTGATATTGATATGCACATACATATCCGCTAATGTTGGGGGCTGAATACTCTTTATCTAAACTACTAAGGCTAATACTAGGGGGCATAAAACACATCCACGCGTCTCTCACTCAAATCTCTCTCTCTCATTACTTGCTGCTCGCCATATTTTCTGCCTTCTCCTTCTTCTTCTTCTTCTTGAACATCGAACGCAGCTGTTCACCCAAGCTTTTCTTCTTGGTCTTGGTGGTGGGAGAACTTGCCGTCGGCAACATGGGCGAGGCAGCACTTGGGCTGGCAGCAGCAGTAGCCCCACCAGCAGCCGCAGCAAGGTCCGGTGTGAAGACGAGTCCGCCCTCCGACGCCACCTGGGGTTGTACGACTTGCTGCTCCTGCTGCTCCTGATGCTCTTGCAGCTGCTGCTTATCGTCAATGGAGGACCCTGCAGCAGCGCTCAGGAAGGAAGGCAAAGGGATGTGTGCCACTCCCTCCCTCTCCAGCGGCTTGCTCATCCCATCCTCCCCCACCTCAAAGGCTGCAACCTCTACCATGACAGCCCTGGCAGAAGCCTCTCCTTCAGCATGATGTCTCTCTATTGTTGCGTTTCTCGTACCCTCCCCGCCGCCGCCGTCACTGCTGCTGCTGCTGCTGTTGCTGCTGCTGCTGCTGCCCTCCACGCGGGCCTTCGCCGGCACGTGCATCTTATACATACTCGCAGCCAAGCTCCCCCCCTTAATGGGTTTATGAGGAATGTTGGTGCTGCCGCTGCTGTGCATGTACCTATCCCTCTCCCCCACCCTGATCTTTTCCGCCTTCTGTCGGCGTTCCTTGGCCTCGCCTTCATTGCCATGCTTATGGATACCAGTGAAATACTGAGGATCCGCCAGCCGCTCAAAAATAGAACTCCGTCCTCCTCCAGGCGAGGTCGCCTCGCTCCCCCCCGCAGAAGTAGCACCAGCAATAGCAGCAGAAGCCACTATCACCACGCTGCTGCTGCTGCTGCTGCTGCTGTCGGTTGGCGCAGGGCTGGACAGATATAAGGCCCGCTTGACCGACTCCCGTGCCATGATGCTAGGAGGCGCATTACCCTCCTTGATATGAAAGTGAATGTCTTGCGCAATATCCTGCGCCCACGCCGCGTCATCCGTTTCCTCCTCCTCCTCCTCTCCCTCCCCTCCCACCACCTTATACTTCTTTCCTCCCTCCTCCCCTCCCTCCTCCTGCTCCTCGCGATTGATGATAAATCTGTCCAACGCCGAGATCCCGTCCCGCACACTTGCCTTCCCTCCCTCCCCCCCTTCCTTCCCTCCGGCCTCCACCACAGGATGAATGTCCTCCTCCCCTTCCTCCTCCTCGTTCTCGTCCCCCCACCCTCCGCCCAATACCTCTTCCTCCAACTGCCGCAGCTGCTCCGCGCGCACGACGCCCGCAGCAGCAGCGGCAGCAGTGGCAGCAGCAGGAGACGAAGACGAAGTAGTGATGGTGGTGAAGGTGGTGCATGGCAACAAGGACGAGGAAGAGGAGGAAGGTGGGGAATTTCGGTCCCCGCGCATCTTGATGTACTCTCCTCGGATCTTGGTCAATTCAAACTCCAACCACTTCACCTGGCCTTGGCAATCACGCAGCTCCTCCCTCGCTCGCTTCTCGCGGGCTTCCAGGTCAGCACCACGTTGCAAGAGGTCGTCTCTGATAGATTGGATCTGTTGCATCTGTAGCTTCAAAGCCTGATTCCGTTCGTTGCTCAAACGCAGCATACACTTGTACTGCTCTGCCTCTAAGCGTGCACCCTCCTCTCCTTCCTGCTGCTGCCCGTCCCCCTCCTCCCCTCCCTCCTCCCCTTCCTCCTGCTGCTTCCCTCCCACGCTTTCCCCTGTGCCAGGCGTGGTCAGTAGACTCAACGACGTGACGGCATCGCCCAACACCCTCCCCAAGAGCAAGCCACTCAACTCCGTATTATCAATCAATCCACTTATCTTCTCCTCATACTCCAAAGTCACCCTCGTCAGCCTCTCTTCAAAAAACCGCTTCTCCGCCTGCACCCTCCCCTGGGCCTCCTCCAGCAATTCATGCATCCGATGACACGCATAATCCATCTCGATCAACCTATCCCCAAACCCCTTGGCATCCCTCCGGCTCGACACCAACATATCAAACAGCATCCGAATTACCCCATGGCTCTGTTCCAGTGTCTGACAGCTATTCGCCACCTGCACACGCACCGAGCTCCCTCCCTCCCTTCCTCCCTCGCCCCCCGCCGCCGCTGCTGCTGCTGCTGCCTGGTGGTGTGCGTCGATGATAGTCTCAATCTTCTTGATTCTGTCTTCCTTGTACTCCAACTGGGCTTTGCACGCCTCAATCCTCTCCTCCAGCTCCTCTAGCGTCGCCTCCTCCTCTTCGTCTAACGCAATGGCAACAGCAACAGTGGCAGCAGCAGCAGTAGAGGTGGTAGAGGTGAGGTTGTCCAGAGAAGGAGAAGAGGTCGAAGACGGCATCAAGGGCATGGAAATCACATCGCGGACCGACCGCCGGTTCTGATGCAGACGAGACCGAGCCAGCTCCAGCTCCTCCTTCGTCTTAAGGAGGGTCATGCGCCGTTGGTACTCTGCAGCGAGCCGCTCGGCCGCTTCCTCCTTCTTGGCCACCTCGCGGATCTTGATATCAAGCCATCGCTTGGTCTTGCGTTCTATCTCCGAGTACTTGTACCAGTCCGCAAACCCAGCACTGCTGTTGCTGCTGCTGCCGCCGCTGCTGCTGCTGCTGCTGCGGGTGCTTCTTGTGGTGTGGGTGGACGCGGGAGCCCAGCGCTTCGAAGGGGCCCCGTGCATTCTCATTGACGAGAAGTAGGGCGTCGACCGACCCCAACCACCAATCTCTCCCCCTCCCCCTCCTCCTTCACCTCCCGACATCGACTCCGCCGCGTTCTTCAAGCGACTGAACTCCTGCTCCTGCTTCCGACGGGCCATCCCCGCCTTCTCCACCACCGTGCCCAACCTCTGTATCTCCTTCGCATCCTTCTGAGCCGCCCTTCGCATCGCCTCGATCTCGGCCGATTTCTCCTTAAGCGTCGCCTGAAACCTCTTCTTCTCCGCCTCAATCCTATTCATCATCTCCGACCGATGCCTCTTCATACTCTGGATCTCCTCCCCCAACTGCCGCAGCTGCAAATCTGTCTTCTGCGCCTGCCGTGCCAACCGCCCTAGCTCATCCTGCCTTTTGACCGCCGCCTGGAGCTGCTCCTCCTTTTCTTGGATCCTCCTCAACAACGACTGCTGCAGCTCCTTCTCCTTCTGATCTTTGTCTTTCCCCGACTTCTTCTCCGATGCCGCTAACTCGTGTAAGAGCTTCTCACGCTCTGCCTCGTACCTAGCCGTCTCCTCCGTCATCGCCCGCAGTTTCTCCTCATAAAATTTCCGCATTATCTCGTACCTCTTAAAACTCTCCTCCAACTGCTTCATCAACTTCTCCTTCAAATCGATGCCCCGATTCAAGTCCGCCACCGACGACGCCATCTCCTGCTGTCCCCGATAGAACAACCCCGCCTCCTCCTCCGTCGCCAACCGCACCACCTGCTCCTCCTCCGACTCCAACTGCTGCTGCTGCTGCTGCTGGTCATTCTCCGGGTTCCCACCACCCTCCTGCTGCTGCTGCCCCTCCCCAACCCCCACCATCTTGGCAAGTGCTTGGAAGTCCACCCCTCGGAACGATTTGGCCATAATTGAAAGCGTGGACGCCGTGGTGGCCGTCGCGAGCTTCTCCTCAGTCTGCCTCCTTTCCCGCCGGGCTTTGCCCTGCTCCAGCTCCTTGACTTGAGATTTCAAATTGTCGATTTCCGCGAGGTAGGGTTTGAGGAAGGTGGTGAAGGTTTCTTTGTTTTCGTGGATGAGGGAGGAGGGTTTTCCTGCTGCTGCTGCTGCTGCAACGGTGGTGGTGATTATGACCTTGGCTTCAGAAGAGGAAGAAGGGCTGGAGGGAGAGAAGGAAAAGGCGGTGGAAGAGGAGGAGGAGGAGGAGGAGGAGGAGGCAGGTAGCACCCCTACTTCTTGCAGGCTCGGCCGGTAGTAGTCGCGGTCGGCCGTCATGCTCAATAGGGCATCCGCCGCCTCGCTCACCTCCTGCCGCCACCTCCGATTCTCCCCCCCCAACCTCTTCATCTCCGTCTCGGCCATCTCACACCGCTGGCGCAACAAGGCCTCGGTCGTCTCATTCCTCAACTCCTGCCCCCCCACCTCCCTCGCCGTCTGTGCCAGCAAATCTGAAATTGCAGCCGCTGCATTCCCCATCCCTCCTCCTCCTCCTCCACCCCCTCCTCCCTTGAGCCGCAAAACCTCCGCCGCCAGCACTTCTACCTGATGCCGGAGCTCGTCAAGCAACAAGGAATCTTTATCCCTGTTCAGCACCGGCTTGTTTTCAATGTTTCGGGCGCGGTTGGCGTAGCGCAAGGCATTCAGAGACTCCATCATATTGATCTCTGCAGGGCTCACACACGCAATCATCAGCGTCTGGCTATTCCCCCCCAACGAATCCTGAAGCATCCTCGTCAGCTTGCTATCACGGTACGGAACATGCTGCCCCTTCTTCTTCGCGTCGCCCAAGGCACTAATCACATTCCCCAAGACCAACAAACCCTTATTGATATCAATCCCCTCCTTCAACCTCTTCCCTTGCGCCCCCGTCCGCTTCGCCCGCTCCGAGCCCGCCAAGTCCACAAAATGAAACTTAGACGTCCGCACCTCCACCGTCTCTCCTACACTGCTGCTGCTGCTGCTACTGCTGCTCTTGGTGTTGGTGTTGGTGTTCTCGCCAGCACTTCCCTCCTCCTCTCCTTCTCCGCTCACCACGCTCCCACCCACACCACTCAAAGCAGGGGGGGGCTTGCGGGTCAGTCGATGCTCGAGCAAAATGGTAAAGATGGCATGGGACCGCGACGACTGCGTGTTCATAAGCGTCGAGCCCGTCGTCCGACACATGCTCCCCCTCTCCAGCAACAACATCATCTCCTCTGCTGACTCTGCCGGCTCCTCCGTCGCGCCCACCGCGCAGATACCTCCTCCTGGGACCTCTCGAATGACCACCTTAGACGAAGCCACAGGATCGAGCAAATCCTTAATTTCCTCTCCGTAAATCTCGAGAAACTGGACAGAGACGTGGTAGGTGGAGAGGCAAAGGGGGCCCTCCTCCTGCTGTCGGCGCTGGTGAATGTTCCGATACATGTCTTCAATCACTCTTGGGATGATCCCTTGCTCGGCCTCCGACACCTTCATGTTGCTGCTGCTTCCCATCGTGTGTGTCTTGCCTGAGGAAGGGAGGGAGGGAGGGAGGGTGGGAGAGATAGATGAGGATGAGGGGAAGAGGGATGTGAGGGCGGGAAAGGAGAGAAGGAAGAGCCAACTAATGTACCGCTGCCGGTTTGACCGTAGGCCAGGATTGTGGTGTTGTACCCGTCGAAGTGCGCAGAGACGAGGGGGCCGACGCATTCGTGGTAAAGGTCCTCTTGCCGGGCGTTTTGGCTGAAGACGTGGTCGAAGGTGAAGCATTGGTCCTTGCCCACGAGCAGCTGTGAGTGGGTAGGGTGGAAAAGGAGTGCAGGGGAGGGGAGAAAATGGTAAGCGTATGATTTGGTTTGGGTGATGAGTTGCAAGTAGGGGATAAGAGGAGCAGAGCCGATCCCTTCGGGTGGAAATTACGTTGTGTCCACGTCGTGCCGTGTTCCACCTACAGCCTAGCTACACCTGTCTGGTCGGTCTGAGGCAAGAGAAGATGTAGAAGTAGGACCGCATGTGCCTTGGTGAATTGCATTGTTCGGTCACGCACTGGGACAGCGGTGATTAGACACACCCCTGCTTTCCCTGGTCTGACGACACGCCCCCCCTCCCAGCCCACCACACCCAGCCTTGCGTACCTGCTTCCGGTCCTCCTGGCATGCGCTGATGCATTCATTGCAGCGTTCTGAGAGCTCTTGGCCAATCAAAGGCCGCACGCGTACTGCCACGCTCACCCGGCTGCGTCGGTCGCTGCCCCCTTCCGCGTTGGGTGCCATCCCTCCTCCACTGCCGCCGCCGCCGCCGGGGTCAGTCGTGTGCAGAGCACGCATGTGAATTCGTCCCTTGGATGTGTGTCTACTGCCGCATACTGTGCGGAGCCAGAGCCGAGGGATTGTCCTCCTTGCCGGCGTCGCGTCGTGGGCTAGGTGGTATAGCCTATGTTTCGGGGTGGGGTCCGGGAGTCAGAGTGCTTCGATTTGCTTGTTGTCAGTGAGCATAGATTGGGTACGGAGCAGGGTGAGAAAAGAGCAAACGACGAGCAAGGCATCCGCCTAGCCACAGGCGTTGCCGCTATTTTACAAGCCAACCCAGACGTCCAAACACCCACGACGGGCGGCGGCCGACCCCCTCCCGTCACGGGAGAAGCAAGGAGGGGATGCGTGCGTTAGCGCATCCGATTTCGAGATTTTAATTTGAATCACGACGTCCGTTGGAGTCTTTTCTTTCATTCATTCATTCAGCAAAGCATCCTATTCTTTGTGTGTGTCGAGCAAGTCTTTTCAGTGTTATTTATTTCTTTGCAGGCATGTGTTGTGTGTGCTTTTCCCCTCCCCATTGAGGTGTATGTATGTGTGTGAGTGTACAAATCTCGCAGTCCTCCCTCCCTTTCTCCTTCGTTTGTGTGCATGCATTGCACACCCCCAGTGTGTTCGTGTGTGTCTCTCTATCTCTCGATCCTTCGGTGTGTCTTGGCCCCATTCCACCTTTCTCGCACTCCCTTTCTATCCTTCTTCTCACAGTCTCTTTTCCCGCGGCCCCCTTCCACTCCTCCTTCTCTCCCACCCCTCCACCCCTCCAACCCCCTCTCCAAACTCCAGGAATCGCTGAGCAAAAGCATCAGGCTCCACCACTGTGATGCTCCGTGGATCCTGCCCTTCGATCGTATACCCCGCTCCTTTAGTCAGCGTTTCCAAGCGACGCTTCACGGGGTAGGTTTGCAATATGTCCACTAGACCTAGCATAAAGACTTCTTGGGTTTTGAAGATGGAGGTGGAGGAGGAGGAGGAGGAGGAGGCAAGAGGTGGTGGTGGAGGGGGAGTGGTGTTTGTCGAGGAAGAAGAGGAGGGGGGAGAGGAAGGTCGCCCAGGCGTCGTTGCTTGCTGCAGTGGTGGTGCTGCTGGTGCTGAGACTAGTGATGGTAATGGTGGTGGTACTTGCTGCTCTTTCGATGCAACTGCTCGCAGCGCCTCGGCTTGCAGCTCCGCCTTTGGTGGTGTCGTCGTCGTCACCGTCGCACCAGCAGAAAAAGAAGCCGCAGCAGGAGCAGCAGCAGAAGGAGGAGAAGGACACCACAAACTAAACGAACACTGCCTCGATACCTCATCCGGCGCCTGCGCCTTCAACGCCTCCAACACCGCCAACGGCGCTCCCTCCCCCCCTCCTTCCCTTCCTCCCCCCCCCCATCGATGCTTCGTCGCTAATTCTTGTATGCTACACACCCCTATCAACAGTGAATAGTCCATGACCCCATGCCTTCTCAACCATTCCACATCCGCCGCCAAATACGACAACAACTCCTTCTTCCTCTCCGCTCCCAACCTCAATACCCGACACCCCCCTTCCCCTCCTCCCTCCGTCCCTCCCTCCCGCCCTCCCTTGAATGCCTGCCCTGCATCATCCGTACCATCGTGACGAGGGCAGAAATTCAGGTCTTTCTGTACGGGGATATGTCGTGATCGTGTAGATAAAGGAGGGGTGGAGGACGAGGAGGAAGGAGGGGTGTGGTCGTGAGGGAGGAGCACCCTCCGCTTGAGCAACGAGCCTTTCAAGTCGAAAATTTCGAGGAGACGGAGGGCGGGCACTGCGCGAGAGAAGATGTTATTCATGCATATTAATTTCACGGCTGGTTGGCCTGGTAATTTGATGGAGTAGAGGCCGAGGAAACGAGGGAGGAGGGTTTGGGTGCCACGGGCGAGGATGACGTCGAGGTAGTCCCGAAGGAGGGAGAGGAGGAAGGCGTGTTCGGCGTCGTTGGTCGTTTTGAAGAGGAGGGTCTCGTCGTGGGATTAACGAAGAGGCTGCCAGACTTGCCGCCTTCTCCAATGCAGGGGGTGGAGTGACGGAAGGTAGAACGTGCCCACCCTCCTCTTCCTCCAGGTGACGCTGCTGCTGCTGCTGCCGCTGCTGCTGCGCCTCCAATCTTCTTCTCGTCCTCATGATTACTGCTGCTGCCGTTCTTTGCCTTCTTCTTTCCTCCTCCCCCCCCTCCTCCTCCACCACCTCCACCACCACCACCACTACCACCAGTAACAGGCCTCCCTCCCTCCGCCCCTCCTCCCCTCACAACCGACAAAAGCGACCGTCGATACCCCTCCTCAGACACACCAAACACTCCTCGAATCTGCCGAAAAACCTCAGGTGCCATTTCTTCCCAATAGAATGATGAGGAGGACGAGGACGAGGACGAGGAGGAGGAAGAGGTACCCTTGTACACCAGCTCCATCTGCACTCGGGCCTTAAATATGTCCTCATTTTCCCCTCCTCGGTTTTTGCTACTCCCCTTCTTCCCTCCCGCCTTCCCTCCCTCCCTCCCTCCCTCGTCGTTGTCGGCCTCACTGTTCAGGGAGTGGGCTCTTTTTACGTCTTTTTCTGTTTCTCGTGCAGCTGCCACCTGGATGCCGTAGGAAAGGGCAGTGCCAATCGTGAGTGGTGGAGGAGGAGTAAAAGAAGAAGAGGACGAAGACGAGGAGGAAGGAGGATCGGCTGTCTTGCTGGTGCTCGTGGGCTTCAATTGCCCTCTCCTCCTCCAGCTCGAAATCACCTCCTCCTCCTCCTCCCCGTCCTTCACCTCCTCCTCCTCCTCCCCTCCCTCCCTCCCTCCCTCCCTGCCCTCGAGCAACTCTCTCACATCATACACAAGACTAGCCCTCTTTCTGTGCCCCGACCTCCTCACCCTCTCATCCCTTTCCTCAGTCGTTTCCTCTGCTGCCACAAACGAGACCATGGACCCCTCCCGGCGATGCTGCTGCTGCTGCTGCTGCTGCTGCTGCTGCTGCTGCTGCTGCGGCGGCGGCAGCGGCGGGAGGGTTATGGCTGACTTGCTCCTACGTAAGGCCGCCCTGGAGAAATGAGGGAGGGTGATGCTACTGCTGGTGGTATCCGTGCCCATCGCTCCTCTTAATAGTCCTTCCTCCCCTTTCTTATAATTCCCTCCCCCCAGCCCTAAGCGTCGGAGTCCATCCACAGAGGCAAAGGGGGGGGAGTTATGGGCGGAGACTGAGGAGGGAAAGGTAGCAGTAGCAGCAGCAGCAGCAGCTGTAGCAGCACTGGCAAGAGCAGACGCAAGAGCTGGAGGAGTGAATGAGAGAGAAGGCTCCGTATTGGTTGTTGTTGTCGTCGTCATGGTCATTGCTCTGCTCCTGGTGGGTGTGGACGTGGAGACAGCAGCAAAATGAACTCCTCCTGCTCGACTAGTAGGGGAGGTCATCGTCAGCATCCCTCCCTCCCTCCCATCCTCATCCTCGGGCGGCGCCGTCAGGAAATTCCTCTTGGAACAGGTGGAGGAAGCGTCGGAGGCATGCCCCTCGTCGTCCTCCTCCTCCTCCTCCTCCTCTCCCTCCTCTCCCTCCTCTCCCTCATCGTCTACTGCCGTGTCGTACGAGACAGTCGACAACCGCTCTCCCTCCTCCCCCTCCTCTTCCTCCTTCCCTTCCTCCTCCTCGTCCTCCCAAGCCTCCAAAAAATGCTCCTGGCACAACGGCAGCCCATCCACCGAAAAGAAGCTCACCGCCTCTCCTTCCCCCCCTCCCTCCTTCCCCCCTTCCTCCTCCTCCTCCTCTTCCAGCAGAAACAACGTTTGCCCACACACCGCACAACAAAAGCACTCAGGATGGTACAATTTACCCAAAGCCCGCACTCATTTAGTAAGCCCTAGGAAGAAGTGACAGGCCGCGCACATGTCAGTGGTGGAATGCTGCCCCTCCCCCGGCAGCAAGACCTCGGCATGCACAAGCCCTAGGCCTAGATGAGTGTTGCTCGTATGGGGTAATGGTGGCCGGGATGGTATAGAGGACGGATGTTTGTTGTGCTTGTCATCATCGTCGTCGTGGAAATGGTCTTGGTCGTGCAGGCCGAGGTCGGAGAGGTGCAATGCGGCGGGACTCTGTGGCCGCCGTGCGC
>Ga0105053_10011382_pt1 | contig 10916 bp, 12 predicted proteins | sample BON01_FD_78093 | JGI IMG/M metagenome (GOLD analysis project Ga0105053, IMG submission 78093) | Freshwater microbial communities from Lake Bonney liftoff mats and glacier meltwater in Antarctica - BON-01 | ecosystem: Environmental > Aquatic > Freshwater > Ice > Glacier meltwater | place: Lake...
GCTGTGAAGGGTCTATACAAGCTACTGAGGCCGCAGTGGCTACCAGTAGCAGCCCCAGTCTCAGCTCGGTGGAGCACACTACCGCTCTTGTCGCCAAACACCTTTTTCTATGATAGAAAAACGTCTATTCACAGCTAAAACGGCGGTGTGAACAGAAAAAAGCTAGGGCAAAAATCCCCCCAAAAAATTGTGACGTTCCATCAATCATAACTTTTGACCCCGGACGATTCAGAGGGCGACCCCGGCAGTTCTGAAATACCAGAGGTGAGGCAGTTCTAACGGGTTCGACAGACGTCACGCTCTGCACGCTGTAAAAAATATTTTTTCCGTAATTGACCCTACTAGTAGCATACATATCAATTATATATATATATAAACATTAAAAACATATATAAAAATAAAAATACATAATATAATTATAGCTCATATTCATATTCATATTTTAATATTTATTATGATATATTATGATATACTATTACTATATATATGATCATCGCAACTGAGACTGAGACTGCAACTAAACAACACACAACACATATTATTTATTATTATTATTAATATTGCAATATGAATATTGCAATATAATCCCAGTAAATATTATAGTACGTCGTATTATATTATAGTTATAGATTATAAAAGATTATAAGATTATAGCGATAGCGTCAAAAGTCAAAAGTTACCGTTACCAGAGTTACGAAATAACGCGTTACTAACGCTAACGAAACAACGAAACCATCCAATATCAATATAGATACGAGCAGTATGGCATGCGCAGTATGCAGTATGTAGATATATAGATATAATGCACAAACTTGGCTCGAATGACCCCGTACACACCGGGGGGCTGCCCACCATTCCACGCGATTGCGTAACACTACCGTTTCCCCTTGCCCCACGGCCGCTTGCCGATCCCGCGGCCGCCCCCTCCTCCGCGGCCACCTCCCCCTCCGCCGCTCTGCTGTTGCCAGCGCGCCCCGCCAGCCGACTTTGGCGCCGGGCTACATTGCTGCCGCTGCTGCCCGCCTTTAGAGGGCCACGACTGGCGTCCGCCCTGCTGCGGTCGTTGCTGCTGCCCCTTGCCCCCCTGCGGTATCGCGCGCTGCGGCGTCGGCTTTCCCGCCGCCTTTTGGAGCGCCCGCCGCGCCGCCTCGGCCACCGCAGCCTGCAGCCAAGAGTGGGACGGGCTTGTTATTATAATATAGGACGATGCCTTCTGGGCAAAAGACGTCGTAGTGAACGCCGCCCTGGTAGAGGATGTGCTATATATACACACACACATAGATAGATAAATGTGTATATATACACATACATGTATACGTCCTCACCTGGAGCTCTGCCGTGTCTGGACAAAAGGCGTCGTAGTGCACGCCGCCCTGGTAGAGGATGTGCTATATATACACACACATAGATAAATAGATAGATGTGTATATATACACACACACATAGATAGATAGATAGAGATATACACATATCTATCTACGTCCTCACTTGGAGCTCTGCTGTGTCTGGGCAAAAGGCGTCGTAATGGACACCGCCCTGGTAGAGAATGTGCTATACACACACACATAGATGGATATATATATATATTCTCTCTCTCTCTCTCTCTCTCTACGTAATCACCTGGAGCTCTGCCGTGTCTGGACAAAAGGCATCGTAATGGACTCCTCCCTGGTAGAGAATGTGCAGCGTGCCGCGCGGCTTGGCGCGGCTCGGCGCGTCAAAGCACGAGATTCGCTCATACCCGGCGCGGCACTTTTCATAGACCCAGACGTTGACGCCCATCAGGTGCGAGCACGCGGCCATCTCGATGCCGCCGCCCCAGCCGGAGCGAGCCATGCGCGACGCGTAAGCCTACATGGAAACGGGTTGTTTGGGTAGGGATCGGGAGAGTTGCCTAAATCGTATAAACAAACGTAACCTTAAGAAGAACAGCAACAATAAGAGGAAAGCCTCTGGATGCCGCCGCCCCAGCCGGAGCGAGCCATGCGGGACGCGTACGCCTAGACGGAAACGGAACCGGGTCTTTGGGGTTGGTATCGGGAGAGTTGCCTAAATCGAAAAAACGAACGTAAGCTGTGGCCATCTCTGCGCCACCGCCCCAGCCGGAGCAAGCCATGCGCGACGCGTAAGCTACACGGAAACGGAAACGGGGTCTTTGGGTTAGGGATCGGGAGAGTTGCCTAAATCGTATACATGAACGTAAGCTGCGGCCATCTCGATGCCGCCGCCCCAGCCGGAGCGAGCCATGCGGGACGCGTAAGCCTACACGGAAAGGAAACCGGGTCTTTGCGTAAGCGTATACGAAAACGAAAAGAGGGTCTTTGGGTTAGGGATCGGGAGAGTGGCCTAAATCGTAAACACGAACGTAAGCTGCGGCCATCTCGATGCCGCCGCCCCAGCCGGAGCGAGCCATGCGGGACGCGTAAGCCTACACGGAAACGGAAACGGGGACTTTGGGTTAGGGATCGGGAGAGTGGCCTAAATCGTATACACGAACGTAAGCTGCGGCCATCTCGATGCCGCCGCCCCAGCCGGAGCGAGCCATGCACGACGCGTAAGCCTACACGAAAACGGAAATGGGGTCTTTGGGTAAACGGTGCCCTGCAGCTACTAATGAACCGCTATGGGTAAGTTCGCTTTGCTCAGGTACCTGAGCGAGTTTCGACTAAGAGTTTCGTCGTTTTAATTACAGGAAACCCGAGGTCGAATCACGAAGGCGCACAGGGCACCTTTAAGTATCGGGAGAGTTGCCTAAATCGTAGAAACGAACGTAACCCGAAAAAGTACAGCAATAATAAGAGGAAACGCAGGGTTACGTTAGCGATGGGAGGTTCTGTTCCAGGGCTCTGCGTGCGCACATGCACCGAGCAGAACGATCAGAAGAAGACGAACAACAACCATAAGAGGAAACGCGGGATTCCGTTAGCGACGCGGGGAACTTATCCAGGTATATATATATACATACACACACACATATATATATATATATATATATATATATATATATACATATATATATATATATATATATACATATATATATATATATATACATATATATATATATATACATATATACATCTCTCTCTCGTTCTCTCTCATTCTCTTTCTCTGTTCGTATATATATGATCAGAGAGAGAGAGAGAGAGAGAGAGAGAGAGAGAGAGAGAGAGAGAGAGAGAGAGAGAGAGATGAGACGTCGATTAGGCCCCCCTTCGTGCCCCCCCGGCGCGATGTTAGGTTCTATTCCAGGTCTGCGTGCGCACCTGGGCCGAGGCGCCGGGAGAGTTGCCTAAATCGTATAAACAAACGTAAGCTTAAGAAGAACAGCAACAATAAGAGGAAACGCGGGGTTACGTTAGCGATTAGAGGTTCTGTTCGAGGTATGCGTGCGCACCTGGGCCGAGGCGCCCGAGTCCCACTTGACCCACTTGTCGACGGGCGTGTCGGCGATCTTGAGCTGTGCGTTGGACGCAACCCACCGCGCGAGTTGCTGCCGGAGCGCGCTGGCCGAGGGCACCCCCCGCTGGTCGGGGCCCAGCGCTCCGAGCCCCTGCCTTAGCGAATGGTATAGGCACGAGCCGTCGCCAGGTTGGCGCACCTGTATGGGGGGGCAACATCGGTTGGGGCGGTCCGTCTACGGACCCTACCCCCCTGTATTTATAGTAGTGGTGGCTCCGAGCCCCTGCCTTAGCGAGTGGTAGAGGCACGAGCCGTCGTCAGGTTGACCCACCTATATGGGGGGGCCACATTAGCCTTTACAAGAGATTGTTTCACTTCAAAGCTTCATTATGGGAGTCCATCATCCGTTTATTGCCCCCTCCCCCACCTGCAAAGCCTACCCTATTGCAATATTATTGCACGACAATTGCGCAGTGTACGTCCCCCCACCAACCCTCCCTTTTTATGACATACATTATACAATATTGGTGATGGCAATATCGTGTAAAGGCCAAGGGCCACATCGGTTGGGGCGGTCCGTCTACGGACCCTACCCACCTGTATTTATAGTAGTGGTGTCTCCATGCCGGTGTGAGCCGCTGCGGGCCGGCTGCTGTTCGGGGGGGGGGGTTAATTGTTTCGTAGGGGTAAACTTATCATCGAGTACGTATTCAGGTTTTCCTGTGGCGCAACCAAAGGAATGTGAATCGCGTATCCCACCTGGTGCACCCTGCTATACGACATGAATGCGCGTACATTGAAGGTTAATGTAGACACAACACTGGCTAAGTCGGAATCGAATTATTCTGTTTCCCTCGCTCCCGAAATCCCTACGTAGGCCCGACGTGTTGAATACGCGTAGCAAGGAACAGAAAACGGTATTCCGTTCATGTTTAGCCTGTTCTATGAATACATTTAGCTTGAATAAGCACGTGCTCATGTCGTTTACAGAGCTATCTATGCGGAACACGTTGTTCATATTCTTGTGGCAGCTCAACAGGAATACGTGAACTGTTATTCAACATGTAGGTCTGGCGCTCGGCCTTTACACGATATTGCCATCACCAATATTGTATGGTGTATGACATACAGGGGGGGGGGGGATATTCCGCAATGGTCGTGCAATAGTATTGCAAAATAGGATGGGTGTTGCAGGTAGGGGGGGGGGCAATAAAAGGATGATTGAGTCCCACAATAAAGCTTTGAAGCGAAACAATATCTTGAAAAGGCTAATCTGGCGCACCACTCGGCCGCGGTGTAGCAGCAGCGGCGTCGAGTCGGAGCCAAAGATGCCCTTGGCGCCCGGCTGCGCGTCGGGGTGACGGTCGCGCGCCTTGTTGTAGTGCGGGCAGCGGGCAGAGTCGTGCGCGCCGTCGCACTTGTCGCAGCGGAGCGGCTTGGCGGGAGTCTGCTTGGCGGGAGTCTGCTTGGCGGGAGTCTGCTTGGCGAGGGTCGGATTGGCGGGAGTCGGATTGGCGGGAGTCTGCTTGGCGAGAGTCTGCTTGGCGAGGGTCGGATTGACGAGAGTCGGATTGGCGGGAGTCTGCTTGGCGGGGGTCGGATTGGCGGGAGTCTGCTTGGCGGGGGTCTGCTTGGCGGGGGTCTGCTTGGCGGGGGCTTGCTTGGCGGGAGTCTGCTTGGCGGGGGTCGGATTGGCGGGAGTCGGATTGGCGGGGGACGGATTTGCTGGAGTCTGCTTGGCGGGAGCCTGCTTGGCGGGAGCCTGCTTGGCGGGAGATTCCTTGGCGGGGGTCGCGAAGGAGCCAACGGCGGGTTTGGCGGCGGGAGGCTGGCTCTTCGCAGCGGAGGGAGAGGAGGTGGATGGAGGCTTGGGGGCGGCGCCCGGCCTCGCAGTGCTCGTGGCCCCTCTCGCCGTGCCTTGGCCCTGTCCCTTGCTCTTTGCGGAAGAGGGCTCTAAAGCGGAGGCGGCTGGCGAGGGAGGTGGGGCGGAGGAGGAGGTGCCGCCCATTGGAGCCTCGGTCGAGGACGCCGCCCACGCCGCCAGAACGCGCGTTGGCACCAGCCTGCGCGAGGCCGCCGGCGAGGCCCCGCGCGGCGCCTGCTTGGCTGCGGCAGCTTTGGCAACGGCAATGGACGACGCGGCCGCATTGGCTTGTAGCTTGACCACGGCCCTGGCTTGTTGCTTGGTCAACCCTTCGCTGGGCGGCACGACTGCTGGTGGCTCGAGCCCGGAAGACGCCGACGGCTGGCTCGTAGAGGCCTTGGCCCGTTTGCTCGGGCCCAGGCCTGCCTCGTCTGGCCACGCGCTGGCGGAGGTCGGCGCGAGCCACGACGCCACTCCAACGCCGTGGCTCGACAGCTTTCTCTGCAGCGGCGGCGATGATGAGGCGGAGGAAGAGGTGGAGGCGGCAGACGACGCGGAGTTGGGGTACTCGAGCGCGGGCGTAGCAATTACGCGGTGCGGTTTCGGTTTCCTTGTTGGGGCCGCCGCCACCGCAGACGGCTGCTGTGCTCCGTGCTCTCCCTCCGCGGCGAGCGGCCCGAACAGCCCGGGCTGGTCTATCCGTGCCTGCTGCTTGGGCGACAGCCGCGCGGAGCGCGTCTTGCGCCGAGGCGAGGAGGGCGACCCGACAGCGCCCTCCCGCCGTTTGCGCGCGCCAGCGGGACTGGGCCCAATCCGGAGCAGGTTCCAGCACCAGTCCTTCGCGCGATGGGAATGCGCACGCTTGGCGATGCCCTCCGGTCCGGCCACCCGCAATGTAGAGGGCTTCCGCATTCTTTGTGAGCCCCGACTGGACTGGGCGCGTAGTCAGCTCAGGTCGTCGGTCAGCTTGAAATTTGAAAATAGCCCGGCTGGAGATTCAACGGCTGAATTTTCCAACGCGTTTCGCAGTCATGGTGCAGCCCGCTCCGCCACGACGTCAGACAGACAGGCCTTCAGACAGATCGCGGCGCGCACCACGCACCGGCTCCGCGACGCCTCTGTGTCGAGCCGCGGGTCGCTCTCTTTGCAGCAACTCGCTGATCTGCATGCGCTACGCTGTCTGACCGCAGCCCCCCCCCCCTGCGCAGCCTCAGGAGCCGCGGGCGCTCTGGTGCAGCTCGCAGATCTGCGACGCTGCGCAGCAGCGGCGGCGAGAAGACCGACACCGGCACGCCATGTACAACATAAAGACGAGCATTGACAACAGCGACCCGCGCCGGCCCAAGCCGACAAATTCAAAGGGCGCGCGGCTGGAGGAGGAGCGGACCGCCCAGATCATGCATGAGAACGCCATCCTCCTGGGCAAGCTAGCGCGCATCCTCACGCGCGACAGCGCGGTGCCGACCAGCGAGCCCACGGCCAAGATGGGGAAGCACGACGCCTACCGGCGCAGGGTGCGCGAGCAGGTCGATCACGACAACCAGGTTTTACTACGCAAACTGCGCGACATGAAGTCGTCGTTTGACATTGAGAAGTTCGAGGCCGACGCGCGCGAGCGCGCCACCTTCCTCAGCCGCATGCAGGCGCCTCTCCACCCGACAATGGCGCCCGGCGGGCCGCGGCCGCGCCGGCGGCAGCGGCCCTTCACGGCGGGCGATGCTGCGCGGCGGCAGGCGGACATGCGCATATTGCCGTTGCCGGTGCCCATCCTGGCGTCGTCCGCCGCCAGTACGCTCGTCCGGCCGTCAACCACGGCAGGGAGGCCAGCGCGGCCGGCTCCGCAGTCGACGGGGCTGCTGACAGGTGAGAGCGACGTTTCTTCCCTGATGCAGGGGCTCATTGTGAGTGAGGAACTGGCGAGGCGGGTGGATGCGGAGGCGCCCTAGGCATGCCGCCTCGAGGAGATATTTCGTGCGTATGCTTTCAGCTGTGGCGCGGCCTTTGAACGGCTTTTGAGAATGGGTTGTTTGGCCGAGGCGGGCGGAGAGCTAGGCTCCCCGCAGCCGTGATCACAGCGTGACGGGCTGCTGATTGTTGTGCCGGCTCTCTTGCCTCCTCTTTGCGGCTCGCGTTTATTAGTTATTGTTATTAGTTTATTTGGTATTGTTGTTGTGTGAATGTTGATTGCTATTGATGATTGATGATTGATGATTTAAACATTGAAGAGAGAGAGATACCCCACAGAGATTTTAAATATATATTATATAATATAGTATGAGTATGTACGTATACGTATACGTATAATTTATGTATAACCCGTATCCGTATCCATATACTACATACACCGTATACTATATACTAAATATTACTATTACTATTATCTATTACTATTATTACTAAATAATACTCTAAATAATATATATTTTATATTTTAATTAAATTATTTTAAAAAGAAATTATATAATATAATATTATTTAATATTATTAATATATATAATATTAGAGTGTTATTATTGTTAGTTAGTCGTGTAACTACAACAATTATATGTAATATAATGATGATATTATTATATGTGTATAATATCAATATCCATCAAAATCAGATCAATCAATCAGGACAAGATACGCGTTCTACGTTACCTGACTGACTGTTGTATCGATCGACGATTATATATATTTGTCATGGATACGCGATACGCACTGCGCACTGCTGATATGTACTGATATACGAGAAATTTTGTGACGAATTTCGAATAAATACAAAAGAGATGTGATACGACTGACTGATACTGATACTGATTGATACATACGCAACAACCAGATCCAGATTTGAGATTTGGAATAGGGGATTACATAGGGAGATATAGATAGGGGTAGTAGGGTAGAGAGAGGGTCTCGTACATACATAGATAGAGTAGTAAGTATAGCTAGCTAGAGACGACTCTACTGTACACTGTACTGGTACTGGTACACTGGTACTGGCCATATGCCATATCCATATATATATATCATACATATACACATATAAATATAATAATATATAAGATGCATATTACCGTTTGTCTTCAGATGTTGATGGTATTCTATATTCTTACCCCTAACCCCCAGTTAGGGACACGTGCGATGATGTGCTAGTCGTAGCCCAATAATATAGCCCCCATCCATCAGATACATCGGGCATCGGCCCCCTGCTTCCCCTGCACCCCTCCGCCGTCCGATGGATTTTTCGACCCACACATATTTTTTTGATATAAATTGTGACGAAACGTCGCCACGCTCACCAGCTGCGCAACACCGCTCGCCGATCCGTGCCCATGGCCGGCCATCTCCGCATCTCGCAGGTGCGTCGCCACGGACGAGAAGCACGTCCGGTGACGCTCGGGGAAGGAGGGTTTCCTCGCCGCGGTTGCTGTGCACTCCACCACAACACACCCTCACCCGCGGACGAACACCTCGCATGCGCTACGCTAACCGCAACGAATGACGCGTGACAGTGCCTTGGAGCGCACCGGCACAGGAGCCTGATGCACTCGGCATACCGCCCCTCACCCGCGTGCCGCCAACACCTCGCGCGCGCGCCTGCGCACGCTGGCCACAAAGAAAGACGCGTGGCAGCGCCTCTCGGCGCGCACCGGCACAGGAGCCTGAAGCATCTCATCCGCGTGCCGCCAACACCTCGCACGGGCTCCTGCGCACGCTAGCCACAACGAAGGACGCGGTGACCGCGCCTCTCAGAGCGCACCGGCACAGGAGCCTGATGCACCCGACACACCACCGCCCTGCTCTGCGTGTGCTGAGTGTGCCGCTCACCGCCGGTTACTTCCCCTACCGGCTGCGCTGCGCGCGTCGCCACGCGCGACAATCGCCAATAACCTCCGCATTCGCAGGTGCTCCCCACGCTCAACCGGCTGCGGCCGGTCACCTTCGGCGCGCGCCTGCGCGAGCGCTTCTGCGTCGACGCCACTGCGCCCGTCGGGCAGGCGGCGCAACACATGGCGAAGAATCGGCTTACGTTTGTGATGGTCTGCGAGCCATCGGAGGACAAGGAGGCGCCTCCGCACGTGCTGGGCATGCTCTCGGAGCGCGACTTCATGCGCTTCATGACCCACGCCAGCGAGTACTCCTTCTTTACAGGAGAGCACCCGCTCGACAAGCGCGTCTCACAGGTCATGACTCCGCTCGGCCGCACGACGACGCTGCACCCCACGTCGACGGTCGTCCAGGCGCTGCGCTCCATCCAGCACCGGATCTGGCGCCACCTGCCCCTGGTCGACGGCGAGCCGGGCAAGGAGGTGCTCACCTCGCTGGTGAGCATCCGCGACCTGATTCTCGTCGCCGACGGTGGGCGGACCGAGGCACTCCCGTCGGAGCCGACGGCACTCCACTCGGTTTGGGCGGGAAAGACGGCGGCGGACGTGCTTCTCTCCAAGCGGGAGCGATCCAGTGAGAGCTCGCTCCCCAGCTGGCTACTCACGCGGGCCCACAGGCACATGGTGGGCGAGCACGCCAGGTGAGCCTACGTGTTGAATAGATATTCACGTATTCCTGTGGCGCAACCACAAGAATATGAATACCGTATCCCGCCTGGTTAACCCTGTATATGACATGGATACGTAGATATTCAAACTGAATGTATTCACAAAACAGGCTAAATATAAACGGAATACCGTATTCTTTTCCTCGTTCTGCGTATTCAACATGTAGGAAGGTGAGCCTCCCGTCACGGAGGGCCCCCTCCGGTATTCCGATGGCCCCCCTTTGGTAGCTCTCTCCACCCCGTGTATCGGGAGCGCAGCCCGCGCCGGTGCTAGACTGCACTGTCTCTGCGTCCTGTGTACGCCTGTCTAGACGTGACTGTAACGCCTCCTCTGCCGTTGCCGCTCTCTCTCGGCCGTGATTCTTACTCCACCCATCTTTATTTACGCGATGGATCCTCCTCTGCCCTATCTTTCTCCGTGCGGTGGTTCCTGCCGAACCAACCTGAACACCAACCACAGACCTGTAAAGGAGACTGGTTACAGAAGCGAATCACACACACACACACACGCCCCTGAGCTGCGCCTTTGCTCGACTTGTTTCCGCAGCGTGCTGGGAGCCGCCAAGCAGATGGAGAGGGAGAGTCTGACCTTCTTGGTCGTGGTCAAGGAGAAGGAGGGCGTGCCAGACGAGGTGCGCCCGCCAATTCTCCGTTATATCTATCTAGCTATATGTCTATCAATCTATCTAACCATACATGTATGCATGCATGCATACACACACATATACATACATATATACACACTATCTATCTAACCATACATGCATGCATGCATGCACACACACACACACATATACATACATATACACACACGTACATACGTACAAACATAGATACGTGCATACATGCATACATGCATATACACCTACATATGCATCCATCCATCCATTCATGCATACATGCATACATACATACATGTATATATACACATATATACATACCATACACACTTGCATACCTACATGCATACCTACATGCAAACATACTTCCATATATACGTACATACGTACACACCTCATGCATACATGCGTACGTACGTACGTACATACATACATGCCTGCATACATACACACGCAGACACGCACACATATATTATATATATATATATATATA
>Ga0105053_10011387_pt1 | contig 10912 bp, 6 predicted proteins | sample BON01_FD_78093 | JGI IMG/M metagenome (GOLD analysis project Ga0105053, IMG submission 78093) | Freshwater microbial communities from Lake Bonney liftoff mats and glacier meltwater in Antarctica - BON-01 | ecosystem: Environmental > Aquatic > Freshwater > Ice > Glacier meltwater | place: Lake...
AACAAGAACAGAATTGTTTCGACCCTTAAGAACTACAATATTGAGATTGAACGCATTAAGGCAACAATAGGGCCCACAGTCACACTTTATGAAATTGTGCCTGCTCCAGGAGTTCGTATTTCCAAGATTAAAAATCTGGAAGATGACATCGCACTAAGTCTTTCTGCTTTGGGAATCCGGATCATCGCTCCAATTCCGGGAAAAGGAACTATTGGTATTGAGGTACCGAACCTAAATCCTGACACGGTTTCGATGAAAGCGGTTCTGAGCTCAGAAAAGTTCCAGCATTCTAAAATGGAACTTCCAATTGCGCTTGGAAAAACCATTTCCAACGAAACGTATGTAACGGATCTTACCAAAATGCCTCACCTTCTGATGGCAGGTGCAACTGGGCAAGGAAAATCTGTAGGATTAAACGCAGTTATTGCCTCCATTCTTTACAAAAAACATCCGGCTCAGGTAAAATTTGTACTGGTTGACCCTAAAAAGGTGGAGCTAACGCTTTTCAATAAGATTGAGCGACATTTCCTTGCCAAGTTGCCAGATACTGAGGAGGCCATCATTACAGATACCCAAAAGGTGGTGACTACTTTGAACTCGCTTTGTTTGGAGATGGACAATCGGTATGATCTTTTGAAAGATGCTCAATGCCGAAATCTGAAGGAATACAACGCCAAGTTTATTGCCAGAAGACTGAATCCGAAGGAAGGCCACAAATTCCTACCATACATCGTTTTGGTTGTTGATGAGTTTGCAGATTTGATTATGACAGCCGGTAAAGAGGTTGAAACACCAATAGCGCGTTTGGCGCAACTTGCCCGTGCCATCGGAATTCACCTGATAATTGCCACACAGCGACCTTCTGTAAACATCATCACAGGAACAATCAAAGCCAACTTCCCTGCACGTATTGCCTTCAGAGTAACATCAAAAATTGATTCCCGGACCATTTTGGATTCTGGAGGAGCAGACCAATTAATTGGACGTGGTGATATGTTGATGTCGACAGGAAACGAGATGATCCGATTGCAATGTGCCTTTATTGACACACCTGAAGTGGAAAGAGTGGTCGATTTTATCGGTAGTCAGCAGGCATATCCGTTTGCGTTTGAACTGCCCGAATACATTGACGAAAGTGGCGGAACGGGAGAGTATGGTGCTGTTGATGAGAGTGACCGTGATGCACTTTTTGAAGAAGCAGCTCACATTGTAGTTCAGCATCAGCAAGGATCGGCATCTTTATTACAACGTAGATTGAAGCTAGGCTACAACCGCGCAGGCAGAATTGTTGATCAGCTGGAGGCAGCTGGCATCATCGGACCGTTTGAAGGAAGTAAGGCACGGCAAGTGTTAATTACAGATATATTGAGTTTGGAACAGAAGTTGCAACACAAGAGTTGATATAAAAATTGAACATGTTTAGAAAATTAGTAGCGCTAGCGCTCATTCCTATTTCGGTATTTGCCCAATCAGACGATAAATCCACAGCAATTCTTAAAGCGGTAAGCACTACCAATAGTGCCTATAAAGACATCAGCGTTACATTCAGCTATACCCTTGAGAACAAGGAGGCCAAAGTGAATGATACGCGTGATGGCAGTTTAACCTTGGCTGGGAACAAGTTCCATCTGCAATTGATGGGACAAGACATCTACAGCGATGGGAAGATTGTGTGGTACGTAATGAAGGACGATCAAGAGGTTCACATCAAATCGATTGAGGAATTCAAAGGAGAAACTGAGTTAGACCCTGCCAATTTTTTCAGTCAATATGATAAAGGCTACAAATCGCAGTTTCATGGAGATGAAACGAAGGAGGGTAAAGCATTGAATGTGGTTGACCTTTTTCCGGAAGATCCGGGAAAGAAGCCTTATTCGAGAATTAGAATGGGTATTGACAAAAAGACGAACCATATCGTCTATTCCAAAACTTTCGGTAAGGACGGAACAGATTATCTCTTGGAAGTGAAAAGCATGAAAACCAATGTTGGTGTTTCTGCCTCACAGTTCGTTTTCTCACAAAAAAGCTACGAAGACAAAGGTTTTGACGTGGTTGATTTTAGGTAGTCACCTAATCACATTCACGCTTCCTGTGAATGTTTTACTCTCGTTTTTCACATCTACAATGCTGATGCTGTACACGTATGAGCCTTGCGGAACATCCTTGCCTTTATAGGTTCCGTTCCATGGTTCATTAATAGTTGCGGTGTAGTATAACTCTTCTCCCCATTTGTTGTAAATCGACATTTCAAACTTCTCAATTCCAATGCCTTGGGCGATGAATCCATCGTTCACTCGGTTGCCGTTTGGCGTAAACGAATTGGGAATATAAATAAAGGTCTCTGGGTCAATCTGAACCTTTCTAACTGTGGTATCAGAACAGATTCCATTGATGGCGGTCATTGTCACCCAATAATCGCCTTCGGCTGGATACGAATTCATTGGGTCTTCATCAAACGAAACTGAACCATCGCCAAAATCCCACTCATATTCAACGCCATTAATGGTGGTATTATTGAACCTAATTCGAGGATCGAGCATGGTTGCATCGGTCGGACTGAAATTGAAGCTGGCAGTTGGCGTAACGTAGATTGACATTGCCCCAGACATGGTTAATGTATCAACACATTCTCCACCCTGCGTGGTTGTAATCAGACTTACATCATAAATTCCAGGAGCAGTGTAAACATGATTGGTGGAGGATGAAGTATTGGTTGCGCCATCACCAAAAATCCATTCGTACGATCCAATTGTATAGTTGGGGTCAATGGTGCTTTGGTTCGTAAAGTTGATGGAAACGGGGGTACATCCTTCAAAATCAGACATGATGAAGGCGGCAGTTGGATACGGATATACCTCAACATCTGTGGTTGATGAACCAACGCATCCGCTATCAGAGACTGCTGTAAGTTCGGCCGTGTAGTTTCCAAAAGCCGCGTACTGGTAATTTGGTTCGAATGCCGTATCCGTTTGGCCGTCTCCAAAAGTCCAGTTCCACTGAACGATGGTGTTGTTGCTTGGAACTGTTGAATTGGCAAAACTGACCATCTCTCCCAAACAAACATCCGCAGCATTGATGGTTACAACTGGCGTTGGATTTACAAAGACCAATTGCTCTAGCGTATCGGAACATCCGATGGTACTAACAGAAACCAACCGTACATTGAACTCACCAAAAGCCGTGTAGGTATGCGAAGGGGTTTGGCCATTTCCTTCGTTCGTTCCATCGCCAAAATCCCACTCCCAACTAGAAACTGTTCCTTCTGGAATTGTGGACAGATCAGCAAAATCAGTTGTTTCTCCAAAGCAGGCTGGTGACGAACTGAATGCTAAAACTGGAATTGGATGAACGGAAATATCCTCCGTAATTGAATTGAAGCATTGGTCGGCTGTTCCAACAGTAAGCGTAACCGTGTATCCTCCATACGCTGAATAGGCGAAATTCGGAATCATAGAAGTTGAAGTTGATCCATCGCCAAAATCCCAGAGGTAGGTAACGATGGGGCCAAAGCTGGCGTTGGTGACTTGAAGTGATTCCTGCTCACAAAAATCAGGGCCGTTTACAAGCGTAAATACCGGAATGGGACCATCAATAACTTCGGCTGTTCCGGTCGTCATATCACTACAACCATTTGCGCTAATGGTCGTGAGCGTTACGTTATAGGTTCCAATATCAGGATAAACGTGTGTTGGGTTTGTGCCTGTACCTGTTGTTCCATCGCCAAAATCCCAATTGTAAGTAACGATTGTTCCTGTTGAGTTATCGTTGAATTGAACCGCATTTCCGTTGCAAACGGCAGTTGGATCTGGAAAGTCTGCCACCGGAATCGGATCTACATCAACAATCACACTATCTACTGATGAACAGTTATTGGCATCTGTGAGGGTTACGCGATACGTGGTTGTAACAACAGGGCTTGCTATTGGATTGAATATGCTAGTACTGCTGAGTCCAGTACCGGGAGTCCAAACGAAGTTTCCTGTTCCAATGGCATTCAATTGAACCACATCGCCTTCACACACATTCTCATTCTGCCCTGCATCCAGCGTTGGTGCTGGAACAACATTGATAGTCAAATCATCGGTATCGGTACAATTATTCGCGTCTGTTGCCGTGACCGTGTAAGTGGTTGTGCTAATGGGCGATGCAGTAGGATTTGCAACCAGTGCATTACTCATCGAACCTGCCGGAGTCCACGCATAAGAAGTTCCGCCTGTTGCTTGCAGAGAAGCCTGGTCTCCTTCACACATAGTTTGATCCTGACCAGCATTTGCGGTCGGCAAAGGATTAACAAGAACTTGAATGATGTCCGAATCGGAACATCCGCTACTTGAAATAAAGGTAAGCGAGTAATTTGTATTGACCGTGGCTGATGAAACTGGGCTTGGTATAGATGTGCTGCTCAATGCCGTTGCTGGCGACCAAGTATAGGTTCCTGTACCAAGTGTGTTCGGACTGTTGAGTTGAACTGTTGAACCAATACAAAGGTTTTTATCCACTCCCAGATTTACCACAGGTGTTGGATTGATTGTAATTGGGATAATCGTGTCTTCCGTGCAGCCTTCAGTGGTTATGCCCATAGTCACGTTAAACGTTCCTGCCGTAGTATACGTGTGGTTGACTGGAGCTCCACTTCCTGTTGATCCATCACCAAAATTCCACGTAAAGTTTGAGATATTTCCTGATGAAGTTTGCGATGCATCTTGGAAAGTAATTGGGTCGCCAACACAGGAGGTAGAAGTACCCGAAATGGTATAGGAAGGAAGAATTGAGTTGCAAAATCGCTGATCTGCGCTTTCAGACCCTGTTCCTCCAGTCCATCCCCAATAAACCTGCGAAGAGCCTCCGAAAATCGTGTTTATTATATCAGCCGTATAACTGGTTCTAAAAACACCATCAAAGAACACCGCAAGGGTATTCAAACTCGGTTGCCACATTATTCGGATGGTGTGCCAACCACAATCTTCGATATTGTTCTGTGTAGAACTGGCCACAACTGGTCCTGCCATATTATTAGGCCCGCCATGGTTTGAATCTCCATTACGCATAATGGCAATGTGGTCTTCCTGTGGGTCCATCATGGTTACATCGTTTGGCCATGTGTCCAATTCAACCACAAGCGAAGGCGAGATTCCTCCATATCCTAACGAACTCGATCCTCCACCTTGATTGATATTTACAGGTTGAAGCACGAAAGCAATCCCATCGGCACCCCAATTGCTACATCCGAGAAACACTTCAAACGTGTAATTGAAGGGTTGTGTAAGATTTATCTGATTGACATTCCAAACCGAACCGCCCATAAACGGGGCATTTGGTGTGAGTTGGTAACAGTTGCACGAAATCTGACTGGCATCTCCGTTTATCTGGTATTGTGCCATGGCATCGGTTTCAAACAGAACCGAAAGTAGCAGGAAAGTGAATGCTCGGAAAATTGGACTGAAATCTCTCAAATCTTAGCTAGACTCTTAACTTCTTTGCATCAATAATGTTACGCGAACTGACATAATTATCACTCAACTGATGGCAAGCATTTTCAAAACGATTCAATCTCAATTCGGTTGCTTGCTGATTATAAGCAAATCGAGGTTAGTTCTAACGAACCAAAAACAGTTGTAGGCGAGAACGAAATCGTCAGTTTGAAGCCCAATCAGTTCCCTTAACCAGCAAAGCAAGTGTCCGAGCTTCTGCGCCATTAGGTTCAGGCTCAAAGTTATAGAACCATGATGCGTTTTCGGGCAAACTCATCAGAATAGATTCAACCCTACCATCGGTTTCCAATCCAAACTTGGTTCCTTTATCGTAAACCAAGTTGAATTCTACATAGCGACCTCTTCTCAGATTGCGCCATTGTAGATTTGAATCTGAATAGGGTTGATTCTTGTTTTTCGATACGATGTGCCGATACGTTGGAGCAAACGTCTCGCCTACGGCTTGAACGAAATTCCAGATATCCGTTTTTGATTTTGAACTGTCTTCTTTCAACCTGTCAAAGAAGATTCCGCCAACTCCGCGTGTTTCTTTTCTGTGCGGAATGAAGAAATAATCATCAGCCCAATTCTTGAATTTAGAATAATAGGCAGCATCAAACTTATCGCAAGCGATTTTCAACTGAGAATGAAAGAACCGTGCATCCGCTTCCTGAACGTAATGAGGCGTTAGGTCTATGCCACCACCGAACCAATAGGTTCCATCAGCAAGTTCAAAATAGCGGACATTCATATGAATGATTGGAACGAACGGATTGATGGGATGAATAACGATGGAAACGCCTGTGGCAAAGAATTCATTTGAACTGATTCCCAGCGCTTTAACAATATTCTCAGAAAGCTCACCGTGAACTGCAGAAAAATTGACTCCTCCCTTTTCAAACGCATTTCCGTGCTGAATGACACGGGTACGGCCTCCACCTCCACCGGGGCGCTCCCAATTATCCTCTACAAATTTTGCCTTGCCGTCTTCAGCCTCCAACTCAGTGCAAATATTATGCTGAAGTTGTCTAAACCACTCGCTTATTTCCTCCTTCTTTGTACTCAATCTATCGCCAGTTTGAGTTTCAATCCTGTGTAATCGACCATTCTGACCCGTACATTCTCAAAGCCACCGTCAGATAGTTGTTTCCAACCAAAGGCCGATTGAAATCCTGTTTCCTCCACAGATTCCATATAATCGGCTCCTTCCTTTTTGATACTATCTAAGTTTCTAATAAAATGTATGGCCACATCATAACCTCTAAAAGCAAACGAACTGGGTTCAGCATTGAATTTATTTCTGAATTTGAGAACGAACTCCTGTATTTCAAGACGTTGGTAATCAACATAGAAAGGAATTGGCATGTGAATTCTAAGATCATCAAAATGATCAATCTCCAAATTCTTGAATCCTGTCCAACTGTTAGGTGCATACACTACAATCTTGGTGTCTTCTGCCCAATTAGAAATTTTACGAATTAAACCAGCCAGCTTAACCTGATTGTTACTGAGAATAATCAAGTTATTTCTCTTTTTGTGAGATAATTTGGTTCGAATAGAATCCGTACCCGATTTGGCCATATCATAAGATGGAAACTTGGCTGGGGCCTTTCCTTCAACTTCAAGCCCTTGCCGGAAACGCCAAAGCAGACTCTGCTCATCTCCAGCTCCGTAATGCAACACGAGATTATTGGTTGAATCCGAACGGGACAAATACCTTCCCATTTCTACCATCATCGCTTCTTCTGATGGTATGATTCTAAACGCATAAGGATTACCTGCAAGTATCTCGTTGCCCTTTATTGTAGGCGAAACAATGGGAATGCAATTCTCACGCGCATAGTTGGAAACCTCTGTAAACACCTTCGAGTAAAATGGTCCAACAATGAGATTTGAATTTTTCAGTACTCCTTTTTCCACTAAGCTATTGACCGTCCAACTCCTGTTTTCGGTATCTATAACTTTTAGATTTACGTTATAGCCAAGTTTCATCAACGTATCTAAAGCGAGGAGAAATCCTTCGTAGAATTGAAGTGCAATCTCCGATTTTTCATAGATTTTTTCTGGCTGACCTGAAGGCAGTTTTGATGCAAACGAATCATTTACATTGAGGTAAAGCGGAAGTAGTAATGAGACATTATACTTGCCGCCAGATGCAGGAATTCCATCCTCAACCGTAGTAGTCTTCCGAACAATATCCGGTAGTCCCACCATTTCCATCTTGGCCTCCTTTTTACCTTCTTCTAGCTGTTTATCTCCAAATATTTTCGGTGTAGGAATACGGATTGTCGAACCGACCTTCAACCCATCAACAAGTTCAGGATTGGCAGCCATGATGGCACTGATGGTGGTGTTGTATTCCTTGGAAATGGCATAGAGCGTCTTCTGCTTGGGAACGGTATAAAGCACGTAATCGCCATCCAATTGAAGCGTTTCATTGGTGGTTTCTACTTGTTTGGTTTCTCCCAACGCACTTTTTAGAATCCGTAGTGGTTGCCCCAGTTTCAATCCATCCAAAACACCCGGATTATCAAAAGCAATGCGACTGAGTTTTACCTCATAGACTTTAGCAATGGAGAAAAGGGTTTGCCGAGGCTTGGCAACATGAATGATGTAGAATTCACCTTCAATTTTGGCTATACTGTCACTTTTCTCAACAGTAAAGTCTTGTGCTACTCCTATTTGGAGTTGCAGCATTAACGCAAGAAATATGAAAACAAGTAACCGCATAGTAAATGCTAGACAAGTATTATTCCCATTCTATTGTGGCGGGCGGTTTTGAAGATATATCATAAACCACGCGATTGATGCCTCTGACCTTATTTATTATCTCATTACTCACCTTGGCTAGGAACTCATACGGCAAATGACACCAGTCTGCAGTCATTCCATCGCGAGAAGAAACGGCTCGCAGACAGACCGCATTTTCATACGTTCTCTCATCGCCCATTACACCTACCGAATTGACAGGAAGGAAAATCGCGCCAGCCTGCCAAACATCATCATAAAGGTCGGCTTCCAATAACGAAGAGATAAAAATATGATCAACCTCTTGAAGGATTCTGATTTTCTCAGGCGTAATATCTCCCAAAATACGAATGGCAAGACCAGGGCCAGGAAATGGATGCCGTCCCAACAAGCGTTCGGGCAAGCCTAGATGTTTTCCAACTTCTCGCACTTCATCTTTGAAAAGCGTGTTCAACGGCTCTACCACTTTCAGGTTCATGAATGCTGGCAAACCTCCCACATTATGGTGCGATTTGATGGTGGCAGATGGCCCGTTCACCGAAATCGATTCGATCACATCAGGATAAATCGTTCCCTGTGCCAACCATTTCACATTTTCGATAAGCTTGGCTTCTTGATCAAAAACCTCAATAAACACACGACCAATAATCTTCCGCTTGGTTTCAGGGTCAGAAACTCCCGCCAATTCTCCAAGAAATTCGTCTTTTGAATCAACTCCTTTTACGTTCAAACCAAGCCCTTGATAGGTTTGAAGAACGGTTTCAAATTCGTTTTTGCGAAGCAATCCGTTATCAACAAAAATGCAGTAGAGATTTTTGCCAATGGCTTTGTCTAAAAGCATGGCCGCCACGCTGCTATCTACTCCTCCAGAAAGGCCGAGTACAACTTTATCATTTCCCAACTGTGCTTTTAATTGAGAAACCGTGCTATCGATAAACGAGTCTGGTGTGTGCGATTGATTGCAACCACAAATCCCGACCACAAAATTCCGAAGCAAAGTCAATCCATCAATGGAATGCGTCACTTCTGGATGAAACTGAATTCCGTATGTAAGCTCGCCATCAAACGCGAATGCAGCCACTTCCACATCTTTGGTGCTACCAATCAATTTCGCTCCATTCGGGAGTTTCTTGATGGTATCTCCGTGCGACATCCAAACCTGTGAGGTTTCGGGAACGCCTTTCATCAACTCGTTGGAAATATCCACAAAAGAGAGATTGGAACGTCCGTACTCACGAGAATCCGAAGCTTCTACACTTCCGCCATTTGACTGCGCCAAATATTGCGCTCCGTAGCAAACACCAAGCAAAGGCAGCTTTCCTCTTATTTCTGATAAATCTGGAACAGGCGAACCTTCTTGCCGAACCGAAGATGGACTTCCTGAGAGGATAACGCCTTTCACTTCCTCACCAAACGTTGGGATTTTATTAAACGGATGAATCTCACAATAAACATTTAGTTCGCGCACCCTTCGGGCAATGAGTTGTGTGTATTGCGAACCGAAATCGAGAATCAGAATGGTCTCTTGCATCAACTAAATTTTGAACTGCGAATTTACCTTTTGTGTTCAGGGGGCACAATCAGAATTGGGGAATTATTAAGGCAGTTGTTAACGGTGGGTTTAGGCTCACGAGACCTAAAAAAACAGCCGCCAACTTTGGGAGGTTGACGGCTGTTTCTAAATGGCACGCTTTGCCCGAAAAGCTAAACGCGTGCTATCGAGGTTTGCCGATGCTTCTGGTCTTAGGCTACAAAGGTTGACATAAGGAATTATGTAAGCGTGGGTACCGAACAAAATCAATCCAATTCAAATTGTTTCTCAATTCTCATTCGTCCGCTGAGTACGGCTAGAATTACGATGGATTCTGACCCTTCGGGGTCATAGATGACACATTATCCTTTGAATATGAACTCTCTGAGGTAACCCAATGGTGTTGCAGTGAATTCTGGAACTAAACGACCTGCCAAACGATTAGTTGGAAGATGGGCTTCGGTGGCAAGTACCAAACGCTTTACAAATCGGGAAGCATAAATTTCAGAATCTTGAGCTATGTACTCAAAGATGCTTTGCAGATTGTGTTCGGCCCTGAACGACCAAGTTACGCCTTGCGCCATTTTTGCATCTTATCAAGAAGTTGCTCTGTAGAGAGAACGCGCCCCTTTTCTGCATCATCAAGCCCTTGTAACACCTGATCTGTAAGATGCAGTTCGTACATGATATCTTCAACCGTGCTATCTGGCGAAAGGTTCTTCAACACGTCTATCGTAGTATCAACAAGTGGTTTTGGGCGCATTTTAGAAGGCTTTGCTCAAAAATAGGCAAATGCTTTATTCTATTGACGCGGTTTTCTACCTGACCGAAGACTTTTGGAAAGAATAACGGACAAACAAAAGCCGCCAACTTTGGGAGGTTGGCGGCTGTTTCTCAACGGCACGCGTTACGCGAAAAGCTAAACGCGCGCTATCGGGGACAACTCCCCAATTACAGATTCAGCTTTTCGGGGTCTTGCCGAGTGTCGAAAACCATCAGGACAAAGACTTCTTGTTCCGTATGTCGATAAAGGATTTTGTAGCGGTCTGCACTAAATATCGAATCTCAAACCTCGAAATCACCCCATGTTGTAATCCACCACTTCGTGGCTTGGTAAGTAGCTGGGTTTCTCTTCCGAAAATCTGTTGCAGTTGTTCGATGG
>Ga0105053_10011389_pt1 | contig 10909 bp, 6 predicted proteins | sample BON01_FD_78093 | JGI IMG/M metagenome (GOLD analysis project Ga0105053, IMG submission 78093) | Freshwater microbial communities from Lake Bonney liftoff mats and glacier meltwater in Antarctica - BON-01 | ecosystem: Environmental > Aquatic > Freshwater > Ice > Glacier meltwater | place: Lake...
AATTTCTGTGGACAGCGGTGTATTGTAGGACAGGCAATCGATCTTGGCATTGCGTGGCGATATGCGATTTTCGCTTCCACAGCCATGACAGATACACCTGTGGGGTCGAGCATCACGGGATACGCTGGGACCGCTCCGGCTGTCACAATTCCAGCGGCCACGCGGGTTACAGGTGAAATTCATCTTTTCGACGAGACAGCAAAAGCCGTCAAGGCTAAAATGTTAGTGGTGGCCAGTGAAATTCGCGCAAGGTCAGAGTGCGTGACGACTTATGCCGCCGCAGTTGAATTCGGCGGTCAGACCCTAAAACAGGGCATCTACGAGTCGACCACAACCATCACAAGTAAGTAAAAATCTGCATTGATGCGCTCATGCTTCGGTCAACTTGACTTTGTTGCACACTGACCGTTCCTGCGGTCACAACAGTCTCGGTTGGCAACTTGATTTTGGACGCCGAAGGCGACGCAGACGCTGTTTTTATGTTTCGCACCGGTACCACTATCATGATAGCGGCAAACGTGAATGTAGTGCTAAGAGGAAAAGCAAATCCAAACAACATCTTCTGGAACTGCGGCACTGTGTTCATAATGGCCGCTCAGAGCAAGTGTTTCGGTAATGTGCTCGCGCCTTCGATTACGTTTGCAATTGGCACCAGTCTGCAAGGCCGTTCGCTGGCGTATGGCACCACATTGACTATGAGTTCGACAAGCGTGGGTGAGGATGTCTGTAAGAATAAACGTATTGCGGTATGTCTTGTGTTTTGTGTGTTGTGATTCAAGCTGCTGGTGGTATCAACTGACATGCACTATGTTCTGTGCAAACACGCAGCGGCGCGGTTCCCCTGCACAAGCGGGGCCGAATTCGACAATGGGCTGTGGCTGTGTATCGATTGTTTTATAGGTTTTTTCAAGCTTGCACCCGGGGACCATGCCTGCACACTGTGTCCCGCTGGCAAGAATTCCATCAAACGAGCGGCTACCGCAATTTCCGATTGTAAGGTGTGTCCTGCGAATTCCAGTTGGAGTGCGGTCGTGCAGGATCACATCTCGTGTTTGTGCAACGCCGGATTCGCTGGCAATGTCACAGCAATTATGAACCACACAGCGGAAACCAACTGCGCACAGTGCGGAGTGGGAAAGTACAAGAACAGCGTAGGAAGGGCACAATGTACACGATGTGGCCCTGGTAAGTACTCGGCACAGTATGCGGCGATAAGTGAGGACACGTGTACGCTTTGTCCTGACAAATACTACGCGGTGGCGAACCGAAGCAGCTGCACAGCGTGTGAATTTGATGCGTACTGTACGATGGGAGTCAAGGTGCTGTGTGAGGTTTTCCGAGAGGGTACACACACGCTGCTACCTTTGCGCAACGACAGTGTAGCTTGTGTCTGCCAGCAAGGATCGTTTCTGTCGTCCGAGGATCTGTGTGTGATATGTACCAGCAACCACTACTGCGGGGGTCAGAATAGTCGGCGTGTGTCGTGTCCTGTACACTCGTATTCCGCGGGCGGAAGTGTGACAGAAGACGACTGCGTGTGTCACAAAGGATACTTTCGTCACACAAATCCACAGAACAACAATGCAACAGAGTGTTGGGTGTGCAAGGCCGATACGTACTATGGGACGGCACAGGCTTTGTTTGTTGCTGAATGTTCTGTCTGTATCGACCCAAGGCAACAAAATAACATGTTCTGGCAAGATCCGACAGAGACTTGCGATTTCTGCGTGAAACGGGCTTTATTGAGTCCACCTTTCTGTCTGTGCGACCCTGGCTCGTATCTCACGGTGGAGATGCGGTGCGAGGCATGCTTGGAAAACCACGTTTGCACGGGGGCACACGCCAGTCCGCTGCAGTGCCCGCCCAAAACGAAGGCCCTAAGCACGGGACAGGGCCAAAATATGGACAACTGCGTGTGTGTAGATGGGTATTTCAGAGCCGACAAACTAGAAGCACTGGCTCTGGCGATCTCGCAGAATATTGTGCAACTAGAGGACGTTGTGAGTCTGTGGTGCGTTCCGTGTCCGGTGGGATTTTTCTGTAGTAGTAGCGCTCCGGGTTCTCTCCCCGAGAGTGGCGTCATGGGTATGCCAGTGGAAACAAGTGTACAGAAATGTCCTGTCATGGCCAGCACACACGCGCATGCATCGGTGAGTGTGTCTGACTGCGTATGCGCAGCTGGTGCGTACACAAGCACTAACAACAACATCACAGCAAGCATCAATGCGGTGGTATGTGATGAATGCAGCACCAATCACTATTGTGTGGGCAGCGCCAGTGGTCTGTCTTCACTGCAGCAAGCTCATCAGCGTGCATGTCCGTTGAACACTGTAAGCCGCGAGGGAACAACTTCCATCCATGGGTGTATATGTCTGCCGCCGCGAGCGATGCTACCCACACCTGGCCTCTCCTTTGCGTACGACTGTGTGCAACGACGCATGGCATCATACACAGACACTGCTGTTTCACAAGCCATGCAACAGTACGACATTTTTGCAATCAGGCCCAACAGCCAGTACACGGAGTATGCGAGCATGTCGTCGACCAATTGCTTGACGGTGGAAACCGGTTTTGTGCAGGATTGCGCACACGACATCCGTGTTGGCACGATTACGCTTTCGGACTTTGCGATCGTGCTCTTTCGAAACATTCTACTGGATCCTGTTTACCTTGACATGAGCATGCACCTGTTCAGCTCTGCAGAATATAACAGCATCGTGTACAAGGTTGAATCGTATCTCTGGGTCAAGACTAGTTCTCCATTGCCCTTGCCCGCGGGAGGTATTGTGGTTGCCCAACGTGACGAGACTACACAGTTTCTACACACATCGGTGCTTCCTGTGGCACTTTCCGGTAATATTTCGTGCACAACACAAGAGTCATATCGATGCGCTCTGGTATTGGAGTCAGAGATGTTCCGACACTCTGAGGCATACAAGACAGACATCTACAACGTCTCGAAACTGCGCTCATTTGTGTACACGTCGCTACAAGTATTTGCTGTCTTCAACATAGACATTGTCACGCGTCCGCGCAAAATCTCCATGCACACACACGGTTCAATGCTGCGGCCGGACGAAAGCACACTGCAAATGAAGACGGCCGTGCAGATGTGTCTGGCGGTGTCGACTACAACAACGCGTTGCTGCGGGCAGTCTGGCTCAAAACACTACATGCAGTTTGGCGCGCCTGGCACCCCCAGCATATCAGTCATCGAGTATTTTGTCGAGGCGTCGTTCTGCCCGAGCCACGCGCAACTAAAGTGCATCAGCACACACATTGGCCCGCTGGCTAGCACCAAGGGAGTGCAATGTGTTGCCGACATTGATGTGCTGTTCACGTCCGAGAACGCCCAGCAAGGATTGGAGACTTTTGAAGAATATGTGCAGCAGATCAAGATGTTTGATAGCGCGATGCAGATTCATCAGATCGAGCCATGCATGAAAATGCTTTATATTCAACATAGGGGATCCACTACAGAATACGCAAACGCAATACAGAAGCAGAAGATACTAGGGCAACTTCATGCTGTGTACCAGCAACATTTTGCCACCGAGGTCATTTTCGACAGCGGAGTGCACTCGCTAGTCACTTACAACGTGACCATGTCACAACACAGCGCGCAGAACCCGGAAAGCTCGGCGCAGAACAGCACTCAGACGTTATTGTTGCTGCAAGCTGTGCAAAAGGAGCGCATGGCCCACGTGCTGCACGCGTTGGGCGTGAACATAGCACTTGAGAGTATCTCCACCCCAAACATAATGAGCCTACGCAAGACTTTCCAGGTGGACAGTAAAGGGTCGCAAGAAGCAGCATCCCTCATTTTCGTCATCACTGGAGTCTTTTTGTCCAGAACCAACGTGATGGCACTCGTGAATAATACAATCTGGCTGAGCACGGCGCGATTTGCCAATGCGTCGAGTGTGGAGCTTTCTGCGCTGTCCAGCAGCATCTCTGGTACACTATTTTTCGACGCGCTGTCTGTAAGTGATGCGCATGCTCTGTGCGCACATGTCGATGCACACGCTGACTTGTTCCAGTTACACAAGACCATGCACTACAGAACAATCGTCACGCAGAGCTTTGTAGTGGCGGACGTGCTGATGTCAGAGATTATCCCAGTTCAAATCAGCATGCAGCCACACATTGCCGAGTCGCGATATGTGTTGCGCGTCTCAATGAGCATTCCTGTGGAGACGAGCATGATGAATGAATTGCTCATTGAGGTGCTCAAAAAGGTCATATTCAAGAATGCCGTGCAAAGCTCCGTCCGTTTAGCCTCGTTGTCGCAACAGGCACCAACACGTGTGCCAATACGGCAAAACGGTTCGACGCCACAGGAGATGCCCACAGTTGAATATACACATGTTATCTATGAGATGCCAATTGTGCACATACAGCAGTGCATGCTCACTCAAAACACAAACACACCAGACTATTATGCGGAGCTCACCACTGTCATTTCGGGGCTTTTTGCCATTGATGTGGCGATCCAGCTGCGAGCTGTGTGTCTGGTGACAAATATCTTGCACTCGTCCTCCCATACTACGCCTGCTACAGAACAACAGCAGCAGACTCCAGACGACACGGTTGGAGGTTTTTGTCCTCGTCAGCTGTGCAATAGCAACAGCTCACGGGGCCAGACAGCCTTTATGGCAGCGTTTCCAGACACCACGTTTGCAAACATCACGCTTCGCATCTCTTACTCTGAAACGTGTGAGTTGCAGACAGAGCTCGTCGTCGCGGCACACGTTGACCAGCTGACAAACGCCGCGATGGACACCCAACACATGATGCTTCTGAAGAAGACGATTGCTTTTGGCTCCACTGAAGAGCTGACGGTGGGCACACAGGCGACCTTCCGACTGCTAAATGACGAGATGGATGCCTCCATGTTTGTGGAGGTGTTTGACAGACTGAATGCCCCTGTCCGCATGCAAGAAAGGAGTAGCGATGGCTCAGTCTCCATATTTTCATTGTACAATGACGGAATGTCGGCAGCCGAGAAAGAGGACTGCCATGACCGACCCACCGCAAACGCGTGTGTGCAGAATCTCTCAGTTTCACACAATTCTGGCAACAAACACCACCACAATACACGCGCAGGATGCATTGAAATTGAGGCGTCCAATAGTCGCATCAATATCGCAATGTTGAAGCGTTTCATCATGGGCAAAACCACACCCGACATGCTCCTGGCTACGAGCATAGGAATTTACAGCCAGCTAGACGCACATATTCAGCGCATTCCGTGCAACGGGGGCGTGCAGAGCATCGTAACTGCGTTGATGTCCCCACTAGAAGCAGAACACACCCGCTTTGATATCATGCCAAAACACACCATACAGCTCACGCTGGCGATCGAGCATACTGCCCCGTTTGGTAGCACTTCTAGCTACATGGATAATGTACTGAGATTCGTGCCAGCGATCGCCAAACTTGCAGTCGAGGCAGAACAGTATCAGGTCAGCACGACGGCGGAGATGCACCTACATACTACGGGCATCACACACACCATGGCAATGGCGTTTTTCGAAATAATGATGCGCGAGTACTTTGCTGTGCATCTGCCAAAAGACAGTATCGTTGCGATGCGCATCACCGAGATTTACCCGATTGTGCAGTACAAGTCAAGTTTCCCAGATTCGTTATTTGACGACGTGGAAAGTCTGGAACAGCTCTACATCAAAGTGCACATCAGCAACATGCGCGAGTGTGCTGAAATACAGCCCATTGTCACCGAAGCCGTCATTCGCAATACTATCTACGGGGTGCCAATCAACGTGAAACTTATCGACACAGATGGCGTGTACGTGACATGCAACAACTCTGTGTATCTCGAATACACAAGTACAGAATGCAACGACGACACCATGCTGCCTCTGCGGCAGCTGTCAGGGAAACAGGTCTCCGGCGGCACCGTGCTGTCAAGTGATGTGACGTGTCTGGCCGCCCAGGGCCACGAATGTGCAGCGCGCCTGTCTTCCTCTGACGTCGGGATATTCTACGCCATCTTGCGCATTGTGACTACTCAGCTAAACCCGTTGGTGTATTATTTCAGACATATTGTCCACTTTTGCGGACTCGACACGCGTTTGCTGGCGCCTTTGGTCACCACACAGGCCCTCGGCTTTTTCGGTGCGTAATACCTATGTGTTTGTTTCCTTCGCAGCAACGTAAATGTTTTTTCGCTCTGGTTTCTTTCTTTCTCGATCTGCATTGGTCTTCCTTGTTCTCTTTCTCTCGCTCTCTCTCTCTCCACACACACACATATGACCTGTCCTGTCCCTGCCTCCCCCATTCTCCTTCTCCAGTGTGTGAGAGAACATGCACGCACGAGCAAGAGATGTACTTACTTGTGTGAACATGGCATTCAGTCGCAGAGACAGCATGTGGCAACGGAAGGATTGATGGAGACGAAGAATGTGACGACTATAATGATGTAGGATTAGACGGCTGCAGTCGCTGCAAATTGGATCCATTTTTCATGTGCCAGATGGCGTGGCGCCACCCAGATACGCCAAGTCGACGCGGGTACATGGTAACAATACATCTCGCATTTGTGTGTGTGTGCGTGTGTGCGCGGAAACGGAACCTAAGACACAGATGTCTAAAAAAACAGGTGAATCCAACAACCTTTCAAGTCACCGACGTGTTGGAAACCTGCGACAGCACCACTGTCTTTCCGTCTCGCGATGTTGTTAGTGGACCTCAGGGGTCAAGAGCGGCTCATGTTTTTGTATGTGCAGTGTCATTTTTCTGGCAGCCAGATCGGTGGGCTGATTTATTTTCCAACAGCTCAGATGCTGTGTCGTGGTTGCCAGCTGCAGGATATTACTGCCCGGGAGTGTGTGCCCAATTCCCAGTGCCCACTGGATATCACATTGAAAACTGCAAGATGGTGGACATAGATGAGTGTAGCATTGCTCAAAGCGATGGACGACCCGTGTGTACTAGCCATGCTACGTGTGTCAACAGCAAAATACAACAAAATACACCAGAAGCGCTGGCGCAGGGCGTTGTCAACTCATCGGGGTATCTGTGTATTTGTCATATTGGATACTTTACCGTGCAATTATTCCCCACTGTCTGTGATGGTCAGGGATTGGATCTGGTGTTTTTTGTCACAGAGCATCAGCAGCTTCTACAGCCTCACAACGTGACACCCACAACATCGACCATTTCGGGTCAACCCAACAACACCAGAGCGACAGCGAAAGTATCAGTTTTGTATATTCTGAACGCTATGCGAATGCGTGTCATGACCCAAATACTAAAGTACGTGCCAGGCGTCGACCACACAATAGATGCAAGTGTGTTTTCTGCGTCATCAGAGAAGACTTACAACAGCATTACACACGAAAACACCATCGATGGCAAAGTGTGGCGAATTTCTGTTCGTATCGCATCAGCCTTTGTTGTGGTAGATGACAACACCCTGCACAGCATAGCTGTGTTGCTCAAAAACACTGTCGCCGACTCTGTCTCGTGGCCACACGGCAGACATACCGATTTCAGATTGCACATGCAGAGAATTTGCAATGACAGCAGCAGCAGCAGTTACCGTCCGTCTTTGCACGACGTGTGTGAAAGTGATGCTGAGTGCGCCACCGCCGGCAAGGGTATGTGTGGAATGGAGGTGGCGTATATACAGACACTCCTAGTAGAGACAAAATCCACCTGGGACACAGCGAGTGTGAACTCTCAAGCCAACGGATTTTTGCTGCATGCCGTCAAGTTTGACATGGCCTCTCGCGTGTGGCATCTGGAGATGCAGTTTGAGGACCGACAAGACAACGCACGACGCATTTTGCTGCTCTCCAAGACGCGCAAAATCAACGGGCTGGCAGTGTATGCTCTTCCGCACTACAGTGTTTGCGAATCAAGTGCAACAGGAGGCTTGCCGCTACAGAACGTAGCAGACATTTCGCACTGCCTGGCCGGTATTTCAGACACCTTCCATGTATTGCCATCTTTTCTCAATTACGTTAATAATACCCGCCGCTCCATTACAATGGGGGCCCGGGGCGGTGCGAATGAGACATGGGATGATGGTTTGCATTACGACCTGACAACGGGAAACTTTGTCAATCTCACATCTGCGAGGGCGCAGGAGGCAATTCGATCTGTGTCGGACCAACACAACGACGATAGTGTGGTTGCCACAAAAATCCGAAACATTGTCGTCACTCTTGAATACGACGACGTCATAAATCACATTGGCACGCACAGCACAAGCGGAACCGCTGTAAACCTTCACTTTTTCGTGGGAATGGCCACTTTGCGCGCGCAACACGGTATGATGTCGACAGTCGTCACCACTCGCAACATTCTGACCAAAATCGGCACAAATTTCGTCGTGACTCACGACATCACAGACGCCAATCACAACAACCAGATCGTGCCCACTGTGTCGATCTCACTTTACAATGTGTGGAGTCGTGACATTCCAAGGCATTCGTGGGGATTTGCTACCTATCACATCAGTCTTCCACCCAGTGCGGTGGCCGCTGGCATACACTTTGACCAACACGACGTGATTCCAGTCGACGCAGTCATAGGGTCCATAGCATTTTTCCAAGACGATCCAGTTGACACAAACCCCTACCCCTGCATCTACCGCCCCGATGCAGCAAGCTACAGGGACTTTTCCTCAAAATATGGCTGTGGTGACAGTATCCAAAGTGTGAGTATGTGTGTGTGTGTGTGTGTGCATGCGTGTGTGTGTGCATACGTGTGTGTGTGCATGTAGTGGACTGATACAAAACACAATGCTGCTCGCCGCAGATATGCAAACCGCTGTACAAATTCAACAATTCAGTGATGGAGTATACGTTTCCGTTGGGCATCAATGGACTCGACGCTGCACTCGATACACACAAACATCTTTTTATGAGATTCGTGCTCAAGCTGCGTACGGCCGAAAAAATTGGCATGCACAACTACATCAGCACAAAAACAAAAGTAACCCGATCAAGTATCCTCGAAAAATGCGCTGCAACTATGAAATTGGTCGTGAGCATGGCAGAGCTCCTCAAGTTTGATATACTCGACGGATTGCTCGATTCACACTCGCAATTGCACATGAACACGACAACGGTTTACAAGGACGTGACGGGCGCGGACAAGGACACTCGTGACATCACAGTGCAATTGGCAACTCCGCTTACTTTCGTGTTAAGAATCGACGAAATAGCGTTGGCTGCCACAGGCTACAACAGGTACGAGATCAAGGTGGTAACAGTGTTTACAATGTATTTTATCAGCAACGTGAAAAAAGACAGCATGCTGCGTCTACTCGAGGCTGGTCGAGGCTTCACACAGTATGCCGACGGCAGTATCAACCCATCCGATGATCTCTTGCGCATTTGTCCTCTGCACCGAATCGCAGGTGTCTATGGCTGTGTCGCGCGCTTCGAAGTGCAGAGTGGGTTGTACGATATTGACAGCACGTCGATACTATCGGTTGCTTCAGACCCACAGCTCTGTAAAATGGCATCAGAAACATGGGCACAGCGCCAAAAAAGTGCGTCTCTGGCGTTTGTAGACTCCATCACCACGCACGGCAGTATGGTGCGCGAAAACTTTGCAATCAACCCAAGCTCGCGCAAGGCATTTGTCGTCGCCCAGGACGTTCCCTGGAGCGAGGCCGAGTTTCGCAACGATAAGTCTCTCACATACCTGCGATATCCACAGGTGGAGCGCACCCCACGTTATGCACCTGTTTTGAAGACTGCTTCTGTCTGTGCGTAACACTTATTTTTTGTGCTCCGTATAAGCCTTTCTAGATCAGCCATCCCATGCCATCTGGTACTCTAAAACCGGGTGGAGGCGAGCAAAAAACCTGCACGTTCTCGGGAATCTCGCCATTGAGAAAAGCGGAATTTATGTCTAGATGATTGATACTCAGCTGAAGAGCACTGGAGATTGCTAGTACCAGTCGAATGCTTGTGGGTTCGGCCATAGGACTGTCTCGTCCACCCGCTGTCTCAGTTTGCCCAATCTTGCACTGTCCTGTAATGCAATGTGTATCAATGTTCGCTTCTCGTGATCAACACTGGTCGGCAGTTCTGTCGATGCTGTGAGAACGGAAAGAGCGCGAGCAAAATCCAAATTATCGAGATATCACCTGAACTGCGCAAAGCGATCGAGAGCGGCGTGTTTCCTTCATTATTGGAATGTCTGCAGATGATGTGGTGATTCGCATTATACTGATCCCTTGTACTGCACAACCGCCCAATACCCCTCCCACTTCGTCTCCAAATGCACCACACCACAACATTACTCGCTGGCAGCATTCCATCAGCATCTTTGCCGTCAACCTGGACATTGCGGAAACACAGCATGCAGACCCGCGCGACAAAAGCATCACGCTGAGCATTTCTGTGACGATTTCGGTGCATTTACAGCTTTTTTCCGACGCCGTTGCCGACCGACGGGCGCAGATTCGTGGCACGATGTCAGTGGTCACAGGAGTGGACTTGCACAATATCGAGTTGCTGTCGCCCGCCGCACAAGATGACCAGGGTTTGTTATTGCCAGGGGTGCAGCAGTTCGTCCTTGTCATGCGCATGTTGAGCTACAACTCTCCCTACCAAGACCAGCATGCAAAGCGACTGAGCAATGCACTTGCCAACCCGGAATCCCCTGTCCGCATGCGTGTGGATGCCATGTTTGCGCAGCAGATTCAGACGTGGACCGACTTTGTGGCTGGCAGCCAGTTGGCTATCCACGGAGCTGCTGTGCATTTCCCAACCCCCGTCGTGGATGCCCAGCTCAGAATACCTGGTTCTCGACGACTTTTGACTGACACTGGCGTTGTTGATAAGATCCCTGCAGGGGCGACTTGGAACCAAACATCTTCGTTTTTTGTGCGCTCTTATGACACCATCGAGAATTCAGACAGCAT
>Ga0105053_10011390_pt1 | contig 10908 bp, 7 predicted proteins | sample BON01_FD_78093 | JGI IMG/M metagenome (GOLD analysis project Ga0105053, IMG submission 78093) | Freshwater microbial communities from Lake Bonney liftoff mats and glacier meltwater in Antarctica - BON-01 | ecosystem: Environmental > Aquatic > Freshwater > Ice > Glacier meltwater | place: Lake...
CCGATGCGACAAAATTCAGCAAAGTGCTCAACCCCGCCCGGGTGCGAGCCGATGGAACTCATCCGGGAATTCTTCTCGAAGATCTCATTGTCGCGCATCGAAACTATCCCGGTCGCTTCGTTCTCGGCTACTGTCCGGATCCGGCCATGCCGGGAGCTCCGGACCTCTTCGAAGCCGCCTGTGATATGCACGGGGTGCGGGTCTGCGGAGAGTGGAAGTTTCCCATGCTGATCGACGATCCGCGGAGCTTGGAACTCTTTCGAGCAGCGGGTCGGCGCAAGGCCCCCGTGGTGCTTCACCTTGATGTCCCCTATTTGCCTCCGTTGGGTGGAGCCTACGCTCCTGCTTGGTATGGAGGGACGCTGAGCAATCTTGAGCGGGCGATGCAGGCGTGTCCGGACACCGTTTTCATCGGACATGCCCCGGGGTTTTGGCGGGAACTCAGTTCCGATGCGGACGTCTGCGCGGACATCTATCCCAAGGGCCCTTCCCCCGGACCGGGCAAAATCGAATCCCTTTTCGAAACGTACCCAAACCTTTACGCGGACCTCTCCGCCGGATCGGCTCTTGCCGCTCTCAAACGCGATCCGGTCTATGCTGCGGGGTTTCTGCAACGCCACTCTTCCCGTCTTCTTTTTGCCCGCGATTATTACGGAGCAGACCTTCAGGAGTTCCTCGCCACTTTGGAGCTTCCAGAAGATGTTGCGGAGGCAATTTTCTGGCGCAATGCGGACCGACTCGTTCCCTCCGACAACGATCGGGGCTAGTCGATCACCCGGCGGAAGTTTTGAGTCCTTTCCCTGTCCCAATTTGAAAACTCCACAACCCCTTGCCGCCCTCCGCGCCTCGAAACCCGGCCTCTTTGTTTCTCCACCCTTCTGGAAATCGCGCCTCTCCGACCTCGATGCAGCCGCGCAATCCGCGAAGGTTCTGCACTGTGAAGAAATTGGTCAAAGTGCGGGTGGGCGCTCCATCCCCGCCTTTTCCTTGGGGGAATTTGAGCCCGTGTCCTCCACCTCGACCATCTCCAGCGCGATGGCCTCGGATCGTCCGGGCAGTTTCTATGATCCCCAGGAACGCCAGCGACCCTCGCTCACCCTGATTGGATCTATTCACGGAGGCGAGACCGAAGGGCTGGCCTTCGCCCTGAGCCTGATTCATCTCTTGGAAACCGGAAAAGATACCCTCGGAATAGAACGCCCTCATCTCATCGAATGCCTCCGCCGTCTCCGACTGAACATCGTTCCCTGCCTCAATCCCGACGGACGGGCCGCCGCTGCCGTCGATCATCTCAATGGAGCTGGCCTGGAGGATCTCTTCCTTGTCCAACAAGGCGTTTTTCCGGACGGAACCCTTTTTCGTGGACGCCGCGTGAAGGAAACCCAGCCCATTCCGGCAGGCATGCTGGCCCACCAAGGCGGCTACTACAACGCCGACGGCGTGAACCTCCAGCATGACGATTTCTTTGGCCCCAAGCTCGCCCCCGAATCCGAGGCCATTCGGAATTTATTTCGGCGGGAAATTCCCGACGGGTTTCTCACGATGCATGCTCACGGTGCGCCGGCCGCCTTCCTTGTTCCGGATGCTTTTCTTTCTCCGGGCATGCAGAGAAAACAAATTGAAGCCAGCACCTTTATTTTGGCCCGCTTACATGCCGCCGAGATTCCCTTCCTGCCTTCCGACCAAATTGTGACTCCGCCCTGGAGCTTCTTTTTCCAAACTTGGCTCCACCACATGACCGGTGCCACGCCTCTGCTTTTCGAGTTCTGCCATGGCATGGACATGCATCCGCAGTCACTCGAAATCATCCTCGAAACCGGCTTCCAGGTGTTCGAGGCCTGGATCGACTACAACCTCGGCTTCGGTCCAAGACCGGCTGCCCACGAGATGTTTGGTGCCATCACTCCCGCGAAGTGAATGATCGTGGGTGAGGGGCGTTCCTTCATCCTAAAAACAGCAGTTGCCCGCGAATTAACGCGAAAAGCCGCTAATAAACAGCATGTCAGTGGAAGAGATCACCTTTGTTCGGTAAGCCCGTACCAAAACGAAGCGGTTCCGGGTCCAAGCCGGGGGATCTGGGGAGGGATGTCGTCGTAGAGGATGGGGCGAATGCTCCCATCGGCAAAGGCGACATTCAGTCTGCCGTGATGCCGTTTTTTTAGAGCATCTTTCTGGGAGTTGAATGTGGCCGACGAAGTCACATAATGATTGGAAAAATCCATATAGAGCATGAAACCCGAGGCTTTACCGACTGACAGACGGTTTTTTACAAAGAAAGGGGAATTATCCCGGTCGGCGGCGAAAATATTCTGCGCGTAGCCAAGCCCATATGTGACGGTCTTATCGGGATTTTCATACCTGTAGGAGCTAGGAGTGTACACTCCCTGATATAGCCAATTGGAATCCGCTCCACCTTTGGGGATGCCCGGACAGATCAGGGGGCTATCCCGGAAGTTGCCATCCTGACGACCGGGAATAGATCCGAGGCAGGGAATGAGGTCGTTGACAAAAACGCCTCTGGGGGGCTCCACACTAATGAGTGGCCATTTGCCGTTGTGATCGGCGGAAAACAGGACGGAGGCGCCACTTAGGGTCCTCAAATTGCAAACACACTTGGTTTTGAGCGAACGGCTGAACATTCCGTTGAAAGCCGGCATGAGAAGGCCCACCAGTCTTGCCAGCACTGCAAAGACAGCAAGGATCTCAATCAGCGTGAAGCCGGCGAAGGATCGCTTCGTTGAAGTTGTGCAGAAGGAGGCGACTATGTGTTACCTCTAGATACCATTTTCCCGCGGGGGTCAAATATAATTTGCAACGCGCCGGTGGCGTTAATCCAAATTTTCCGATCCAGGATGGTCGCCGGCCAGAACTCTCCGGTTGATGCCGACTTTGAGCGGGTCTTTTGTGCCGAGGGCACCCACCGTTCGTCCCCGAGCCGGACCCAGAAGTTGATCCTGTTCCGGGAAGGCGACTCCGAGATTCAGAGCCGGGCTGGAATCTTTCAACCGGTAATCGTTCTGGTCGAGGCGGGATGGCGCCCAACTCTGAAATTCCGGATTGTCGTAGAGGGAATGGGCCGCCCAAGGTTTTCCCTTCCATTTCTCGACATTCCATCGGGAGGCCGGACTCTCTTGGATTTCCCGGATCCAGTCCGCCGGGATCATGGCATCAGGTGCCGCCACCCAATGCAGATTGCCATCGAGGTTAGCCTGTCCCACCAGAGTTTCTTTTTTGGGAATACCGGGCAACTTCTGCTCATAGACGAAGATGTTATTCATGACGTTGCGGACCGAGTCGGGGTGGGTGCGTCCTACGGTTCCACCGGCAAACTGATTCCCGGAAACGATGAAAGTGTTGTGGCAAAAGAGGATGTTGTCGATTCCCTGAACGACTCCCCGTCCATGGGCCGCAAAGAGGGCACCGGTGGTAAATTTTCCTTCGGGGAATTTTTCGCTAGGCCGATACATCTGGGTGAGGAAACGCATGTCCACGATATTGCCGTAGATGAAGTAATGTCCGCTCGAGCTGCCACGGAGGTGGGCGCCGAAGGGAGTTATGCTGCCGGCAATGTAGTTGTTGTAGATATGGATGTTCTCGTTGATCGGCAGCGGTGAAGGGCTGCTGAGATAAAAGCCGTCGTCTTGAATCCGGCTGAGGAGGCAGTGGCTCAATTCCATTTCCCGTCCGTTAAAATAGATGCCGTCATGGCTGTCTCCGAATTCGCATTGGGTGATTTTCCAATGGTTATTAAAAGGATAGAAAAAAACATCCGACTCCTCGGCCCCTTCGGTGATGAGCAGGGCGTGGGTATTCAAGCGCGCGACATTGCGGGCCGCCCTCGGCTCAGGGGGATGGGTAAACGGATCGTAATACACCGGGTCATAGGTCTGAAGGGCGTTGTCGCTCCAATACCCCCAGGGAGGAATCTGGCCGAAGATGCCGCAGTTGGCCATTTCGACCGGGCCGCTGTTCTTTGATCGGATGCAATACGTGCCTCCAAAAATTGTCACGTAATCAAATCGAATATCGACGGCAAAACTCATCAACACCGTGTTGTAGCCTCCTCCGCGAATGACCAGATCTTGGAACCGCACATGCATCGCCTGGTCCAAGTGCAGAGGGACGGAACGAAAGGGCGCGATCACGAGGGGAAGTTTGCGCGGATCCGTCTCCCCGCTGTAGTTGACGAATCCCGGCCTGTCCTGGTTGGTTGGGGTTAGACGAACATGGATCCGGCCCGTCTCTTTGTCGTAATAAATGCCCGGTCCGCAATAAAAGGGGATGGAATTGCCGGCGGCCGTCTTCTCCTCGGAGGCCAGCAGATATTCGAGGTGCCAATACGTCTGCAGACCGATATTGGAGTCTCCGAACATCCCCAGAACGTCCCGGATATTGCGATGGCTGCGCTGGGAAACAAATTCCCCATCCGCCTTCCCGGGCTCCCAGGCCTCGGCGGGGTGGGTCTGATATTCCGAAAACCCGCCGTCGAGAATGGCCACTTCGCCGGGATACGATCGGATCGTGATTGGCTGGTCTTTCGTGCCAACGACTGCACAGTAAACGTTCTCAAAGTAGGTCCCCCCCCCGGAGCAGAAGGGTGTCGCCGGGAGCCAAACGCGGCAGAGCGTGCTGAATGGTCTTCCAGGGCTGGTCTTTGCTCCCCGGATTGGCATCATTTCCTTCGGCGGCATCGACGAAAAAAAGAGGACCGTCCGGAAGATTTTTGTCCGACGAGAAGGCCGGTTGATGCAGGGCGGGATGCGATTTCATGGAAACAGGAGCGGCATTCATAGGCAGGAGCCAGGCAAATTGGAGGCTGATAAGTAGAAGGGGAGCACGGAGGTGGGGGCGGAATTTCATGATGGAAAAGGAGATCTTCGGTCGGATCAGCTTTTGAAGTAGCAACTTGCCGCCAAAAGTGTCAACTGGTATTCAGTGGGCCTCTCCCGATCGGGCGCATCTCCGAAATGTGCAAACCAAAGGAATGCTGGCAAGATGCCCACGCTCCCTTGAAGATGCGTCTTTGCACATTTCGGAGATGCGCCCCTCCCGATAGAGCGCATGCCCGAAAAGTGTAAACACTGACAGGCCGAGGGAAGGGGACAGGAAGGGATCAGGTTGTTATAGAGCGCCAGGGCTGAAGGCCATGTTTATACGCTCGGAGAGATCGGGGGATCAGTCCCAAACGGATTGATCCGGGTCCTTCAGCCCTGAATTCTTTGGCGATTGTGCCTGGGGCGGGCGCCCCAGGCTACGATGAAACGCACCTTTGGTGCTGAATAAAACCGCCAATCTCTCGAGCCTTGGCCATTGACCCACCCTTGGTCTAGAAGATTATTGTCTTGCACCCAAGGCGAAGAAGAATCGAAGAAAGGGGTTGACCTGACCGCCCGAGTGGTGCTTACTGGTTCGATGGATTCAATTATTCCCAATCGGTCGACTAAAATGTTATTCAACTTTCTGGGACTTTTTATCCAGCGATTCCTCAAACCACGGCTCCTCATTTTCATTGCCTCCAGTTTCGTTCCGGCCCTGACTGTCCATGCCGCTGCACTAGCGTGGGACGGGAGTGCTGATTCATCTTGGAATAATCTCAATAACTGGACTCCGGCTCAGCTTCCTGCCGCGGGAGACATTGTGACTCTGGGGAACACTGCGCCCAACGCCGCCCAAGCCATTACCAACTCCGGTTCGGCTTTTGTTCAGAGGTTGTCTCTAGACGGGACACTTAATCGTACCTACAGTGTCTCTGGCGGAACCCTAGAATTTCAAAGGTTTTCCGGAACCAATCCAGATCTGAGGTGGAGCACTTCCGCAGGTCGCCAGAATGCGGTTATAAATTCCAATATCCGGGTATCGGGTCAGACGGAAACTGAAAATGTTGCCTTCACAATTGCCGGCGGAAACGCGGACACTCCGACTTTGACGATCAATGGCAACCTCTCTGGATCGACTGGTCCCGGCTTTGGGGCCAGAACTTGGAGCTATACCAGCGTGAACCGGCTCATCATGAATGGCTCGAATTCATTGGATTCCATGGGGTGGACCGCTGGGGAGATCGTTGTTGGAAACAGCTCCGCATTGGGATTGGGACTCATCCAATTTTCCGGCGTGGGAAACGCCACTCTCTCCCTTCGTTCGGATCTCTCCATTGGGAAAAATCCTACAGACCAATCCATCCTCAGCAACAAAGAGAGCTTTCTTCGTATTGCGGAGGCGGCTCCTGGGGGAACCGCCAACCGAACCGTGACGTTGGCCGGTCGCCTTTTCTTAGCGACTGGCACCAACCAGAAAATTACCTTCCTCAACAACATCAACAGTACGGGCACCCTCATAATGGTGTTGAACGACACGAGTACGACCGCGCACAATCTGGATATTGCGCTCAATAGCACCGGGCTGCTCCGTTTTGGCCAAGCGGGCAACAAAACTTACAGCGCCATTATTTCCGGGAATGGAAATGTGAATGTCGCCAGCACTGGAACCACCACCCTGACGATGGCCAACACCTACACGGGAACTACGACGGTCACTGCAGGCACATTGCTCCTCTCATCCACCGGGTCGATCTCGAACAGTTCGGCGATTGACTTCACGGCCAGCGGGAACGGGACGCTCAATGTCAGCGCCGTAAGCGGATTCCAAATCACTGCCAACCAGACGCTCAGGGGCACCGGCACGGTGACCGGCAACCTCACCGTGGCCAGGAGCGGCATTCTGGCACCCGGGAACAGCGCAGGCACCATCACCTTTAACAACGACCTGACGCTGGCGCCCGGAAGTGTGAGCAATTTTGAGATCAATGGACTTACCGCCGGTCTCTACGATCTTGCGATCGGCGGAGCCGGACCGCAAACAGTGAACTTCGGGGGCACGCTAAACCTGACATTCCAGAGCGGATTTAACACGCTCGGAACGGTCAAGATCTTTGATTTCGAGACCTATGCCGGGACGTTCGCCGGCGTGGCCACGACCGGACTGGCCTCGGGATTCACGGCAAGCTTCAGCGCAGTGAACGGCGTTGTGACGGTCGTTCCCGAGCCCACGACATGGGCACTCTTGGTGGCCTTTCTGTCCGTCGTGGTCACCCTCCGACGCTGGAAAAGTTTCAAGAAATTGAGGTAGGAGCGAGGATACATCTCCTCGCCACTTCCCACCAAACCGAGCGTGCGGATTTCCGGCACACGATTTTCCAGTCAGTATTTTGCTCCTTGAAGGAGGCTGGACTGTTCCCGAGCCTCGGCTGCTTCCAGGCACCAGTTAGCAGAAATATTTTGCCTTTTTCGAAATTTGGTATCTTGTGGTCTCTATAGCGATGAAGACCCCAGTTCTCCACCCATTCCAACGAGAAGAGATCTCCGCTTCCCATCGCGAAATGCAGATTTGTTCGAATTTCCGGATCGGCCAGCCTTCCGCAAGCATTACGCCCACAGGTCCGCTCATCAACTGGATCATCAGGGAAGATTATCCGGATGTCCTGGACGCCATTCAGGTTCAGGCATTGGCTCTTGAAGAGGGCGACACACGGGTTCTGCTGATTTCCTTCGATCTACTTGAAACCCGCAGTTGCGAGGTCAGAAAATTGCGGGCTTTGCTGGAAAAAAACCAGGGAATCCCCGCCGACCATATCCTAATGTAAGCGACCCACACGCATTCGGCTCCGCGTTTTCCCCACGTTAACGAGGACACGCATCCCCTGCATCTGGAAAAATTGGTCGGACTGAATGAAAATTCCAGTTACCAGGTCTGGGACCCTCCTCATCGAAACCGCCTGCACGCTTCTGCCAGAAATGGCCTCCACAAGAAAAGCTTAAAAGCCAACCAAATCTCATGAACAAAAAATGCGCTTCGATGACCCGGCTCGTTTTTCTCGCGCTGGCTTTCCTCAGTTTTTCCGGCATCGGCTTTGCCCAAAGAACCGCCACTCCCGGTCGGCCCATTGCCTTGGTCGGCGACAATTACGGTCGTCACGACGTCTCCAGCATTTCCCGCAATATTCTCGAAAAGGAAGACTGGGTCTATGAGGACAAAGGCCGCTTTCTTCCCGCCGAGGAGTTTTCCAAATTTTCCCTGGTCATCATCGCTCAGTCGCAGGAACGACCCTACAATGAGGAGGAATTAAACCAGATTGGGGCCTACCTGGAAGCGGGGGGCCATTTGCTTCTCATCAATCAGGCACCCCGTTCGATGGCGGACGAAAGCTCTGCACAAGCCCTGCGCAAGCTTTTGAGGATGGATACCCGCAAGCTTCAAGAAATGACCCCGAAGGATGCCGAGATCGCGAAGAGTCCGCTGCTGCAGGGCGTGGTCAACTCCGCGGGTCCCCTTCCCTCATGGATTGGTGGCGGTCATGGGGCGACCAATCTGGAATCGGATGTGGAGGTCTTGATTGGGGGCAATGACATGGCTCTGGTGACTCGGAGGCCGGTCGGGAAGGGCTCGGTTTGCTTCCTCGGTAGCGAATTGTTTCGCCTTCGCGCGGCCCAGTCACCAGACCGGAAAGACTCCGGTTCCTATGTGACCCTCATCCGCAATATCATTGCCGCGGCGAACCCGCTCACCCGCAGCACCTGGCAGGCTACCCAGACCGCCGACTGGATCTCCCGCAAGACGCCGTTCCTAATTTGGAACCGCGAATGGCAGCACGGCACCCAGGAGGGGCCGGTCTTTGTGCCGCCGTTGCCAACTCCGGAAGAAGTATTGACCACCCTTCCGGTTCAACTGGCCATGGACGAGTTTGAAGTCCGCCAGATCAATCTCACCGATTTGGAAACCGGAGGGACTCTGACTTGGAAGACTCACCTCGAAGGCTTGCCGCCCGAGGCCCTGGCCATCTATGTCCAGGATCGTCCCGACCCCATTCCCTGGCCCAAGGATCCCGGCATTGCCCGGGAGTTTCCTTATTGGCTGATGCCCCCAATGGCCCTCAAACCGACGGGCGAAGAGGCGGTGGAAATCGTGAAAGGAGAGACCCGGATTCTTTGGTTGAAATTCGATACCCACCGTCTTTCCCCCGGTAAATTCAACGGATCTCTGGCCTTTTTTGTGGGAGACAAACCTGTGGGTATGGTGGCCTTGGACGTCCAGATCCACCCGGTCCGGGTCCCCCGCCGGAGAATCATCACCGCCCAGCCTCTCGGACATGTTTATGGAGACGTGAATGACGCCGCACCTGCCAAACGCTTTGAGCGCAATCTGGAGAGTCTGGGATTCGAATGGTCGCTCATCAATGTCTTCCGGCCAGCGACATTTCTTGTCGATGGTGAAGGACGTCTTGATTCCGCCATCCTCAAGAGCCGCATGGCGGACATTGCCTCTGCGACCCCGCCAGTCCTCGATTTTTCCTCCATGGACGCATTCATCGATTCGGCTCTATCGCACAACCTGACCTATTTCCGGGTGACCCAATCGCTGACCTCCTCGATCGAGGACTTGTGCGTAAAGGCCCAGCTCTCTCCGGAAGAAAGCCAGACGGTTCAGCGGTGGTATTTCCGGGAGTTTTCCCGCTACATTCACGACAAGGGCATCCGCCATGTTTATATTTCGATGGGCGACGAACTCCATGCCGGGGAATTGCGCGATCAATTTCTTCCTTGGAGCGAAAACCTGGCCCAAGCCGGTTTGTTCACCACCTCGAGTTTCACCACATCGTCGGTCTCCGATCTGGACCTGACCCGGAAGCTGACCAAGGTGGTGGGAGCCTGGACGCTCAACCGGCTTTTTGTTCCCAAATTCACCACTTGGGTTAAGGAAGGAAAAATCACTTTGCCAAAGGGCACCCTGGTCGGAACTTATGGGGCGGGAGAGGGACGCGGCACCGAAATCCGCAAGAACGCCAGCGCGTCGCAAATGATCGGGTGGGAAGCCTGGTCGCTCGGGACGGACTATTGTTCCCCTAATCCCTATTTTAAAAGCTGGCTTTATTACACCGATTACTCGCTGGATCGTGGACTCGCGGGCGAGCGCTTTGTTTCCTTCCTCGATCAAAAGAACCTTGATGCTCCTCTGGTCAACAGTCCGTTTATTGAAGGGATTCGCGAAAGCCTTGACGATGCGAACCTCGCCGCAGTCATGAGCTGGTATCTCGAAAAACTTGGCGATGCCGTCCCCAAAGAATTGCGGGAGGAGGCCAAGCACCTCGTCGGACATGACAGCGCCAGCATCCTGCAATGGAATCTTGGTCAACATGGGGACACGGAAACCGCGACCATTGACTCCACCCGGGAAGAATATGCCAAGGCCAAACAAGCCGTGCTGGGCATCCTCGACCGTCTGCGCGATCTGGCTCGGACCGCCAACATTCAGCCCAGCCTCTCTTGGCAGGGGATTCCGCTCGTCACCGATGGCAAGCCGGGGGCGGCCCTGATTTCCTCGGAAGACATACACGGCCTCCAAACGAGCATTCGGGAGTTGGCCGGGAAGGATCTCCCCACCGAAGCGGCCGGTCATCGCGTTCACATTCTGGTCGCCAAGGCGGATGATCCCTCTCTTCCTGCCGGAGCCCGGGAACGCCTGGGCAGACATCCCAAAAACTACTCATGGATTCGAGATTGGAAGGACGGGGACCGGACCATCATCTGGATCGGTGGAACCGATCAGGCGGAGGTTCAGAAGGCGATGACCCAGTTCACATATTTCCTGCGCCCGGAAGGCACCTGGTTCGCTCCATGAACCCGACCCCCATCGTTTCCTTTCGGGAGGTGGCCGAACCGGAATCGCGACTGCCCCTCGTCAACTGTCCCCGAGTGTTTCTGGAGAAGCAACGTCTCCTCGCGACAGTCAATTATTCCAGTGACGGCCGGGATACCCGCCTCTTCCTCAGCAACGTGGACTCCTTGGAGACGGAAGCGATTCCCGTCCCGGATCAGCAGTTCCAGGTCTATGGGTTTGCCCAAGGTGCCGATGGGC
>Ga0105053_10011395_pt1 | contig 10905 bp, 4 predicted proteins | sample BON01_FD_78093 | JGI IMG/M metagenome (GOLD analysis project Ga0105053, IMG submission 78093) | Freshwater microbial communities from Lake Bonney liftoff mats and glacier meltwater in Antarctica - BON-01 | ecosystem: Environmental > Aquatic > Freshwater > Ice > Glacier meltwater | place: Lake...
CACACATATATATATATATATATATTTATTTATTTATTTATTTTCTCTACTAACCCATCGCCCCCGTTCCCGTACAGGTGGTGGCCGCTGGTGCCGCCCACCCCTCCGGCATCTACCGTACATTCGCCCCCTGCGGTATTTTCTTCCATGGCGCCGTCCACCCCTGCGCCATCTTTCTCGATGGGGCTGTCCACCCCTGCGGTATCTTCTGCCAGGCTGCAGTTGCCCCCTACGGTACTTGGGGTTGGGGGCACGGTACCGTTCCCCCCCGCGGTATGCTCGCCGCCACCCTCCGTGAGCAGGCGTGGTTGGCAACCCGCGCGGGGTAACGGCACTGTGTCCCCAGATACAGCAGGGGGCAAATGCACCCTGTCGGAAGATACCGCAGGGGAGGCCATTGCTCCTGCGTCGGTTACGCCGTGCATACTCCCGCTAGCTCAGAGGACGATGGTATGTAACCCCACCAGGAGAACCTCCCCCCGCCAGGACAGCGCGAGCAGAGCCTCCAGCGACACACCGCCGTCGGCGTCGAGAGCGGCGGAGAGCGCGCCCTCGCTGCCGCCCAGCAGCCCTCCCGGTGTGCCTCCATCGCCACCTTCCGCGCCGCCACCGCCTGCACCGCCGCCGCCCTCGTCGCCGCCCGGAAGCCCGCCCGGTGTGCCGCCTTCTCAACAACCTGCGCCGCCGCCGCCACTCGTTCCGCCGCCTGCCTCGCCGCCGCCCTTGTCGCCGCACAGCAGCCCTCCTGGTGTGCCTCCATCGCCTCCATTGCCACCACCCGCGCCGCCGCCGAACGTCACATCCGATCCGTGGTCCTCGCCACTGCTCTCGCCACAGGGGCCTGGCACCTCTCCGCCCATGACTTTGGGCGATGAGGTGAGCGGCCGCCTCAATACTGTTGTTGCAACAACACCCCAAGGCGCAAGGGGCGGTGTGTCTCCGTCCCGCCCTCAGAGAAGTGGAGTGAGCAGCCACCTTGACCCATTCTTTGCCACCACACCCCAAGGCGCAAGGGGGGCTTTGCCTTCGTCTAGCCCTTATAGCGATGGGGTGAGCGGCCGCCTCAATACTTTCGTTGCAACCACACCCCAAGGCTTAAGGGGCGATGTGTCTCCGTCTCGCCCTCAGAGAAGTGGTGTGAGCAGCCACCTCGACCCTTTTACTCCCCAGGGCTCGAGGGGGGCTTTGCCTTCGTCTCGCTCCGAGAGCAGTGATGTGAGCGGCCGTCCCGGATCCGCCACCCATGGCGTTGCCAACACACCGACTGATGGCATCCGGAGCGGTAGGGTGAGCGGCGGCATGGGCGATGGCTGCGTTGGTGGGGGGGGCGTGGACGGCGGCGGCGTGGGTGGTGGTTGCGTGGGCGGCGTTGGCGTGGGCGGCGTGGGCAGTGGCGGCGGCAGCAAAGGCGGCAGTTGGGGCGGGGGCGGATACGAAGGCGGTGGGGTGAATAGTCGCCTCGCATCCGTAGCGTCTGCGAAAGAGCTGCTACGCACACGCCAGCTGCGGGCGGCGGCGCTGCGGCGCGGGTGGACTCCCAAAATAAACCCCATCAGGCCCGAAATAGCCCCCATCGGGCCCGAAATACCTCCCAGCAGGCCCGAAATAGCTCCCGACTGGACTTTGAGCACAACTCCCGATATACATCCCAGCAGGGGTGCAACCCCTCGCGAGAGAAGACTGGCCGCGTCGGCTCCCGAAATAACGCCTCGGTCGCCCGAAATAGCTCGCAGCGGAGCTCCCAAAATAACTCCCCGCAGCGCCCAACCAGCGGTGGCGGATACCGGTGGGGAGGGCGGTGCCGGTGCGCATACCGGCGGGGGGGGCGGGGGGCTGGGAGCGGCTTCGGTAGTGAGGGGTGCGAAGGGCGGCGATACCAGTGGGGAGGGCGGTGCGGGTGCTGCTTATACGTATACCGGTGGGGGGGCGGTTGGAGGGGCGTGGCTGCAGCCTTTGCTCGACCAAGTGGCCAGTGCTGCTGCTGATACCGAAGAAGGGGGTTGGGGTGTGTATACTGGTGGGGGGGGCGGCGCGTTGCTTCGTGCTGAGCGCGACGAGTTTGCGGCGTTGGACGACGGTGAAGGGTTTAATACCGAAGGGGGTGATGATTTGTATACCGATGGGGAGGGCGGCGCCGTGCGTCGGGCTGAGCGCGACGAGTTTGCGGCACTGGAGGAGGAAGCGGCGTTGCGGGAAGCGGCGGTGGCGGTGCTAGCCGCCAAGGTTTTACTCTCAGATGATGATGAGTATACCCCCGAGAAACACCTCCGCACGCCAGGATACAGGAGGGGGGTAGGGGTTAGGTTAACCCTGAACCCCCTAACCCCGCTGGCCGCCAAGGTTCCGCTCTCAGATGAGGATCAGTATACCCCCGAGAGACATCTCCGCACACCAGGACACAGGACAGCGCAGGCACAGCCCCCAGCGGCACACCGCCGCCGGCACAGCCACCCCCACCACCACAGACACGGGGAACACAGTTCCACAGCGCGTGGGTTAGCCCGATCCCCCCCAGGTATTGGTTCTCACAACAGCCCGCAGAGCCGCGGCCCTGTACTGGCCAGGAACTCGTATGATACCGAAGGGGAGATGGAGGTCGAGGGGTCTGTGGCCAGCCCGCCGTTTGACACGAACTGTCGTCAATTTTCGGACTCTGGCCAGGGGAGCATACCGCTGGGGGAGGGGGGGCGTCTGTTTGCAGACACCAGCCAGGACGAGAGTTTATTTGTGGACTCGAGCCGGAGAGTGATACCGCTGGGGGAGGCAGCGCCTAGCGAGAGGATGATACCGCTGGGGGAGGGGGAGCGGCGGGCGGTTGCTCGCATCGGACAGGAGGCCCTTGCCCTCGCGTCGCACGCCTTTGCCGCCGCCGCCGCACCCGCATGTGCGAGTCTTTGCACTGGTGATGATGATGTGTTCTCCCCCCGGGTTAACCGCGATGGGGAGAGGGGACGCGAGGAGGAGAGGGGGCGCGAAGAGGAGAGGGGGTGGGGCGAGGAGAGGGGGCGCGGGGAGGAGAGGGAGCGCGAGGAGGAGAGGGGGCGCGAAGAGGAGAGGGGGCGCGAGGAGGAGAGGGGGCGCGGGGAAGAGAGAGGGTGGGACGAGAAGGATAGTTGGATGGACGCAGGGTACGTCAAAACAGGCTACGTTAAGGCGGGTTTCGTCAAGGCGTGGGAGCTCGGAGTCTCCGACGCCGCCGCCCTATTCTACGGCCACCACCACGGCAGTTGCGTACCCTCCAGCGCCACCCCTGCGGTATCCGCAGGGGTGACGCTCGGGTTAGCCCGGCCAGAGGAGGGGCTCTTATCCTTGGAGAGGGGGCCCCCACCCTTAGACAGGGGCAACCCGGCGTGGCCAGAGGAGGGGCTCCCATCCTTGGACAGGGGGCCCCCACCCTTAGATAGGAGACACCTGGCGTGGCCAGAGGAGGGGCTCTCATCCTTGGACAGGGGGGGGCCACCCTTAGACAGGGGGCACTCGGCGTGGCTGGCTGAGGCGGAGCTTCTGCTAGCATCCACGCGGCCCTGCACCTCCTCCAGCGCTTGCTCTGAAGCCGCGGCGGGAGGACAGTTTCCAGAGGCATTTCGTGATGCATTCGAATCTTCTCACGCGAAACGCGCGGTGGTAGGACCATTTGCTGGGACGCGTACTGATCTATACTGGTCGGCGGAAGCCGCCGAGGAAGGACAGTTTGGGGTGAACCCTTATTTTATTCCTGCGCCCGGGGAGTATCAGTATAGCCCCGTGGCGGCGGGAAGGACGGCGGCCGAGGCGGAGGCGATGGCGGCGGCTCCCGGGGATCATTACCCTGTATGGGATTATTATCATAGCGCCGCTCCGGCGAGAGGGGTAATGGACGAGGCGGAGGCGGCGGTGAGGGTGGCGGAGCCAGGTGATGCTTATGCCGGGGAGTATTATTATAGCACCCTGGGGGCGGAAAGGGCGGTGGCCGAGGCGGCGGCGGCGGCGATGGCGGCGACGGTGGCCGCGAACTTGCAAGCGGAACGCGCAAACGTCGCGCGCGAGGCCATCGCGGCCGCCCTACTCGCCTGCTCGGCCATTTCGGTGCCGGAGGCACTCGCCTTGTCGGCGTCTCTTGCACCGGAGGGTGAGAATGATGAACTTGCCCCGCTCTCTGTCTCGGCTCCTCTGGTTCAGGAAGCGCTTACCGCGGCGGCTTCACTTCAGCCAAAGGCGCGTGCCACCTCTTCTGTTTCGGTGCCGGAGGCACTCGCCTTATCGGCATCTCCTGCACCGGAGGGTGAGAATGATCAACTTGCCCTGCTCTCCGTCTCGGCTCCTCTTCTTCCGGAAACGCTCATCGCGGCGGCTTCACTTGAGCCAAACGCGCGTGCCACCTCTTCTGTTTCGGTGCCGGAGGCACTAGCCTTGTCGGCGTCTCTTGCGCCAGCGGGTGGTAATGATAGGCTAACCCCGCTTTCCGTCTCGCCCCCTCCTGTGTCGGAGGAGCTCGCCTTTTCGCCCCCGCTTATTATGCCAGAGGCGCATGCTGTCTCTTATATGCCGATGCCGGAGGCGCCTGCAGTGGCGGCCCCTCCTGTGCTAGAGGTGCTTGCCGTCTCGCCCCCTCCTGTGTCGGAGGTGCTCGCCTTTTCGCCTCCGCCCATACCAAAGGCATGTGCTGTCTCTTATATGTCGATGCCGGAGGCCCCCACAGTGTCGGCCCTTCCTGTGCTAGAGCCGCTTGCCGGTGTACCTTCTTCTATGTCGAGGGTGCATGCATCGGCGGCTTCCCTCACGCCGGAGATGCTCACCCGAGCGCCGTCTATGCTTTCCTGGTCGCACCTTCCGATGCTAGAGGCGGCCGCCTTGGTGCCATCCCCTCCTTTGCCAGAGGCTCTGTCTTCTGTCCCGGAGGCAATCGCCGTCTTGGCTTCTTCCACGCCAGCGGCGCGTGCCGTCTCTTCTAATTCGGTGCCGGGGGTGCTCGCCATTTCGCTTTCGTCTATTCCGGAGGCGCTCGCCATGTCGCCCCCTCCGATGCCCCCCTTTAGTACCGCCACCTCAGCGGCACAGCACCCCGCCGGTATCACCTTTCCGCCCCCTACGATGCCCCCCTGTAGTATCGCCACCTCGGCGGTGCAGCACCCCGCCGGTATCGCCTTTCCGCCTCCTCCGATGCCCCCCACCTCGGCGGCACAGCACCCCGCCGGTATCGCCTTTCCGCCTCCCCCGATGCCCCCCTTTAGTATCGCCACCTCTTCAGCACAGCACCCCACCGGTATCGCCGACGCTCTCTCCTGCCCCAGCGGTGTCATCGCTAGTCGCCCGTTTTCGTTGCCCCCCGACAGCACCACTAGCAGCGGTCGGGTCCCCACGCTTGCCCATGGAGCCCTCCCCAACGGTATCCTCCCTGTCGCCCCGTTCCCCTCCGTCGGTATTTCGTTTGACTACGGAGCCCCTAGCGAAGGCATCCCCGGTGGCGGCCGCCTTAGCGGCCCGTTCCCCCCCGGCGATATTTCGTTTGACTACGGGGGTCCCAGCGAGAGCTCCCTCCTCGGCGGTATCATGGCGCTGGGTCCTGGCGTTTCTTCTTCTGGGCTTTCGTTCGATTCTCTGGACGCCCCTCCCGGCGCCCGCGGGTTTTCTTTTGACGACTCGGAGGAGTGTTCTTTTCGCTTTGGGGAGGCCGCGCCCGCTGACGCACCCGCGCGACCTGGGCCCCCGTCCGCGTCCGACCGCGAGCGGGATACAGTCGCGCTCCACACCTTTTGCCTACGCTCCAAAAGGACTGGCTTGCGCGCCTGGCAGGACTTTGCCGCATTGCGAGCGCTCGCGTTCACGAGGATGGGCCAACGCCGCTCCAAAGCAAACGGCGTGCGCACGTGGCAGGACGCGGCCGCTACGCAGGCGCGGTTAACCGCGAGAGTGAACCTTCGGCGCGCCAAGACCAAGGGCATGCGCACGTGGCAGGATGCGGCAGCAAAGCGAGCGTTCGGTGTCTCTCTGCTAGGGCAAGGCCTTCGCTTCGCTCAAATAACAGCCCTGTCCACGTGGCAGGACGCAGCCGCTACGCAGGCGCGGTTAACCGCGAGAGTGAACCTTCGACGTGCCAAAACCAGGGGCCTGCGCACGTGGCAGAGCGCGGCGACAAAGCGAGCGTTCGGCATCTGGCTGCTGGGGGAAGGCGTTCGCTTCGCACAGAGAACAACCCTGCGCACGTGGCAGGACGAGGCCAACACACAGAAATGTGCGTTCTCGATAGGCGTCCGCCTGGTCACCTCACACGGGCTGCGGCGCTGGCACCGCGCGGTGGCCTTGTGGGGTAGGGGCGTGGGTGGGTTCGAGGTGCTGAGCGCATGGCACCGCCTGCCGCTCTCCAGATTCCTGCGGCGCTGGAAACGTAGGGTGGTGATACCAGGCAGAGGCGCGGGCGACCCTGGGGTGCTGAGTGCATGGCGCCGCCTGGCGCTCTCCAGATTCCTGCGGCGCTGGAAGCATAGGATGGTGGTGCAAGGCAGAGACGCGGGCATCTCTGAGGTACTACAAGTACGGCGCCGCCTGATGCTCTCCAGATCCCTGCGTCGCTGGCAGCAAAGGGCGGTGATACACGGCAGAGGCGCGGGCATCTCTGAGATACTGCAAGTACGGCGCCGCCTGATGCTCTCCAACGGGCTTCGATGCTGGCAGCAAAGGGCGGTAGAAAAGGGAGGTCGCGCAGCCATTACGGAGGTGCTGCACCTACAGCGCCGCCTGATGCTATCCAACGGGCTCCGACGCTGGACGCAGGGGGCGGTAGAACAAGTGGCCATCACGGAGTTGATGCACCTACAGCGCCGCGCCGCACTCTCCAGTGGTCTGCGGCGATGGAAACAACGGTCGGAAATACAAAGCAGAGGCACACGCGTCTCTGAGGTGTTCAGACTAATGCGCCACCTTGTGCTAAGTCGCGGGCTGCGGCGCTGGCAGCAGATCACAGCGCAGCGAGCCAGTGCCGATCAGGCGTTGCGCGCATGGCGCCGCTTCGCTTTCTCACACGGTCTGCGGTGGTGGCACCAACGGGCACGAGCTAGAGGCTCGGGCGTTGTCGACCTGGAACGCACATGGCGCCGCCTGAATTTGTTCCGAGGGCTTTGGCGCTTGCAGCAAAGCGCGGTTACACAAGCTAGAGGCGCGGGCGCTGTCCACACATGGCGTCGCCAAACTCTCTCCCGCGGTCTATGGCTCTGGAAGAAGATGGCGGCACAGCGAGTAGTCGGTGGCGTGGGCAAAATAAATGGCTTAAAGCTGCGGCGCAGCCTTGGGCTCTCCCGCGCTCTACGGCTCTGGCCTCGTGCGTCAGCACTGCAACTCTCCCGCGGCACAGCTTCTTTTGTAGCCGATTCTTTACGCCTGAGGCACGCCTTGAAACGGTTCCGGCGCGCGTTAGCTTTGCGAGTCGCATCTCCAGCGGCCAATTTCCTGAAACTCTGCCTCGCTTTGAACTTCAAACGGTGGCTTTACGCGGCTGCATCTTTCGCACGGCGGGCCGGCGAGCAATGTCTCCAGCGAGCGATCGTGGGAACGCACGCCCTAAGGAGACTCCGGCGCGCAATTCTCAGTAGCGTCCAGGACGCGTCCAACAGCGAACGCGGCCGGCGGCTATTTCTGTCGTTTGCGGCGCGGCGGTGGCGGCGCGGCACGGCGCGTGCGCTACTCGAGGGGAAGCTTTGGCGCGAGGGTGAAACATTCGGCTTGCGTCGGGCGGCGCAGCGTGCGCTCTATAAATGGAGTGGCGCGGTCAAGTGGCGGCTGGGCGAGAAGCGCCAAAACGAGGCCCAGTTTCGATGCGCAAGGCTGGTTGCGCTGCGGCTTGCGCTCGCGTGCTGGGTCGTGCGCTGGCCGGCCCACCTCGGTATTCGCTCCGCCAAGACTGAGCTCCTGCTGCAGCAAAGCAACCAGGTCCGGCGGGCGGTGCAGCGGCGGGCGCTGCGGCGCGGCGTGTTGGCGTTTCTATGCCGCCGATTGCATGGGCTCCGCGCGCGTGCGTCGCCCGGGGAGCATTCTCCTATAGAGGAGTCTTATTCTGGGGGGGTAATGGCCGAGACGATGGCGGCGGAGGGGACACGGTCAGGGACGATACCGGAGGGGACGCGTCCAGGGACGATATCGCAGGTGGCACGGCCAGAGATGATACCGGCGAGGGTGGCGGGGCCTGGTTCTATTCATTTGCCCAGGGAGTATTGTTATAGCCCCGTCGCGGCGGAGAGGGCGGTGGCAGAGGCGAGGGCGGCGGCGATGGCGTCGCCGCCGCCGTCGTCGTTGTTGTCGTGGCATCCTCATTCGCCGCTGCCGCCACCGCCGCCCCCAGAGACGAGGGCGGCGGCGATGATGACACCGCCGTCCCCCGCCCTCTCGCCGCCGCCGCCGCCGCGTGCGCTGGCCACGCCCCGTACCGCCGCCGCCGCCACGCCCTACTCCGCCGCCATTTCGCACGGCACCCCCGCCAGAGGGGCACATGTGGGGAGGGGCGACACAGATCGAACCTCTATCGCCACGGAGCTCCAAGCGGTCGAGCTGGCGGCGACGCGCGACGAGCTCGTACAAGTGGGGAGGGGCGACACAAGGATGATACACGTGGGGAGGGGCGACACATATCAAACCTCTATCGCAGCGGAGCTCCTGGCGGTCGAGCTGGCGGCGACGCGCGATGAGCTAGCGAGCTTAGCCGCGCGCCTCACCGCGCGCGCCGCCGCCGCCGCCACCCCCTTCGCCGCCATCATCCCCTTCGCCTCCACCGCCGCCGCCGCCGCCGCCCTCTCCGCCCCCGCCGCCCTCCCCACCGCCGCCAGTACCGCCGCCGCCGTCGCCACCGCCTTCGCCTCCACCGCCCTCCCCGCCGCCGCCAGTACCGCCGCCGCCACCGCCTCCGTCTCCGCCGCCTCCGTCACCGCCACCTCCTTCCTCGGCGACGGTGGAGGCGGCGGCGGCCGTGGAGGCGGCGAGGGTGGCACCGATGATAATGCCGATCTGTTGGCCCCCGATAAACACCCCCCACCACCAGGACAGCGCGAGCACAACCCCCCAGCGGCACACCGCCGGCGGCACAGCCACAACCACCACCACAGCGAAGGGGAACACCGTCCCTCAGTTCGCCAGCCCCACTCTAACGGCACCGCCGCGCCTATGCAAGCTGTGCGGTCCACAGGGCAGCTTACGCCGAAGCCAGGAATGGTGGGCGAGGCTGGGCCGCTGCTGGTGCGTGAGTTTACGGTTCTACCCCCGGCGGTATTGCTCGTTGCGACGAACGAACAAAGATTGTCGGCCAACACACACAGAGTGCAGGGAAGAAAACCGGAGGGAGGACCAATACCTCAGCATCGAAATCTCGTCACCGCCACGTCAGGAAGTGTGGGGCGCTTCTCGTGGTCGTGCGAGTGAATTGGTGTAGCTATATCCGTATGTCTGTGTCGTATATGTATATTTGTATCCCCCTAGGTATCGCTCTTCGTCTGCAGAGACGGAGATGATGCTGCTCATAGTCGTGGGTGCAGGTCGACGGGGTTGCCCTCGAGCGGCAGGGGGGGAGGTGCGGGGCGGCTTAACCCTAACCCTAACCTTAACCCTTAACCCCTAACCCTTCAGTAATGCTTAATGCCCGCCGACAACGAGTTTATAGCTTGGCGGCCATCGTTTTCGCTCAGCGTGGTGGTGGTGGTATTGCGGGGCGAGCGAGGACTCGTGGGGGCAGGCTACTGGCTCCGGAGTTGGCCTTTACACGATATTGTTATTACCAATATTGTGTGGTTTATAGCATACAAACGGGAGGTCGGAAGGGGAGTCGTATACTGACCAATAGTTGTGCACTAGTATTGCACCAGGCTGGGCAATGTAGGTGGGCGGGGGGAATAAAAGGATGGTTGATTCTTGCACGACAGCCTCGAAGTAAACGAATATCTTGTAAAGGCTAACTCCGGAGGCCCGAGCGCTGGCGGCGAGGCCATGGACTGTGACGACGAGTTAGCCTTTACAAGATATTGATTCACTTCAAAGCTTAATTGTAAGAGTCAATCATCCCTTCATTGCCCCACTCCACCTGCAAAGCCTACGCTATTGCAATACCATTGTAGGACTTGCGCAATATACGACCCTCCCCCCCGACCCACCGTGTGTATGACACATAGCAAACCGTATTGGTAATGGCAATGTCGTGTAAATGTTAAGCCGCGACGGTGGTGGCAAAATGGAGACGCACCGTGGAGATAAGAGAGTCAGGGAGGTGTGCAAGGGTAGTCGCAGGGCGATACTATAAAGGGCAGCAAATCAGCACCACACTCATCAGGTCCCGTCCCCTTTTTGTTCTGCACGACCGACAACTGCGCCAACTGTCCAGGAACCTGGTGAGTGTGGTGCTGATTTGCTGCCCTGTATAGCACCGCCCTGCGACTACCCTTGCACAGCAGCCGGTGGATCGCCGTGCTACTGTATGCGGGAACCTTACATGTTGAAGAGGTATTCACTTATTCCTGGGACGCAGCCACACGAATGTGAATAACGTATTCCGCCCGGTGAACCCTATATTGGACAGGAACATGTCCAGATTCAAAGTTACTGTATTCATAAACTTCGGGTTAACCCTAACCCCCAAGACTGAAATACGGAGTTCTATTCATATTTAGCCAGTAACTTTGAATCTCGGGTTAACCCGTATTCATAAATCTCGGGTTAACCCACAGGAGGGGGGCGACGGAGGGGAAGAGGGAAGAGGAGGGAGGGGACGATTGCGTGCGATGCGATGCAATGGGCCATATGGCGTCGCGAGGCGCACTCGGGAGGACGGGTTAAATATATGTATCTGTATTTATATATATATATATATATATATATATATATATATATATATATATATATATATATATATATATATATTTATATATATATATATATATATATATATATATATAG
>Ga0105053_10011397_pt1 | contig 10903 bp, 6 predicted proteins | sample BON01_FD_78093 | JGI IMG/M metagenome (GOLD analysis project Ga0105053, IMG submission 78093) | Freshwater microbial communities from Lake Bonney liftoff mats and glacier meltwater in Antarctica - BON-01 | ecosystem: Environmental > Aquatic > Freshwater > Ice > Glacier meltwater | place: Lake...
CCACCACGAGTAGCACACGTCCTGAAGCTTCTCCGGGCGGCCGTTGAGCCCGCCGCTTGGCGTCTGGCGCTCGCACAGCCACCAAGCGAGCAGATCGGCCCCGGGCAGCAGCGGGCGGGGGCCCCCGCTGCCTTGCTCACCGCCGCCGCCGCGTCGCTCGCCTGCCCCGTCGTCCTCGCCCTCGTCGCCGTCGCTCGCCCACCCGCCGCCGCCCTCGGCCTCGCCTTCCCACCACCGCCACCCGAGCCGTCGCGCCAGCGCCAGGACGCCGACGCATGTAAACACCTGGCCGGCGTGAGATTCTCCTCCAGGCTGCGCGCCAAAGCCGCCGTCAAAGTTGCGACAGCGCAGCACATGCGCCGCGCAGCGGCCGACCAGCTGCTGCCGCCTCCGCCTCCGCCGCCGGCAGTCGTCGGCCGCCGCCGCCGCCCCTTCCTCGCCCGCCCCGGGTGCCGGCGGAGGCGGCACGCGCCCGCGCCACAGCAGGGACAGCGTCAGCAGCGCGCAGTAGGAAAACCGCGTGTCGACCTCTCCCCACCGGTCCCCGGCGAAGGACCCGTCGGCGAGCTGCAGGGACGCGACATCTGTTGTTGTTTTTTGTGAGGGGGGGGGGGAGGGCGCAAGCGGGCGTCGGCGTCGGCGACGGCGATGAACGAGACAGCAAACGCGACGACGGGACAAGTCACACGCGTGCGATCGCCCCCAGGGATCAAACCAAACGATGAACACGCACACTCTTCCACCGCATCTGCGTCGACCTCGTCCAGCCTGCCCAGCAGCGCCGCCACCTGCACCGCGCTGGTCGTGGGCAAGAGGTGCGGGTCGTGCCTCGGCGAGCCGCCGTACCCGCGGCCGCCGCCGCTGCCGTCGCTGCCGCCGCCGCCGTCGCCGCCCGCAGCCGCCCCGTCCCGCTCGCAGGCCGGCCTGGAGCAGCGCTGCACCCACCGCCAGGCCTTGTCCGTGTCCAGGCTTTCGAGGCGGCCCAGCAGGTCCAGCGCGGTCAGGCCCCAGTAAAGGCCGCTCAGCCAAAAGTGCTCGGTCGCCACGTGCTCGAGCGACGGCGCCGTCGGCGGCGCGGTCGGCGGCGCGGTCGGCGGCGCGGTCGGCGCGCGCGCGGCGGCGGCATTGGCGTCGGAGGCGGCGCCATCCCCCGTCGACAACCCCGCCTCCTCATCCTCCTCCTCCCAAACGCGTGCAAACGACGCGAGGTAGCGCGCGTGCGCGTCGACCGCCAGGACAGGCTCGCTTGCTGCTGGCGGAGGGGATTGTGCGGTTGAGTGTGCCATGCCTCTGGCGTTTCGGGGGTGTTTTTATGTTTGGAGGGGCGATTCCGGGAACGCGCTGGTCTTGAATCCCGACGCAGCGGCGATCGCTCGGACAAACGTGCGATGGTTGATCGTAACAGCCAGAATCGATCGATCGGTGGTTAAAATACAGTCGAGACGACGATCCCGGAAACGAAAAAAAGCAAGAACGTCGGCGCATCAGCGGCGGCGTCAGTCAGTTTGCCGCTCGGCCGTCGGCGCCGGCGCGCGCGCTCGAACGAGCCGCTCAAAAAAGAAACTCGCCCGTCTAGCCCCCGCACGGACGCAAGGCCGCCGCTTCAAGCTTGGACACACCAGCCGGCAGGACCACCTCCTGGGGTCCCCGGCCCTTCTTGTAGTACCCCGAAGCGTGGAGCAGTGCGAGCTTGCTCAAAAGCAGGGCGTTGACGGCGGGGCGGCCATGCTGCAGCAGGATCTCGTCCACTGCGCGCGCGGCCGTCTGCTCGCCGCCGACGCCGATGTGGCGCGAGATCCGACTCCTCCCCTCCCCGAGGTCCTCCCCCCCCCTGGTAGAGGCCCAGACTTGCACTGACCACCCGATCCGAGCGCGGCCGGCGGCTCCCGGCGACTGAGCGTTGAAAATCACGCCAAAAAACGCCGAAACGCCACACGGCTGTGTTTCTTCAAAAGGCGTGGACGTGCAGCCGCCGGCGCTCCAGGGCGTGGAGGACGGCCCTGTGGGACATTGCGCGCGGAGCTGCGGGGGCGGCGGCGGCGGCGGCGGCGGGGCCGGCAGGAGCCGCGGCGGCGGCGGGGCGGGCAGGAGCCGCCGCGCTGAGCGCCGCCGGCGGCGGCGGAGGCAGCGCGCGCCCAGGCCCGTTTGCCGCCGCCGCTCTCGCAGGCGGCGGGGGAGCGGGTGCGGCGGCCGTGCCGCCCGCGCCATCGTCGTCGTCCGCTGCCGAGGCCGCCCCGCGAGGCGGCACGAGCTGCTCGATGGGCCTGAGCGCCTCTGCAACCGCTCGAGTGACGCTCGGCGGCAGCGGCGGCGGCGGGCCAAAGCCCACGGGCACGTCAAAGTACCCCGCGCGGCGCAGAGCCGCCGCCGTGGCCAGCAGCCCGGCGTTCATCCGCGCGCGGGGGTCGCCCCGGAGCGCCAGCTCGTCGTCGATCGCGGCGGCCGCCTGGTGCTCGAGCTGGTGCCGCTTGGCAGAAATGGTCGTCGCCTTGGGCACAAGCGTCCCGGTCTGCGCGAGCCACATCCCCCCCCCTCCCTCCCCCCCCTTGCGCTTGTTGGCCAGGACGCCCCGAAATAGCGAGGTGCCGTAGCCGCCCGCGCTTTCGACGAGCCTCCGGCGCAAGGCAACGGCCTCGTGGAACTCGGCCGCGCACAAGTCGCGTATGGAGGTCGGGCGCGGGCAGGGGCGCGGGAGACGGGAGCCGCCGGCCGCCGGGGCCGGCCACCGTCGTTGGTGTTGCCGCTCGCGCGCAGCGCCCTCCCACTCGTCGTCGCCGTCGTCGCCGCCGTCGAGACCTCCGTCGCCGTCGTCGCCGCCGTCGGAGGCGGCGGCGTGTGTCGGTAGCTGAGGCGCTCGCGGCTTCGACCGCGCCGCCGCGCCGCCGGCGGCCTCACCCGCAGACCCGCTGCGGGCGACCGTTCGGACGCGGCGGGGCGGCGGCTGCACCTGCGGCGGCGGCCACGGGGACGCCTGATCAGCGCCGGCAGCCTCGCCTTCCGCCTCCTCGTCGTCGTCCGCGCCCGCGCCCGCCCGAATGTCCGAATGCGACGCGAGCCGGCGCTTGCGCGTCGGGCGGGTGGCCCAGGCCGCGGCCGGAGCCCCCACCACCGCCACCAGCGCCGCCTCCGCCCCGATCGCCGCCGCCGGCCCGTCCCGGCGGCGGTGGGGTTCGCGGGCCACGTCATCGTCGTCGTCGTCCCCTGCGGCCGCGCCCGCGCGCCTGCAGGCTTGAGCGACCAGCGCGGCCGCCTGGCGCTGCGCCCGCGCGGCCGCGGCTTGCGCTGCCTCTGCGTCGGCCGCCGCCGAGGCCGCCGCCCGCAGCGCGCGCGCCGCGAGGGCGGCGGCCCGGTCGGCCTCTGCGACCTCGGCGTGCAGCCGCCGCGCGCGCGTCTCCGCCTCCTCGGGCGTCGCGGCGCCTTGCGCGTCTGCCGCGACGCGCTCGAGCGACGCGAGCAGCGAGGCCACCATGGGAGTCAGACCCGCCGGGCGAGCATCAGCAGCGGTGGCGGCAGAGGGCGCCGCGCCGTCCTCGAGCCACGACCGCGATTGCTGATGCTGCTGCTGCTGCTGCTGCTGCCGCCTCAGCGCCACGAGCAGGCCGGCGTGAATAACGCGGAGGCGCTCGGCCAGCGGCGGGTCTGATGATGACGAGGGCTGGGGCGGGGGGCGCGGCAGGGGCGGCTGCTGCGGCCGAGGGCCCGGCGAGGCGGACGACGGCAGGGGATGCTGCTGCTGCTGCCGCTCATCCTCCTCGTCCGTGCTCGGCTCCTGCCGCGGCTTATGTTGCTGCTGCCGGCGCCGCGACAGCGTCGGCGGCGCTGGCGGCGGCTCTGACCGCCCGCGGCCCCCGCCGGCATCGGCGTCGCGGGCGTCGAGGGCGCCGCCGGCGTCGTCCTCGCGCTCGACGCCGTCGCGCGCCTGCTCCTCGTCCCCCACTTCCGTCTCGGCGCCCGCGTCTCCCGGGCGCGACTCGGTCAGGTCGACGATCGCGAGACGCTGATGGCCGTCCTCGTCTCGTGCGCCAGGGCCCCCCGCTCCCCGCAAGTCCTCCTCTTCAGGGTCGCGAAACGCTTGTGATCCCAGCCCATCCAACATGGCTCCCGGGAGTCGATCTCATCGTCGTGCGGGGCTTGCGGTTCAAGAGTATTCGGTATTCGTGTGGCTCGTTTGAGAAAGGGAAGCAAGAGACGCAAGTTTCTTGCTTTTGCGCCGGCGCGCGCCGGATTCGGGCAAACGCCGCGCGGGTGAGGCGGTCTCTTTGCCCCTCTTTGCCCGAGGCACGCCGTCTCTATTCTCCCAGACCACAAGGGGGGCGCAAGCATGCGCGCTTGCCACCACTCGGGAAAAGCTCGCCCGGCTCTCGGCGCAGCCGTCCAGAACACCCCCTCTCCCCCACAAAGGAGGACCCATGATGCCCTTTGAGGTCGCGGGACAGGCGCACGTGGCTGACAGGCCGCTGCCGGTCGCAGACGACGCCTGGGGCAACGATTACCCCGCACCGCCTGAGCAAAAAGGCCGGCTCGCAAACGCGCCGCCGCCGCCGGTTGACGCTCGTGCTGCGCCCGTCGTCCGAGGTGGCGGCGCCTCCGCCGCAGAAACCGCGTACCGCCGTGCGGCCGCCGCCGGCGACGCGCTTGCGCCTGCTGGCCGCCGTCGAGCAACCCGATGCCCGCGGCTCGACCCGACGGCGCCGCCCGCGGACGCACCGCCGCCCGCGCCCGAGGATCGCGACCGCGTCCTCCCGACGCTGCGGGGCTTGTGCCTGACGGCCCTGGCGCAGCACGTCTTTTGGCTGGCTGAGGTCGCCGCAGCGGGGGGCGACGGCGACGCCCTCCGGCGAGCGCTGCCGTCCCCAGACGACCGCCTCGTGCTGGCCGCGGCGGCGCGCGGCCGGGGCGCGCTCGACGGCCCGCTCTTCATGGCGCTGGCCGACCCGGCGTGGCCCGTCCTCTGCGTCGATTCGCTGGGGGCCGGGCGGGCGCAGCCCCCCGCGCGGGCGGTGGTGGCGGCCGCCCGCGCGGGCCTGCTGCGCGGCGTCCGCTCGGTCGAGTGGACGCTGCCCTGCGAGGGGCGCGCGGCAGGGGCGTCGTCGGCGGCGGCAGGGGCGCCGACGGGGGACGCCGGACGGGCGGGCGGGAAGGCGAGGTTGGGGGCAGGGAGCGGGGCGACTGCAGCAGCGGCGGCGCCCGCGGCCCCGACCGCCTGCCGCTCCCCGCTGCCGCCGCCGCCGCTTCATCGGTCAACGCAACAAAGCGGGGGGGCGGTCGATCTCCAGCCCCTGCCCCCCCCCCCGGCCTCCATCCTGCTGCCGGCCGAGGCGAGCGCCGTCGTGCGGGCGCTTGCCGCCCATTGCCCTGTCCTGGAGAGGCTGTCGCTGCGGCGCGCCGACCCCGAGCGCTGGGTGCGCCCCGCGGTCGTGGCGGCTGTGTCTCGCGCCCTGCTCGCGGCCGCGCTGCCCAAGGGCATCTGCGGAGAGGCCCTGCCCGGCCGATCTCGCGGGCGCGACGAAAAGGGGGGCGAGGATGGTCTCGAGGCGGCAGCAGCAGCAGCAGCAGAAACACCAGCAGCTGCGGCGGCAGCGGCCGTCGTCGCGAGCTGCTGGGAGGAGGCGATCGCCGACGACGGCGGAGCAGGCGGCGACGCCGCGACGGCGGCGGCCGAGCACGCGCACGAGCACGTGCACGAGGAGAGGGAGGCCCGCGCGGCGTTTGCGCCCTCGCTCTGCCTGCTGCGCTGGCAAGACCTGCCCGAGGTGACGGCTGGCGCGATCGTCGCCCGGTGCCCGCGCATCGTCGTCGACCGGCGCGACGCCGAGGCGTCGTTGGCGGCGCTCGACGCGCCGTGGATGGCGGCGTTGGCGCCCGGCTGGGACGACCGCGGCGCCGAGAGGGCCGAGCGGCAAGCGGAGGAGCGGCGGCGGCGCGAGGCGGCGCGCCTCACGAAGCTTTTCGTCGCCCAGTCATCTTTGGCGACCGGCGGCGGGGGCGGCGGCGGCGGCGGCGACGACCGGGACGAGGAGGGCGACCAGGAGGGAGGGTTGGGCCAATGTCCGGATGCTGCTTGTGTGGGGGAGGCGACGCCGGCGGCGGCGGCCGCGGCACCGCGCGAGCCCGAGGGTGCGGGCGAACAGGGCGACGGCGAGCTGTCGATCGCCGAGCGCTTCCGGCGCGCGTACGAGGAGCGGGCCGCGCGCCTGAGGCGGATCGAGGCGGCCAAGGAGGAGCACCGGCGGCGGCGCGCGGTGCGGGCGTCTCCCGGGCTTGCGCTGATGGAGCGCTGGCTCGACGAGGCCGTGTGACCATATAGGCCCCGATTTGGACGGGGGGCGCGCTGCGGGAAGGGAGCCGCGCGAAGCTGGGCGTCGCGGGCTCGCCGCCGCCGCCAGTTGAGAGTGATGAATCGGATTCTTGCAAAGGATCCCCGCCTCGCCCACAAAAACACGATCACTACCATCATCCGACATCACCTCACAATAAGCACCACCCCTCCGGCTTTCGCACGATTGTCTCTGCGCTTGTTTCCTCTCTCTCTCTCCCTCGCATCACTGCGTCTCTTCCCCCCCTCCCTCCCCCTCCCTCTCCCACCCGTGAGTTCGGCGACCAATGGTCGCCGCCCGCCGCAGGCCCTGGGCAGCGCTCGCGGTCGCTTCGGGTGAGTCTCTCTGCCCCATCGGAGTCATCGCATTTGTTCGCTCGCCACGTAGACGCGCGCGCGCTTCTGTCACAACGAGGACGACGCCGCCGATGGCCGATGGCCGGCGGCGTCGCGCCTTCCGCAGCTCCCCGCTCGCTCACTCTTTCTTCTTCACCGCCACGACCTCCCCTCGCGCCCACAAACAACAAAAACAAGCAGCCGCCGCGGCCCTTCTCCTGGCCGGCTCCCTCCCGATCCCTGCACTCGCCGCCCGCGGGCTCAAGCAGGGACAGCAGCAGCAGCAGCTACAGCAGCTACAGCAGCAGCAACAGCGGCAGCAGCAGCAGCAACAGCGGCAGCAGTTTGGAGACCTGCTCGCCTCGCTCGGCCTCGGCGGCAACGGCAACGGCGACGGCAACGGCGGCGGCGACGGCGACGGCAACGGCGGCGGCAACGGCGACGGCAGCGTCAACGGCGGCGGCAACGGCGACCTGGCCAGCGTGATCAACGGCGCCATCGCCAACATCTCGGCGCAGCAGCGGAGCGCCCAGGGCCAGGGCGGGCAGTTTGATTTCAGCGGCGGCGACGGCAACGGGTCCGGCGACCCGCGCCAGCAGCAGCCGCAGTGGGGGCAGCAGCAGCAGCAGACGGCGACGATGCAGGCGCGCGACGGCAACTCGATGTCCTCGTCCTCGGCGACGGGCGACGTGACGTCGGTCGACGCGCGCGCCGACGACGGGCGGGCCGACACGGCGCCCGTGGCTCGCAGGAGTGGCGGCGCCGAGGCAGTCGGCGACGGCGTCTTTTTTGGCGCGCGCGCGCCCCCCTTTGGGGCGCAGGAGGAGGAGGGGGGTCGGCAGCAGGTGGGGGGGGGGCCAGGGGGGGGCTTGGACCCTGCGGCGCGGCCGGCCACGTCGGCGTCGCGCGCCTCGGCGTCGGCCTTCTCTTCCTCGGCTCCCGGGACGCAGCAGGGTCCCGACCAGCAGCAGCAGCCGCCGCCGCAGACAGAGGCGGCGACGTCGTCCGACGCGGGCGCCGACGGCACGTACGCAGCGCTGTCGGGCATGCTAAGTAACCTGACGGCAGGGGCGATCAAGCTCCCCGCGCTCGACGGCGCCACGGGCGCCACCGACGGCGGGCGCGGGTCGGGCGAGCGCTTGTCGACAACGACCGGCGGTCTTGGCGCAAACGGGGGGGGGTCGCCGCTCGCGCTCTCGCCCGGGGCTGCCGCCGCGTCGTCGTCGAGCGCGGCCCCGGTGGCTGCGGCGTCGTCGCTCGTGGTGGCCGCGGCGGGAGGCGCCGCGGTGCTCCTAATGATGATGGTGTGATGATGATGTTATTTGCTTTTGGCCGGCAGCGCGAGGCGCGAACTTCTTGTAAAGTCCATTGCCGAGCTTCCAAGAAAAGATGGAAAAGGAAGGGAACGCGCGAGGGTTGACGGGGGGGGGGTATTTATCAGATTTGCAGCCCGACGGCGAGTCTGCGGCGAGTGCGTGACGGCGAATGACGGCGAACGGCGCCATGACCAGCGCCATGACCGCCCCTCACGCCCTTCACGCCCGCCCGTCCCTTGACAACCCTCCTCAGTTTACTATCATACACGCTCCCGTCACCACTGTATTTGTGGGGCCCCAATGAGCCCTCGTATACAGACCCCGACGGTGAGCCGTTCGCCCTGCGCATCCGACCCAGGAGCGCGAGCGGCTTCTCGCGGCCGCCGCCGCCAGGACAAACCTTCCTGTCTGCGGAGAATGCGCATAAAGCTCGTCGCCGTTCAAGAGTTCCCCCGCAGATCACATCAAACACCCAGTCAACACACTACACTCGTTAACTGTCCAAGGCGTTCATTGCCTCTTGCCTGCGGGCCTTCACGCACCCCGCGAAGCCACACAGAACCAAAAAAGAAGCGACGTATCGCGTAAACGGAAGGTTGTCCGTCCCTTTCCGGCGTCCCGTCCTCCTCGTTCCGCCATTATCCGCGCGCGCGCCACTATCAGCAGCCTTAAAGGACACCGCAAAGTCATGGCCCGCCGTGTCCTACTCGCGGCGGCGTGCCTCGCGGGTGAGTGAAGGAATCACTCAGCACTGCTAAATTTGGTGTCGACGGGTCGGCCGGGGAAGCTGCGCCCAACCCCCGAACCGGTCGCCGCCGCCGTCCCTCACCGCCAACAACCCATCCAAACAAAACGCAAAACTCACCTCGAACAAAAGCCGTCGGCGTCTTCTGCGCGCCCTCGGGGGCGACTGCCGCCCGCGCCCTCCGCTCGCAGGCGGCGGAGACGGCGACGGCGACGGCGACCTACGCGCCGCCGCCGAAGCAGCAGCCGTTCGCGCTCGCCGCCTCGCCCCTCGTCCCAAGGCCCGAGACCGCCATCTCGGCCGACGCCGCGGAATCCAACGCCGTCGTGAGCCTGCCCTCGCCCGAGCAGATTGCCGAGGCCGTGCGCGGCGCCAAGCAGCAGGAGCAGCAGCAGCAGGTGGAGCAGCCGGCGGCCGACGCCACCATGGTCCACTCGGGCGCGCGTGCGGCTGCCGCCGACGCCGTCGCCCCCGTCGTCGCCCCCGCCGTCGCCCCCGCCGTCGCCAACAGCAACAGCGACAGGAGCAAGAACATCCCCCTGTCCCCCGAGGACCAGCGCCGCGCGCAGGCCGTCAACGCCGCCGCCCAGCGCGCCGAGGCGCAGATGGGCGAGGCGCGCGCGCGCATGGAGGACGCCGTCATGGCGCTGCAGGGCGCGATCGTCGGGCGCATGCGCGGGCAGGCCGACGACGCGTTTGGGCCGGGCGGGCCGTTCAGCGGGCCCTTCTGGGGCCCGCTGAGCGGCGAGGGGGCGGTGGCCAACGACGACGGGCAGGGGCGGCAGGGGGAGGGGGAGTGGGCGGGCTCGGCCGGCGCTGGCGCTGGCGAGGACCTGGGTTCGCCGCTCGGCGGCCGGGCAGCGCAGCAGCAGGAGGACGAGGGCGCTGCGGACGACGACGGCGACGACGACGGCGACGATGACAGCGCCCCCGCGCCGGCGCCTGCCAGGAGCGACGACGACGAGGCGGACAGCGGCCCGACCACGCGCGTCGTGCGCATCTCATTCGGCGGCGGTGGCGGCCCTGGCAGCCTGTTTGGCGGCGGGCCCGGCGCTCTCTTCCCCGGCGCGCCCTTTGGCCCCGGCCCGCACGGCCCTTACGGCCCCTATGGCGGCGGCGGCGGCGGCATGCTGGGCGGCGGCGGTGGCCCCGGGCCCACGATGGGGCCCGACTCGCCCCTCATGCAGCCGCCCCGCAGCAGCAGCAGCCCCTACGGCGACCGTCCCTACGGCAACGCCGCCCAGGCGCAGGCGCAGGCGCAGGCAGAAGCGCAGGCCCAGGCCCAGGCCGACGGCGCGGCGGCGGCGCGCGTCACGCGCGAGGACATGGCCGCGCTCGACGCGGGCGTGCAGGGCGCGAGCAAGGCGCTCGACGCCGCGATGCGCGCGTTCCAGGACGCCATGGGCAGGCGCGTGCAGGCGGGCGTCGCTGTGTTTTTCGAGGGTTTTGCGCCCAGCGGCGCCGACGACGGGCAGCAGCCGCAGGAGCCGGCGGCGGCGGCGGCGAAAAAGGAGGAGCAGGCTGGGGCCGCCGCCACCGCCACCTCCGCCGCCACCGCCACCGCCTCGCCCAAGGCGGAGCGGGAGAAGAAGGCCGAGGTCGTCGCCGCCGAGGCCAGCCAGGCAGGGGTCGCCGCCGGCCTGGAGGCCGCCGCCCTCGCCGTGGAGGGCAAGGCGTCCGGCGCCGCGCTCCCGGCGGCCGCGCTGCCGGCGGCCGCGCTGCCGGCGGCCGCGCTCCCGGCGGCCGCGCTCCCGGCGGCCGCGCTGCCGGCGGCCGCGCTCCCGGCGGCCGCGCTCCCGGCGGCCGCGCTCCCGGCGGCCGCGCTGCCGGCGGCCGCGCTCCCGGCGGCCGCGCTCCCGGCGGCCGCGCTGCCGGCGGCCGCGCTCCCGGCAACCGTCGAGAAGGCAGAGAGCAAGCCCGCCGTCGCGGCCGTCGAGGCCTTCGCCCCGAAAATGGCCGACGAGGCCAAGGTTGTCGAAAACGCCGCCGCGGCGCCCAAGGACGTCAAGGCGTGATCAGGGCGCAATATCGAGGCGCACCAAGCACAGAAAAACAAAAACACAAACACGCCCGCCCCCCCCCCCCCCCCCCCCCCCCCCCCCCCCCCCCCCCCCCCCCCCCCCCCCCCCCCCCCCCGCACCCCACCTCTCCCACCCCCCCCCCCTCCTCTACCGATCGCTCTCCACGCCC
>Ga0105053_10011398_pt1 | contig 10902 bp, 12 predicted proteins | sample BON01_FD_78093 | JGI IMG/M metagenome (GOLD analysis project Ga0105053, IMG submission 78093) | Freshwater microbial communities from Lake Bonney liftoff mats and glacier meltwater in Antarctica - BON-01 | ecosystem: Environmental > Aquatic > Freshwater > Ice > Glacier meltwater | place: Lake...
GTACAACACATTACAACACACTGCAGCACACTGCAACGCATCGTAACACACGGCAACACATGCAACACACGGCAGCACCCTGCAGCACGCTGCAATACACTGCAGCACACTGCAGCACACCACAGCACACTGCAACGCACAGCCACACACTGCAACGCACTGCAATGCATTGCAACACACTGCAGCACACTGCAACGCACTACAATACACTGCAACACACTGTAACACACTGCAACTCACGGCAACACATTGTAACATACAATGCACTGCAACACAGTGCAGTACACTGCAACGCACTGCAACGCACTGCAACGCACTGTAACGCACTGCAACACACTGCAACACACTGCAGCACTCTGCAACACACTGCAGCACACTGCCACACACTGCCACACACTGCAACACACTGCAACACAATGCAACACAATGCAGCACAATGCAGCACACTGCAGCACACTGCCACACATCTGTAGCACTCTGCAGCGCAATGCAACACACTCCAACACACTCCAACACACTCCAACACACTACAACACACTCCAACACATTGCAACACACTGCAGCACACTGCAACACACTGCAACACACTGCAGCACACTGCAGCGCACTGCAGCACACTGCAGCGCACTGCAGCACACTGCAGCGCACTGCAGCACACTGCAACACACTGCAACACACTGCCGCATACTGCAATGCATAACACTGCAACGCTGATTTCCATCCTCGCGCTACGACACCTCTTTATGATACTATTTGATTGCACTGCAACACACTGCAACACACTGCAACACACTGCAACGCACTGCAACACACTGCAACACACTGCAACACATTGCAACACCCCACGCGCTACGACACCTTTCAATTATACTATATGATTGTGTATTGCAGTGTGTTGTAGTGTGTTGCAGTGTGTTGCAGTGTGTTGCAGTGTGTTGCAGTGTGTTGCAGTGTGTTGCATTGTGGTTCAGTGTGTTGCAGTGTGTTGCGTTGCGTTGCAGTGTGTTGCTGCAGTGTGTTGCAGTCTATCACATTTGAAGTGTACTGCACAAAACGAATACAGGGTGGCAAAGACTCATAGGATCCCTTATCTTTATAGGTCATTTTCCGCAAAAGTGACCTATTTTTAGTGGCTCTTTTGTGGAAAATGATCTGCAACTTAGGGGATCCTATGAGTCTTCGCCACCCTGTACAGAGCTCACGCTAGAAATGTCCTATATAATTGTGTGTTCCAGTGTGTTGCAGTGTGTTGCTGCATTGTGATGCAGTATGATGCAGTGTGTTACAGTTTAAATCTACTTTATGCATCGACTACAGAGCTCAGTCTTAAAACATACTATGTAAGCTCACTATAGATCTGACTTTTGAATGGGCACCAGTGCAATTGTGTGTTGCAATAAGTTGTAGCGTGTTGCAGCGTGTTGCAGTGTGTTGCAGTATGTTGTAGTTTAAATATACTATATATAACCACTAGAGATCTGAGTTTTGAATGGCCATTAGTGCGATCGATTATTAACCACGCACACACACGTGCACACACACACGCACACACACACACACACACACATATTATCCAGTGATGTTAATCCCCAACCACGCACTACGAAGCCTCATTGCTTCCTTTGTCGAAAATCATGGTGGGTGGTCACACTTTGCGTAGATCTCTTTTCGAAACGAGCCCTGTTCGTGTGGGATCGTTCTGCAAAAGAGACGTCACACTTTGCACACCCACGGCGGGTAGGCGCACTTTTCGTAGATCTCTTTTCCAAAAGAGCCCTGTTTATGTGGGGTCATTTGGCAAAACAGACGTAACACTTTGCACTACGAAGCCTCGTATTATATGATATAAACAATGCGCTTTTCGTACATCTCTTTCCGCGAAGAACTCTGTCTGAGGTATCTCTTTGCAAAAGAGGCGTCACACTTTGCACTTCCAAGCCTCGACTCACTCACTCACTCACTCACTCACTCACTCACTCACTCACTCACCCACTCACTCACTCACTCACTCACTCACTCACTCAGTCACTTACTCGCTCACTCACTCACTCACTCTCTCACTCACTCACTCACTCACATGGTTCAATTCTTACTGGGAGTGAAATGAAACTCCCCCTCTTCAGACTTTTTTAAAGGAGCAGCAACCGTCCTCCTCTGCAGCTCCCCTTCAGTGGTATCTCCTCACAAATGTGTGCGTACGTGTGTGCGTGTGTGTGCGTGTGTGCACATATGTATACGGGCCGAGAGCGCTCAATTGGCAGAGAATTGTTCGTTACATTCGTAACAGAGATGTATCACTACGTCTCACGAAGTGCCGAAGATCTGGAGATCCAAGAAATCAGATAAATATTGACCGATTCTTCCTTTGGATCTCTCACGTTTTAAAACTGTCATTTCACATAGAGTTGAGAGCGAATGGACGGGGTCCTGAGTTTTGGCGAAAGCCTATTGTAGGCTCGCCGCAGCACCACACATCATTTGACAGGATTTCTTGGGATTTTTACTTGATTTCTCTATCAAACTTCATTTCCAACAAATGAGACTGATATAAGTTGAGAGTGGTCTGATTTCCAAGTTGAGTGTTGTCTGATTTCTTCTCCATTATGGTACCATCTTTTGCCACGTGCTGTGCACCATTGTGGCAAGAAATAGAAACTTGACACGAAATTGAACGTCAGACACACAGAAACCATCCTTGGGATGTTGCTGAGCATTTTCCAGTTTTTATTCAATCAAACCGAGACAAATAGAAACTTGAAGGGGAATTTTGCATACTTTCTCGATTGTGTGACTCCGGCCCTGCGTGCAGTGTGTCTTAAGATTTGACTGTAGACTTGACGAGGCGGACCATGGAGATGGCTGCCCATGGAATAAACTTGATGGTGTCCTCGCTGAAGACAAACCACGTGTAATCTTCATCGCCGAGGCTATCACCAACTAGGTGCGACAAATTGGCGCTTACCCTCAACTGAGATATACACTCAGGTTTCTTCACACACATCCAAACTTCTATGTGATGCGTGATCATCTTTTTCCCGAGACCTCCAGTCATAACCTGCCCACGTGCCGCCTTCCCTAGCTACCACGCGTGGGTCTCTCGACATATGGGAAACAGGTCAGAGATAATCGAATCCCAGCATGGTGACATGCTTTTGCCAACGGCAGAGGAAGGAGGACACCATCCTTTCCTCGTCCAGTGACCAGTCAGCTGGCTCAGCGCTTGCGCGCACAATAGAGTGTCCACTGATGCCACGAGGGACTGGAGACGAGCATAGGCCAGAGATACCTGCTGTAGGTCATCTGTCTGGAGGTAAAGTTCGCCCATATAGAATGCCGCTTCGCAATGCTGCAGCGCCAGCGCGAGCGCCTTGTGATAGTAAAACTCTGCATGCTGCAGCTGGGGCTGCGGCCGCTTGTGATAGACAAGACCAAGAGGTGAGTTGGCATCTGCTTCGCACCTTTCCGTTGCCCAGGCAATGTTTCCTTCGCAGTAGCCCAGTGCAGCTGTTGGACAGTGGTCCTCAAAGCACCAAATACGCTCAATCGAGTATTTAGCGCCCTCTTCAGTCTCGTAAGCTCGCGTCTCGACAAGTTTGATGGTTTCTGCGAGTGTACCCTGCTTAAAGTCATTGCCATTCACTAACACACGCTGGCCCCCGGAGCAGGCAGTGTCCCGCGATGAGGCGAGGGAGAGCCGCGTGTCTATGTCCTCCTCGCGGATTGTTTATTGGAAATTTGTAGGGGTGGATGAGTCGTCGGGGGGTAGCAGTGGCTCTCCACCATCTGTGAAGTTGCACTCCGCGTAGTGCCATTGAGAGGGCAGAGAGAACACATCGTCAGCAAGTGACTTTCTCTTGAAGACAAGCACATCACCTACAGTCACATTGATGGGCTCATACTGGCACATTTGCGCCATTGGGAAGGATTCGTGCGTCTCGCCAAAATCTGACAAAGTCTTGCACGCAGGATTATGCCGAAGCTGTGCACACTCCGTGGTGCTGAATGCGCCATCACTGCTGTCTATCATTATTGTCTGCGGACCCGGATACAAGCAGATCCGAGTTTCCAGAGGCGGGCACTGCTCCCCTCCACGGGCTGCATACACATTAATTGTATATTTTCTCGATTGCGAACCTCTGCGGGAGCATTTTGTCCAACTTGTCCAACTTCCCGACCAAGTCACACTGCAGTTTACGGGTGGCTGAGCACCCACAGTGACAGCCAGTTTCTGTCCCATCTGGCAGTGTGTTCCTACCATGCACCCAAAGTACAGGGTGGTGTCTGGTACGTCGAAGTTATAGCTTGCGCCGGAGATGTCTCTGATCAGCTGTGCATCTGTAAAGTTGCAGGCGCCAGTGCCAAATGACCCAAATGCCTTGCTGTCCTTCAGGAGATACACGTTGTGTACTCCCTCCCACGTGTACCGTAGAGTGCCCCCAGCAGCCACACTCAACGTTTGATCTTCTTGCTTCTGGCTGAATCCAGCTGTCCACGTGAAAGGAGACAGCGGCGGCGGCGGCGGGGATGTTGGTGGTGGAGGTGGCGGTGGCGGCGGCGCAGGGGACTACGTTTCCAACGAGGAGGCCTTGCAAGGACCAGGTAAAGACACGCTGACTCGTACAGATCCATCGAGCCATGCTGTCTGAGCACTGTTATAGAACAAGGACAATGCAAAAAGGAACGCACACAGAGTGATTAGCTCGTTCTTATTATTTTAATGCGGGAGTGTTTATTAATTGTTAACCTCAGAAGAGGAGCAAATTTTTTGACAAATACGAAAGACACCCATATCTCAGGTTCTTACGTGTTCGCGGCAGAGAATGCATTCTCAACAAACAAGTCACGAACAAAACGTCAAACTGTTTCAGTAAATTACTGTTTTTCAAAAAAGGAGACACACTTCAAGTCACTTGGCTCGCCCTGATGAAACCCCGGGACCGTACATTGATTCCCCAATATCGGTACATAAAACAAAGCAACACACACTCCCATCTCCTCTCCGCCCACACCGCTCCACCTCAGAGTCGTTCCGAGCCGGATCCAAACATAAAAGGTAAACGTAGTTTTGTACCAAAGATTTGAAAAAGGGTAACATTTTGTGACATTTTGTGACATTTCCAAATGTCACAATCTCACAATTTTGAACTTTGTGACATTTCTAGGTTTTTGTCACACGGTATGTATTTTTTTTTAGTTTTTTTAGCAAAACCTAAAATGTCGGGAAAACGTAGAAATGTCACAAAAGTCACAAATCTGCAGCCTGTACAGGGCTCATTTCAGACGTGCCGCAAATATCTACGGTTCGAAGCTACGTTTCACTGTCGTTTGGCTCGGACAAATCCATAATCTTGATACTAACCACGTTTACGTTCTAGGTTTGAAATCCAGCCACAGTCCGCACCAAGAGCAACGTCAATGCTACCATTCACAACTTCAACTGCATGGTTTCCCGTAGCTTCAGGAGCGTCATCCATACTACTGCTGCCCTCAGCACTACAGCCGCCATCACTAACTTCAGCGACGCCAATGCCACAATCCGCAACATGAGCAACTCTGATGCCACAATCCACACATGCAACTGTTTCTCGTAGTATCAGAAGCGACACTACCATGAAAAGTACCACGCACAACGTTACCACTGCCATCAATACTACCACGCGCATCGCTGATGCCACCGTCCCGCGATCTCTCCACCTGGCCATACACAATACTACAGCGAATACACAATAGAGATGTACTCTGCTCGACCAACTCGCATTTGAGGATAGGTATTGGTAGATAGTTGCTCCTCCCCTCCTGTGCTGCTTCTGTTGACACCAGGATCTTGTGCTCATTGAAAGCACGCGCAGAAGGTGCCAAAATTTCCGGTTCTATGACTCGCTCAACCCTGAACAGGTTCCTGGAAAAATGCGCATAATCTGACCTACCCCAGACATGGGCATTTTTTTGAGAGTTTCGCTAGCTGACAGCATCAGATAAACGCAGTTAGTGACGCAATCCATTCCACAAAGCGCGAAAATATAAGTCGTAGCGTCAAAAGTGCCAATATCAACATCCAGACTTCGACTATGTGCCTATCACAACTGCTCGTATTCTGTACAGTATCCATTTCAATCATCTTTGTCAATTTGACCCTCGCCAGAATGGTCGACCAATCATGCCAAGCAGTTTGGCTGAGCGCCAAAGCTGAAAATACTGCTTCCACAAGATCCAAAATATGACAATTTATCAAACATGTCCAAAAAAAACACACATACTCCGACCCTCCCCAAACAGGGGGATGTTTTTCAGGTCTTTGCTCATTGATGCCCAATGAAACTGGAAGCCATGCTGTATGGTGCAGAAAGATAAATGGTAAAATCGTGATGGCTGGGGTCAAAAATGAAATCAACTCTGAGACGCTCCAGGCAACGTCACTGCCGTCTGCATCGCTGCCTGTCCCCTTCCTACTATCATTGCTATCACCCTTACTGACATTGTCACCACCACTGTCTCCCAATTTGATTCTGAGAGATGACCTTGCAAACTCACGGCTGCTCGTAGGTTGCGAGACGCCCCCTCCATTTCTTGCTGCTCCTTCTGCAACACATACGCGGCTGTTCCGTTTGTCTGTGTGTGTTGTGCACATACATACACACATACACGTTGCCCTATCTACAGTTTTGCGGCATGCTTTTTGGCACACATTTCTGCCCCATCCATATGTTCCCCATTTTATTATCTTATTTGACTTATTATTACTATTTTCCTCGCTCTCCTGTGCATGTATCTTCCCACACATACACACAACGTTGCATGTACATGGTGCAGTGCATGCGCGTCCATACCATGCATATCCATGTGTGCTTTTAATTCCTGCACACATACATGTACCCGCTTTAATCCCGCATGTTGTCGGGTTTTCACACACACATTTATTTTTACATACCTCCGCATTTTTATACATATTTACATTTGTATTTGCATTCATGCGCACGTTGTGACACGTGCATTCGAAGTGTGAGTCTTTACACATGCACGCACACTCACACACACTTAGACTTCAGCCCAAGCGCGTGCTCTTTTGTCCTTCTTCTGCTCTTTTTTTTTTACAGGTACACATTCTGCTGGCTACTGTATGCAAGCACGCGCGTGCACGCACATCATGTTTGTTGTGTTCACACTCTCGCGCATGCACATTGTTACATTTACACATACACGCACCTGCACACCCGCATGACTGCCCTCTCTTCTGCTCCGCATGCACGCTACTTCCATTGTGCCGTGCGCTCGGGCTGCTTTTCATTGCCACTTCGCACTCGCAACTCGCCCTTGACTTGTCCGCGCGCCTTGTTTCTGCCACATTTTTTTAATCTGCGTGATGCACTGCCGTCTTCAACAGAGCTCCTTCATGCTTTTGGTTCCTGTTTCCCCCCCCGCTTTTTTCACACTTTTCTTCATCAGTCCTCGCGCTCGCAACTTGTATATCTGTATCTGGACAGAGTCAGATCCAGACGTACGACCCCTTATATCTTCAAAGCGACTCATCTTTTATCTTTCTTTCCGGGCTCTGCGCCTTTCTCTTCTTCTAAATTTCGCTCGCGATGTTTTTGTTTTGCGGGTTCTCTTCTTCTACGTGTAGTGTTGAGTCTGATGTTCTGCAGTATGTCGTGGTGCTGCAGGTCTGGTTGTGCTTTGGTACTGCTCCATGATGAGCATGACAGACTCCATAATGATTGCTTCTTGCGCACCAACTTGCGTGTACAATGTGTGATTTGCTGTGTTGTGTAGCTCGCAGTGCTCTTCAGCGTGGGATCTTCCATCGCTGTGTATTTCTACAATCTCGTGTTGTGTTGCCTTTCCGCCCCGGCGAGCGGGCAGTCTGCAGTGTTTCTTAGTGTAAGGTCTTCCTTCGAGGACCAGCGCATCTTTATGGCAGTAGCTGCCAGACAGTGTCAAGTTTTGGGCATCTTCTCCCCCGAAGGGCAGTTCGCAGTGCTTTGCAGCGTTGGTCTCTCCATTGAGACCCAACCTATACTCATGGTAGCAGCCGCTGTGCGATGCTACTTCCTGCTCGTTAGAGGAATGGCAAGATCTCTCTCCAAGGGTGTCATACCGATCAAGCAGGAACCCAGCGAGTGCCAGGGTAGCATGGCTAACCTTATCGAAAAACTTTGCGAGATGTCGTGGTCTCGTCGGATGGCGCAGGAGACCTGCGTGTCCCTCAGGAGCAGTGGACACATCGGAATACAGCTTTTGCTGCAACTCAATGGCCTCTGTTCCAAGAAGCCAAACATCTCACGCCACCATCCTCGGAGGCTACCCATAGCTCGCGCCATTTTTCGCCCGTCGACCATTTTTAAGGTCCTTTTCGTATGGAACATGACTCAGTTATGTGTACGTAAAAGAATCTCTGGCGCGAGGTACAAGCACCCTGCCTGTCTAGTGTTTTATCCATGTGCGACATTTTGTTTGTGTGCGACATGACTTGTTTATGTGCGACATGACTCGAACGTGGTTCAGTCATGTTTTCAGACGAGAACCTCTGGCGCGGGGTGCAAGTACCCTGCCTTCCCAGTGTTTTTATCCATGTGCGACATTTTGTTTTTGTGCATCATGACTTTTTTATGCGCGACATGACTCATTTATGTGAGACATGAGTCTTTTACGTATGGAACATGACTCAGTCATGTGTATGGAAAAGAATCTCTTGCGCGGGGTGCAAGCGCCTGCCTGCCCAGTGTTTTTATCCATGTGCGACATTTTGTTTCTGTGCATCATGACTTGTTTATGTGCGACATGACTCATATATGCGAGACACAAGTCTTTTACGTATGGAGCATGAATCAGTCATGTGTACGGCAAAGAATCTCTGGCGCGGGGTTCAAGCACCCTGCCTGTCCAGTGTTATTCTCCATGTGCGAAATTTTGTTTACGTGCGACATGACTTATTCATGTGCGACATGACTCATTTATGTGAGACACGAGTCCTGTACGTATGGAACATGACTCAGTCATGTGTACGAAAAAGAATTGTAGTACCAGTCAGGAACATGCGCAGTGGTAAAGAAGCCTGATGGACCTGGAAACCCTGGAAAGTAGATGCCCGCAGTGGTAAAGAAGGGACCTGGACAGTAGATTCGCAGTGGTAAAGAAGGGACCTGGAAAGTCTGGACTGGGTAGGGAGGAGAGACACTGCGGCTGTCTCTCTGTTGATTCACTCGGTTCCAGTACTAGCATGGAAAGTGGGGCCCCTTGACAATTCTGACCATTCGGCCTGTCTTCGTGCGGTATCTGGTAGGGAAGTTACGTCAAGGTGTGCAACATTAGCCTCTAGCAGAGAGTCAGAAAAGGGGTAGAATAGTGGTTCCATCTGGCCCACCTTAAAGTTTCCCGACCCATCATTTATCTAGAAAGTCTTTCGTCCAAGAAGTTTTCCGAATCTTTATAGAAAAGTTTCTGGTAACTTATTCCACTTGGCGAAACTGAAGTTTCTAGAGAAAGGCTCAGGAAATTTGAGATGGACAGTTTTCTTCCCCTCGACTTACCAAGCAAAGATTGCCATAGTGTGTGAGCTTGTCCTCCACAGCCATTCCTTATAAATCACTATACCAATTCTTCGGGGTGTCACACGTCTCTCATATGAATATGTCGCCATTGGTCTTCACCTCTCTTGTTGACTAGTCCCCCTTCCTATGGTTGTTGCCACCTCTTATCCTCATTGGTGGAGGAGGTGGTAACACCCTGTGAGACTCGGCCCGAATGAAGGAGGGGTAACTTGATAGCGGTGGAGAGGGTTATTAATTGTAATAGGAGCTTTTTTTTGTTTGTTTGTTTGTTGGAATAAACCCCGAAAAACTATACTCCGCCTCCTGTGTTGGGAGAGAAGTAAACCCCATGGTAGTGACCACACATGTGCATAGGTACAAACCACTTTCGTACCAAAGACAGCGGAGCAGACCACGTACTTGTGAATCTATGATTGACACTCTACAAGTTGACAGGCTGGCTCGCATCACTGGACTTAGTGGCTCCCACTCTCGACTCATCCTCAGCCACCGAACGGCGTCCTCCCGTGCTTTGTATGACATGTTGGTTTTGGACGGGGGCAGGGATAAAACCATGAGCGATTTGGTGGATGGTAATCGCGAACTGCCCGCCAACACAGTAAAACTATACAAGGCTGATCTAAACAAAACAAGAAAAGCGAGACAAAGTCGAGGCAGAGAGAGAAAGAGTGAGAGTGAGAGAAGGGGGGGTACGGGGGGAAAGAGAGAGAGGTCGGGGTCAAGAGAGGCAAGGAGAGAGAGGAGTGTAGATAGAGAGACAGGGAAAGACAAGGAGAGAGAGAGGGAGGGCAGAGAGAGAAACACACAGAGAGAGAGAGAGAGAGAGAGAGAAAGAAGCGATAGCGTCTTATACAAAGACGTCCTCCTTTCCCACGCTAGGAAAGGAAATGCACAAGGACTCCACTGAATCCTTGCTCAGTTGTCCGGTGCGAAATGCCAACGTCCAGGTTAACGTCAAATGCACACCGAATGACAAGCGAGACACAGCAGAGACATTGTGCAAGATCACCCGTAACAAACGTGCTTTCATTAGAGCAAAATACACCGCAAGGCACCTTGCTTTCAATTCTCCTTGAAAACACGAGATGAATTTTGAATAAAATGGTGTTACAGAACACCTTCTAAACCAGAACCTCTGTTCTAGACATCCACCATGTCACGAACGTGACCACAGTTCTTGATGAGACTGCAGACTCAGATAGGGTATTTCGCTAAAGACAGAGAGAGAGAAGAAAAGAGAGAAAGAGAGAGAGAGAGAGAGAGAGAGAGAGAGACAGAGAGAGAAAGGGAGGGAGGGAGAGAGAGAGAGAGAGAGAGAGAGAGAGAGAGAGAGAGAGAGAGAGAGAGAGAGAGA
>Ga0105053_10011399_pt1 | contig 10901 bp, 9 predicted proteins | sample BON01_FD_78093 | JGI IMG/M metagenome (GOLD analysis project Ga0105053, IMG submission 78093) | Freshwater microbial communities from Lake Bonney liftoff mats and glacier meltwater in Antarctica - BON-01 | ecosystem: Environmental > Aquatic > Freshwater > Ice > Glacier meltwater | place: Lake...
AGTCGGGGGGGGTGGCAATCCTTCGCTGGTTTCTAGCATACCTCCAGGCATCGTTCCCGGTCCTGTTGACTCTGCTTCTGCCCCTCTGTCGTCGGGCCGTGGTAACTACCTACCTACGCAAAGCCAAGCATCGTATCACAGCGCATCTTCAAGTCCCTCGGCTCGTCGTCCCTCCTCTGGCTTTGACAGTGTCAACGAGGAAGCCAATGTACGCGCGAATGACGCCGTCGTAGACGGGCATGCCGATGTCCGTGCGAGCACTGTAACGGCCCATGTCAATGACAACGATGCCGACGACGATGATTTCGATGACGCTCTCAGCGAAATCCTCGGCGTTTCATCCCGGGTCGCACCTCCTCCTCCTCCTGCTGCTTCTGGGAAGCCCATCAGAGATCCAGGAGTTTTGACTATCATAATCATCTTTTTCCCCTATTGGTGGTTATCTTATCATAAACTTTTCTCTCCCTCTCTCTCTCATTCCCGGTCCTGTTGACTTTGCTTCTGCCCCTCCGTCGTCGGGCCGTGGTAACTACCTACCTACGCAAAGCCAAGCATCGTATCACAGCGCCTCTTCGAGTCCCTCGGCTCGTCGTCCCTCCTCTGGCTTTGACGGTGTCAACGAGGAAGCCAATGTACGCGCGAATGACGCCGTCGTAGACGGGCATGACGATGTCCGTGCGAGCGCTGTGATGACCGTTGACAACGACGACGATGCCGATGACAGTATTTACGACGACACTCTCAGCGAAATCCTCGGCGCTGCATCCAGGTCTTCTTGTCTGTCGTGTTCTCACCCTCGCTGTTTTCGACCGCCACGGGCTTCTTGATGGCAAGCGAAGCCGCTCCCTTCCTAGGTTTCTTCTGAGACAAAGGGTCAGGGCCAGAACCAGCGCCATTCGACATGTCGCTGTCGGCACCAGCCGACTTGGCGTCCTTCTTGGGACGCGATAACGACTTTGGCTTCGCAGCACCGTCTTCGGAGGAAGCAAGCGTCTCGCCACTCACTTTGTTCGACACGCTCATCTCTGTCTTCTTCTTCATCATCTGTGCCACAAATGCGCTCTTGTCAGCCATCTTGTCAGTCGTTTTGGCCGCTTTTTTGGTTGTCGTCTTGGCTGCCGTCTTGGTGGTCGCCGTCTTGGCCGCTGTCTTGGACGTGGTCTTGGCTGCCGTCTTGGTCGTCGCCTTCTTTGCCGTCACCAAGTGCACTGCGCGTGGTTTCAATTCATAATCAATTAATAATCAATCCAGGGCGAAACTTTCTGAGAAGTTGTTTTCTGCAGTGATTGAGCTGCATGCAGACATCATTTTTGTATTGAAGCACCTTTTATCAGATGGGTTGCAAGCTTTTGGCTTCCGCTGATCATATTACCTTCAATCCCCTCAGTGTCTTGGCGTTTTTCTCACTTGCCGTGTATGCATTGCATATTATATGCCAGATTGTTCACTATAGAAGCAATAATGCACGCCTTTACAACACACACTGCTACATGACAACACACACTTGAATACGTGCATACACGACAGCAACCGATTTCACGTGCTCTGAAACACAAGGGAATCTAGTCATATGTCCAAAGAAACGTTGCAGTGAGGGGGCGTACAACTCCATCCAAAGTTTAGTCGTCCAGCGGATGAAATACCTAATTACCAAAAAGACTGGACTGCCACTGTGACAATTAACATGCAGGCAGTTCTTAGTGTTGTCCCAGCATGCCAGTGTATGTTTGTGATAACCAATTTGCTCTGCTCGATATTCCTTACTAGACAATACTAAATATCAATGGCTCTGAGACTCGGAGTCCAAGTTAGTCCATGGTGCGAATCGCCACGCGTCTCCGGACCATGACAAACCACCTCTGACTTGCTTCAGTTGACTTTCCCTTCCCCAACTTACAAAAAAGGTTATACGAGTCACTCAGCATGACTGTGACGGTAGAGAGCAAACAGCTTTGAAAAATCAGAAAGTCTCAAACTCAGAGGCGCATATGTGTGGGGTGTCAACCCAACAGTGACCAAGCACTCAAATAACTTTGATTGAAAGGACATGTCAGAGCGCGTGACTTGACGCAGTGACGACACCAGTTAGCAAAACTTTTTTTGTATTGAAACACCCCCTTTTTTGAGGGAGAGCAAAAAAATCGCCAGAAAACCCCGAAAATACTCTCTCTGACATGCAACTAATGTCACATCTTCAAAATTTCGCGGCTGCGCTGCAAAAAAACCGCGGGGTTTTTGAAACTGCGCTCCACACGGTTATGATTAATTAATCCTTAACTCGGGTCCAAAGATCTGAAAAGTTCTTTGTTTTACTGGACAACCAGGGCTTCCTGGCATTGTCCCACACTCTCACAGTCTCGACACCCCGAGCCTCCTCCAAGGAATGACGCGGCTCGCTGGCGCCGTCTTCAGTACGTACCAATGTGAGGCTGCTGAAATTGACCAATGGTGCGCGCCACGCTGAGCATCCGTGCATGCGCCGTCAAGTTCAGTGTGTTCGGGCCGTTTTCCAGTTTTTTATGATTTTTGGCGGCCTGGTGATAGCATCAACAGCATTCTTTGCTCTTCTTGTCAGGCCCGAGCTGTGACTGGTATGAGCACACTGAGTCGCTAGTTGGACAGTGCAGGAGCGTTAAGTTCAACACCCTACACGTCACAAGCCACTCATAAGTAGCGTTCAGTAAATTGTTCTTTACATTCGTCACAGAAATCTCATGTGGTGCCCACTGCCCAGTGAACACCGCCAAATGGAAATAGACCTGTTACAATTATGGCTGTTGCTAACTCAGCTAAAGGCCCAGTCAACACTGCAGATAGAATCAGATCTTTTTCTATCTGCAGTGTTGACTGGGCGTTTAGCTCAGTTAGCAACAGCTGTAATTGTCATAACAAAATCCCAGGGTCTGCTAGTGTAATTAAATTGACTTCCGCATCCCTGGGGTACCCACTATCAGTTTTCAATAAAAACTCTACTCTCAAAGGTCCTGAGGAAAGGGACCACCTGCTCTCTATCGAGGTTACGAGTCTAGATGGAGCGCCATCTCTCTTAGCTTTCGTGCTTATCTAGGATATTTCTCGGAGATCTTTCAATCACCAATCTCATCTTTTTCTTCTCAAGTGCTGCGAACTATTTCAACTTGTCCCGCGCCGTAAAGATTTTCCACTTCTCCAATCTTGATGTCCTGCCACAATCGCAGCCAACTTCTTAGAGCGACTTCTCACAATCGCGGCCAACTTCTTCGGGATGGTGGATACCACAATCGCTGCCAAACATATCATTGGTATGGGAGGCAGGAGAATGGGCAGTCCACGGACCAAAAATAGTCCATGATATTCAACCCTCTTCGAAGACAAAACCTCCCAAACAATAAAAACGGATACAGCAGCAGACGGGCTCCAATGGATCAGCTTGGACAAAATCGGAAAGGCCAAGACCGAAAGGACCAGAGCAGTACGGAAATTAAGCACTTAAAAAGAGAGAACACAATCAGGGACCAGGGACAGGGGCATCAATAGAAAGCAGCTTGAATTCAAATGCCAATTGAGGACACCTACTGCAAGTCGTCTTGAGGAACACTTAAGATTAAGGTCATCTTGGCGCGCAATAAAACGAGTTCTCAAGTTAATTTTTGGAGATTTTTGTGTCTTTGTTCGGGTGCCCGAATCTGGAGCACGACCTGAAAGTGACATGCATCCATCCACACGCTAAGTCATTTCTGGAATTTCTGTTCCCTGCATACTAATGTATGGAAAAGAGACATGCAAAAGAAGTGATGAAGATTGCTTGTATCATTGTTCAGAAAGAAATAATGTAGTAGTTTTGTTTGGAACTCTCAAGGTGCAGTCTTTTGTTCTCACCGGAGTGAGTGACTGTGGTTTGCTGATTGTCGTCACATCTTCCACTTTTCTCAAAAGAAAAGAGATTTTAAAAGGGAAAAAGACACTTAGCCCTGATCATCAAAATCTGCGTCCCACAATATATATAGACAAACGTACTTTGTACACCTATACGGCCTACATGTATACTGCGCTTTAGTCGAGCTGGATTCTTCTGGCGCTCCAGGTGTCCGTCCCACACCTGGGCTCACATCAAGTACCCAAGTAGTTTGTGTGTGTGTACGCGCGTATACAAGCACACACCCACACACCCACCCACCACCCACACACCCGCAAAAGTAGAGAAATGTACAAGACGAAACCCCTATCCGAGTCTCTACAACTGTCAAAACATAGCCTCCCACGCCAGCAACAAGCGCTGACCATGAACAAGGTGGAAAAAAAACCCCACTACCAATCTACCTCCACACACGCATGCTGGTGTTGAAAAAACACCCGTGATACACACGCATGTAGTAGAGGGATTGGACAGTACAAATAAACAAAATGCGCCTACACGAGTGCATATGTACACCCACACATGTGTGTATATACAAGTATATGCGTACATATACACAGACACACATACATACATATACTTACATATACACATGCACATATACACGCATACCTGCACACACATTATACAGTGGGGAAAACAAACGCACTATAGGCCGGCCAAAGGTTAATTAATGAATTCATTAATTAATTCATTAATTATTTCATTGATGAATTAATGAATTAATTCATTAATTAATGAAAAGAAGAAGATTCTGAGCTGAGATTCGTGGAAAATAATTTTCTTACTGCATTAACAGGACAGAGTACACATGAGGACTTAGTCAAAAAATCCGGCCTGCGGCGCATTTTGTTTGATAAGTCTTGCCTGCGGCGCATTTTGTTTCATAAAAAATCTGGCCTGCGGCGCATTCTTTTCATAAAAAATCCTCTTCTTAATCATTCGGGGATGCATTTCATTTCCAGTTTCTTATTCTGTCTACCAATTCATTAGTAGTGAAAATTATTGGAACTCCAATACTGAGTGATCACAACGACACAATTTGTACCAAACAGTAATTTCGAAAGTTTCAAATAACAAACCCCGCATACGTTGCGGCCATGAGTGGCGTGAAATCCCAAATGCTACTGAAGGTGCTGGAGGCAGGAGTGCAGTGTCGAAACGCACACAGCGTAGTCAAAGCGTCAGACTACGGGGTGCTCTGTCAGGCTGACGGGTTTTTCCAAGCAGCAGCCCTGGTAAATGTGAAAGAAAAACCAGGACCGCAGGACGAACACTGTATTCAGATTATTTGTACGATTCCCTCTGCTCACGAGAAACGAAGGGTCAATGAAGAACAACCAACCCCCGCAAGCAAGCCTATCACGCAATCACGACAGCGCGACGCCCAGACAACACCCGCTCATCTGCACTGGTGCGGAGCCGATCCACCAAGTTCATGGCCCGCCCAAGCCGCGAGCCACGGAGTTGATGCTCCGAAATAGGATTCACATTTCCACCATTTTCCCGCCGTTTTTCTGGTGAGTCTTGCCCGCTCAACGCCCTTCGTGTACTGCTGCGCCCACCGACGCCTGCGAGCCAATACCTCTGGCAAAATAAAACGATCCAGTGGCTGCTATCACCCTCGTCACTACTGTCTCCAACTGTTTCGTACCACGACTGCCAAGTGCTCATGCACTCCGCGAAATCTTAACCGAAACCGTTTTTGAGACAAGCGCTTCCATTGACATAATCCGAGTCTCGGCCTGCGTGACCGTGACGGTGAAGAGCAAGCGACAAGCTTGGACAAAATAGAGTCTCCCTCAAAGGTATTTATGTGTGGGGTGTCAACTCCAAAGTGACCAAGCAATCAGATCACTATGTTTGAAAGGACACGTCAGAGCGTGTGGTTCGACGCCGTGACAACGCCGTTGACAAGAAGCGAGTGAATTCTTGTGTACTAAAAAACCTCTTTTTGGAGAGAGTTGACCAACCAAAAATATCGCCAAAAAAAACCGGAAATGCTCTCTCTGACGCGCTACTAATGTCATGTTTTCAAAATTTCGCTGCCGACCCCGCAAAAAAATAACCGCGCTCTGCGCGGTTTTAATTGGTTGATTGATTCATTAATTAATTCGAATTAAATCCGGGCCAAACATTCTGAGAAGTTCTTTTCTTCACTGCACACCTATACACCTATATGTACATGCACACCTATACACAGGCATAAAATCTCAGCAACAACATCTCGACGCGTCAAATGATATCATAGAGCCTCATACGCATTCATACACATGTGCATGCATATACACATATATATGTATATACATACATGTGCACAACCTGCAGCGAATGCGTTGCAGATGTGTACGTTGATGTCAAAGGAACATCTGTATAACGCATACAGCTGCACATGTGTTGGTGCCCAGAACACCCGTTCTAAAGTGCACGCAACACCCACTGCAAAAAAATGCACATATATATATACATACACACATATGCATACACATACATATGCACAAGAGTACATATGCACGCACGCAAGCACGCCAGGAACGACAGCGCTGCGACTGCGTGAGGAGCTGATGCAGACGCCGGAAGCGACTGCGTGAGGAGCTGATGCAGACGCCGGAAGCTCCGCACGTCTCTTTCGTTGGATGAAATCAACCACATTTAGCACCTCCAATGCTCGGACTTCATTGTACTCACTTCCTGAGACACCAATAACCCTCAACCCCCCATCCCCTCTTCCCAACATACCCCAGAACAGTTCGCGGACCGCGGCAAGCGCGGATTTACCGTGACTGTTCCACACTGATCAACACAACAGAGTGCACCACTCTGACGAAGTTCCGCGCAGCTTCACAATGGCCCCTTGCGTAGTTGTAGAAAGATTGGAGGGAATGCAGCGGTGCAGCAAAGCCCCAATAGGCGATCATGCAGGACGCCGAGCCCGAAAATGACCAAAGTGACTGTTCACGAGAAACGAAAGGTCAACGAAGAACAACGAATTCCCGCAGCTGGCAATCACACCATCACGACAGCGCGGCGCCCAGACAACACCCGCTCATCTGCACTGGTGCAGAGCCGATCCACCCAGTTCATGGCCCGCCCAAGCTGCTGACTACAGAGGCGATTCCCCGAAACGAGGTCACATTTGTGCCATTTTCGCGGGGGTTTCTATTATCTACCGCATTACTACCTACCATGTCACTCTCATGGATTAGAACAGCTGCTTTCAGAAATATCAGAAATTCATAAATTTCAAGTTCTTTCAACGTGGTACACCACGACGGATTTCCCACAATCTTTTGTTGTACAGGGTCTAGAACCCGTTCAAACACGATTGTTCTGGTGGCCCGGGCGACGGGTAGAGCTGCCACAGGCAGGCCCTTGATTCCGGAGCTGAGTTTGCGAAATGGACACAAACTGCCCAAGATCAGCTTGTTCTCTGAACCGAAGAGATTCAAGGACTTGCCTGTGGCATCTCCCCGTCGCCCGGGCCATCCAAAATAACCGTGTTTGTACAGGTTCTCGACTCTGCACTACGACGAATTTTGACAGATCCGTCGTGGTGTACTACGTTGAAATTTCGACATGGTAAGCCCATCGAGGTCTGGGCATAGTAATGGCAAAATAATTGGTGTCCAGATAAAGTTTATGTCCCATCTCATTCCAATAGTTAAAATACCGTATGTCCATCAGATTTACAGTATACATCTGGGCATCCATGCCATATTACCTGAAAACAGTCCTGCATTCCATCAAAAGAGCCCTATATTCTACCGGTGACACATACGAATGTTTCTCAGAGCGCGTGCCTGCTCACAGCGTGAATGCTTTAATTGATTTATTTTGTCTTGAATTACATGTCCAATCATCTTTGACCTGTTCCCGCTTGTAGATCATACGTTTGAATTTGTACCTTTGATCCTGTCCTGCGTAATAGTGTAACGAAAAGCAGATTCTCTAAATTATCAAGTCTCTTTCGCAGAAAGGCCATACAAAAATAGGACTCACTAGAAAAAAGGTTTTCGCATTTTAGGGAGCCTACTCCTCGTCGACACCAAATATCACTAGCAGTTGGTTCTCTGAATTGCGTAGTATCATCTCTTGCCAACGCCAATAATTGAAGACAAATGAGTGTTGACCTTTTTGTGGATTTGTGTCTGGACCTTGAACATTGACTGGATGTCTGTCAATAAACCTAGGCCCATGTGAATCGAAGACTCATCGTGACAGTCAAGAGGGTTACCTGTTGAATCTTTGATCTGTTGTCGCAAGAGTCCCCACTTACTATCGGGATTCTTGTCAAACACCTCCATACAAGAGTGCAATCTTGTCAAAGTGCGTGTATGCGCAGTGCTCATACGCTCAGTGGTATATGGCTCGAGAGATTCCAACGCTTGCAATGCCTCATCGCTCATTTTTGCGCTACTACAGAGCATTTCCGCAGGACGCTGCTGTCCCACGACGTCAGTAATCTGTGTTGCCACGTTTCCAGACGCATGAAGATCGAGAAGGTGTCTGGCAGCAAGCCCCGCCGTCGACGCACGCCGCCTCATCCACCGTAATTGATTCGTATTGTCACGTGAAGCAACATCGAGCTCAGCGAGCTCCTTGCGCATTTTGTCAGTTTTTTTGAGAAACGCAGAGTAGTGTTCATCATCTTCTTTGCGCAGCGCCGCGGTGAGCCGTTGACCTGAGAGTGTCTTACGACGACTAGTCTCCTGCTGTGTCAAGTCTGACACCATATCGCCCAGAGAATCGGCTCGCGACTGCATATCGCGTCGCTCATTCGATAATTTGCTAGCCTGAAAGTGAGAGCAGCGACAGTAGGTCGTGAGCGCCTCAGCGATGTCATCGGGCGATCCGTACACTGGAAGAACGCCCGTGTTACCAATATCCTGAAAATTCTCTACGCTGTAGCAACCGCGCAGCAGGTTTTCAGCCACATCAATCGCGCCCTCAAACGCCTGCTGCTCACAAAACAAGACGGCAATGCAGGTCGACTGTGCAACATATCGTTGGCGCACATCTGGGGTCATCGTTTCGACATCCACCACGTAAGACGGCGCCTGGCACGAATTCTCAAAGTCAGCTGGTTAGTCCTTAATTGTAGTAAATGTAGTTGCGAGCTGACTCTTGAGAAGTTCTGCCTGCTCGATGGGCGCCTTGTTTGCAAAGTACGACGACAGCACCAATGTGACAAACTGTAACACACTAAACATACACAGAAGGTCTACCTGCTCCATGAGCGCCTCGTTTGCACTGTACGACGATAGCACCTGCCCGACAAGTGAGTGCAAATCCGTATTGATGTGTGCGGCCATGGTTCGTAGGCACCATTTCAGCTCAAAATAGTCTAGTTCGCCCAGCTCCGCTGCATATCACAAAGCACACATTCTCAAAAGTCAGCTCGCAACTAAATCTACTAGGAAAGATCACTGTAGAACTGACTTATGAGAATGTTTCACCATTGAGCGTCTCACTCTGAGTATGCAACATCTCTTTTGCGGGTGCCTCACTTTTTTTGCTTGCGTCGAGAGGTAACGATACATGAGATTTGAAATGTGGATTTAAACTTGATGTTAGCGGAGTGAGACTGCCAGCTCCTCTCTCGCCTGATCCGAGAAAGCACGCTCCCTTTTTCCGTCGTTGTTCTCGTTGGCCCATTTCCTTTGCTTCTATAAAGAAGTGAAAGATTTCGTGTTTGCCCAACCGTCGCGACAAGCCTAAATGATCCACCAACTTTGAAAACTCGTGCATGTCGAGGGTTCGCGCGCGTTGTCCAACTGCGCCAGTACCTCCAGGCACGTGCGCGTTACCACTCGTGCCGCCAGCAGCGTAATAATTGAAAAGTTTGTGCAGCTGCGCGATTTGCAAACAGTTGAGAATCATCGCCTTGAGCTGCAGCCCCAACCGTTTGCCCAGATTCATCAGCGCAAATCTGAACTCGGTGAACGAAATCTCCGCGGCCTCGTCGGCGCCAGAGACCTGCAAAAAGACTTCAACGGCATCGGCATTAGTGAGGTTTGTCTCTTCCGTATCATCCAGGAGCTCGAGGTAGCCCATTGCATTCAGCCAATGCTGAATGGTCATGGTGTGTGACACATCATGTTTGGTCACGAACCCATTTTTGGCGGCTTGATGCGTGAGATCATCGGGGTGTTTTGGTACTGCAAAAAGCTCCCAGATCTTTGTCAGAGACTCCTCCAACGTAAGGTGCCGTTCTTTGGTGATTTCCTGAGGAACCTGACGTTGTCCAAATTCTTGCTGCAGATTTTCGAGAATTAAGCTGACATACTGATTCATGTCCTGTTTCATCCTTTCCAAAAAAATGGGCAAGAGGTGCACTTGCGCACTTTTGACGAGGAGACTGGCGCTCAAACTCGTGGTCAGATATTCGAATAAGTTGGCGTTGGTGGATTCAGAGAGGAAAATTGTCGGGCACTCGATTGAGCGCCTCATATCTGAGCCGTTTGCAGAATCTCCAAAAAAGGCCACCATTTGCTGCAGACACGGCTGCGCGAGAGACCACTCTTTGCGACTTTCTTTGGCGCACATAGAAGTTCGCAGCGCCAGTTTTAGTGAGGCATTGACAAAGTCGTAGACGCCAAAGATGGGAAAAAACAATTCGTCGAGAATGATTTCTTTGTAGCGCCGCAGTTGTGCTTGATTTAGGGTGTCTATTAGCGTGAGCAGCTCCATTTCCCGCAGCCCCCTATGCGCACACGTGGGTGTGTTGTGTAAACACATATGTATACACTGTGTGTGTAAATATACATACATATGTATATACATATATATACATATATAAATATATATATATATATTTATGTATATGTATATATATTTATGTATGTATATGTATATATATATATAAATGTATGTAAATATATACATATATAAATATATATATATATTTATAATATAAATATATATAAATATATACATATATAAATATATATATATATATATAATATAAATATATATATACATATATATATATATACATATGTATATA
>Ga0105053_10011405_pt1 | contig 10898 bp, 9 predicted proteins | sample BON01_FD_78093 | JGI IMG/M metagenome (GOLD analysis project Ga0105053, IMG submission 78093) | Freshwater microbial communities from Lake Bonney liftoff mats and glacier meltwater in Antarctica - BON-01 | ecosystem: Environmental > Aquatic > Freshwater > Ice > Glacier meltwater | place: Lake...
GTAACTCCGTTAGTTTGTTTATGTTACTCAAGCTTTTCCCTGCCTTTGCCTTTCTTCGGCAGCTGGTGACAAAGGGATTGAGAGTTATCTACGCATACACTTGTCCTCCAAGGTCCTTCATTGACGTCGTCGCGTCAGCCCCAGACGACCTATGCATTTGCTGACAGTAGGATCGGATCACTGTATCATGCGCTTCGCACATGCGTTGCACATACACCGCCAGAATCGTATCCCTCTTTGCTGCTGGTAAGCTCAGCCTTTCGAGCTTGTTATAGAGATCATCTTCCACTACTACACCACGCCTCCCTGCCACAAAATTAATCTGTTCAAACGTCTATTCTGGGGCAGCCGCTTTGAGTGCCTTGATGATGCTTTTATGTTTTTCATTAGCCTCATCTACCTTTACCCCCAGAAAATCCTCATTTCAGTCTGACGACCATTTAAACTCTGGAATGTATAGCGTTCGATGATTCGTGTTAATCACTATAGTACTCTGCCTTTGAATCCAAAAATGATTTTAATAAAATCGACTCTGCTCGATATCATGGCGCTCTTTTTGGTGCTCTTTCACAGAGATCGTTTTTTCAATTTCTGCTGCCTTTTCCGTCAGCAATTCTCTGCTGCATATCTGCTCAAACTCTTTCTCCTGCCACAACGTGTCCATACTACTCTCTTTATCAAGTGTGACAAACCTGAGCTTGCTCGCTGGTGTTTGAGCAGCTCGCATGCTGGCATACAGATGTCTTCAGATGAAGTGGTGTGTAGCCGTGACGGTTTTCACCATTCTGTCACAGAAGGCACTGTTGATGTGCCCATACGTCTCCTCCGGCAAATTTTCAGTGCTCGCACCGCGTTGCTCTCGTGCCTTTTTGCATAATCTGCAGCCTACACCTGATCGCTGTTTGATTTTTGCAAGCCATTTGGCTACCGGAATGATCCCTGCTATTGCCATCAATTGTCTGTCGCCTTCTATGTCTCCAGAGGACATGCGGATCGTTCGAATTTTTTCTCAAGAACGCGTTGCTTTCATTTTGCCGTAACATGAAGTCTGCCGTCCACGTGCCACATGCAGAGTGTTTGCTATCGTTTTGCCCGGCCCTAGCCCGCACACATGATCTCAAGAATGTTTTGTCATCAATCCCAGCATCATCAAGTTTGCCGCAAGATCTTCACCATGCTGTGGTACGATGCCTCATATCGTCGCTTATGTAAACAGTCCTCTATTTCGTCACCTTTACACCATCTTTCGTATCGTCGCCTGAGTGTGCTTATTTGTCTCCAAGCACCCGTCAGTTTCTCTTTATGTTTTGGCACTGCTTCTCAGCTGCTCCTCTTTGTAGTGTATCCCTCACGCTGGTATTAAATGTTGAATGACGATCTTGATAAGTTACTTCCCTTGCCTCACGGCACGATTTTTTCCACAAGAGGACTTCTCGATTCAACTGTTGGCACCACTCCTTGCCTGGCTTTGGGTCCGAAATAGCCTTATTTGCCAGGATGTCAGCTCCCTCATTCGCTGGTTCTCCTCGATGCGCTCACTTTGACCCAGAAAGTTGCTGTCCCCGCTGCAATTCTGTTTCGCTGTATCATAATAGCTTCTGCCAAAGTATCCGCGTCAGGTGCCCTCACCAACGTTGCATTTCCACCTTCACCAATCCACCTATTGACTGCTTTCAATAACGACTGGTTGTCACACACTCAAATACAGCATCGGCTCCGCTATCACTGACGCGGCGTATCACGAAACGCTAGTACAAACGCTGCCAATTCAGGACGATTCAGGACGAAACGCTAGTACAAACGCTGCCAATTCAGGACGACCTCCAACTGTGCATGGCTGATTTTTCTTTTTTCCCCTGTCCTCAAGTTATTATGTCCTGCTCCCATTTTGCCTGTGTTTCATCTGAACGGTCACCCGCCGTCGCTTGGCACTAAACCCCATAGCCTACGAGCATGCCTATCTCTATGCCCATCCAGTAATCGCGTTCTCGCCCTTTTAATCACACTTGACATTCGTCTTTTCTTCCTGATACTCCGGCCGCTTTTTCAAAAGCTGCTTTTCCCTCGTCTGTCACGTGAATATCTTGGTGAACCCAACACAAATCATACTCTTCGCTCACTGCGCATTTGATGTTGCTCTGTCGCCACCACACTTTCTGGCGCACTGAATGCCCTTTCTTCCTCGACCTGAACCAGACCACCCAATCCTTCGTTCTGCCCATCTTTTTGGACCAGTGCTCCTGCTCCGATTCTGATAAACTTTCCCATACAACCACGGCAGGTCCATCATCCTCTCCCTAGAAATTTAGGTCTCCTCGTCCAGCCGACTGAAAGAAATAAGTGTCTTACTTTACTGCTGTGCCCTTGACTCTCTTGGCTTTGTTGATCTTTTGCAGTGCTCGGAGTATTTACCATGTGGGTGATCTATGCCCGGTTTCTTCCTTTTCCTCCGTGCGCTTAGCTTCCTCTTGAATGACCGTGATGATCTCTTGTTTTCGGTCTCAACCATCGCTTTCGTAAAAATTCCAACTGCTACTCGCAATTGTTCACCCTCTGTGCATTTCTATGCATGTAGGGAGGCTTTTTGTCTCTCTCATTCTTGTTTTACCCAAGTGTTTTTCCCAGGGTAACAACTCTTCCAGAATTCTGACATAACCTTTCGGCTGTGACGGTATGTCTTGATCTAAAAATCACGTTATGCTGATTTCTACAGGCACTTCTCGTTCCGGTAGAAGCAAAGGATCATCAACGGCCAGCGGTTTGAAATATGCTTCCCACTGCATCCGTCGTTTCACCCGTGCCGGACCATTCGTGTTCAGCGCGTTTCTTCGTTGCAGTGCACCGGTGTTCAACTGCTTGCACTGTTCTTGGTTTCATTTTCTTTGCTCGATTCTAAATCTAGCATTTCAAGCACCTGTTCAAGCTTCTCATCATAGTGTTCCCTTTTTGTGTTCCGAATGAAATCTGTGATGATAGGCGCTGGAAAATATGCGGATGAATCAGTAAGCTGGATTGCATTGTTTCGAACTTTTGGCTTCGCCTTTGTTCATTCGCAACTTCCGACCGGGGTACAAACCCCATCTGCTGAGACGTTAGCCAGATCCAACATCATTCGTCTTCCATCTATTGATTGACCATCATGACTTCTCTTACCTGCTGCATTAGCATTGTCGTATCATCTCCTTACGGATCATCAAGTTTCCTTGTAGATTGGCATCAGTGAAAACTATGCCGTCCAAATTCTTACCTTTGGTCTGCATTCACTATTGACACCATTGACACTTGCTACTTTTAAGACTAGGATTCTCTACGAAGCCACACCGACACTGCCTACAGTTCACTTGCTTTTGTGGCCTTTGCCACCACCCTTCAAATTCTGACAACTTGTCAGGCCACTACCTGGCTGGCTGTAATAAGACTGGTTGCTGGTCATCCTGTGTCAGTTTTGTCGCAAGCTTTTCATCAATATAATTTTGCCATCCTTGCCATTTTCCCTCATACTCACACTAGTTTTGTCCTTTGATCTGGACCTGGAAAATATACATGCCTTCGAGTGCATCCCCCGCCTCTGCCAGGCTCGTCGACCACCGTGCATTCTTCATTGATTATGCAAAACGCCCCCCCATGTTATGTGTGTTCACCGCTAAGCGCGCGCCAAGTGGCATCCGTTTAGGTGCCACTTGACGATCTTTGTTAATGATACTCTTAACCTCTGCGTTTGGTCGTGTTGTATGCTCGCGAATCGCTTTGCATAACAGCGCCTGCACCTGTGTCAGAAACGTGGGTTGATTCAGAGCCATCTCCATCGGCTGAATTAACGTGTCTCCGAGTCACGCTCGTGACCTGCTGTTTGACCATGCTCTCCCAGTAGTTCTTCACCGTCTTTTGATGTATCTGCCTTGCCACTGTGTCTGACCAGATCTCTGGATTGTGTTTGTCAAAACTTTCCATAAATGTCAGTAGACATGACAATGACTCCCACATGTTGCCCCCTGCTAGTGTACTTCGACCGAACTCCTCTCTGCTTGCATACCTCTTTGTTGGATCCGGACTCTTTTCCTTGCGCATGGCTGGTAACGATTCCGCTGGAGGCAGTTCTTCACCAAGTGTTGCGAGTTCATTCTTAAGATGTATCCAGTCTTCCTCACTTCGACCGAGCGTTCAAGACTTTCCAAACGATCTCGTTGTCTCCTCTGGGCCGACGGCAGCTCAAGTCCTTGCCAATCCAATAATGCAAAGTACTGTTGTATAAGCTGTTGCTGTTTATGTGACAGTCCTTGCACTACCAGACTTAACAACTAAAATCTTTGCTCGCCGTCCGACGTTGCACATATCCTTATCACCAGTTATATATCACCACAACTGCTGTCTCTCTATAACTCTTCTGGATTCTAGGCAAACTGATATACTTTCGAATGCAGCTTGTCTTAGATCAGGAATGCTCTTTCGCATTGCTGCTTCTCCTGCCCACATCAGCTCCCATGTTGTGTGATCGAGACCTGATACCACTAAATCTGTATCTAGGCGCGACCCTCCAATTCTTTCAATTCTCATTTTGCATTTCATAATGGACTCGGATCTAGTAGCTGCTGCCAAGCTCATTTTTCCAGTAGTGTTTACTGATGCTAGTCTGTTGTTCCACTGCTCTGCCCACGTGACTGAGATGTTGCTCTGTTGCAGTGCTTTTGCTAGTCTCGACCAAAAGTTTCCTGTTGCATCATTCCACCTCCACAGTTTCATCTCCTCAATCAGTTCAGCAAAAGAGTCGCATAACCACTCGTGTAAGGTGCGGTTTAACCCTGCTAGCATAACTTTTTTACACACTGGCATCCTCATGTCGCATGCATCTCTCGGCATACAGCAACAACTCCTGTGTCAGTACTTTCATGGGCAGTGTGCTTTCCTTATCTGCGTGTGCTTTCGGAAAGATAAAGGGGGCACTTCATGTTGATCGTGGCATGTGCCAAGTGTTCTTGCAGGCTTAGACGCACAATCGTTTCACGATTGTAGGCTTGGACACACAATCGTTTCATGTCGTTCAAATCACTTTCAGACCACTCTATGAGTGCTGATGAGAAGCGGCAGACTCCCATATCTTTGCTTGTAAACAATCCTGTTCCTATTTCTGGTGTGAGAGGATGGCACTTGATCAGGTCGCGTGCAGCCATGATCTTTTGCCTGACCACTTCCTTGGGTTCTTTCATATTGCTGTTTCTCGTGCCCCAATATTCCAGATCTGCACTCGTCATCGACATTCATCGCCTGAAGGGGTTCTCCCTTAATTATCAATAGCGGCGCTGGCACTTGCTCTATGCACTTCTTATCATCATCTATAACCAACAAATACGTTTTCTTTATATTGATTTGCATTCCACACCATATATGTTGATTTGCATTCCACACCTGCTGTGAATTCTTCAAGCGGCACAAAGTTCAGCAGCTTTTGCATGCCTTCTGGTGTGTCAGCGAAGATCGAGAAATTGTCGATGAACCCTGTCTTGTTGAATCGATCACTGTTCTCTTGTCTCAGATTATTTTCTTTCAGATCCTTGCCGATCTGCTGCCCGTGACCAATATTCTCAATTTGTCCTCTTACCGTGCGTAGCAGGGCATTGATGGAAATTTTGAAAAGCTGCGGAGACATGATACTGCCTTGCGCTATACCTGTGTTGAAGGTGATTGCCGCACTTTCCTCATTCAAGTTGTTTGGGGCCAGTCTAACTGTGGCACCTCAATTTATCTGCTCCAATAATTCGACATCTGGAATTTAAAACATCCTTATCTCCTATGAGAGCGCTACTTGGTATTGAAGGCGCTTTTGAAGTCAATATCGACTCGATAAATTCTTTTCCCGTGTCTCTGATTTGAATTAATTTAATATTCTTTTATTACTGGAAACAGTAGTTTAGAACCCTTGCTTGAGGGTCTATTTGCTCAAATCCATGTGAATCTGAGTAGACGTGTTTTCGGCCGGAATCGAACCGGGGACCAGCAGATAACTAAATTTGTTGAGTCCCGCGCTTTTCATCACTGAGCTAAGGTGACGGATGAATCACCGAAAATCTCTCAGGACCCTCTTGAGGTTCCTGCTGGACAAAGTGCACCTTTTGCATATCAATGCTGATGCATCGTCCTTGCCTGCCTGCATCTTGCCCTGGTTCAGTTAGCTGGTTGCATTTTTTTTTCCAAACGTTCATTAATGACACAGTTCAGTTGATACACGCTGTTTTTCAAGACTACGGGTCGTTAGTCCGATGTTTTATTTGTGCCTCCACCTTCGTGAAGCCACGAAATGGTGCTGTTCATTGTTGCTTGCTGTCGACTTGTACTTCTGTCAAAATTTCATTTACCCACATTTTTACAGATTGAAACTCCTCATCCGTCATCGTTTTTGTGAGTTCATTTGGACATTTGTCTGAATCTGTGCTTTTACATGGTTTCAAACATATTGCGATATCTTTATAGAAATCCTGGCTCTTTCAAACGGCCTGGTAGATTTTCTGCTGTCCTATATGTATTAATCAGCAATCTTACTATAAAAGGCAGTTTCCTATCTCACCCTTATCATGCCTGCCACCTCGGAAGCTCATAAACTGTCGGCATTGTGGACAGAAGGCGACCAACTCTCGTCGGGGTTGCTCATGAGTCGCTTGAGGCAGACTAGCCCGTGTCTTGCTTGCATTGCCTCTGCTGTGGGAGACGCTATCTCGCATCTGTTGCATTGGTGAGCATGGTGGATCTACACCCAGCATTTGGGGGGCCGAAGAAAAGGGAATGGGCGTGTAATGGGGAAGAAGGTCTAGTGGAGGGCAAGGCATCAGAAGTTAGCACACTGAGGTCTTTGTGTCTACACTTATCGTTGCCACTTGTTGCAAAAGGTAAATAACCTTGTACTTCACAGTAGATTTTTTCCCATGCTTTCTCAAGCTCTTCCCTCAGCCACTGGCACGGGCCCCCACTTCATAGGATCTCTTCGGCGCTTTCTGGTCCTTCTTACTGGCAACGTCTTCACTATGTCATGCATTTGCGTAAACTTGAATTGTGTTGTTGTAACGCCCTCATTTGTTTTAGTGTTTTCAAACACTGAGAGTAGGAACCCTCTCAGGCCCATGTTCTGTAATTTGCCAAGCCTGCCACTTGCGCATTTGCTCCACCGCCGACTGGCCCGAGAGTACCCCCTTGCCACTTGACGCAGTGCGTAGTGACCACTCCTAATGTCACCTCGGACCCTGCCACGTACTTTTCCATATTCTGCGGATTCTGATCTGTTGTTTCTGCCTGACGCCAGCCTGATCCCGCCTTCAATATCCAAGTGTGCACTTTGTCCCAGTCTCCCGGCTTGTAATAACACTGAGTGTTGCCTGCTGATCATATATTCTATGCACTGTGATGTTTGCTTCACTCTCTGTGAAGTTTTACAATTATATGTACCCAATCCTCACTGGGCCATGCGTGTCCTTGTCTTCGAGCTCGATCGCGGGCCAGCAACCCGACGGCATTGTCCAGATCAGTTCTGTTTGCTGAGGTTACGGTGCATACTTACCTGAAAACTTGCCAGTTCCTCGATGCGGGGGGGGGTCAGTGCGGTGCCTGAGCCCCTGTTAGAATCAGTAGAGGCGGTGGACTCGGAGTAGGCAGGACAAAATGCATTTTGACTAGATGATCATGAGTATGTGACATTGCAACACATGAATGCTGTCATGTGTATCGTGCTGCACTGATTCAAAGTTTTCCTCAGAGAATGAAAAATCTTGCCGAATTGCGGTCCAAAATTGAGTCCAGGCATGGAACTTGAGGTGCAACTTGCTGTTCTGTCTTGGCGACTCACTCCAAGCAGACGCCTCCCTGCCCTGCGTGTTGCCCTGATTCAGCAGTGCAGGTAGAGGCTTATCCGTCGATTCCTGCGCGCTTGTTGTGACCTTCTGTCACGTGTACTTAGCCTTTCAGCTGTATGAGGAAATGAAAGTTTTCCACGTCTAAGCTCACCCTTCAGAGATCCGACTCGGGTTGACTCTTAAAGATTAGAGTAACTCTTAACGTCATTTCCCCCCCTTTTTTTCAAGTAGTATTTAAACCTTTCTTTTTTAGTTTCTCTCTCCGCAGAGTCCGATTTGTTCTTGCTGAGCTTTAGGTTTTTGATTTGGTTAATTTAGCCCTGCAAGTTTTTGTTTTCAAGTGTTTTTCTGTCCGAGTCTTTCGTTGTTTCGAGTCGATGATGAAAGTTGCCACTTTCTTTCTTTCTTTCTTTTTTGGGTGGCGAAACCCCAACTTAATCACTGAACTAATTGGATGGTCAAATCCCAATTTAGGACCCAAGTTTGATTGATGTTGCTTTTATTGCTTCGTAAGAAATAGTATAGTAGCTTTGCTGCAAGCTCTATGTGCTCTAGAGACTTCCCGGACCGTTTTGCCCGCTTATTTGTAAGACCCGTTAGCAAAAACAGTCGACCATTTTTGTGGGCGGCCTCAGGCTCTTTCCTCGTCGGACTAACCAGCTCCAATAGACAAGTCTCCCCAACTACCCAGAAAGTTTCCACTGGGCACCTCGCCGAGGAGATGAAGGCTGAGCAAAAAGGGGGAGAAACAAAAAGATTTTTTGGTACCTAGCCCAAAAAAAACCCCAGCCCGGGCCGGATGGAAACTGAAGATGTGTGTTGAACTATCACAGCAATCTGTCCATGTGTGGCACTGTCTTACTGAAATCGATCCATCTTCCGTATAATCATGGATTACTGGCGACTCCAAAAGAGATCTACGATTTGAATTTGAGCGCAGTTACTCGAAGCATTTAGTAGGGTGTAACAATGGAGGCGGAAGCGGAATTTTTTCAAATGTAAAGCGGTTAGTTGCAAAGTGGATAGGAACACGGAAACAGTTAAAACTTATTTTTTTGCTGGTGGGATTTTAGAAACGTAGGAAATTTTTACAAGCCATATTTTACGAATGAATCCATATATGCATATTTGCCCCTGTTCAAGGGCTCTTGGAATATGCAAGGACATTGGAATTCGGACCTATTTTGGTTCGATGACGGTCGAATCTGTGGGGTTTACCGCCACCTTGCGTTTTGTTGCCCCGGGAACAGACTTGCCCGCTTTTTAATTGTACCTAAAAACTGCATTTTTTGAGGCGCATCTTTTGAGCTCATTTAAAACCTGGCAACTTTGTTCCACAAAAAGTTACAAGGGTTTCATTGAACAATCCTATGCCATTGTTCTTTCTTTCTTTCTTGGGTTTGTTTCTTTCTTTCTTTCTTGGGTTTCGCCGACCCAACCTAATCACTGGATTAAGCGGATGGCGAACACCTGATTCACCATTTAGGACCCAAGAAACTGTCCCGGGCTAACAAATTCCCACAATCAATCTCTTCAACTACCAAGAAACTTATCACCCAGGGATCAATGGTGCCCCCACTAGGGTAGGAAAGGCACCAAACAAGCCTAGTGTCCTCCAAGCAGTGCTCGTCAAATTTGTGACTGAGTATTACACAGTAGCATTTGGTCATTTCGAACTCCAACATCGATTTTTGGTACCAAGGAATTGTATGATCCTGTTTTTTTTGGCTCAGCAACCATCCCCTCACCTTAAGGCGGGTTTGGGTATTTCTCGAACGAACGGGAATCAAGTTTACCCTGGCAACGCATTTCATCGAATTTTTTGTTGTGGAAACAAAACGATTTGTCGGTAGTACTGTAAACGTGATCTTGACGCAGCAAACCTGCGGCCAGCGCTCGAGCACGGCTGCGGAAAGTAAATGCCGAGCGCTAGGAAATTATTTTTCTAAATGAATCTGCTATATATTCCTATTGTCAAAATGTATAGGAGCCTGAGATCTAGGTCTGTGCAACTTCGGTACTTGCGAAAAGAGAACCGCTGCGCAATGGCGACTTCCGAAAAACTTGTTTCGCCCGCAGGAAAAACCGGCATTTGATATTGCGCAGCGGTTCTCTTTTCGCAAGTATCGAAGTTGTGTCGAAGTTATGCACAGACCCAGATCTCAGTCTCTTCTACATTTTGATGTTAGGAACAAATAGTAAATTCGCTCGGAAAAATAATTTCCTAGCGCTTGGAGTTTGCTTTCCGCAGCCCAGCTCGAGCGCTGGCAGCAGGTTTGCCGCGTCAAGATCACGTTTACAAAACTACTGATAAATCGTTTCGTTTCCACAACAAAAAATTCGATAAAATACGTTTTAAACTGGATTCCACTGACAATCCGCGTTCGTTCGAGAAATACCCCACCTCGCCTACGCGTTTCGAACCCCAGGGGAGAGGCTTTCCTATGTGACCCCAAGGGAGGATTTTGGCCGGATGATTTTTCAAAAAAAATTCTCCCCTGGGTTCCATATCTTTTTTAAACAAGGTCCGACCGAATCGGCGAAGCGCAGCGCCGGCACTGGCGATGCCGAAAGTGGATTAGTTTTTAGAGCGGCGGTGTTCATGTACACCTGCCACGGAAGCTGTGTTCCCGAGCATACACTATGCCAGATCTGTCATCAGTCGTTTCGGCGCCGCGCTTTGCTGATACCGTCGGACATTATTTAAAAAAGAACCCAGGGGAGATTTTTTTTTTGAAAAACTATCCGGCCAAAATCCTCCCTTGGGACCACATAGGAAAGCCTCTCCCCTGTGGAGTTCGCAACGCCCTAATACTCTTACGCCAGTAGCAGGATCAATTTGTCGACCACTTTCCCAGACTTTCATTTCTAAACGTGAGTTCAAGAATTTCTTTCTTTCTTTTCTTTCTTTCTTGGGTTTCGAAGACTCAACCTAATCACTGGACTAAGCAGATGGCGAACACCCGATTAGCCACTTAGGACCCAAGAACCTGTCCAGGACCGGAGGAACGGAGCATTACCTAGTTTATGGTAGACCCAAGCAGATCCCCAACCTAGTGGGTA
>Ga0105053_10011407_pt1 | contig 10896 bp, 9 predicted proteins | sample BON01_FD_78093 | JGI IMG/M metagenome (GOLD analysis project Ga0105053, IMG submission 78093) | Freshwater microbial communities from Lake Bonney liftoff mats and glacier meltwater in Antarctica - BON-01 | ecosystem: Environmental > Aquatic > Freshwater > Ice > Glacier meltwater | place: Lake...
CTTCGTGTCTTCGTGGTCAAACCGATTCAGAATTGATCTTCGCCTTACCTGCTCGCCGCAACCCTACATCTTCTGGACATGCGATTCATCGAGAATTTCCTGCACCGTCAGAAGCTTGATAATCCGTCCGGTGCGCTTGTGAAACGCGGCACATTCCTGCTCGGCGTCATGCGAGTAGCCGAACGAAACGAAGAACCCGCGCTGCCGATCTTCGCGCTCCATCACCGCCTCGAACTGATCCACATCAGGCCGGCCTACCTTGTCCACCTGCTTGACCTGGATCGGGAACCAGTCGTCGGCAAACATGTTGTCGGTCGATCCCTTCTTCCCCTTCGCCGCCGCTTCGCTGGGCTTCGATCCGACCGGGTAGATGCGGCCATCGATGCCCATGTCGCCCACCTGCACCTTGTTGGGAATGCCGCCCAGCGCGATGACCGCCCAGTTCTCGAACTCGAACGGCGGGAGGGCGCGGAGCTTGTCGAGGGTCCAGGGCAAATCCCCGATGACGCTCATTTCATTCGATCAACGAGCGCTCGCCAGTTCTTGCATGACCATTGCAGCGAGGGAGGCATGCCGTCCACCGGCTTCCCAGCCTTGCACAAGTCCGCCAATTTCCTCGCCGCATTGGCCACCTCGCGGTTGTGCTTCACGCGCGGCCCCTCCTCCGATTCGTCGGTACTCCCCTTCTGCAGGAACTCGATCCAATTTTCCAGCCGGTCTTTCGCAAAGACGAATACGATTCGGTCAAATTGTACTTTTGTGATCCCCTGTCGTTCCGCCTCCTTCCAGAAAGCGGCTTTGAGCACTTCTGCGTCGGCACAGTTGTCGTCGCAGTCGGCCCACACCATCAGCGTCATGTCACCGCCGACACCGAGACAACTCTTAAGCTCGCCGGGCGTCTTCTCGATCACGACCGCTCTCCCTCCGCAGGGCACGAGGCGGAGCGCATTGCTGCCAGAAGGCTTCAGCCACTTCGGGCCGAGGGACCTGATCAGCTTGTTAATGAACACCTCGTCTATGCTTGAGCCCTTCGCACCTTCACACAGGCACACGATCTGCGTTCTACTTGCCATTCGCCCACCCCCTTGCAATCGCCTCGCCGACGGTCATGCCTTCAGGGATCTCAAGCGGCCCGATTCGCGTGGGAGAGGTGTGGTTGTCACGCCACAAGTAGCGTCCGTTCGCTTCGCCCGAGTTCGATAGGATTTCGGGGTGGTGCGAGATCATGATGAGCTGATGTTTGTCGTCCAGCAACTCGCGCATCGAAAGCACCCAAGGTTGAAGCTCAGGCAGGCCGACAAAGTTGTCCGGCTCGTCGATAAACGCCGTCTGCACCGCACCAGTCTCAATTGCCGCTCGCACCATATACAAAGCGATCAACATCCGTTCCCCATCGGAGAGTTGGCCGGAGAACAGCAACAAAGGCTTGCCCCCCTCATGCTCAAATCGCAATTGGAGCGCCTTGGCGTTCAATCCAACGTTCTCGAGCTTGAACGAGAGAAAGTCCGGCCAGACGCTCCTCAACGAATCGCTCAGCACAGTCGTCCACTGCTGATCTTGAGAGAGTGAGCGATACCACGATGTGAGGTTGGTCATGGATAGATCAGGATATTTTGCCTCCGCCTTGCTTTCCGGCTCCATTGCTCGCGCATTTGGTCGCAGAACAATCAGCCTTGCCATCTCTTCTTGCAGTAGCGATAGCTTGCCGATGCTGCCGCGAGGCTGAATGGCCGCCAGCGCCGACTGTCGCCAGTCGAGCGGGAAACCGGTTTGATTTTCGTCCGCTTTGTCGAAGCGGACCTCCGCCCGCATCGTTTTGGCATCCAGGTCGCGGTTGAACAGCGGCTTTCCATCGCACGTCACCCTCTCGTGGATGATCCGTGGCTTCTCAAACTCGGCCTTCTGCTCAATGTGGAGGACGTACTCAAAAACGTGCCCGTCCACAGTCAAGCCCAGTTCGAACTCCTGTATGGGGCTGGATATGTTCGTATCTTCCGTCCAACGGGTGAACTCCAGTCGGGGCACGTCCATCTCACCCGTCCCGCCCAATACGGCGTCGCCAGTGCTGAGGTTGCGCAGCAAGCGCAGCGCGTCGAACACAGAGCTCTTACCGGCTCCATTAGGACCGCAGAAAACGCCGAATGATTCAAACTTTGCCTCGAAAGCCACAAGACAGCGGAAGTTGTTCGCATAGAGTCGCGTGATCATGCCAATATCCTATTTTGATTTAGGGCGTACGTCGACCCGCCTCGCGAAGCGTGCCAGTCGCAGTGGTAGTAGAACGATCCTGTCTTCTTGAGTACGCGGGCGAGTTGCACGCAGCGCGGCCGCATGTAGTCGATGTACGCCGCCGTCGAGGCGTGGCGATCTTCGAAGGAACGCTTCTCTTTTGTCTCGCCCCAGAACACTTCGTAGTTGCGATTGGAATTGAACGGCGGATCGATATAGATCAGGTCCACGCACCCATCGGGCAGGTTGCGAAGCTGTTCGAGATTGTCGCCGCAGTAGATGACCCGCGTGTCCACCAGAGCCGAGGGCTTACCGGCTTTGGGCACGCTGGTGGTGTCGGATGGCGCACGCTGAGAAGTTTTCTTTTTATTGGGGCTGGCCATGGTCGTAATTTAGTGATCTGCTCAGCGGTTGTCACGGGGACATAAATACCACAGGGGCAGCATGATTTGAACGGGCAGCACATGGACGATGAAAGAAGGAACCCTGGAAGTCATCGCCCGTTGCAGGGCGGATGGCAGGGCTGACCTTCACCGTTCGATCATGGTTGTATGATGCGGCCTCATCACTTTCGTCTTACGGACTCCTGACCTATGGCCAAGCATACTGATCGTGTACGCATCGAAGAGGTGGACTGGCGGGCGGTGTTTCCGTGGGTCAGATTGTTCGGTGCGTTCAAGATGGCGGCGGAGCCGGGGAAGTTGCTCACTTCGCTGCTGCTGGTGGTGATGCTCTATCTGATGGCAATGGTCATCGATCCGCTGGCCGGGCGGCAGGTGCATCCCGGTGAACTGGCGTATTACCGCGCTGTGCAGGAAGGCGTGATTGCCCCCGCCGCGCTGGAGCGCTGGACTGCGACGCACGAGTTGCGCGAACGCGCAGCACTTGAACAGCTTCTGAAACAGACCAGCGGAATCAGAGACGAAGTCCACGAACTGGTGGAATCAAGCGATCGCCTGAAGCTGGTACGCAAGGAACTACGCGATCATTACGCCAAGGCTTATGCCGATGTCGAAACCGATCGCAAGCAAACAGGTTTCGCGAAGGACTGGGAAAAAGATCTGGCCGCTGTGCGCCTGGCCCGGCAGCAAGCACTGGCGCGGATTGATGCGATGACGATGCGCAGGCCGCTCATGGTAGCTGCGGATCAGATGATGGATGCGACCGATCGCTTGGCGCGTTCGCTGGTCACTTTCAACCTCGGCTGGACGCAAACGGTGCAAGCCAGAGCACGCATGGCTCAAGCTGCGGCGGGTTCAATGGCGTCAGCAGCGGCAGGCGATGACGAGTTGATCGCCAGTGATGCGATTCTGCCGCTGAGTGATCCGACGACGACGGTCGCCGCACTGCGTGATCTCTTCGTGGTGATCCCCGGTTGGCTCTGGCATCATCATCGCGGGCCGCTCTTGCTTTGGCTGCTGCTGGCGCTGCCGGCGGTGGCGCTGCTGGGTGGTGCGGTGGCGCGGATGGCAGCGGCGCATGCGACGCGCGATGAGCGGCTGAGTTTGCGTGAAGCGATGCGCTTTGTGCAGCCGCGCTTCCTCGCATTTGTGCTCACGCCGCTCATGCCGCTGGCCATCGTGCTCGCTGTCGCAGCGCTGATGAGTGCGGGCGGGTTTGTCATCTTCAATCCGCCAGCGTGGGGCATCGACATCCTCGGCGGCCTCCTCTTTGGCATCGCCATCCTGTGCGGCTTCATCATCGCAGCTGCGCTGCTCCTCACCGCGATGGGCATTCACCTGGTCTATCCCGCCGCCGCCGTCAACGGCTCGGATGTCTTCGACGCCATCGCCCGCGCTTTCAACTATGTCCTGAATCGCCCCTGGCGCTGGCTCTTCTACAACGCCATCGCCATCTTTTATGGGGCGCTGACTTATCTCTTTCTACTGCTGGTGATCATGCTCGCTGCCTGGGCCACGCAGCGGTTTGTCGGGCAATGGGTTTTCACAACGACCGATCTGGGGGCCAATCGATTCGAGACGATCCTGCCTGCACAGGGTCTTTCCACTTGGCAGAGCAGCATCGATTACGCATCGCTCGATTGGTCCGGCCGAGTCAGCGCGTTTCTCGTGCACTGCTGGATGGGTTTGCTGCTGGCGATATTGCCTGCGTATCTGGTGAGCTATTACCTGAGCGTGAACACGTGGATTTACACGCTGCTGCGCCGCGATGCTGATGGCATTGAGCTGGAGGATTTGCTGGTCGATCCGCCGTTTGATCCTCATGCGGTACCCAAGGCTGCGGAGCCTGCACAAGATGCGGCGAAGGATGACGACGATGAGGATGCACAGGGTTGACCCGTTCAAGTTGCACACACTGGTCAGCGACTTATCGGCAACTCTCCCAAGCGTGGCGAACCTCAACATTCCTTCGCCAGCGTCCGACGATAGAATCAGTGATTCAACATCAACGGGCGCGATCACCACTGATCGTGATCGCCTCTTAAGGACTTTGGACATGCATGTGAAATCCACCGCGCTTCTACTGGCGATGCTGCTGAGCCTGCTTCTGGCAGCTTGCGATCAATCCACGACTGGCGGCCCTGCCTCCGGTAATCCCGATGAGCCTGAGCGCAAGTCGATGCGTCTGATCAGTCTCTCGCCTGCGCTGACGCAGCTCGTTAGTGACATGGGCCAAGGCGATCTGATCGTCGGCGTTGACGATTCGCACGCGCTCGTCTTCGACAATCTCAAAGTGCCCACCGTCGGCACGTACGACAACACCAGTGCTGAAGCGATTATCGAACTCAAGCCCACGCATGTGCTGGTGATGGCCGGTGTCGAAGGTGCCCCGGCAGCGTTGCAGAAGCAGGCCGAGGCCAATGGTTTTAAGGTGGTGACCTTTGCCGTTCCTACGGATGTGCGCGAGGTCATCGGCATCTTGATGGGACAGTTTGTGCGCCCGACAGGCGATGGCCCCGGCAGCGATCGCGTCTCTTCTGAAAACAGTCTCGCGCACCTGCTGGGCAACGATCACAGCGGCCTCGTGGTCGCCAACGAAATGACCCGGCAACTGGGACGCATCGCCGAGCTGGCGGACAGCGCATCAGTGCCGGGAAAGCGGCCGCGTGTGCTGGTTGTCTTTTCGCTGGAGCCTCGCGTGCAGGCAGCGGGGCCCAACACGGTGCTCCACGATCTTCTTCAGCAGTATGCCGGGGCCTATAACGCAGTGGTGCCGACGATTCGCTCGATCTCGGCAGCGGAACTGATCGCGATCAGCGATCCTGAAAAGCGCAAGCAAGCGATCCTCGCCGCAGCACAGGATCCGGAAAAGACGGTGGGCACCGCGCCAGTGCTCGATCGCGAAAAACTGATCGAAGCCCAGCCGCAAGTTATCGTGCTGATCATGCCCGGCGAGCCGCCGCTGCAATCGATTGATGAAGATCCTCGCCTGCTGAATCTGCGTGGCCTGGACATTCCTGCGGTGAAAAACAATCGCATCGTGCTCATCAGCGACAAGACCGCGCTGCTCCCCGCCACGACGCTGCCGACCGTGGCCGCCCAGATGGCCAAGGCGATTCACCCTTCGCTCACAGCGCAGATTGATGCCATCTTCGCGCCGGTCGTCAAGCCTAGTGAGAAGAACGAGAAGGGCGATAACGGCGATAAAGAAGGCGTGAAGGATGAAAGTCCGAAAAGCGATTCGCCGGTGCCCATTGATGCAAGATAGACGGAGCAAGATAGACAGAGCAAGATAGACGGAGCCGCGACTCAACGAGTCGCGGACGCCATCGGCCTGATAGCGTGTTATCGGCCGAGTTGCCGTGAGAATCAGCCTGGAATTATGCTTCGCCCAGCGCATGGATGCACAGCGCGAACCACGCCCATTGAGGCTGCTCACCTCCGCGACTCGTTGAGTCGCGGCTCAAGTTCTTCGCACCTGCTTCTCACAAGTCGTTCAAATCACAGTCGTAATCACCCGATGATTCCAAGGTATCCCCGTTCGCCAATGCGGCTGCGGGGCCTTGAGACATTCATTTGCGATTACGCGTTTTCCAATCTGTCGTCACTCGGCTCGTCGCCTGCCTCGTCATCGGCGGCGTGCTCATGTCCATTGGTCTGGGCATGCTGGAACTGAACCGATCCGAAGCGATGCTGCGTCTGCAAGTGGCGCAGCGCGTCTCGCTCACCTCACGCAATTTGCAGACGCTTTTGCGCGGCGTCCTCCACACACAACTCAGCGATCAGATCAAAGAATCACTTCGCGTGGTCGCTTCCGACAGCTACATCATGGGCGTGCGACTCTCCGGCGATACCGCAGTGCCCATCGAGATCGGCGACTGGTCGCAGGCCAGCGCAGAATCCACGACCACGCGCCTGCTTCCTGAATATGGCATGTCCTTCGATGGCGATGTCGCGTGGGATGGTCTGACCATTGTGCGTGCGCCGTTCCTGCACGAAGGCGGCAGCGCGTCGCTGGAAATTCTCATCGATGGTGCACGCGCCTGGCGTCAGGCCCGTGCTGAAGTTTTTGGTGAATTGCGATCTCAGTGGTTTTTCCTGGGTGTGATGACGCTGCTCGGTTTGCTGCTGCTAAGGCGCTGGTTCACCGGGCCACTCTCCGATGTTTCTGATCTGGTTTCAGCCGGTGCTGGCCCTGATTCGTTCTACAACCTGTCGCGCGATTTGCCCGGTGAATTTGGACAACTGACGCAGGCCATCGGCGGCATGCTCACCCGCCTCGAATGCACCACGCAGCGATTGCGCCAGCGCGAAAGAGCCTTCGAAAATCTTTACCAGTTCGCGCCAGCAGCCATGCTCAGCATTCAGATTGATGGCACGATCGTAGAAGCCAATCGCCGCGCTGCTTCATTGCTGGGCGTGGCGCTGGAGCAAGACCTCATCAAGAAAATGGCGATGGAGTTCATCGCGCCTGAAGATCATCAGCTCTTTCGCCAGACCATCGATCGGCTCGATCTCGACAACGCAGTTCGCTGCGAGATGCGCATTGCCGTTCGCAATCGCATGATCGATGTGATGATCGAATGCACAGCCGTGCGCGATGAAGATGGCAGTCTGAAGATGATGCGCTTGTCGATGCTCGATATCAGTCAGTCCAAGCGATTGCAGCGGCAGCTCGCAGATAAAAGCCAGCTTTTGAATCTGATCATCAATCACATGAGTGATGCAATTGTGCTCGTTGATGCCGAAGGCTGCATCGCGGCACACAATCAGCAGCTTGCTGCCTTGTTGCATCGCCGAAGCGATTCGATCACCGGTGAGATTTACGATGTCGATCACTTCTGGAATGAGCTTGGCGTGGTGGAGCACGATGTCTTCGTGAGTCGTCTGCGTCAGATCGAAGCAGAAGATCAGCGGGCAGCACATCACCGCGCAGTGACCCGTGTGGGCACGTTCCTGTTCCAAGGCATTCCCGTCAGCGATTCCGATGGCACTTCCGTCGGCCGTCTTTGGGTCGTGCAGGAAGTGACCGCACAGGAACAAAATGAAAAACTGCTTCGCCAGCAATCGCAGCAACTGGGCGCACTCAAGCGCATCGGCTACGAACTGCGCGATGTGCGCAGCGTCAGCGAACTTCTCGCCAAGGCCGCTGATCTGCTCTTTGAAATGATCGGCGTCGAAGCCGTCGGCCTGGCCATTCGCTGCGATCGCGATGGCACCCGAAGCCAGCAGGTGATCAACCGCGGTAGCGGCGCTTATCTCCTAGGACAGAATCGGCAGCTTGTGGAAGCGGTCGAGCGCAGCTTGATGCCGCGTGTGTTGAGCAATCAGGATGTTTCGTTCTGGCCTGACTTGCCGCGCGGCGAAGCCTGGATGCCTGCGTTTGAACAAGCAGGACTAACCTCCCTTGCTGCCGGCTTGCTGCGTGGCAGCGCCGATGCGCAGGGCATTCTTTGGATCGCCCGTCGAGGCGGCGAGCGCATTGAGCGACATCACATTTATCTACTCGAAGCAATGATCCCCGTCATCGCAGCTCGCATCGAATTCGCACAGCAGCGCGAACACATGCGCCAGATCGAACTCACCGACACCGTCACCGATCTGCCTAACCGAAGGCAGATTGAAATGTCGATCAAGCAACTGATCAATCGCCCCGGCTCGCGCTGGTCGCTGGTACTGGCGAGCATCGATCACTTCCAGGAACTGAATCAGAAACTGGGCCACGAAAACGGCGACGGTCTTCTACGTGACATCGCCAACGCCCTGCGCAGCAGCGTGCGCAAGTCGTGTCAGATCGCCCGAATCTCGGGCAAGATGTTTGCGGTGCTCGCGCCGGAAATCGTCGATGATGCAGCGCTGACTCTGGGCGAGCGCGTTCGGCAGGTGATTGCCGGTGTTCCTGTGAATCTCGCCGACGGCAACACCTGGGCCATGACCGCCAGCATCGGCGTTGTCACGCAAAACGGCGGCGACAAAGCGGATGTGGATGAAGTGATCTATCTCGCTGAAGCCCGCGTCGAAATCGCCAAACGCAACGGCAGAAACTGCGTCGTCGGCGAGCAATTCTCCAATCGACAAGTCGGCTGATCCCGTTACTCACACACTGTCAGACAGCAGCGGCACCGGTGCGAAAGCCTCCGAGAAATCAAACACACTATTAAAATCTTCCACGCGATCGCGTTCGGTCTTGCGCATGATTTGTCCATCGACCATGGCGAAGACAATCTGGCCAAAATCCTCGCTGGTGGTGATGCGCCAGCGGCGCAGCACTGCCTGGGCGAGCAGGCCATATTCTTCGAGTGCGAAATCGCGCAGGCCGTAGCAAAGCTGCTGGCCGCTGATGTGGCGCGTGCGGTCTTCATCATCCTCCGCGAGAATGTCAGCGGGGGTGCGTTTGCCGTGCAGACGGGTGACGGTGAAGTCGAGCCCGCGCTGGACAAAGAGAAACGCGTCGAGGGGGTATTTGGTTTGGCTTGCGACGGAAAACAGTGCCATATCTCTCATCGCATTCTCGAAAAAAAGGTGGCGAAGTTGCAAGGCTCCATGCCTTGCGTTCGTGCAGATTATAGCGATTGCTGCAACTGTTCAAACCTGAGGCACACTGCCAAGGTAAAATGTTCTTCAATGCCCCCGGCGGGGGTCGAACCCGCACGTCCATTGCTGGACAAGGGATTTTAAGTCCCTTGCGTCTGCCAGTTTCGCCACAGGGGCAATGCCTAAAAAACAAGTGATTTTGAGCGATAATGCGTGCGTGTTGATCGGGTGGGGCCGTTGTGGCATTCGTGCTTGACGTCTCGATACTTGGAACTCGGTCCATCGTGTCTAGTCGTGTCTAGTCGTGTCTAGTCGTGTCTAGTCGTGTCTAATAGGCGAAGGCTGGACCCCAAGGCCCATATTCCCAAAGCGGATATTGCTGCGTTGGATTCCATCATACCCGAGGATCGTATGCGTAACCTTTTGATCTGTCACGCGAGAGGAGAGGGGTGTTTAGTGGTCCCAAGTATGACTGAAATCCTCTTGCAAAACTGACAGGCGAATAGTGATTCCGAGAAATGGCCCAGCCGTGCGCCTTGGCGGAACCCAGCGAGACAGGCGGCAGGACAATCGCATGTAACTTTTCTCATTTCATTATCTATTGGAATCTTTGAATAACCGCAGTGCCGCTAAGGAAGACAGGAAGGTTGGAAAGCAGAAAAAAAATGTCAATGATTCAAGCCTTTTTCCTGCCTCCCTGCTTTCCTTAGAGGTCCTTCCGCTGAATCGTCCGAGCTATCCAGAAGCTCCTATTGATTGACCTAAAGTTCAAATTATGTTAAACTATGTCCGGCTCGATCCTCCCTCTCTTGTTGGAGCCTTTGCCATGACCACTGCCGAGTTTTCTGTTTCGTCCGATTCTGTTTCGTCCAATGAGTTTGGTCCCGTTGGTGTTGTGAGTTTCTCCGCCGCAACATTGATCGGCTCCCTTTACTGCCACTGCAACGGTGGATGGATTGCCAAAACAGATGCCTTTACGTTGAACGAACGACGACTTTGGATCAACGCCATGATGAACCGCCACACAAGACTATTCTTGATCGCAGCGTGCGTAATCTTCGCTGCCGTCCCAGGATGCTGCACCACATACCGGGTGCAGGTTGTGGATTTGATCACCGAAGGCATCGTCATGGATGCTAGCGCACTCCACCTGACATCGAGTCCTATACCCGCATTTGCCGTCAAAGGCAGTTACGAGGCAGACGCGGACGGCGTCATCACATGTTCCAATGTGTGCTCATCACATGGTCTCCTGATCACCAGCAAGAGTCGTCCCGGAGAGGCATCCGTTTCATTCGAGCCTGAACTGACCATCGATTTTACACAGCACCGTCCCGCCGCACAACGTGCATTCGACCGCTGGATCGCGCAACGGCGCGAAGGCAAATTTTATCGCGTGCCTCTACTCACGCATAATGCCTTTATCGAGAGCACTGACCGCGTTGTCACGAGCGAAGATCCCGACGATGTGACAACGGTGTTCGTGATGGGAGGCGGTGTCAACGACGCCGATCTTGAAGCGATCAAACAATTTCCGAACGTGCGATTTCTGAGCGTGTCTACCACGAACATTACAGAAAAGGGTTTGATGACATTGCGGCAATTCCCAAAGCTGCTCAGTATTGATCTGCTTAACAATCCTCGCATCACCGAGGCAGGAGTGGACCAGCTTCGCGTTGCACTACCTAAAACCATTATTATCCGCTCGTCACTCGACCAGGAGAAATAGTCA
>Ga0105053_10011408_pt1 | contig 10895 bp, 8 predicted proteins | sample BON01_FD_78093 | JGI IMG/M metagenome (GOLD analysis project Ga0105053, IMG submission 78093) | Freshwater microbial communities from Lake Bonney liftoff mats and glacier meltwater in Antarctica - BON-01 | ecosystem: Environmental > Aquatic > Freshwater > Ice > Glacier meltwater | place: Lake...
GAAATACAAGAAACAGAACAAGAAAGAAAAGATGATACCATTCAGAGTGAGCAAATTGACGCTCCTATTCCGTGATTGTTTTGTTGGGGCCAATTGTGGAGGTGTTTGTATGATTTTATGTGCAAGTCCTGAGCCAGGTGACTATGATGAAACGATTCACGCTCTTAAATATGGTGCCATTGTAAAGAGTGTCAAAGTGGAGAGATCGGTACCAAGTCGAGCTTCTCTTGTATCAGGACTATATGATGCCAATGGTAGAAGAATAGCATCCTCGGTGAATCCACCTAGAACTATGTCCCGGCTTTCTCATGTTCTCGGCAGTAGCAAGAATATATTCTCTGGTAAAAAGAAGATACAACGACATCATTCAGCAAACGAGACTGATGAAGAAGGAGCGCTTGAAATCCAAGATCATCCTGATTTTATTTTGCTACAACAGGAACTTATAGGTTCTCGTATGCAATGTGTCACATTGGAGGCTGAGATTCGCGAAGAAGTTGCTGCCGAAATGGCGGAGAGATTGCAAGAAATGGAAGGTCTGTTCAGAAAGAGGGTTGATGCGGCAAAACAAATAAGTGATAACAAGTCTGATCTATTGCTGCGAAATTTGAGAAAGCGGATGGATCAAGGCGGTGCGAATATATATACTATGGAAGATATCGAGAGTCTAGTCCAGAACATCAACGAGTGCGAAGAAGAAATGGAACGCATGAGACATTTGCATGCAGCAGATAATAGTTTTTTGAATCGGGAGGTTGAGTCGCTGAAAAAGAAGCTCATTGATGCTGATGTGCCATATGACAGAAGGAACTCAGGGGAAAATGCTGAATTTATGCGTGAACGACGTAGATCCTTTGAAACACTGGATAAACTGATATTGGAGCATCTGAATACAATTTCAAGACTAGAGGAGGAGCTTGCAGAGGAACGAGGCTTACATGAAATGACATCCGAACAGCTTGATTCATCCACCAAGCTCGCGAAAGATGCTCAACAAGGAGAAGCTGATGCAGAACGACAACTTATCTCATTGCGATTAGAAATCGATCAGTTGAAGCAAAGACCTAATATCAATCCATCCCCTAGTCGAACTTTGGGTGGAATTCGAATGACAACGAAACGTAGCAGTGATTCCAAGAGTCACTCGTTTTCAGAGCAGTCAGATGAAAACAACAAAGAAGCTACCAACAATGTGATATTAGAACAACAACCCATAAAGAAGGGTCTTGTTGGGAGAATGGTAGGAAGAATGCGAAAAAACATTAAGTAGAAATTTTAAAGTACTATCATAAAAGTGTATTCAGATTGGAATCAGGGTTGACTGAACTGACAAATAGCCCGTTTTGTTTGACATGGTATATAAAATGACTCCACAATCTAGAGCAACCTAGAGTTTCACTGTTTCCTACAACGAGCAGCAAGTATTTTGCCCGCGTGATGGCGACATTCAACCGTCGCTTGTTGCTCAAAAATCCAATGGATTCAGTTTTTGAATTTGAACCCTCTTCATTGTTAGAAGCGCGAACGCATGAGAACAAAACAATATCACATTCTCGTCCTTGAAACCCGTCGACAGAGTTTATGGACAAGTGACGATCGTTTCGGACATCAAATCTGAAGACCCCTTCAGTCATATAGTTTATTTGCTCTCTGTAAGGAGTGATAATTCCAATTTCAAGTGGTTTTTCGGATTTCTTCTCCCATCCCCGAATTGTTCGGTATATATTATATACAAGTTTTGCTTCGTCTGCATTGATAAACGATAAGTTTTCTTTTGATTCTTGTCCCGCATGAACATTAAAAAAGGTAAGTGGCTGGAATACCTTGATATCATTTGATATATCAAGCTTTAATCTACGTACGGAGTCAGCATCTTTGACTTTACCATCATAAAATTGGTTTGATGGAAAAGCAGATATTAGCGGATGACTTCTGTATTGTATATCAAGTAAGTAGGACATATGCTTGGCGTTCTGCAACCTCTCAAACAAACTTTGTTCAAAATAATGGAGTTGCGCTTCATTCGACTTCACCGTTGCAGAAAGCTGTTTTGGGTCCCCGACTAAAACGCAATGCCTGATACCGTGTTGCAATGGCACTAATACACTAGGCTCGGTTGCTTGTCCTGCCTCATCGACCAACAATACCTCAAATTTGAATTTGTTCCCTAATTTCACAAGGTTGCTCAGAGCACTGGAGCTCAAAGTGACGAAAACAATATGAGCCGTTTCAAGCAAATCGTCTTTTAGTTTTTGTCTGGCACCTGCTTGTTGACAAAGTCCAAATTGACGCAGTTCCCGGTGCACACTGGACAATTCGTCTGTTTTTGAAACCAGCATGCCGGCGATCCTATGGTGATCGGAAACCAACGCAGCGCAATTAGCTTTTTTCGCTTTCTGATTGTCCAACGCTTTCGTTAATTCTGCTTCCGTCAAATCCACTTGCACTCCGGATTCTTTCATACTTTCCAGTGTGTACTTATGATGGTGAACTATATTGGCTAAACTTTCTCGCATGTGAGTTATTTCACTAGTAAGACGAGAGCGAGATGCTTCACCGGATTCCAGTTTACGTTGCTTCTCCGCTTTAGATAGTTTTTTATACTTTGACAAGATTTCTTCAGCTTGATAATCCAAATCATATTTCTGGAGTTTCTCATTTAAACAGCGCCCGCCTCCCACTCGAATAACAGATGGCCGATATGTAGCTAGAGTATAATCTATGAATCCATTGTCCATAAATTTGGATACCAATCCATCAACAGCAGCATTGGAAGGCGCTGTTACAAGAATATGAGGGCTCGCTACTTTAAGGTTTTTTTTCTCGTCGTTCTGAAGTGACGGTACCAGTGACGAATGATATCTATTAAGGATGCTCAAGTGCAATACATTCAAAGTCATCAAACTTGTGGATGTCTTCCCAGTACCAGGAGGACCTTGAATGAGGGTGAATCCGTCTGTTTGATGAGCTGTTCTCCAAATAGCCTGTTGCTGACTCTGATTGAATTTGCTAGTTACCATTTTGAAGAATTTATGTGACAAACCTGGGATTTCATTCAGAGGCTCAAGCCACTTTTGATTCGTCTTCTCCCACATATCTTTTCCATCAAGCAGACATTTAAGCAATGGGTTGGATGTTTGATCAGATCTTAAAGCAGCACATACAGCATTATACTCTCGCATAGATGTTACCATGCTGGTCAGTTTCGTAGCACATAATTTTCCTTTTACTTGAGATAGCGAGTTAGCGCTGGGTACTTGAATATCCATGGTGTATTCGAGAACAAGCGTCGACGCTACTGTCGCTCGAAGGTCGACCCGTGCATGTGAATGCACTAAGCCCAGCATTTGAATCCCTCTATCAAACGTTTCCGAAGTTGACAGCATCACCATATCCCCCGAGTGCAACTCCTCCGGGCTTTTTTTCCCTCCACCTACTTTTTCAGCCACAACGGCTTTAGCAAACTCACGAGGGTTCTGTTTGAATCTAGTGATCATCCGACGCTCTTCGTCCAATCCATTCTTGCAGACATACTCCTTTATTGGAAATCGTATGGTGAGTGTCTTAACAGAATTAGATGGCTGGATAGGATTGTCCGTTTTTCGCTTTTTCGAATGTTGAGATGAAGCTGGTAAAAGAGTACCTCGACAATATATAGTTTTGTATTTTCTTGAACGAAAAATATCCTGTAAATCGTCGAAAGCAACTTGAAGAATTAGGGGTAGAAATACTTTTGCATAATGTTGCGTGGACTCGAATGTAGTTACAGGAAGGTCACAGAGTCGAACGTTTCGCGGCTTGGTTATGTCAAATGAAAGCACTTCAGATTCGAATGAAGGAGAAGATAAACTAATCCAGCGTGCGGGCGTCTCTGATTCACTTTGATTCAAAACCCGATTAGGGCGTTTCGGAGCTTTCGTACTCATTCCTTTGTTTCCTCCAAGCCAACAAAAAAATTCAAATAAAATAAAGTAGCCCCCCACACTTCAACTAGTAGTTTGACCATTCAAATACTACACGATGAGTTCATATGGACGAGAAGATTCAGGTAGATACGATCGACATGATAGCGGAAGATACGATCGACAGGACAGTGGGAGATATGACAGCAGAGGAGGAGGCTCATCTAGCGGATGTTATGATCAAGGAGGAGGAGGAGGAGGCTCATCTAGCGGGCGTTATGATCAAGGAGGAGGGGGAGGAGGCTACCAAGGGGGGGGGAGGCTACCAAGGGGGAGGAGGCTACCAAGGAGGAGGAGGAAGGAATAATGATGTGCAGAAACTCGCGCCCATCACCGATTGGGACCTTGCTGGACTTCCTGAATTTTCGAAGGATTTTTATATGGTAATTTCTTGATTTGACAAAAGGGGCATCTTACGGTCACTTTTCCATGTTTGTTACTCACCACCACACAATGATATTATATATTTGAGGCCACGTTTGGAATTGTATACTTTATTTCTCGGAAAAATTTATACGATACTCATCCATGCTGCTGTATTTTTCTTCTCTTGTGTACGTGAATAAACAAGGAACAATACCGACTGTTTTATTTGCTCCTTATGAATTCGTTTTTCTAACCCTGTTTATTTATAGGAGCATCCTGCTGTGACTGCAAGGAATGAAGGGGAAATATCGGCTTTTCGACGCAAGTTTGAAATGACCGTAAGAGGAGACAGGATCCCTAAACCCGTGACGACATTTGAAGAAGCTTCTGTTCCAGAGTTTCTGTTGAAGGAAATCAACAAAGCTGGATTTACTGAACCCACCGCTATTCAGTCGCAAGGATGGCCAATTGCTTTGAGTGGACGCGATATGATTGGCATTGCCCAAACCGGGTCTGGTAAAACGATGGCGTTTCTTCTTCCTGCTATGGTCCATATCATGGCCCAGCCTGAACTGAAAAGAGGAGATGGACCTATTGTTCTTGTGATTGCACCTACTCGTGAACTCGCTTGTCAGATTCTCGAAGAGTGTGTTCGCTTCGGTCGCAGTTCGGGAATCAAAGCCACATGCGTGTATGGTGGTGTACCAAAAGGTAAACAATGTCGTGATTTGAAAGATGGAGTTGAAATTTGTATTTGTACTCCTGGTCGAATGATTGACATGCTCGAGTGCAGAGTCACGAACCTTCGTCGTGTCACTTACTTGGTGATGGATGAAGCTGATAGGATGCTTGACATGGGTTTTGAACCACAAATTCGATCTCTTGTAGGCCAGGTTCGTCCTGATCGTCAAACTCTTTTATGGAGTGCTACGTGGCCGAAAGAGGTACAGGCATTAGCAAGAGACTTCTTGGCAGCGGACAATTGCCAATTGAATATTGGGTCCATGGAGTTGCATGCTAACAAGAACATCACGCAGGTCATGAAAATTCTTGAAACAGATGATGAGAAATTGAAGGAAACCATAAAAATCCTTGAAGAACAAGAAAAAGGAGCTCTTGTCATAATATTTTCGGAAACTAAAAAAGCTGCAGATTGGCTGTGTAACAATTTGCGTCGTAAAGGGTTTCCAGTTGCGGCGATTCATGGGGACAAAGGACAGAGAGAACGTGATTATGTCATTGAGCAATTCAAAAATGGTAAAACCCCAATTATGATTGCAACAGATGTCGCAAGCAGAGGCCTTGATGTGAAGAACATCAAAACTGTAATCAACTACGAGATGTCGAAAGATATTGAATCGTACATTCATCGCATTGGGCGTACAGGACGGAAGAACCAGGAAGGAGGGTACAATCAAGGCCATGCAATTACCTTTCTGTCCACGCCTCCAATGAAAGTTGTCAGGGATTTATTGAAAATTATGAGGGAAGCTGAGCAGCAAATCACTCCTGAATTTGAAGCATATGTTCAATCTTCCTACAAAGGTGGAGGGGGGAATGGCCGTTATGGAGGAGGTAACAGATACAATGCTCCTGGAGGCAATCGCAACGGCGGCGGAGGTAATGCGTATGGGGGACGACGGTGGTGACTCGAAATTCTATAGTTATTTAAACTGAAGCAAATATATATATATATATATTTATTTATGCCATTTATCGGTTAGCGAAAATTCCATAACCGTATTTTTATCGTATTGTGGGTAGGCTTTAACCAATCTACTAGCTCTCAGTAGGTTTACTTTGTCTGTGTAGGGATGCAACCCCATGTGTTGCATGTTGGCTCTCATAAACTGAGCAGCAAGAAGAACAAAGGACAATGTTCCAAGAAGAGGTTCCATATATCCCCATGAGAAACTTCCAACTGACCAAAATGTTGTCATTTCATCCACTGGAATTTCGTGTTCCGGCATGTTTACCACTTCTCTGGCAAACCAAATAGCAGTTTCCTTGTGGAACACCATAGGGAGAGATACTAATGCGGAGACAAATGCAGATCCTACACCTAGCCTATAAGGTAGTAGGGCAAGCCATGCACCTTTATCATTCTCGCGGTTCATCTCCTCCACTTTGGTTCTAGCTTCCACCCAACGACAATTCTCTACCCTCATAATCTCACGAACTAAACGTTCTCGAGTGGCTCCATGGTGACCTTGAATAGCCAATTCAAAAACAGTTTCATTGCTTACTTCCCGGAATCGACGGGGTAAACTCAGGATTTCGGCGATATCCGGTTGCTTGAATTTGGCATCCCATCTTGAAAACTCCGACACATATTTTTTGTCTTCCAGTGTGTCAGAACAAGTGGAGGAGGACCCAGTAGTGCCTATGCACCGTACAAAACCATTTCTACGTAATGATGTCGTGAACATACTCGTTCCCCGCATGATCATGGTGCAATGAGGAGAAACAACAACTTGATACCTGTATTAAACTATGTATTAAAAATTTAAACTGCGGCACCACCAATCACCCATTCATTAAAACATGTTCTCGTCTGCTTCCAATTCATTCTTTCAGTTGTCAGCGGACAACCGTTTGGCTTTGTGGGATGTGAGCACTGGAGAATTAAAAGTGCAAGTACAAGAGAAGAGGCACTTGAGCGCAGAGTATGTTTGTTCCACACAACGTTCTGTCATGTCTAAAAAATCAAGAAAATCTGTTGCTGGCAATAAAAGCATTGCTGCTGTTGGTTCCGATGAAGGCAAAATTGTTGTGTGGGATCTTTTGTCGGGCGATGTCTTGCACAAGAAATTAAGATTGCCTGGAGCTAATTCGTCTGATCGAATTACTGGCTTGTGTTTAAGCGTTGATGGAACCAAACTATACGTTTGCACTAGTACTTCCAAGTACGTATTTGAATTAGATGTCGAAACTGGTGATGTGCTGAGAAAGTTTAAAGTTGGCAAGCAGTCTTCATGCTGTGTTTGTGTCAGCCCAGATGGCAAGACGCTCCTCACGGCTAGTACGGAAATTAAAGTATGGAATCTGGAATCTGCAGAACTTGTTGGTAAAATCGCTGCTCATTCAACACCAGTAACCGGTCTTTCTTTCTCTCCTGATTCAAATCTCATTTTGTCATGTTGTGATGATCGCTTCGTGAGCGTGTGGCACACTGCATCGGAGGAACTAGTTCAAAGAGAACCACTTATATCCATGTCTACTCCTAGTATCCCTGTTAGTTTCTGTACCAGTGAATACTTTTTATCAAAGTCAAAAGATACCTTTTTAGTGTCGATTTACGGACAGGATAATTGCAATTATATTTGGTCTGTGAGTACCGCTCAAGCGAGTAAACTTGTTTCGGTATTGAAATGTGAGGAAAAAACTGAAACTGGGTATCCGATTAGTGTGTTGTTTAACAAGGACAATACCACTGTAATTGTTGCTAGAGAAACGCCATTGCGACCTATATTTGAAACGATCGACTTGGTGAAGAAGGGAGAATTCATTAAAGAGATGGTGCTAAGAAACCTATCAGATGAATCCAATTTAGTTGCATCGAGCCAATCTGGCAAGAAGTCTGATGGAGATGTATTAGGGCAAAAGGTGCATATTGTGAATGCATCCCACGCAAGCATGGCCAATCCTAAAACCACAGGAACTGGAAACGAGGATGAAGGAGATCTTACAATAGGGGAACGTGTGCAACAACTAAATGATTCGCTAGCAAAGGTGCTAGATGAAAGTCCTATTCAGAGCAAAAAAAGACCACGAGATGCAAAATCTGGAGCTTTGACCACGGTTTTGGAACAAGCGTTGCAGAGTAACGACAATAGTTTGCTGGAGATATGCCTTGGACACGTTGATCAAAAGATCGTCAATGCCACCGTTCGAAACATGTCGCCAACACGGGTTACTGAGTTGATTTCAAGCTTGGTGACAAAGTTTGAAAACAAACCTGCTCGTGCATCGATGTTGCTGGTTTGGATCAAAGCCTTGCTAGATCAACATGCGAATTATTTGATGCACGCTCCCGACCTCGCCGATGCACTCGGGTCGCTCTATAGACTTGTTGAAAGTAGACTGAGTGTATTTGATAAGTTTCTTAGATTGCAAGGACGTCTGGATTTTGTTATTACACAGGCTGCCATTAGATCTGACAAGGAGCCTGATGTTGGTGTATCTGAACCTGCAGTCATCTATGACGAAGAAGCAGCCGCTGAAGATGTACATGAGAAACCTCGCAAGAAAAGGACAAGTAAAATAAACGGACACTAATCTTTTTTAACCTCGAAAAGCATATTATATTAAATTAGAACTGCTCTAAAAACGAACTAGTCAGCTCGTAAAAGTAGAATATCAATGCATGAGAAGGGATTGCACGAATACAAGTGATCGACAAACCGCGATACAGTGCCGAATATCCTTCAGTTGCAACAATCTTTTGAAGTGCTTTAGGAAAGGACAACTTCGAAAACGAAGGATCTGTTTGAATTCGACTTTTGCTGAAACCAACGTAGATAAGAAATCTTATTGCAACCAAACCACCTTTGAAACGTACACTGTATCTGCAGGAAACGGAACCGTCCAGTACGCTACCCCGGCGCATGATCCAGAAAATGCCGTCCACATCAAAGGGACGTCTTGCCCACGCTCATACTGAAATGGCATGAGAGAGAGTTCCAACTACCATTCAGTCACTTACATTAAATGTTCTTTGAATTTGCCTTTTAACGAATTCGTAGGTTCCGAACCATGCAATCTAAAAAACATCAGGAAAAACATGTATACTATAAACGAACGTACATTACCAGGAATTTCTCGCAGCAAACAACTGACGTTTCCTCGCCATAAACCCTGCGGACCCTCCGCACGAAGTGTTTTGACTAAGCAATCAATAGGACCTAATTTGAATCAGTTGGATTCAAAATGAAAAATGAAAAAACGTACCATTGTACTTTCGAGGACCGCTACCTTGTTGAACCTGCAAGAACATAAAATATAAAATAAATCATGCAACTAGACAACCTACCTGCAAGCGACATTTAATTAACTCCACCGGAGTAAGAACCACAGCTGAGAAAACTCCACTACCAGCTCCTGAAACGACATATTTCCAAAATGGCACCGGATTAGAAAGAGAAGGATTGGAGTCTACACCTAATTGCTTCTTAATCGCACCATACGCCACAAAAAGTGTCGCATTTTCTGCATAAAATGAGCTTTAAATAGATATAAACAAAAGTACATACCTGCCATGGCTCCAACAAGAGGACTTGAAAGACCTTGATATAAAGATCGAATTCCTCCATTTCTATATGTCTCAGAGACCGTTGCAAATGCTCCCTTATTCTCGCCTGTAGATTGAGTTTGCATTAGCACTTTGACTGTATCCAAAGGATACTCAAATATCTTGCAAAAAAAACTAGTGACGCATGTGTGAGACTGCGTTCAACCGATGAAGGATAAACTCACCCTGATGTCATTCCGGAGAGAAGATCTCTTGCAGAGTCCTTTGATGGCGAGCCAGAAAGCCATCTGTCATTACGAACTCTTGATGGTCTACTCACCAAGGAAACAGCCTCTGGCATCGCTTCCACTCAAAAAGAAACGATTTGTAAAATGTAGTGCTTCAATTTCGATTTTTGTTGTGTTAAATTAACGTGAAAATTTAACATGGTGGATAGAATCAATCAACGGCTAATGGGTCAAAAAGCAAGAGATCGGATATCTTGCTTAAAGGAAAAAGAATGATGGCAATCCGTGAATCAATCAGAAGCAGCAACCTGACGAGAAATGACTGATTTTGAATTATTTTTCCAACTGATCAATGTAGTTTAATTGCATCCTTCGACTTGACATAATGTCACTTGCAAACAAATTTCATGATGTAGTCTGTAGATCATTAAATATTATTTCATGAAACGAAGTTCCTGTTTCAGCATCCCCGACTAGCTCTTAAAATTTTCTGCAACAACACCTTTGTAGCATCTACCAATGATAAAAGAGATCAAAATTTGATCACATGTGATCTATTTCAATTCAATCTTCATAATTTTGCTTCTTAATACCTCCTTAAAAACCAGAATCTCGCCAGGTGATAGAGCTCTTGACATGTTTAAGACTTGGCGAATCCATGGGTGAACAACGAAAACATATATAAAGGTAAACTTAAATCCGGTCTTGCCCCACTAGATGCCATAGAACGAAAACATATATAAAGCTAAACTTAAATCCGGTCTTGCCCCATTAGATGCCATAGAACGAAAACATATATAAAGCTAAACTTAAATCCGGTCTTGCCCCATTAGATGCCATAGAACGAAAACATATATAAAGGTAAACTTAAATCCGGTCTTGCCCCATTAGATGCCATAGAACGAAAACATATATAAAGCTAAACTTAAAATCCGGTCTTGCCCCATTAGATGCCATAGAACGAAAACATATATAAAGGTAAACTTAAATCCGGTCTTGCCCCATCAGATGCCATAGAACGAAAACATATATAAAGGTAAACTTAAATCCGGTCTTGCCCCATTAGATGCCATAGAACGAAAACATATA
>Ga0105053_10011412_pt1 | contig 10893 bp, 9 predicted proteins | sample BON01_FD_78093 | JGI IMG/M metagenome (GOLD analysis project Ga0105053, IMG submission 78093) | Freshwater microbial communities from Lake Bonney liftoff mats and glacier meltwater in Antarctica - BON-01 | ecosystem: Environmental > Aquatic > Freshwater > Ice > Glacier meltwater | place: Lake...
ATATCACCGTGAGTCAATGGAGGAAATCTCTGCACGCTGGCAAGATTACCGCTATGGATACAGGAAGCGCCAAGCGGGAACTCCGCAATCAAATAAATTTGCAGCGGCCGCAATCATCCTCGGGTCTTCTAAGACAGCTCCGTAATCTCACCCAGCAAACCTTGGCCACAAGAATTGCCAGCTACAGTCCGCTTTCAAACGAGCCAGACCTGACGCCGTTCAATGATTGGGCGGCAACAAATCTCGATCTCTATTACCCACGAATGATTGGCGACCAGATGGAGTTTGCCCCAGGACCACTGGAAGCAGGCACCTACGAAATTTTGGAGCCGACTGGAACAGCAGTGAACCCAACTGACCTAGACCTTATTTTGGTTCCTGCGCTGGCGGTTGATCATTTAGGAAACCGGCTTGGAAAAGGTAAGGGCTTCTATGACCGCTGGCTTGAGGCTAACGCCGACTCTAAAATCTATGCGGTTGTTTTTGACTCAGAAGTATTGGACCTAGTCCCACACGAAGCCCATGACAAGAAAGTCAACGGCATTGTCACTCCAACGAGGGTGATTACAATTTAGTCTGGTTAGAATCTACCCGGAGGATAAATGCCGACTTACACCTACGTATGCAGGTCATGCGAGCATACCTTCGAGGTGCATCAGTCTTTTGCTGAGGATGCGCTAGCTAAGTGCCCTAAGTGCTCAGGGCAACTCAGAAAGCAATTCGGAAGCCTTGGGGTTAGCTTCAAAGGCTCGGGTTTTTATAAAAACGACTCAGCCCCGTCTAAGCCCAGCAGCACAGACTCTAAGCCCAGCAGCACGGACGGTTAGACGAGTCAGCTATCCCCAGTGCGGAGGCTTATCGTCTCTAAGCCTGTCATCGTTCGAATCATTCTCGTGACCCCATGCTCCGCTGGTGTCCTCGAAAGCTCGATCGTCAAATAACGGCTGAGCTTGCCTAATAAGGTCAACTCCCATTGACATTGCAATTCGGTTGGCTACATCTTGGGGTTTGGCAAAAATCTCGAGCGCGTGAATACGCTGATACTCCCAGCCCATGGCTCTCAAAAGCCCCGGCCTCACTCTAAGCTTTTCATCCCAGTTGTCCCCCACAAGCGCCCAGTCCGGGTCCACAACCGCCGCCCTTTTCGCAAATGAAACGGCCAGACCAATTCGGCCACCAAAATTCAAAGCGACTTTTAGCCCGAGCTTCTGAAGGCGAAGTGCCAAGTCTTTCAGAAGCGGATCCGCCTGTCCTTCTGAGACATCGCTCATGAAACTTGGTGCGATGAGATCTTTCAGCCAGCGCTGATTTTCTGGTAGCCCCCCGGCCGCAAAATCTTCAAAGTTATAGCAAGAAACAACTGTCATGCGTTTCCTGGAGGAGACAATCTGGTTGACCATCCAGCCGCTGGCATTGGCAAAGTTGAAATCTCCTAGGCTTCCGGAGATTTTGCCTTCTGGCGTGCGGCCAAACCCAACCGAGAAAATCACTCGATCTGCCAGTCGGTGAGTTAGTTCGCTCATGCTGATGCACTCAAACTTTTCTCGACCGTGCGCGTCAAAAAACTCGGCAACCTGCGGCTGCTTGTCGGTCTCTTGACGAACCATCCGGTCGATGCGCTCGGCGTGGGTCCTGGATGCCGTAACAACCAATAGCGATTCTCCCGGGGTCCATCTGGCGTGGCTCATTACTAACTCAGCGACTCGAATAACTTCCGAATCCAAGGACTCAGTGGCTCCCTCAATCGTGCTCAAGGCATTGGCATTATCGGTTATTTCGATCTGGTCAAAATTATGCGACCCGAAAAGCTGCCCGGCAGCAGGCTCTACAATCAGGCGTGAATTGTAGAAATTATCGTTCAGGTACTTACCTAGAACTTGGCCTTCAATGCGATAGTTTCGGCTGATTGCCAAAGAACCATAAGCTTCCGCCACCAAATCAAACACCGACTCTCGATCGGTTTCAACGTGAACCTGGTTGGCCCTTGCCACGGTGTCGAAGTTCTCCGGAGTGGCAATCACCGGGTCCCCGAAGGCAATCACCTGCCCGGCCCTCGATAACGCCTGCTGAGACTCTGCTAGCCCCGTGGAGGAAGCATCCAAGACTATTACCAAGTCAAATGTCTCAGCCGAGTCAAGTTCGTGCAGTCGGTAAGGAGAAACCAAGACAGCAGGAACCAGAGCTCTGTAAAGCTCTCCGCCAGCTTTGGAAGCAGCCTTTAGCTCTAACTTCTTGGTTCTTAGTTGGGCCCTCAAAGCGTCCGCCTGAGCTGGGTGCTTAGCAATGGCCGCTTGCCAAGCCTGTCCTAACTGATGCCTAACATTTGCTAATCCTTGAGCAATAAGATCCTCGTTGGCTTTCTCGAAGTTGCTTTCCAGCTTGGCAATTGCCTCAGCGGTGTATTCCAGAATTCTGGAGTCCGATTGAATAATCGCCTCAAGTGCGGACTGCCACCAAGTAAGTTCAAATTCACGCTGGAGTTGCTCAAATTCCGGCCTGGATTTACTGACCTCTTTCGTAAACTGACCTAGCCCCATGGCCACGAGCTCTTTGGAAATTGGCAACCGCTCCATGTAGCGGTCCAGCCCATCCGTCTTTGTTGCCAAATCTTCAAGCATCAGGGCTAAGTGACCTAGGTCCATGCGAGTCAACAGGGTGATGTCTGGGTCAGGGTTCAAGTGACGCTGCAGTATCTCCAGCACCAGATAGATCTGTTGAAACTTGGACTGGACATCGCTTAGGCCCAGCGGGACAGTTGGCGGAGCCTGGGTGAGATTAATTTCTGCCCAGGTGAGTCGTTGCCCTTCGGCTTCCACTAGGGCTTGATGCAGATTCGCAACCGCAGCACCAGGTCTCAAGTAGCCCTTGGCCAATTTTCTAAATCGTCTTCGTTGGGCCCCGGATAGCTCTCCCCGGTCCCCCCTGGCCGCAGTCGCATTGATCATTTCTTGGAGTGAGCGATCAAAAATCTCCGGCTTGAATTTATCCAGGGTGTCCCGGATTCCAATTAGGAGGTTCAGTTGGTGAGACCAGTCCTCAACTTTTTTGCTGGCTGAAAGATTTAGATCGGTTAGGTACAGGCTTATTTGATACTTGAGTAGCCGAAACTCCTCTCCTGCAAGCGAACTGACCGCAGTAACGACAGCCCTGATTTCGGACTCGGATTCGAATTTAGCCTGAAACCACGGACCATCTTCGGGTGAGGTTGAAAACAACCCAGCTTCGTGCGCGCGGTTTAGAAGCTCCTCTGAATCTTGGCGAATCGAGGGCAAAACTTCAGGCTTAATTCTGGCGCTGTTTACCGGCGCCGATGGTAGTGAAGCAAGAGTAGCTAGCTTTTCAAGCGCCTCAATAACGCTGACGCCAAGAGTGTTCTGTTTAGATTGCACCACCGAGAAGTACTGCTCCACATCGATTTCCCGTTTAGTCACCAGCGCTCTTGCTTCATCAAGGTTTCCAGGGGTGGCCTTTTCGTTTCTTGAAATTGCCGCGACGCTGTCTGTCCAACTTTCGCTTTGCCTGACGGCCAAACCGGGTAGCTTGGAAAGACTCAATCGTTCCGCTACCTCATCCAGGGTTTGCTGGCGAGGAGCGATAATCAGGGCGCGCTTTTGGCAAATGGCCAGGTTCGCAAGCAGGTTCACCACAGTCTGCAGGTAACCACAGCCCGGCAGCGTCTCAACTGCGAAACTGTTTCCCGAAAGCGCTCTGTCTATCACCCGCTGCTGGTCCGCATCTGCGTTCAGCACCAGCGTGCAGGGCTTTGAGGTCACTTCAACGCTTGGCGCAGGAATCTTTCCGGTCAATTGCATGATCACGGAGGAAGAGGTTTCAGGCTCCAATTGCTGAATTAGCGTCAGGTCTGGAACAAAATTGCCCAGCACCAAGAGTTTTTCTATTTCAACATCTGGGCTCTGGATCAGCTCCGAAACCAGAGAAAGCACGCCCGTCGGGATCAGGTCTGTTTGCCCCTGACTCACGGCCACAAGGTCCGAGACTCTAAAGTCGCTCCGATAGGTTCTAATCAGGCTTACCAGTGCTGGGTTGATCCTCGGGTTTGAGTCCACCCGTATTTCAAAGTCTTCGCCCTTTGGTAGTAAATGACTTCGCCACAACAAAATTGGCATTCTGCTTTTACCAATAGAAACCAGACCCCCGGCGATGAACAGAGCGTCAATGCCAAAATTGCGTTCGATGCGATGGGCTTTTTTTAGAATCCTGCGCGAAGTATTCAGTGCCCTTGACTGGGCAACCCCGTCTCTGACGAGGTTGGAAATTGTGGAGACCCGAGCGGAAGCAAGTTGAGCTAATCCACCTGGATGAGACCTGATCAAATCGACTTGACCGAAGCTGGATGGCTCAAACTGCACAAGCGGGTTAATGCCGCCAATGCTCAGCCGCTGCTTATGCCAAAGCTCTAATAATTCATTGCGTTCCACGTGAAAATACTAGAAGCGAACCCAAAAATCCAACGGTTGCCTTGCCCGCTTAGCGGTAACTGCCTGCAGAGCCCGATGATCTGTGAATGACCCAATAACGCTAATCAAATTGCAGACAACTCTTACCCGAAGGAACCTTAGCGGCCCAAGGGTTCAGGGAATTTACTCATGGCCAATAGCTAGTAACCTATAACCGCTGCTGGCCCCGTAGCTCAGTGGATAGAGCAACGGTTTCCTAAACCGTGTGTCGGGTGTTCGATTCACCTCGGGGCCACTTATTGCGATGGGATTTGTGGCGCTAGCTGCCCGTCATTGAACAATCGAGTGTCATCATGACGATTCCTTCACAATCAACTGAAGCTATTAACACTCAGTTTCCAAGGGCTTCTGAATAAAAGATTTGCGTATTGATGCTTTTGCCATCTACCTAACCCTCGAACAGACGGCAACTCAGGAGCGGCTAAGTTGTTTCTAGACCGACCAGGCAAAAATCAAGAATCAGACCCAACGAAGATTGTCACTACAGTTTTTGGACTGATCAACGCTCCTGCTTGGGGTTCGGTTCTAACTACAACAGCCACCGCCCCTGTGGTGTCATCGAGCCAGATGACATCTGCCCCAAAGAATCCAGCCTGATCTAAATTGCGATTTGCTTCATTTAGCGACATCCCGGTCAAATCCGGCACTTCAATAGGACCTGCATTGACGGAAAGCTGCCCTGGCAACTCACTCCCAGATTGATCGGTGAAATTTAGATTGTAGACCTCGACCCCGTTCGCATTGAAGGCCTTGATTCCAGTGACCTCTTCTCCAAAATAACGCAGGCCATCAACTTGGTTGGACAACACTTCCGAATAACTTTCAAGGGACTCGGCATAAGCAATGTTGTTAGCAATGCTCCCGAGGACCATAGGAGACAGAGCGATTGCAAAGATATTCAGTGGCACTAAAACTGCCTGCCAGAATTTACCAACCAGCCAGATTTTGCGCCCAAGTTGAATACTAAGAACCACCAACACAATGAGCGTCAAATAACTGACTACATCTCTTGGCCACGCGTAAATATCGCCGCCGACAAGCGAGCTGATCAGCCAAAACGCCACGTATGCACGTAGCACCCACCAAAACGGCTGAATTGAGATTCCAAAGTCCAAAATTACTGAGGTCGACTTGCGCTTGCGAAACCAAGCAACCAGTCTTGGGGTGAAACCAATACCCGTGAAGAATTTGCGAAGACCTGCCTTTTCCGAGAAACCGGCAGCCGCTCGGAGCTCAGCCGCATAATCCACTGGGGAACCAGGATCAAAAGCTGAACCCTCCTCGGCTAGACGATCATCTAGATCAGCCTCGAGCCCGTCGGTCAATTCTTGTATTTCAGTTTTTGAAAGATCGGACAGCTCAGATCTCACTGCCGCGGCAAATTCTTTACCCCTTGTGTCAAGATCAGCATTCATTATTTGCTCCCTACTAATTTCTTGGTCGTTGATTGCTTGGTTTTTCTTGGCTTGCCCGGGGTGAGAAGTGTCGTCATATTGGTGCTGAATTTGGCCCAAATATCACGTTGTTGGCTCAGCATTTTTTTTCCTTCAGCATTTATTCCGTAGTACTTTCGGTGCGGACCATCTTCGGAAGCCACAACATAAGAGGTCACAGCCCCCGCAACAAAGAGTCTGCGAAGCGTGCCATAAACCGATGCATCCCCAACCTCAGCGAGCCCGGCTTGCCTGAGCCGCTTCACGATGTCGTATCCGTAACCGTCCTCGGACTCGATTACCGCGAGCACTGCTACGTCAAGGACGCCTTTTAGCAGCTGAGTCGAATCCATAAGTACCCCTCTTTCTTTTACACAGTACCATGGAATGCGTAATAGCTTGACATGGTTTCATGGCGTGTCACATTCGCGAATGTGAATAAAAGATGATGCTGACTTAGCTACCCTGAGCCACCACAGCCGGAGCCAGTCGGGACGAGACTTCCTGTTTCCTGATCCTCATGCCAATGAGTAGCCGACACTTCTTCGGAAACTTGACTCAGTTAGTCTTTTTCATCGAGCCAACATTGAGCGCATGGGGGACAGTAACAAATACGGCAGGTAAGTCGAAATATTTTGGGAGCTGACCTTAGGGTTCAGTCTAAATTTCTAAGGTTTCTCAGGAGCGGCTAGCACCCACTTGCTCTTGCTTTGCTTGGGGTCGAAGCTGAAAAGAGGGTTTTGGCTTCCGAAATAAAAAGAAGAAAAGGGTAATTACAACGTAAATCACCCAACTAATGGCCGCTATCCAGCTTGTCTCAGGCTGGAAGTTCAAGATGCCCTTGGCTAATGAACCAAACAGTGAATCAACTGAAACCAATGAAGAAAGGTTGAAGGCTAAGGAATCTTCGCCGGGTATCAGCCCAGCCTCCTGCCATTCATGAACTCCATACAGCAGAACTCCCGCCGCAACGAAAATTAGAAAACTTCCGGTGACCGTGAAAAATTTCTTGAGATTGACCTTTATTGCTCGACGATAAAGCAAGTAGCCAAGCAATACGGCTGTCAAAATACCAAAGACAAATCCGCCAATAGGTTCCGCCGTTGAACCGGCAGCCTGTACCGCACTAAAAAAGAAGAGAGCGGTTTCTAAGCCCTCGCGGGCGACGGCAACAAAAGCCATAGCGCTCACGGCCACCACTCCACCAGTGATCGCTTCTTCTAATTTGCCCTGCAACTCCTGTGACATTTTGGACCCAAGATTGCGCATCCAAATAATCATCCAGGTAACAAGTGCTACTGCCGCAAAGGACATTGCTCCAGCAAAAATCTCTTGGTCTCGGCTGGATGAGAGTAGCCCAAACTGAGTAAAAGACAGGAGCCAGCCAAATGATAGAGAGAAAAGCACCGCTGCGGCTGCGCCCATCCAGACATAAATGAGCTTGCTAGTCCGACCGGTTTTTACCAAGTAGGCAACCAAGATGCTGATGATCAGTGCGGCTTCTAGGCCCTCTCGCAGGCCTATCAAATAGTTTGAAAGCAATAGATTTTCCTTGCATTGTCCTTAGGTGGTTAGGTAAGGCTACCCTAACCACTTGCCTAACTCAATCTATTTTGCCTTTATTTTTCAAAACTTGCGGTGCTCCCCAGGGCTTGATCGCTTTGGGGCAATCATGCCCTGGGAATTGTGCAGTCAAGCGATTAGTAAATCGCGACTACGAACAACACGATTGTGGCTGCCGCGAAGATCGCCATAGCTGCTTGAGTCAGGTTTACAAAGCGCGCTGAAGAAGAAATTGTAGTTTCTAGCGCAGATCCTGATTCCTTCATGTCCTTAATGACTGCGGCCCCCTCACGAATAGCTGCAAACTGATTAATCAGAGATAGTGCGCCAGTCGTAACTAAGACGATTACCGCAAAGAGTTTTACCTCGGCGGTTGCGTCAACAAATTGTCCGGTGGCTACCAATGCAAGCGCGACCGCGAGCATTATTACCGAAGACATTTGTGAGCTGATGATGCTTTTTCTCAAGGTGTTCCAATTACCTACAAGTGCAGATGAATCCATTTTGGCTTCCTTCGTTTGGGCGATTGACTTCGAGTGAAACGTGTCTCGCTGCAAAAAGCCTAACTGCACATCGGTATCTTTGCCTCTTCGCGGTCAAGCTAGCGATGGTTTTTGGTGTTGGCCAAACCCCGCGTCGATCCGATCATGCAGCCTTTGCTTGCAACGCTAAAAACTCGCTCCATTCTGGAAGGGGCCTCTCGGAACCCCTAACGCTCCAGACAGTTCCGGTGGGCATTTTCGGCAACACCTTCAAGTACCAGCCAATTTCGGCTGGAGTGCGGTTTCCCTTTGAGTTATTGCACTCAAGGCAACAAGCCACCAGATTCTCCCAGGTGTCCTTACCGCCGCGTGATTTCGGCATGATGTGATCTATGGTGTTGGCGGGACCTGCGCAGTAACCGCAGCGTTGAGAATCTCTTCTGAGCACTCCGCGCCTTGACACCGGGACTCTTCTAGCATTGGGGATTCTGACGTATCTCGAAAGCAAAATAACCGACGGGATTTCAAACTCTCGGCTGGCGCTTCGAACTACTTCATTGTCAATACCGGCCAGAACTGTGGCTTTTTGATTCAGGACTAGGACCAGGGCTCGCTTAAACGACACAACGGCGAGCGGCTCGTAGCCAGCGTTTAGAACAAGGGTGCGCATTTAGTTATCTCCGATCGAAATCGCCAGCACGGCCTGCTGGCATCCGAATTGACCCCGGGTAATAAAAAACGCGCCGCAATAATGCGACGCGTAGTTTCTTCCAAATAGACCCAAAGGGGTATTGGCACAGATGTATCCAGTTGCCATACATGGCTGGCATGCTTGCTGGCATCTGCACTCCTTCCCCGAAGATCAAGAATCAATACTTACTAAAAACAGTATGCGGGATAAGTGAGTTTTTCGGTTAGAAACGCTAGAGCGGAAAAGTGGAGTTTCAGCTAATTTGCTAGTTCTGAATATTTGCGACGCGTATGAAGTGATATCGATCAGTGAAAATTGGAGCCAGCTTTACACGATCCCCTGGCTGAGGTGCATGGTAGAAATTGCCATTGCCGGCGTAGATCCCGTTGTGAGAAAAGTCATTGAAGATCACCAAATCGCCGGGAAGTGCTTCTTCGGCAGAAACCTTGGTCCCCAATTTGGCTTGCTGGTAAACGCTGTGTGGCAGATCTACTCCGAACTGAGAATAAACAAAAAGAGTGTAACCGGAGCAGTCAATTCCACCTGGAGTCTGGCCACCAAATACGTAAGGGGTTCCTACCAATTCAGCCGAAGACTTCATCAGGTTTGCACTGGAAACACTAGTAAATCTTGGATTCGCAAGGTAATCGGCTGCTCGCGGTCCTTCGTAATAATAAATTTTTGATTTGGAATCAACCTGGAATTCGGAAGCCTCTGCCGGAGCGTAGTCGCCTCGGGTGAATTCAACGGCTCTAACTGTTGCAACTGAGAGGCCTTGGCTAGGGGCAGAGATTTGGACCATCTCGGAGTCTCTTGCGAGTCCCGAGGCTGCGGTGATCTCTGGGGCAAAACCATAGGAAGGTAGGGCTGTGGTGGCCATAAGGCCGGTTGAAGCGAGCATGGTCATGAACGTGCGAAAAGAGTGCCGCTGCACCTTTGCAGTTCTTTTTCGTTCGCTAGAGCGCAGGTTCCTGCGGCTGCCGTGCGAAGCATCAGCACTTGCTGAAATCAATAGGAGTCCTCTGAAAACTTTCCTTGGTTCTTTCGAGCCACATTCTAACTACAAAACTTTAGAAACACCTAAAAACAGATGCTGGCCAATTCCCGAGTCTACCAGCAGCCCCTCACTATGGCCAGCTGCAATCAGCAGCCAGCCCTGGTCCTGGGTGGAAAGCGTGACTTTAGCGCCCGGCAACAGAGACAACTCAGCCAATTGGTTCAAGAACGATCCATCCAGTTGCAGTGGTTCTCCGATTCTCACAATCTCGTATTCGCCCGGCCCCAAAGAAGCCAGTGCCCAGCACTCCCTGATGTCGGCTGGGGCTAGACCTAAAAGCTCAAGGCCTGGAACCGGCATGCCAAAGGGCGAAACGCTTGGGTTTTTTAGAAGACCAATTAGTTTTCTCTCTACCGACTCGCTCATCACGTGCTCCCAGCGACAAGCCTCGTCGTGAATGTTTGACCACTCCAGTCCGATTACCTCAAGCAAAAGCTGCTCCGCTAAGCGGTGTTTGCGCATGACCTCGACAGCGGTCAGTCGCCCTACGTCAGTGAACTGTAGCTGGCGGTCATCCAGCAGCCTAAGCAGCCCGTCCCGCTCCATTCTGGCGACGGTCTGAGAAACAGTTGGGCCTGAGTGATCTAGTCGTTCGGCAATTCTTGCCCGCATCGGAGGTATGTCCTCTTCCTCAAGCTCGTAAATGGCCTTGAGGTACATTTCGGTTGTGTCTATGAGGTCAGTCATCAATCCCTCTTCGTCGCTAAGCCCAGACTGCTTATTGCAATACTAAACTTGACCTTATGCCAGACATCGTAATTCCAGACTCAATTAAACCCCTAGACGGAAGATTCGGCTGCGGGCCATCGCGGATGCGGCCTGAACAATTCAGTGCCTTTGTCGATTTTGGCAGTCATCATATGGGCACCAGTCACCGTCAGGAACCGATCAAAAACTTAGTCGGAGATTTCAAGCAAGGGCTGTTGGACATGTTCCACGCGCCTGCCGGCTACGAAATAATTATGGGCAACGGTGGCGCCTCGGCTTTCTGGGACGCGGCAACATTTTCACTTGTTGAACGAAAAGGCCAGGCTCTGGTTCACGGCGAGTTCGGTAACAAGTTTGCAAACATCCTTGGAGCCCCTTGGCTAGAAATGCCAACCGTTATCTCGGTTGACCCCGGATCTCGCGGTGACCTCATTGCCGAAGAGGGCGTGGATGTCTTCGCATACCCTCAAAACGAAACCTC
>Ga0105053_10011415_pt1 | contig 10890 bp, 5 predicted proteins | sample BON01_FD_78093 | JGI IMG/M metagenome (GOLD analysis project Ga0105053, IMG submission 78093) | Freshwater microbial communities from Lake Bonney liftoff mats and glacier meltwater in Antarctica - BON-01 | ecosystem: Environmental > Aquatic > Freshwater > Ice > Glacier meltwater | place: Lake...
AGAGAAAGAGAGAGAAAGAGAGAGAGAGAGAGAGAGAGATAGAGAGAGAGAGAGAGAGAGAGAGAGAGAGAGAGAGTCGTCTCTAAAATCATTTTCTCAGATTCAATGTATATATACAAAGAGAGGGAGAGGGAGGGAGAGTGACAGAGAGAGAGATAAAATCGTCTCTAACGTCATCTCCTTAGAATCAATTGATGCATAGAGAGAGAGAGAGAGAAGGAGGGAGAGACAGGGAAAAATGGTCTGTAACGTCGTCTCCTCAAATCTAATATATGTATACAGGTTTTCAAACGGGCAACTAGGGCTGGTTGCTGATTTCTTTCAGATTCAGGTGCAAATGCCAAAGAAAATGCGCTCTGCAGCCCATCGGAACACACTGCAACTCAGTTGTGGGCTTCTTTCAGATTCAGATGCAAATGCCAAAGTAAACGAGCTCTCATTCTTTTTGTGAAGAGAGCATCCTTTTCTTTTGACGAGAGTATCAGTGTCTTTCACATGTTTCAGCGGCGCACTGCAGGAGGTGGGCACATTTTGACATTTGAAATACATTTGAGATTGAGGAGAAGTCTGTTCTCTTGGCGGTGCAATCGTGTTCAATGGCGGAAAAGCCTTGAAGAAAGGAAAAAAGATTGAAAGAGTTCAGTTGGCGATTTCAAGGAATTTCCGTTTGCCTGGGAAGTAACTTGATTTTATGGAAAAAAATCTATGACCTGAACACCTCTATCCATCCTAAGCTAAACAAGCTCTTAAATGTGACCCCTCCCCACCAGACAGATCTGTCTGCCCATGTAGAAATATGTAATGTTCTATATCTCAAGCAAACACACTCACGCTCCATCTTCTATCTTTTGTTCCGCTCTCACGTTTCCTTTCACTCATTTTCCTTACCTATCAACCCCCCTCTCTCTTCCTGGTTGTTCCTTTGCACACTCACTCTTTTTTGGGGCGAGCGCACCCGATCCGGAGTCACACGCCGAGGGCAGCATACACGAGTGAAGATCTTGCTCCAAGTTTTCAGCCACGAGTAATCCACGAGTCCTTTGCATTTGCATTGAACTTCTTTCTACGCCACCTTGGGAAGATATCATTGTCGATGGAGGTGGTCGAGAAGTTCGAAGCGGTGGCAAGGGTAAAAGAGTATGAACAGGGGGTCCGATAGCTGCACGGATGGATTTGAGAGGGTGTCCACGTGCCGTGTGCGCAGAGGGACTCTGAGTTGCACCAGGTGCTATCTGCATCAGATTCTGTTTTCTCTCCTCGAACTTTATCCGTAGTATTTCTTCCTCCCCTGCTTGACAATCGTTCTTTTGCTTCTCCATCTTTTGAAACATTGTCTCTTGAAGCTCGCTGAGTCGTTGACACTCCACCTGAAGCAGTGTCTCCAGGTTGTACGACAATTCCTCTTTCTTCTTTTCCAACTCTTCGTTCCTGCGCTGGCGATCAGTCGCAATCGTGTCCTCAAACTCTATACTGTCATTCCGCACACTTTCTTCGAACCGAGCCCACTCTTCGATGTCGTGTTTCATTTTGTCCGCTAGCCGTTGTCGTTCCTGCTCATGCTGAGCAAAAAGTGTGTCCTTTTGTGCCTCGTGCACTTGCAACGCCGTTAGTATGTTGGCATGCAATCTGGCTGAGTCTGCATCGTGCCGAGCGAGCAGCTGTTTTTGCCACGCTCGGTGCAACTTTACTGCAACTTTCGTACTCACGTCAAGCTCGGTGCTTCTAGCCTGAGCTACTTGCGAGTTTGCTCCAACTACCGGGATGGGTTCAATCTGGTAATCTTGGCGCATATCTGCGTGCAGGACTGTCTGACTGACCACATCACCTGCTTTTGCGGATGCTGCAGGCTTGTGAGCCAGTGGCTCGGGATTGTGCCCCTTCGAAGCAGGAGGTTGCATATAATGAGGCACAACTGAGGCTAATTTTCTGCGCTTGTAGACGTAATACATGCCAGTCAAAATAACGAACAAACCTACTCCAATGGCTGCGCTAACGATCCACGATTGCACTTCGCCACCACCAGCCACGCTGTCACGCGAAGTTGCGGTTGCAGGCGAAGGCAAGGATTCCACCACAATTGTTGGCTCAGAAACAAACGTGATTGGCTCCATCCCAACATTTGCCAATGCAATGTTCAGCAAGTCCTTGCAGAGCACACGTGTTATTCTCTCTCCATCTGCCCATGAGTCGACAAGAATGCGCACGCTAACATCAATGCTTGTGTCAAGCAGGTGATGACGTGCCAGCGTCATTTCTGAGATGCCCATGATACTGACCTTGTCTAGTTGCACACTTGCAACCTTTGCAATGGCCGTGGCGAACTTGTCCTGCATCTTTGCGAAGGTAGCCACACTGTAGGGCAATGCCATTACCATGCTCACAAAGTTCACCTCAGACGTTGCTTTCGACACGCCTGGATCTACACTCAAGCAATCTGCCGATAAAACGCCCTCGTTTCTCATGAAGCCTATATTGCACTTGCACACTGCCGCCTTCGCTGCGGAATATGCATTTTCTTCACAGCTTGAACATTCAGACGAACCTGACGAGGAGAATTTGCCTGCAGGACAGTTGAGGCACAATGCCAGGTTGTAAGCTCCCGAAACCTCTCCATACGTACCTGCTGGGCAAGAAATGCAAGCAGCAGTTCCCAACTTGTGCTTGAATGAACCAGCCAAGCATTTTTTGCAAATTGCAGCATCAAACGTGTACCCCTTTTTACACAAACACTGTGAACTGCCTGACGATGATGTTGAACCCAGAGGACAAGGCCAACACATGGATAAGCTTGAAACAGCTCCGTACGTGTCCGCTTCACATTGGAGACATGTTGAAGGACCATGGAGTGCCTTAAAATGACCAATCGGGCACGAGGTACACTTGCCAGTGGCGTCAGGACCGGTGAATCCAGGTAGGCATGAGGGCACAGGCGTTGTCATGGATATTTTGCTTCCTGTTCTTGAAATGGATGAAGAAAAGATGCTAACAGTGATGCTGCTTGATAATGCCAATCCTGTCATGCTGTCACCTGCGGTACTCGTGGATGCCGTCATGCGTGTGGTGACCACTGACGAAGATGACAACGCACTGATGCTTGAGACAGCTGGAGCAGACGCTGTGGTTCTTGCAGCGCCTGCGCTGCTACTCGAGACAGCGCGGGCAGCAAACGTTGGGATGCTAGATGGCAAAGACGTGGATGTGCCAGAGGCAACAGCTCCGCTCGATGATGTTGCCGCCGCAGTGCTAGAAATGAACACGCTTGAAGATGTCGATGATGTCAATGCTACCACCGTTATGTTTTTGCTCGTTGTTGTCAATGATGCCGACCTGTTGCTGCTCAAGACAACTGGTATAGGCGTGACGGTGCTGGATTTCACAAGCGTAGAGGTACTCGTGACCCCAGCAGTGCTTGATGACGCCAATCCTGTCATGCTGTCACCTGCGGTACTCGCAGATGCCGTCATGCGTGTGGTGACCGCTGACGAAGATGACAACGCGCTGGTGCTTGAGACAGCTGGAGCAGACGCTGTGGTTCTTGCAGCGCCTGCGCTGCTACTCGAGACAGCGCGGGCAGCAGACGTTGGGATGCTAGATGGCAAAGACGTGGATGTGCCAGAGGCAACAGCTCCGCTCGATGATGTTGCCGCCGCAATGCTAGAAATGAACACGCTTGAAGATGCCAACATGCTAATGCCCGAGGAACCTGGAGCAGTTGCAGTGGTGCTCATCACTTCGGTGGAGCCCAATGACGTCACTACCACCATGCTTGTGCCCATTGTTGCTGATGTCAACTCGCTGCTGCGTCTTGAGGTGCCTGTGGTCACAGGTGTAGATGTTGTGGCAACGCCTGTGGCATTGGATGCTAGTACCACTGTTGTGCTTTTTCTTATCATTGTTAATGATGCCGACCTGCTGCTGCTCAAGACAGCTGGTACAGGTGGAAAGGTGCTGGAATTCACAAGTATAGAGGTACTCGCGTACACATATTTGTAGTAGTCACATGTACTTGTGTTGGGGGCACCATTGCCTCCACATAGTCCGCACTTGTCTGCCAGTAGGGGGGCAGTCGAGCAGTTGCCATCGCACCCAATTGAGGCATTGCAAATGTCGTTGCAGCCAATAAGTCCTTGTGGGCAGCAGCGACTTAGTGGTGACGCTCCATGCCGATCCAGGCGAGGCGGCTTGAAGGGCAGTGGATACAGTTTGCCGTCACAGCCTTTGCACTGTTCGGTGTCATTTCTCCCGCCACACATGCCACAAATGTCAATCACCGTAATGCCATACGGAATCATTTTGCAGTCGAGGCACGTGTTGTTACCCTTACAAATGCCGCATCGGTCGTCCTTGACGTTCCCGCCTCAATACCCTGCATCGATGCAGGAGCAGTCATTTCCACCACACACGCCACACTGGTCAGTAGTCAAGCCACCCTGTTGCCGTTTGCCGTACTGGTACGAGAAGACAGAGGCTTTGGCGTCACAGCCCTTATATGCTTGATTTCGGGTATTGTCTCCAGGAGTCCCGAACTGCACACAAGTTCCACAGGAATCTGGAACAAACCCTGCAGCGCACTTTTTGAGACCTAAAGTGCAATTATCCCTGGAAGTTCTTGCATACCAATCTAAATCACCAATGTCACCACTAGCAGCTTCTGCTGCATTCAGATATTCGCCACACCGACCACATTTGTCGTATCCCTTGCCGCTGTTCTGGGTGGCATCACAACCCTTGCATGAGGCATCACAACCCCCGCATACACCCAGCGGAAACTTGACTGACGTACAATCGTCGTGAACCTTTGGCGTCTTTGCTGGAAAGCGGGCAGTCACATAGGGATGAATAGAGATGCCGTCACATCCTCGACACGTCGAGTTGTCACCACCACAAACGTTGCAATGATCAATTACCAAACCACTGCGGGCAACACCATCACAACCTGCGCATGTTGAGTCGTCGCCTCCGCATTTTCCACAACCATCAAGCACCTTACCGCTAGCAATGTTGCCGTTGCAGCCAATGCATGTTGAACTGTCGCCGCCACACACCTTGCAGCCGTCGTAATGCTTGACACTGTAGGGTACGCCGTCGCAACCGGCTGGCGCATCCAGCACGGTGTGAGCACTCGTGTGATTACAGAAGCAAATAGCTCGCATGTCATTTCTACCATGATCAGCTAACACAAACCCCTCGGGCTGTAGCATACAGCCCGAGGTATCCCACTTGATTCCATTCCAATATACACAGGCAGCCACACGGTGACGACCAACAACATCTTTCGTCGAATCTGGTACACGAGTCAGTACCAAGTCAAATGCAATCTCATTCTTGAGCTTTTCTACCGGCACCACTTCTTGTATGCCAAAGGCCTGCAGCTGCAGCGACAAGACGGGTGCAATGACGAATTGGGCGTCTTCCGAGTAAAAGTGCGGATTGAAAAAATTTGCGTATTGTGTTGCCACAGCAGATACGGATGCGCTCTCACAAATCTGTGCGCTGTTGGATGCTGTAGAACAGCCCACCTTGTTGATCCTAAACGGCAAGACGTTTGCGGGCATAGAGAAGATAGACTGCATGAAGGAACCTGTCAAGGCAGATAACGAGGTAGTTCCAGGATTCGTCGTTGGCATCAGCCAACGTCCCTCAGGGTAGACTAGTGGCTCCTCTGGGCTGTCATCAACATGAGATAACTGCAGAGCTTCACTCAGAGCGTCGTCGACCATGAGCCCTGGAGTCCTGTGCCACCCACGAGCTGACGCAAAAGCAGTCGGTGTGCTGATTCTCCAAGATTTCGATCGTGTGCGTGCGGAGTCGAGACTCTTGGCTGTTTCACCGCTGGGTATCGACCCATACGCACGAGTGGCAGTAATGTTTTCGTGGCGAGTGATGAGTGTTGCCATTCGTGTGACTGCAATTATCTTCGAAATAGCAGCGCTAGTGTACTGCAACTCTACGGCGTCTATGGCCAAGGAAATCGCATCAGACAAATCTTGCAGGAGGATGAGATCCGGCTCTTGTTCCCATGCCAAGCCACTTGCCTTGCTTGTGTATTGGAGTACTGTGCTGTAGATTTTGTCCATTTCCAGCAGACACTGATCATTGACCTGTGTGTTCACTAAAAAGGCAGATACGACTGCTTGAATGCTGGCGCGAGCAAGGGAGTCAGCATCTGGACGACCAATCAGGCCTCCGTTGGGCAGCGCCTGAAATACACTTGGCAATGCTGTGCCACACTTATAGGCTGCCATGGCAGTATTGTTGACAGCCAGCAGACTCATACGGCGGGTACCAACCTGTTCCGAGTTCATTGCACTCAACAGAAGAATTGCGTAATTGATGGCGCCATTCGGGTCGCCAGCTTGTATGAGTTGCTCAATGATCAACGAGCAAGCTGTGAAATCAGTCATCATAGCCTCAGTGCTGGCATAGGCTTTTGGCACGACCTTAACCATGCAATCTCCTGGAATCAAGTTGCAGGTTTTTGCCAGGTTCTCGGAACCAATAAGATTGCTGATCCGTAACTGCAGAGCCCATTCATTCAACTCACCGCTGAAGCCCGGTGGAAGCATGGCATTTATAAAGGATGACTCTGAAGCACCTTGTACTAAACAAAATTTGTTTGAGCCCTGCTGCAAGTACTCAAAGGTATAGGTGATGGGAAACATGTCTTGGTCAACTTGCCAATTCATAGCGCTCAGCTTGAATCTAGTATCCAGTGATATTCCCGTAGTTGGGGACAACTCAAAAATCCCTCCCGATGGAGGATTGTCCATCATGAAAGTGATGTGATCAAAGCCTGCCTTTCTGTTTTCTATGACTGATAGGCGCACGGTATACTGTTGCCCAGGCGTCAAAACATGTGGTTTGATCACGAGTCCCTTGCTGCGGCTGTTAGGACTCAGCAAGTACTGGTTTTTGGTCAGGTCTACGTCGCCAGTCACGGTCTTCCATTCATAAGTGAGGCTGTCCATCGGAGAAGCAGCAGGTTCCACCACAGACATGAGAGATATTCTTAAATTGGGAGGATACACTCGATTCACGTCATTAATCATCACGGACACGAGAGGCACAGACTCGGATCTTGGGTGCACACGTACAGTGGCTACGTTCCAAGAAATGGTGTCGCTGACATTGAGGCTGAATTCGTAAACCACAGGTACATATTGTCCGTTTAACATCGTGCTCACGCACATAGAGTCCTTTGGGATCACCATAATTTTTCCAGTTCTCGAACCAAATTCAATACCCCCAATGCAGAAACAGCCACCTTTTGAAGAGGTGCTGAAATTCGATGCAGGCGTGTCTTTACAAGTCCACTTGTATTGCAGCGTTGGCTGTTTAGCGCCCGGATAGTCTGGGTGGAAAGATTGGGAGCCATCGAGTTGTAATTCTGTTTGAGCTGCAGCTATACGTTCACTTCCTAAGATCTTTGCCAAAGGAAAAGAGTGTCCTGTTTGGAAACTTACTAAATCCGACCCTACTGCACAACACTGTGACGGTGTGTATGTCGGTAACGTACAACGCTCTGGAAGAATGCAAACTGTATTCTTGTCTGTCACGCTCAAGTTAGCAAAATAGGTCCGGCCTGCCAACAACGCGAAAGGGGGCAGGGAAATTGATTTGACGTTGACCTGCACGGAAGCATCAAGAAGCAGCGGAACCATCTGAGCATCGAGAATTGTCCACTTGAACAGCAAGGTCGGTGGTGCACTATTACACGTTGAGCCTACACCTGTTCCGCTCAATGACATCGAATAATTCACACTTAGCATGAGGTTGTTGTTGCTGGAGTACATGTCGATGGTGACTATTGGAATCGCCTTGAGTTGCTTTGTGATTGAGATTGAAGCGGGACTGCTCTCAGAGTTTTGCCAGTTGCTCACCGTGAGCTCAACTGTGTACATGCCGCATGGATAGGATGCAAAGGGAATCCGAATGGCATTACAAAAACAATTCGTGTATCGCGGTTCTAAATTGTTGACGGTAGAGACAAGGCACTTTGAATTTTGGCAAAATTTGTCTTCAACATCAAAGGCTTGTCCTGAAAACGAGGCAATCGCGTCGGCAAACTTGTCTAGATACATCACTTTGTCCATTGGTTCAATGTTGAGATCTGTGATGTTGGAGTTTTTTCGATCAAGAATCCAAGAAAAGTAGAGCGAACGGCCTAGACCACCAGACGAAGGGGCGGCGTCAATATTGAAGGCATCGCATCCACCAATCTGTGACGGTGAAGCGAACAGAGCAACGGGCTTGGGTGTGGCGTATGTGCTACTCAGAGTTATACTTCCAGAAGCATACTGGCTCAGTTCAATGCCTCGCCGGAACATTTTCTCCTTGAGCCAGATTGGATGACCCAGCATGAAATTTGGAAATGCTCCCAACACAATGCTGGCTGTTTGGTTGGTCTCGAATTGGCACTGCACACCATGCCCATACAACAAGGTGAAAACAGCTGCGTCCGTAGGATCCGATCCAAGGGCCTCAACCTGTGCAGTGCTCAGACCAGAAGATTGCGAAGATATGTCCTCCCACCTCCACTTTAAAATGTTGCCACATGGGAAGGTGCCAACTTGATTCGAACCGCGGTCGGTATTTACGTCGAAATCCAGGCTGATAAGGTCGAAAGAGCGGGACAAGCTGGCCAATCTAAGGACTGGAGCCACCGCCATGAAGCTGAAGGTGGAAGAGGAGTGGTCTTCGTACTCCTGCCCATTTACCGAAATCTCCAACAGAACAGTTTTACCCAATAGAACAGTGGGTATGAGACAGCGAATGATGCGATCACTCATGAATACGGCCTTTGTAGTACCTATGCCAGCAAAGCGGCAAAAGGGACCAACAAAGTCATTTCGGAAATTGTCGCCATGAATAATGGCCACCATCGTCAGCTTGGACTTTGCGCCAGAATTTGGCACAATTTGATCTACCTGTGGTGTTGTGTGGTATACATACTTTATTCCGCTTGTCGAGAAGGTTTGCCCATCAAATGAAGTCTCAACTGGATATGCTTGGACTGGGTACACTGCAAAAGAATCGGAGAGTACTTCCGGCATGATCCCAAGATTGTTTGCCACGACCTGCGAGTAAAGTTTGCGCTGGATCTGTGGTATGGCGCAACCGACAAACGAATCGTTAAAGTAGCGAGCTGCAGATACAACAACACAAACTCGACATTTGATGGCTACTGTGTTCAGAAAGCCTTTTCCTTGCACCATAGCGTAGCCTCCACTTTGAGCTGGTCCACCAGGAGGATGCAGCTTGTAGATTTCGGGCGCAGGAAAGTAGTAGAAAAGATCTTCCAAGAAGAACGGGCTGAAATCCTGACCGTTGAGCGACAAGGACAAGGACACCAGCTGAGATTGTATGACAGGAGGTGACACACACGAGGCAGAGGTTGAGGAAAGGAAATCAGCTACGACCACTTTGTTGAGATTGCCCTTGGATGCTCCGGTCCAGAACTTACACTGTAGCTGTCCTCTCAGAAAGCTCGTGCCTGATATCGTAATGAACGTGCCGCCAGTTGTAGGACCCACTGAAGGAGTTGGCCGGCCAGAAAGTTTTGGAGGATCGTGATATCGGTACAGAGCGCCCAATTCTACCCGCGTGAAGTCAGAGTCGAGGCCGTTGAGTGACACAGAGACGCGCAGTGTGCCCACTGACTGTGATGGTGCAACGCATGAGATGGTCGAATCTGTGAGATATTTCACTGGATTCACAGCTCCAGTTCTCTCTGTCGTACTCTCAACCATCCCAAACTTGCACCGAATGGCTGTATTTTGTGTTCCAATAAACCCTAGACCACTCATCGTGACGACAGTGTTGCCAACGACAGGTCCGAGGATGGGCGAGTTCGAAGAAATCTGCGGAAGGGAGTAGAAGTAAAACATGACAGGACATCCATTTTGACAAAGTGGGCCGTACAAGTTCTGTGTGGTCACACCTTTGTTGAGCGAAATGTCAAAGAGAGTAAAGTGACTATCAACCGTGCTGGCCATGGGCGACAAGCATTTGATGACTGTGTCGGAAACGACACCTACTTCTCCAGGAGCAAAAGGAGCCAAGGTCGTTTGCCCCGTGCATTTAGTCTGAGACGGAGACCTAAACTTGCCGTACCTGTCTCCGCTCATGAAAATGTCTGCTTCAGTACAGCGGGTAAACACGCAGCGAGTTTGTGACCCAAGATCCGTTCGAAAGCCTGAACCATACACTGTCAGCTCCGTTCCACCCTTGACTTGTCCTGAGTTTGGTGAGATACCTGTCACGTAGACGTCTTTGTAGTACTTAAACGTTAGAGCAGCCTTTAGTGCACATTGATAATCTGTTTGTGCGTTTGGACACGCTTGCGAATACTGAGCATTCAATCCAACCCTTATTGGATAGAATCCTGTGACCGTTCCTCCCTCCGGCATCGACGGCGAAACGCATGAAACGCTCGTGGGTGTCCGAAATACCGCCGGCACCGCTTTGTAACAAGGGTAGCTGAAGCCGTTTCCACATTCATACTTCCCATCGCCAAAAAAGCAATTCAAGTAGGTACCCGTCATAAACATTCCAACTCCTGTAACAGTCACTTCGGTTCCTCCTGCTTTGGGGCCTCCGGCAGGTGATACTTCATACACGTCAAACTCGCCATAATACTGAAATTTTGCAACCATGGCATTGGTGAAGATCTGAGAGAGAGAACATATATACATGTTTAGAAAGAGAGGGTGTGTGTGAATCTGTATATATATACATGTATGTATATGTATATACATATATATATATATATGTATATACTTCTAGTATATATATATATATATATATATATATATATATATATATATATATATATATATATATATATATATATATATATATATATATATATATATATATATATGTTTATAT
>Ga0105053_10011419_pt1 | contig 10885 bp, 9 predicted proteins | sample BON01_FD_78093 | JGI IMG/M metagenome (GOLD analysis project Ga0105053, IMG submission 78093) | Freshwater microbial communities from Lake Bonney liftoff mats and glacier meltwater in Antarctica - BON-01 | ecosystem: Environmental > Aquatic > Freshwater > Ice > Glacier meltwater | place: Lake...
ATCCTGAACGGTGGCCAGATTGGCGACGTCGCCAACTATGTGCTGTCGCTCACCGGCAAGGCCGAGGACCCGGAGGCAGCGGCGCGCGGCCAGGAGATCTTCGCGGAGAACTGCGTGGCCTGCCACGGGGAAAACGCCGGCGGCGAGCAGAGCCTGGGCGGGCCCGCGCTCAACGACGCCATCTGGCTCTACGGCAGCACGCTGGCCGATATCAGGGCCCAGGTCACCAACCCGCGCCACGGCGTCATGCCGGCCTGGAACGGTCGTCTCGACGAGGCCACGATCAAGATGCTGACGGTCTATGTCTCCACGCTGGGCGGTTACAAAGAGTAACCCATGACCGATGTTTATGCCGATCAAGAAACCCAGTCGCGCAAGGAGCAGTCGCTCTATGCCAGCCGGGTCAAGGTTTACCCCAAGAAGATCTGGGGACAGATCCGCAAGCTGAAGTGGGCAACGCTCGTCGTCCTGCTCGGCATCTACTACATCGCGCCCTGGCTGCGCTGGGATCGTGGCCCCAACGCGCCCGACCAGGCCTTCCTGATCGATATGCCGCACCGGCGCGCCTACTTCCTGTGGCTCGAGATCTGGCCCCAGGAGGTCTACTTCCTGGTCGGACTGCTGCTGCTGGGTGCGCTCGGCATGTTCTTCGTGACCAGCCTGTTCGGGCGCATCTGGTGCGGCTACACCTGCCCCCAGACCGTCTGGACGGATCTGTTCATGTGGGTCGAACGGCTGATCGAGGGTGACCGCGCCCAGCGCATCCGCCTCGACAAGTCCGGTTTCAGCCTCGGCAAGCTCTGGCGCAAGAGCGCCAAACACACCGCCTGGGTGGTGATCGCCATCCTTACCGGCGGCGCCTGGATCATGTACTTCAACGATGCCCAAACGGTGGTGCCCCAGATCCTGAACGGCACGGCGGGCATCAAGGTCTATGGCTTCCTGGCGCTGTTTTCCGGCACGACCTATCTGCTGGCCGGCTGGGCGCGCGAACAGGTCTGCATCTACATGTGCCCCTGGCCGCGTTTCCAGAGCGCGATGTACGACGAGGACACGCTGGCCGTGACCTATCGCGACTGGCGCGGCGAGCAGCGCGGCAAACACAAGAAGGGCGACTCCTGGGAGGGCCGCGGCGACTGCATCGACTGCCGCGCCTGCGTCGCGGTCTGCCCCATGGGCATCGACATCCGCGACGGCATGCAGCTTGAGTGCATCGGCTGCGGCCTGTGCATCGACGCCTGCAATCAGATCATGGATCGCGTCGATCTGCCGCGCGGGCTGATCGGCTACGACAGCCAGCGCAACCAGGACCTGCAGGCCACGGGCAAACCCCTGCGCTTCCACTTCATTCGGCCGCGCACGATCGTCTATGCCACGATCTTCGCGGTGATCTGCGGCATCATGGCCTGGGGGCTGCTGACGCGCACGACCGTCGAGGTCAATGTCCTGCACGACCGCAATCCGGTGTTTGTCACCCTGGCGGATGGCAGCATCCGCAACGGCTACACCATCCGCGTGCTCAACAAGACGCGCGACGAAAAGGTCTACAAGCTCTCCTTCGACGGCCTGGCTTACGCCACCATGAGCGTCGTCGGCCAGGAGAACTCCAGCGCCGACAACATCGCCCGCCTGACCGCGGCGCCCAACAGCGTGGCGACCTATCATGTCTTCCTGACGGTGCCGCCCGAGCTTGAGGTCGACGAGGCCCATGCCTTCGACTTCGTTCTCACCGACCGCGACACCGGGGCGGTCGCCCACCACGAAACCGTTCTGCGGGGCCCCTGAGATGAACCCGATCGCCTGGCTGATGGAGGGCGACCGCTGGATCCCCGGCCTCATCGTCCTGGGTTTTGCCGTCATGCTGGCGGCCAACGGAACCATGGCCTGGGTCGCCGTCGGCAGCTTCGGCGGGCTAGCCACCGCCGACTACTATGACCGCGGGCGAACCTACAACCAGACGCTGGCGATGGCGCGCGACATGGCCGAGACCGGCTGGAGCGCGGAACTGGCCACGACGCCGGCCCGGGAGGGCCGCTATCTCGTGGAGGTGCGGCTTTCGGGCGCCGACGGCCAGCCGCTTTCCGGCGCGCAGGTCACCGCCCGCTTCGTGCGGCCCAGCGATGCGGCCGATGATTTCGATGTCGTTCTGGAGCCGGCCGGCAACGGATTGTGGCAGGCCGAGGTCGCGCCACCGGTTCCCGGCCTGTGGCAGATCCGCCTGCTCGCCAGCCGCGACGGCATCCTGTTTGCGACCCAGGAACGGGTTGTGCTGAAGCCATGAGCGAGGCCGCGCTGCAGCCAGGCACCGCACCGCTCCGGGAGGACGAGAGCGACGACGCCGCGTCCTTCGCCGATTATGCCGGTACGGGTCCCGACGGCAGCGCTTCGATCCATCTTCTGGTCGAGGGCGCCCATTGCGGCGGCTGCGTGCGCCGCATCGAGAAGGCACTCTACGGCGAAGCCGATGTCATCGACGCACGCATGAACCTTTCGACCCGCCGCCTGGTGGTGCATTGGCGCGGCGAGGCGGCGCGGGCAAGCGCCCTGGCCCGGACGGTCTCCCGCCTGGGATTCACGGTGGTTCCGTTCGATCCCGACGCCGCGATCGAGGGCCATGAACGCCATGGCCGCGAACTGCTGCGCTCCCTGGCGGTGGCGGGTTTTGCCGCAGCCAACGTGATGCTGCTTTCGGTTGCGGTGTGGTCGGGCGAGGTCCAGGACATGGACCCGGTCACACGCGACCTGTTCCACTGGATTTCCGCGCTGATCGCCCTGCCCGCCATCGCCTATGCCGGCCGCCCCTTCTTCCGCTCGGCCGTCGCCGCGCTTTCGGGGCGTTCGATCAACATGGATGTGCCGATCTCGCTGGCCATCCTGCTCGCGGCCGGCATGAGCCTGGTGCAGACCATCAACGGCGCGCCCCACGCCTATTTCGATTCCTCGGTCACGCTGCTGTTTTTCCTGCTGGTCGGCCGTTTTCTCGACCACCGGGCCAAGGGCCAGGTCCGCCGCGCCGCCGAGCGCCTGCTGGCGCTTTCGCGCGAGCCTGCCACCGTGATCGGACAGGACGGGCGCCATTACACCCTTGCCGCCAGTCGCGTGCGCCCCGGCATGACGCTGTTGGTCGCTGCAGGCCAGCGCGTGCCCGCCGACGGCACGATCGCCGACGGCCGCTCCGCGCTCGACACCAGCCTGCTGACCGGCGAGACGGTACCGGTCGATGCCGGGCCGGGCACCCCGGTGCTGGCCGGCGCGCTCAACTGCGGCGGGCCGCTGACCATCACGGCCACGGCGACCGGCGACAACACGGTGCTCGCCGATATCGTGCGGCTGGTCGAGGCCGCCGAGCAGCGCCGCTCGCGTTACGTCGCGCTCGCCGACCGGCTGGCCGGCATCTACGCCCCGGCTGTCCACGGCCTGGCCGCGGGCACCTTCCTGGGCTGGCTGATCCTGGGCGGTGCGGCATGGCAAGACGCCCTGCTCGCGGCCATCGCCGTGCTGATCGTGACCTGCCCCTGCGCCCTGGCGCTGGCCGTTCCGGCCGTGCAGGTCGTGGCCAGCGGCCGGCTGATGAAAGCTGGCGTCTTGCTCAAATCGCCCACGGCGCTTGAACGTCTGGCCGAGGTCGACACCGTGGTGTTCGACAAGACCGGGACCCTGACCCAGGGCCGCCCGGAACTGATCGGCGCCGAAACCATCGCCGCCGCCGATCTGGCGCTGGCGGCAAGCCTGGCGGCCACCAGCCGTCATCCGCTGGCCCGCGCCGTGGCCCGTGCCCTACCCGATGTCTTGCCCGCGAGCGGTGTCGAGGAACAGGCGGGCCTCGGCCTTGCCTGGCAGGGCAGCGACGGCGAGGTCCGCCTGGGCAGCCGCCGCTGGTGTGCCGTGACAGCGCAGGACAGCGACGATGCCATGGAACTGTGGCTGCGCCGGGCCGACGCCAGCACCCTGCGGCTGACCTTTTCCGACCGGCCGCGCGCCGATGCCGCAGAGGTGGTTGCAGCGCTGCAGCGCCGCGGCCTTGCCGTGGAGATGCTCTCGGGCGACCGGGTCGAAGCCGCGCGTTCGGTCGCCGGCGAACTGGGCATCGCGACCTGGCGCGCAACCCAGAGCCCAGGCGACAAGGTTGCGCGCCTTGCCGAACTGGCAGCGCAGGGCCATCGCGTGCTGATGGTCGGCGACGGCCTCAACGATGCCCCGGCGCTGGCCGGCGCCCATGTCTCGCTGTCGCCGACCAGTGCGGCCGACATCAGCCAGAACGCCGCTGACGCGGTCTTCCAGGGCGCGCTGCTGGCGCCCGTGCTGGAATCCCTTTCGGTCGCCCGCCATGCCCGCCGGCTGGTGCGCCAGAACTTCGCCCTGTCGCTGGCCTACAACACGATCACCGTGCCGCTGGCTGTGGCCGGGCTGGTGACGCCGCTGATCGCGGCCGTCGCCATGTCGAGTTCATCACTGGTTGTGGTCGGCAACGCCCTGCGCCTGTCCCTGCTTGGGCGAAGGCCGTGAGTGGCCTGCTGTTCCTGATCCCCGCGGCCCTGCTGCTTGGCCTGGTCGGGCTGGCGGCGTTCCTGTGGTCCCTGCGCAGCGGCCAGTTCGACGACCTCGACGGCGCCGCCGAACGCATTCTCCACGATGACGACGACAACGAAGCCGAGGAGCCGCTCAGCCGCCCTCGGTAAGTGCGCGCAACCCGGTGGGGTCGACCAGCACCGCGCCATGAGCATCGGGCGTCTCGATCAGACCCTGTTTGCGCAGGCGGGTGAAGCCGCGGCTGACCGTCTCGATGGTCAGACCCAGATAGTCGGCGATATCGGTACGCGTCATCGGCAGGTCGATGCGGTCGCCCTTGCCTTCGTGGCCCTGACGGCGGGCCAGCGCCATGAGGAACGAAGCCAGGCGCTCGACCGCGGTCTTGCGGCCCAGCAGCAGCATCTGGTCCTGCGCGGCGATCAACTCGTTGGAAGCCTGGTCGAGCAGGCGGTTTTCCAGCCGCGGCATCTCCTCGAACAGGGATTCGAGCTTGAGACGGGGAAAGCGGCAGACGACGGTCGCCGTGATGGCTTCCGCGCTGTAGGCGTAACGGTCCTTGAGCGCCAGGCCGATGAAATCCGAGGAAAAGAGAAAACCGGTGATCTGGCGGCGCCCGTCGGGCAGCAGCTTGAAGAGCCGCACGGCCCCGGTGATGATGTTGTACACGGCGCCGGCTTCGTCGCCCTCCTGGAACAGGACCTGCCCCGGTGCGACCGGGCTGCGCGTCACCAGCGGTGCGATGCGGTCGAGTTCCTTACCGCGCAACGAGGAGCAGATCGAGAGTTCGCGCACGTCGCATGCCGCACAGGGCATCAGTTCGGCGGCGTCGTTGGGACGCGCTTCCGGCAGAATCTGGAATCGGGACATGGCTGTCTCCTGCGCAGGAAACGCAACCCGCGCTTGGACCGACTCTCCACTGCGGCAGGCTCAAGGTCAATGATGCTTGATCTGGATCAAGGTGCGCCCTGGCCAAAGGCGGCAACGTCACGCCATGGTGGACGAGAACAATCTCGACGCCGCAGGACGGCTGATCCTGTCGGCACAGACCCTGGGCGAGGACGATCTCGCCCAGGCCTATGTCCTCGTCGGGCTGTGCCATGACACGGTCAGCATGGAGCGCTGGCGCCGCCTGGCGGCCTCGGGCGAGCAGCCCACACCACTGGTCTGGCAGGCCATCAGGGACCCGCGCGGCTACATCCACGCCCTGTTTGCCCACCGCATCGAACACGATCTGGTCGATGGCGCCACCCTGGTGGCGACCGACATCCTGACCGCCGGGCCGGCCTGGCGCACCGCCATGGAAACCGTCGAGCTTTCCATCCGCGGCATCGCCCACCGTGCCGGCTGCCCGAGCATCCGTATCCTGATCCACCCCGATCGCGAGGCACCCACGCCCGCGCAGTTGCGCTCGGTTTTCCTGGCCTGCGGCTACAAGGATCGCGGCCCTTACCTCAGCCGCTCGATGCCTCAGGCTGTCTCCGACACACCGCCCGGTTCAGAACTTCCCTGTTTGTCCTGAAGCCGGCCCGATTATGATCGGGCTGCCCGATGCCGCTGGTCTCCGCCAGGTGCGCTGCAGGGCCAGCCAGCAGGAAGCCGCCATGCCGCCCAGCCACGCCGCCTTTTCCGAAGCCGAACACCGTGAACGCCTGGGCCGTGCCCGCAGGGTCATGGCCGATGCCGGCATCGCCGCCTGCGTCTGCGTCGCGCCAGAGGATCTCTATTACTTCGGCGGCTACGATTCCTGGGTCGGGGTCAACAGCCCCCAGGCGATGATCTTCACGCCGGGCGAGGATGAACCGACCATCGTGGTGCGCAATGTCGACCGCCCGCTGGTCACCGAAACCTCCTGGATTGGCGACATCCGCACCTACCACATGCACCGCGACGATCCTGCCGAACTGATAGCGCAGGTGGTTGCCGAAAAGGGCGCAGACGGCAGCGTGCTGGGCATCGAGGCGCAATCCTATGCCCTGACCTGGAACTGGGGCCGCACGCTTGAGCGCGTCCTGGCGCCGTCCCAGTTGATCGACGTCACGACCCTGCTTGGCGACCTGCGCTGGTTCAAGTCGCCCGCCGAAATCGCCTGCATCCGGCGTGCGGCCGGATTTGCCAACATCGGCGTGGAAGCCGCGCGCGCCACCCTGCGCCCGGGAATCAGCGAGATCGCCTGGGCCGCCGAGATCGAGGCGGCGATGCGCCGGGCCGGCAGCGACTTCTGGGCCATCCCCATCGAGCTGGCCGGCGGTCCGCGGGGTGCCGGCGGCCACGCCACACCACGCGAACGCATCATCGAGGCGGGCGACATGCTCCATGCCGAGTTTGCCGGCGTCGACCGCCGCTACCACGTCGTCGCCCTGCCGACCCTGGCGGCGGGCGAACCCACCAGCGAGGCGCGCGATCTCTACGACGTCACGCGCGAGTCCCTGGTTGCCGGCATGGCGGCCATCCGACCAGGCGTGCCGGTGGCCAATGTCGAGGAAGCCTCGCTGGAGCCGCTGCGGCGCGCGGGCCTGGAGCATGCCGCGATGATGCGTTTCGGCTACGGCATCGGCATCGCCTATCCGCCGATCTGGCTCGAAACCCTGCAGATCAGCCGCGGCATCGACCAGCGCCTGTCACCGGGCATGGCCTTTGTCCTGCACGCCTGCGTCACCCTGGAGGATTCCGGCCTGGGCGCAGTGCTGGGCGGCACCTGGATGCTGCACGAGGACGGCCTGGAAATGCTCGCCGGCCCCGGCGACGTGCCCCTCGAGGTGATCGGCTGAGGCTTCAGAAGCGCTTGGCGAAGTCCGCGGGTTTGGCGAAGTCGCGGCAGCGCGGATCGGCAACGGCATCGGGATCCGGGTTTTCGACGAAAGCCGCGGCGGCATCGCGGGCGCAGGTGAACCAGAAACTGACGGCATGGCCGCCGGAGCGGAAGACGAGATGGGCGCTGCGGCTGAGCGTCTGCGCCGCCTGGTCGGCGAACGACGCCGGCGTCACCGGATCGTAGCGCCCGCTCATCAGGAGGGTGGGGATGTCGGAAACGACCGGCCCGGGCGCCCCGATGGGATCGCGCGTGACCGGCCAGACCGCGCAATAGGGCACCAGTGACCAGTCGGCCGCAGCCTGGCCGTAAACCCCGAAGGGCCTGGCCGCCTGCGCGATCAGGGCCGTGTCGAGCGTGGCTGCCTCGCGGCATTCGACGTTGATGAAACCGCCTTCGGCCATGCCCTGCGAGGCGAAGGTCGTGTTCCAGTAGAAATAGGACAGGGCGTCGAGATCGCCCTGCGCGGCGGTGCCCACGGCCAGGGGAATGTAGGTCAGCCAGTAGGCGTCGTAGAGCATGTCGACCATGGTCGAGAGTACGAAACTGCCGTTGAAGCGGACCATGGCGCCGCGCCCGAAGCTTTCGTGATCGTAGAGTTCAAGCTCCCGCGGGGCATCGTTGAGTTCCCCGACCATGGTCGCCAGCCGGGCCTGGGCATCGGGTGCGACACGACGGCAGCCCGGATCGGCCTCGCAATCGGCAAAGAGGTTGGCGAAGGCGCCGGCGACCGCCGCAGGAAAGTCGAGCTCGGCATCGACATCGGGCGGATAGACGCCGTCGAGCACGGCGGCGCGTACCAGCCCGGGGTGGCGGCGCATGATCTCCAGCCCCAGACGGGTGCCGTAGGAAACGCCGTAGAGATTGACCTGCTCGTAGCCCAGGGCGCGCACGATATCGGCGACGTCATCGGCGCTGGCACGGGTGTCGAAGGCATCAAGATCGATGCCGTGGGCGACCAGACGATCATGACAGGCCGCCAGGGCGACCAGTTCCTCATCGAACAGGGGATCGTCGAACCCCGGCCAGTAATGCGTCGCGGCGTCGATCCTGTGGAGTTCCGGACAATCAAGACTGGGCAGCGCCATGCCCATGCCGCGCTGGTCGAACAGGATGAAATCGCGGCTGCGCCGGAACGGCGTGCTGTGGTCCCACCAGAGTTCGCTGTAGTCCTCGAAACCGGGATAACCCGACTGGAAGGTCGGCGCACCCGGACCGCCCTCCAGATAGATCACCGGGTCCGGCGCGGGTGTTTCCGTGGAGGCGTGCAGGACGGCGACGGGCAGATCGACGGTGCCGGCGGCGGGATCATCACGGTCGAGCGGCAGAATGGCGCGGTAACAATCGGCAGTCTGGAAGACATTGCCCGTGATCCAGCAATCGACGGGGCGGAGTTCCACCGCCTCGGCCCGGACCGGACCGCCCGCGACGAACCCCAGCAGCACGGCACAGACCAGGGCGCAACGCAGGGTCATGCGGCCACGGCCGTCATCCGGGGGCGCCGCGTCGCGCCGATCAGGAATCCCACGATCAGCAGGTTGATCAGGTTGAAGCCGACACCGACAAGAAAGGCGCTCTGGTAGCCGCCGGTAAGATCGAAACCGAAACCGCCGAGCCAGCCGCCGATCGCCATGCCGAAGGTGCCGAACATGATGACCGTGGCGGTGTAGCGCCCCGCACGCTTTTCGGGCAGGTATTCGCGCACGACCACCGGATAGGTCGGACCGATGCCGCCGTAGCCGAAACCGAACAGCGCCGCGACGGCATAAAGCGCAAACAGCCCCTCCATGAAGGGCAGCAGGCCCAGGGTGGCCGCCTGGATGACCGAGAAGAAAAACAGCGTGCGCAGCGCTCCGATCCGCGCCATCAGCAGGCCCGAGACCACAGCGCGAGCGACGAAACTTCCGGCCAGCAGCACCGAAAGAATACTGGCCGCCTGGAGCGGTTCGATGCCGATGTCGGTGGCGTGCGATTTCAGATGCGCAATGGGCAGCGACATGGCGATGCAGCAACCCACGATGGCGGCACAAAGCAGGGCCAGCAGGGTGGTCGGCTGCAGGTGCAGCACCGGGGCATCGGACTCGACCCCGGCCTGGGCGCGCAACGCCGCGGCGGCAACCGGCGGCGGCGGGCGGCGGCGCAGCAACAGCGCCAGCGGCACCATCGTGACCAGGGCGAAGATACCGTAGAGCAGGTAGGTCTCGCGCCAGCCGAAACTGCCGATGCCCAGTTCGAAGATCGGCGGCCACAGGAACCCGGCCAGGCTCTGGCCGCTGGTGACGATGCCCACGGCCATGCCGCGGTTCTTGCCGAACCAGCGGGTGATGTTGGTGACCAGGGGCGAGAACATGGTGGCATTGCCGACCAGGCCGATCAGCAGGCCGTAGATCGCCCAGAGCTCCAGCGGGCCGTCGACCTGGCTGACCAGGATGGCGCCCGAACCGATCGTCAGCGCGCCCAGCAGCGCGGGTTTGCCCATGCCGGCACGGTCGAGCCACCAGCCCATGACGATGCCGCCCAGGCCGCCGCCGATGAACTGCAGCGAATAGGCAGTCGAGGGCACGCTGCGCGGCCAGTCGAAGGTCGCCGCGATGTCCTTCATGGCCACGACCAGCATGAACAGCGCGCCGTTGGCGACGAACAGCATGAGCAGGGAGGCCGCAGCGACGATCAGCGCATAGTGGCGATCCTCGATGCGTGCGAAGGGGACTGGGGACATGGACACCGGCGGCAGGAGCAACGGGGCCGCAGTCTAGACCCGCCCCGCCTCCGGCGTCACCGCCGCACTGCCCGGCCGGGGCGACCTATTTCGTCCAGGGATTCTCCGGCAGGCGCTTGCCGGCGGCCCCGGCGATCAGCACATCGCGGAAGAGTTCTTCCTCGGCGTCGTCTTCGCCGTCCGGCGTGGCCGCGGCAAAGACATCCTCGCCCGCCAGCCAGCGCGCCTGGGCATCACCATCGGCAAAGGCCAGGGTGAGGCCCTCGGTCATCTCGAAGGCCCCGTGGGCCAGGCCCGCCGCCTTGATCGCGGCAGCCATGCAGCGGTCGTGGATACCGCGCAGCAGCATGGCGGCGCGCCAGGCGGGGATATCCTCGCCCTGCCCCGCAAAGACCGCCTGACAGGCATCCAGCGAAAGCGAGAAAAATCCCCGGCAGGCGACCGGCCGCACGGCGTAGATCGAGCACATGTCGGCAGCCAGCATTGGGCAGGCCAGACGCTGATCGAGGCGGGCATCGCGGTCGAGGCCCTTGCCGGCTTCGGCCGCGTGAGCAATGCGGGCGATATCCTCGTCCGCTGCCGTGCGGCGCGCGATCTCCGCGGCGATGATGAAAACCTCCGGCGCCGTCACCGAGATCCAGTTGTGACAGCACATCGAGCAGCCCGCGCTGCAGGCCACGCGGGGTTCGGCCGGAACGTTGGCCATCGAGCGTTCGAACCCGGCGTGGAAGGCCTGCGCCATCCGGGTGCCGCGCTCGGGATCATCCTGGCGTTCCAGGATGCGGCGCAGGGCAGCGGTGTGGGCGAACATGGCCCCGAGCGACAGG
>Ga0105053_10011420_pt1 | contig 10884 bp, 9 predicted proteins | sample BON01_FD_78093 | JGI IMG/M metagenome (GOLD analysis project Ga0105053, IMG submission 78093) | Freshwater microbial communities from Lake Bonney liftoff mats and glacier meltwater in Antarctica - BON-01 | ecosystem: Environmental > Aquatic > Freshwater > Ice > Glacier meltwater | place: Lake...
TCCTTATCCTTATCCGCATCCTTCGGCCGAGCGACCTGCATCGCCAGCACGATGGCTGGCATGTGGTGGCTTGGCGGCCCGCCAGAATGCCTTAATTCACCGGCGTGGTACACCCAGCCAGCAAGGCTCCAGGCAAAGCGACAACTGGCGCAGTCATAATCTGACAAGCCCGCAACGATCACGTAGCATAGCGTCCGCCATGGCAGAACCGGACAACATAGCGCTCGCGCCTTTCTATTATCGGGATAACTTCTTGCGCCTGTGTAACACCGTGGAAGCGCAGTATGGCGATATCCTGAGCAACGCTGAGCACGCCATGCTGGCGACGTTTCGCGGCCTGAACTTCGAAGCTCAGTGTCTCTATGTACGCCTCATCTCCCGCACCGGGCCATGGTTTCGCGAGAGCAAACTGGCGTATGACGAACTGGGGCCTAGCACACCGATTCTGGATGAGCTGCTGGCACACAATATGGCAGAGGAAGCCTCGGGCCTCTCCACGCCTGAGTTGGGAAAACTGTTTACGCGCGGCGAACTCCAGCAGATTTTCCCTGAACTCAATGGCGGGCACTTACGCGACAAGACCGCCCTGCTGGACGCTATAGACCAGTTGCAGCTGGGCCCGGCGCAGATCCTGCGGGCACTGCGCGCGGTCGATGCCTTGCGTATCGTCACGCCCTGCGGCGCGGAGCTAGCTCAGTACCTGGAGCTGCTGTTTTTCGGTAATTGGCATCAAAGCCTGACAGACTTTGTGCTGCAGGACCTCGGCCGGACCCGGTACTACCCATACCATCTGGATCGGGAACACCGGATGTTTTCGTGCCGCGAGGCGCTGCAAGAATACGTGACCTGCGTAGCGCTCGCCGACAGCCACTGCACGCTGCTGGAAGCCGGTGAGCAAAAGCGGCTACCCGCGCTCGCCGCACAATTAATGCTTATGGACATCCGCTACCCCTCCAGCGAGAAACGCTGGCACCGCCTTTGTAACAACCTGGCACGAGACCTGGAGCGGCTCGATGAAAAAACGCTGGCGCTTAATCTGTACAGCCGCAGCGCGCGGCATCCTGCGCGCGAGCGGCGTGCGCGAATCCTTGAAGGCTGTGGTGACTGGCAAGGCGCTGTCACCCTGTGCCAGGAGATACTCGACAAGCCGTGGTGCGAGGCCGAGCACGAGTCAGCCGCGCGCATACAGCCGCGGGCGCAACGCAAACTCGACGGCAGTCGACCCGTGCGGCACCGGGATGCCTTCGACAAGGTCGCGCTAACGCTGCACAGAGGCGCTGGCTCAGTGGAGCAACAGGCTGCCGCGCACTTGCTGAGTCAGTGGCAGTCGGTCCACTATGTGGAAAACGCGCTGATGAACACCCTGTTCGGGCTCGCCTTCTGGGAGCAGATCTTCGCGCCAGTGCCAGGCGTCTTCAACAATCCTTACCAGAGTGCGCCAGCCGACATGTACGACAGCACCTTTCGGGCAAGACGTGAGGCATCCATCAGCGCAAGAATTACGCAGCTGCGCGGGCATAATCTCGCAATTACACTGGCGGAGGCGTACCGACGTTACCAACACTACGAGTGCCGCTGGACGCACTGGCGCTACATTTCCACCGAGTTGGTCGAGGCCAGCGCCCGCTGCATACCTGCCGAGCACTTACTGGCAATCTGGGAGCGCATATTGTTCGACCCCGCTGAAAATCGCCGCGGCTTTCCCGACCTTATCGCGCTGGGCGCGGAGGTCGGCGAGTACTGTTTGATTGAGGTGAAGGGTCCCGGCGATGCCCTGCAGGACAACCAGAAGCGGTGGCTACGCTATTTCCAGCAGCAGGGGATTCCGGCTCAGGTCGCGTGGGTGCAATGGGACGATGACTGAACTGAGCATTGCCGTTGCCGAGTTAGCGCGCTTTTGTCATCGCAGCGGGGACATCGACCACCGCTTTAAACCCTCGCCCACCGGGGTGCAGGGCGTGGCGGGTCACCAGCGTCTCTACTTGCGTCGCCCAGCCAGCTATCGCAGCGAGTTCGCGGTGGAATACCACCATCGGGAGCCCAACTTGACACTGACATTGCGCGGGCGCGCCGATGGCTATGATGCACAGCAGAAACTGGTGGAGGAGATCAAGACCTGCCGCACCGCGCCCGACACAATCCCCGAGCCGGTCGCAGCAACGCATCTGGCGCAGGGACGCCTTTACGCGGCCATCATCGCCGCGCAGCAGGATACAGGCAGCCTGACAGTACGCGTCACGTGGTTCAATATCGACACCGAAGAGGAATACAGTCGCAGCGAGCGCTATTCACGCGCCGAATTAGCCGACTTCCTTGCACAAACACTGAGCGACTTTACACGCTGGCTGCACATGCTGGCAGAAGCGCAACGCGCACGCGACGCCAGCATTGACCAGTTGGATTTTCCTTACGGCGGATTTCGCAGCGGCCAGCGCGCTATCGCCGAGCTGGCCTACAAGTGCATTTATCAGGGCGGGCAATTGCTATTGGAGGCACCCACTGGTATCGGCAAGACGGCTGCGGTGTTGTTCCCCGCGCTAAAGGCCCTCGCCACCGGTAAGCACGACAGAATCATCTTCCTGACCTCCAAGTCGGTGGGCCGCAAAGCCGCCGAAACGGCATTGGCAGACTTCGCCAGCAGCGGCTATCGAGGCAGCGCACTGAGCCTCACCGCCAAGGACAAAATCTGCTTTTCGCCAGGCCGCGCCTGCCATGGCGACGACTGTCCCTTCGCGCGCAACTACTACGACAAACTGCCCGAGGCCCTGCACGCCGCCATCGAGCAGGGGGCCTTGCACCGTGAATCTGTCGAGGCGATTGCCAGGCGCTTTGAGGTCTGCCCCTATGAACTGACGCTGGATCTGCTGCCGTGGGTGGATGTCGTGATTGCAGACCTCCATTACGTGTACAGCCTGACGGCAACGATAGGGAACCGACTCCAGGCCGATGACAAGCGCTGCACCGTGTTGCTCGATGAGGCCCACAACTTGTCCGGCAGGGCGCGCGGCATGTACAGCGCAACACTCGACAAAGCTACCGTACTGCAGGCCAGGCGCAGCGTAAACAGTGACCTGTCGAAATCTCTGGTGCGCGTGAACAAGCAGCTCCTCGCGCTGCTCAAAACCCCCTGGAAAGAGGTGCACTTTCACGACAGCGACAAATTGCCACAGGAGCTTTTGCTAGCGCTGCAGGCATTTACTGCCGCAGTGGGAGAGCAGCTGGCGCAGGAGCCCGCCTTCCTGCAGCAGCACCGCGAGCTGATGGATTTCTACTTTGAAGCACTGCAGTTCATGCGGGTCGCGGAGAACTGGGGCGATGACTTTCGGTTTCAGTTAACGCGCACAGACCAACAGCAGAGCCTGTCGATCACGCTCAATTGCCTCGATCCAGCCCGCCTTCTATCGGCAAAACATACGGCAGCACACGCTGTGATTGCCTTTTCGGCGACCCTGTCACCGCTATCCTGGTCGCGCGCAGCGCTGGGATTGAAGGAACAGGCCGTCTGTTCCCAAGCACTCTCGCCCTTCAAACCGGCGCAACTGCAGGTGTCGCTGGCGACCCATATCGATACCCGCTACCGGGAGCGTGAGCATACCCTGCCGGAGCTGGCGCTGCTGTTACAACGCTGGCTCAGCCAGACGCCGGGCAATTGTATTATTTACTTCCCCTCCTACCACTACTTACAGGCCGCACTGGCGCTATTGCAGCGCGATAAATGTGCGCCCCTGTCGCGTCCGATATGGGTACAAGCTCGCCAGCAGCATGACCATGAGAGAGACCAACTGCTGCATTTACTCGAACAGCGCGAGGACGTGGTAGCGTTTTGCATTCTAGGGGGAGTGTTCGGGGAAGGCATAGACCTGCCGGGCAAACTGCTGTCCAGCGTGGTAGTGGTGGGCATCGGCATGCCACAAGTCAATCGTGATACCCAGCAGCTACAGGCGTGGTACCAGCAGCGCTACGGCGCGGGATTTGAGCATACATTTTTGTACCCTGGCATGCAGAAAGTGGACCAGGCTCTGGGCAGAGTAGTAAGGCACACTCAGGACACTGGCAGCGCCCTGCTCATCGACCCGCGCTACCGCCAACGCCAGTACCGGGATCTCTTGCCGCCGTGGTGGGTGTATAAGCCCTGGGACCAGTCGTGACATAAGCTGCTGCACCGTCGCCTGACGCTGCCGAAATGCTCAGCTTTTGCTATACAGAGCACAGCTTCGAATATCCAGTCACAGCACCGGTTTCCGCAGGGTGTCGGCTGTGCTAGCATCGGCGGCTGTTTGCGATACCGGCATGCGCGTCGGATCGCACGGACACCCTTACCGCCCCAAGAGTCGCTGTGAAAATAACTCCGGTACATGATTACCGACAGCGCGTATAAACGTAAAGTAGAAGGAAGATACCGCATGCGAATCGCGATTCCTGCAGAAACCCACCCGGGAGAAAACCGGATACCGATTACACCTGCCCATGCCAAGAAGTTGTGTGCAATGGGTGCCGACCTTGTCATTGAGTCTGGCATGGGTAACGGCTCAGGTTTTACAGATTCTGAGTACATAGAAGCCGGAGCGACTGTTTCGCAGGACCGTGCAGAACTTTTTAAAACTGCAGATCTCCTGCTGCGCTTGCGCAAGCCGAAGCTCGAGGAAATAAGCCAGATGAAGCGCGGTGCCATTCACATCAGCTATCTGGACCCGTTCAACGAGCATACGCTGGTCAACGCTTTTAAAGACGCAGGCGTTACTGCCATCAGTATGGAAATGATTCCACGCACCACCCGCAGCCAAAAAATGGATGCACTCAGCTCACAGGCCAATCTGGCAGGCTACGTGATGGTGATGCAGGCGGCCACCCACCTGCCGCGCATATTCCCGATGATGATGACCCCGGCGGGCACTCTGAAGCCGGCCAACGTGTTCGTGATCGGCGCGGGTGTCGCCGGCCTGCAGGCTATCGCCACGGCCAAGCGTCTCGGTGCCAGGGTCACGGCGTTCGACACTCGCCCGGTGGTTGCAGAGCAGGTGCGCTCAGTTGGTGCCAAATTCCTGGAGATCGACCTCGGTGAAACCGGCGAAACGAAAGACGGCTATGCCAAGGAATTGACGCCTGAACAGGTTGAAAAGCAGCGTCAGGCGCAAAAAGAGGTCATCGCCAAATCTGATGTCGTTATCACCACCGCTCAGGTATTTGGCCGCAAGCCACCGGTGCTGGTCACTCGCGACATGATCGAAGGTATGGCCACCGGCTCGGTGATCGTCGACATGGCGGCAGAAACGGGCGGCAACGTCGAGGGCTCGGTAGCCAATGAGGTGGTCCAGATTTCTGGTGTCACCGTCATCGGCAAGGGCAACCTCGCCGGAGAAGTGGCGCGCGACGCAAGTACGATGTACTCCGCCAACCTGTTCAATTTGGTGGAAGACAGTTGGAACAAAGACGACAAGACCTTCGTCATCGACTTTGAGCACGACATTCTGCCTGGGTGCATCATCACTCACGGCGGAGAAGTGACCAACATGACGATTAAAAATATTCTGGAAGGAGGTGCATAACATGGTCGCTGCGGAAGTTTTCCTCACGTTTATTCTGGTGTTGTCCATTTTTTTGGGCTTCGAATTAATCAACAAAGTACCGTCCACATTGCACACACCATTAATGTCGGGCGCCAATGCGATCTCCGGCATTACTCTGGTCGGCGCGATTGGTCTTGCCGGTACCGGTAACCAGGACATTTCCAACTGGCTCGGCGCAGGAGCCGTTGCGCTAGCCACCATCAACGTAGTGGGCGGTTATCTCGTCACCGACCGCATGCTCGCCATGTTCAAGAAGAAGGGCTAATCGAGATGGATATGCTTATACAGTTTGCTTACGTAATCTCTGCGGCCCTTTTCATCTTTGGCCTCAAACAGCTGGGATCACCCGCGACAGCGCGTCGCGGCAACATGATTTCATCCCTGGGCATGCTCATCGCCATCATCGCGGCGCTACTCGACCAGAACATCGTCGATTTTCAGTGGATCGTGACCGGTATCGTGATCGGCGCCATTATCGGCGGCGCTGCGGCGCGATTGGTGCAGATGACGGCGATGCCGGAAATGGTCGCGCTCTTCAATGGTTTCGGCGGTATGGCCAGCCTGTTAGTGGGCTGGGCTGCACTTAACAACGATGCCGCCACCTTTACGCTGGTGACCATCATTCTCTCCATCCTGATTGGCGGCGTGACCTTCACTGGCTCCATGATCGCCTACGGCAAACTGTCGGAAAGAATCGGCAGCGGCGCTGTGCTGTTCAGCGGCCAGCAGATCGTTAACAGCCTGATTGTGCTCGGCATACTCGGCAGCTCTGTTATGTTCTGTATTGAACCGGCTAATCACACTTGGCTCTATGCGGTGATTGCGCTGTCACTGGTCTTCGGCGTGATGGCGGTTATCCCCATCGGCGGAGCCGACATGCCGGTAGTGATCTCACTACTGAACTCCTACTCAGGCTTGGCGGCCTGCGCCGCAGGTTTTGCGGTGAATAACAATATCCTGATCGTGGCCGGCGCCCTCGTCGGAGCCTCCGGAATCATCCTCACCCAGATCATGTGCAAGGCGATGAACCGCTCTCTATCCAATGTACTGTTCTCGGGCTTCGGCAGTGGCAAGGTAGAGACTTCTGCGGTGGAAGGAGAGATCAGGCCAATCTCGGTACAAGACGCTTACTACATCCTGGAAGCGGCCTCCACAGTGGTTATCGTTCCCGGATATGGCATGGCCGTGGCCCAAGCCCAACACGTGGTGAAGGAACTCTCTGTGCTGCTGGAAAAGAACGGCGCGGAAGTCAGCTTTGGCATCCACCCTGTGGCAGGGCGTATGCCGGGCCACATGAACGTCTTGCTGGCGGAAGCAGATGTACCCTATGACCAGTTGTTGGAGATGGATGAGATTAATCCACGCATGGACAACGTCGATGTAGCCATCGTAATCGGCGCTAACGATGTGGTGAATCCTGCCGCTCGCGATGATGAGTCTTCACCGATCTACGGCATGCCGGTAATCAACGTGGACCAGGCACGTACGGTATTCGTGCTCAAGCGCTCTATGGCATCAGGCTTTGCCGGTATCGAGAACCCGCTGTTTTATAAAGACAATACGCGTATGTTATTTGGTGATGCGAAGGAGTCGATTAGTGGTCTGGTTAAGGAATTTGCCTGATTACGACGGGTAACTCCCGGGGTCGGGCAACCGAATGGTACGGACTTCACCTCAAAATTGGCACTTAGGTGCCACTTTGGGGGTGAAGTAAATGGTATTCATGTCCAAGCCGACTTACATATCAAAAAAGCCCACTATAGATTCACGCCCCAGCGCCATTACAAAACCATCAGCATCGTTGCCAGTCAAACGCCAGCACATCCTGTATCCGGGACGCGCCGGTGGCCAACATCAGTAATCGATCAATGCCCAATGCGACGCCGCTGCATTCTGGCAATCCATGTTCCAGCGCGGCTAACAGATATTCGTCCACAGCCCGCTCACTCAAGCCGCGTTCACGGCGCACTGCATTGTCGCGTTCGAAGCGCCGGCGCTGCTCGGCGGCGTCGGTGAGCTCGCAATAGCCGTTGGCCAGTTCTACGCCGTCCACATAGAGCTCAAAGCGCTGCCCGACACGGACATCAGCTGCGGCGACAATGCGCGCCAGTGCGGCCTGTGATGTGGGGTAATCGTAGATAAAACAATAGCAGCCGTCACCGAGCGCGGGTTCCAGCACATGACTCATTAGTAGATCGAGCCAGAGATCCCTGTCACCGGTGAGATCGCCCGGATCAAGATGACGGCGAGCGAGCGTTTCCAGCTCGGCGATTGATGCCGTGAACGGGTCGATGGCCAGCCGTTCGAGAAACAGCTGCCGATAACTGAACTTTTCAAGTGGCCGCGCGCCGAGGCACTCCTGCACCAGATCTGCCACTTCATCCATCAGCTGATGGTGATCAAACCCGGGGCGGTACCATTCCAGCAAGCTGAACTCTGGATTATGCCGAGCACCCAGCTCGCCGTTGCGAAATGCTCTGGCAATCTGAAAAATCGGTTCACCAAAAGCGGCGAGTACGCGCTTCATCGCATACTCGGGTGATGTCTGCAAAAATCGCGGTGCCGTTAAAGCTGCACCCTGCGACAGTACAAAAGGTTCGATCTGGGGGTCGGTGATGCCCTGACTACACAGCAGCGGGGTCTCTACCTCAAGGACATCCCGCGCGGCAAAAAACCGCCGCAGCGTGGCGAGCAAAGCGGCTCTCTGGCGGATCGCCCCCAAATTTGCCGCTGGCTGCCAGTGCATGTCACATTGCCCTTGTGGCTGGACTCAAGACTTGCTCGCGCGGCTCTGGTATTCGCCGGTGCGCGTATCGACCCGGACCACTTCGCCAGTGCTGATAAACAACGGCACTTTGACCACGGCACCAGTGCTTAGCCTGGCCGGCTTAGTACCGCCGGTAGCAGTGTCGCCCTTGAGTCCCGGGTCGGTTTCTACAATCTCCAGTTCCACAAAGTTAGGCGGCGCGACAGACAGTGGTGCGCCGTTATACAGGGTCACATCACAAGTTTCGTTTTCCTTGAGCCACAAATGGCTATCCCCTATGGCGGCGGCATCTGCCTGATACTGCTCAAACGTGTCGGACTCCATGAAATACCAAATTCGCTGTCGGCATACAGATACTCCATAACGCGGTCCATGACATCGGCGCCCTCGAGAGTCTCGCCAGATTTAAATGTACGCTCCCACTGCCGGCCAGTCCTCAGATTACGCAGCTTGACGCGGTTGAACGCCTGACCCTTGCCGGGCTTCACAAACTCATTGTCGAGAATGCTGCAGGGATCGCCGTCCAGCATCACCTTCATGCCAGAGCGGAACTCACTAGTAGAATAGTTCGCCATAGTGCTCTCATTGTGTTGCTCTAGAATCGGTGCTCATGATACCTCACGCCGCAAGCCAATGGCAGATACTGACTTCCCTGTGGCGGCGGGCGCACCACTTAGGCTATTCTGTCGTTTTGCCATTTTGGTATAAGAACAACAAAGGGACTTATGGATGTTATGGAAGACCAGACAACCATCAAACTAAAACTTCCGCGCCAAGACTTTTCCGGCGAGCCACTGTTCCAGCCCACTGAGGCTGCCGTGCGTGATTGGGTCCAGAATCTCCCCATCACTAACACCAACGTTCTTGTGCAGCTGCTCGTGCAGGCAATGAACGATCTCAACCAGACCCGGTTGGGGCCTGAAACACGCTCTAAGATACTGGGCCATCTGCTGCCCAATCTTCAGGTCGCTTTGTTGAACCTGTCAAAACGCTTTCTCAATCAACCGTTAATCATGCCGGAAGAGCCACGCCGCATGGCGGAGCTGAGTGACCAGTTGCTCAGCCTGATCACAACGGGCTATACCATTATCGCAGTGCAGGCCATTCAGCAACGAGACGCCATCCGTGCGACTAATCCGGCGCGGCTTACGTGTGAATCCATACACAGCGCTCTGGTCTTTGCGGGGCGAAAAATTCTGCAGGATTTTCAGCTGCATCGCCCCATGGAAGTTCACGGCTGGCAAACCGTGCATCAGCTCTATGCACTGGCCGAACGCCAGCGATTGGAAGATCTTCCTGTGCCGGAGCCCCTGTCCAGCGGCAACACCATCAAAACCACGTATTTGCAGGCCGTATTACTGGGTTGCTGCAAAGCCAACCAACTGCGCCAGAGCGACCTGTCAACGCTATATCGCGGATTTCAACAGTGGAGTACGCGGGTAAACTTCAGTCGCGAAGGCACCGGGGATGATCTCTACCTGGTCGATCTTGATAGTGATCAGGCGCCTTTATACTGCGCGCTGTACCGGGACGAAGCTGGCCCCTCATGTCGGTACATCGACACCACGCAGCTGGTACAGCACCTGACGGATGTCAAAGCAGAAGCCGACGCACAGACTGTCACCTTCGACAAAAGCACCAACGTGCCGGCGAACTTGCTGGAACACCTGATAACGTCCCTTGGCAGCATGAGTCTGCGCAATTTCAAACGCACCAACACCCGTCATAACCTGTGGATCTGCGTGGGCTTTAACAGCACTCATTATCATGTCGCTGGCAGGCGGACGTTTGAGCAACTGGTTTGTGGTGATGACGGCCCTAAGGCAGACGCGAACAACGCAACGGACAACCGGTTCCTCAACCCCCTCAGCCATGTGGATGTCTGGCAGGCCGTGAACCCACGCGACTACAGCGGGGAGACCAAGCTCATCCCTAATCTATTGGTCGATGTCGACTCCTCTACCAAGGCCAAACTGTTTGGAGAAAGCGACGCAACGCTGCCGCTGGCGGAACGTTACCCCGTGTTTAAGGCCCAACTGGCGGATTCCAGTCCCGGTGGCTATTGCGTGGAGTGGACCGCCGCGCTGCCCGGGGACATCAAGGCGGGCGATATTGTCGGCATCAAAGAAGACGAACACAACCAGTGGGTAATTGCAGTTATCCGCTGGGTCAGCCAGCTGAACAACGCCAGGACCCTGATCGGACTTGAACTGCTGAGCCCGCGCGCCATTGCCTATGGCGCGAGTATTCACCGGAAGGGCGAAGACAAAACAATGCCGACGCGAGTGTTACTGCTTCCCGAAATCAAACTCGTAGCCCAACCGCAAACGCTGATCACGCCGCGCACCGGTTTCAAGGAACGGCAGAAGATCACTCTGGGCACAAGTTCCGAGGCGCACTCCATCCAGCTGTTGCGGCACATTGCCTCAACAGGGAGCTACTCCCAGTTCGAGTTCCGCGAGATAAAAGAACTGGGTGATGTATTGGCAGACAATGGGCATGGGCACGCAGGCGGGGAATTTGACTCACTCTGGAGCAATATCTAGCGCA
>Ga0105053_10011421_pt1 | contig 10884 bp, 1 predicted proteins | sample BON01_FD_78093 | JGI IMG/M metagenome (GOLD analysis project Ga0105053, IMG submission 78093) | Freshwater microbial communities from Lake Bonney liftoff mats and glacier meltwater in Antarctica - BON-01 | ecosystem: Environmental > Aquatic > Freshwater > Ice > Glacier meltwater | place: Lake...
CGCAAGCACCAACAGCCCTTGGCGTCCTCTTTGCTCGCGGATGGCGCGCCGCATCGCCTGACCTACTCCTTCTTGGAGTCCAGCCTTATCTTGACGCTGGAAGTGGCTGGGTCAGCGGCGGCGAGCCGTGTGCAGACAGCGAAGGACAGCATGCTGGAGGACGTGCAGCGGGGTTACAGCGCCTTGTTCGACGAGCCGGGGCCTGTCACGCTCAAGACCGAGGTCCTGAATCTGCTTCGGGTCCTGGTCGATATCCGCTCCGTCAAGAACTTTAAGGCCTTGCTTTGGAGCTTCCAGGCGCAGACGACGGCGGCGGCCTGCGACGTTGAGCTTTGCGGGAGCGGTGGCACCAGCAGTAACAGCGCCGGCGATGGCACCGCCGCGCGCTCGCTGTCTCAGCTACGTTTTACCAAAGAGCAAGAGGCTGTTTTGGAACGAGGTTTTGATGATCGGACCATGGATGGAGAGATGCTGGTGGACTCTGTCGTTAGCACTACGGCTCATCGCGACAAGCAGCTTCTGATCCAAGCCTACGACCTCCTCTACCACCATGCCGTTCAGCGGATCAGCTTTACGAGGCTGCTAGATCAAGTCAAGGTGACGCGGCACCCGTCCCTGGCCATTACTATGCGCATGCAACGGATGGTCCTCGAGCTTTTCGACAAGCACGTCCCGGGCTTTTTGCTAAAGTCCAGGGGGGCGTGCGACGTCTTGAGCTACGCGCTCCACCTGCTGAACCGCATGTGCTACCGTGATTGGAACGACCATGCGCAGCATCTGGCCAGCCCGGGGGCGGCGGGCACTGCGAACGCGGGCGTGATGCTACCACCACTGGGGCCGACGATGGCCTCGGGTCAAAAGAAGGAGAAAGCGAGACGCTTCCACCGGGGTCCAGTCGACGTTGCAGCCATGTTTGGGCCCTCGTCGTCCGCTTCTTCTTCTCCTCGGGACGGCGACGAGACAGGATTTGGCGCTGCTGCCAGCACCACGAGCAACAAGGTCCCCTTTGTGACTTCGCAGGGCCTTGGCTTGGACGACATGTGCAGCCAGCCCATCCCAGCGCAGCAACGAGAGCTGCAGTGGGCCGCGCGGCATGTGGCTGGCTTTGTGGCGCGCGTGCTCGACGCCAGCAATGGAGGCAGAGACCTGGCGGATGAGCTCAATAAGAGCCACAGCCTTGGCACCAGCAACCCGGCAGCCGGGCGTAACAGCCCCACCAACAGCAATGCGTCCCGAATCGGTTTAATGGACTGCAGCTATCATACGGCCACAATGGATGCTTCGACGTCCGCGTCGGTGTCGCACGGTCCTGGGGGCTTACGCGATGGGAAAGCCTCTTCCTGCACCACGCTGTCGCTCGAACAACGACGGGTCCTGAACGAGTGCTTCGCCTTTTTGGTCCATGCTTGCCGCAATCACGACGAGCTCATTCGAGCTTTGGTCATGCCGCAGCTTAAAGTACTCAGGGCTCGGGCATTAGAGTTTCCAAACGCCATGCGTCTCCTTGCCGCCTTGGCCCGCCATTCGCTCAAGGCGACGTGCCTTCAATCGGACGACGTCAAGCAGGTCCTGAGCCACGCTTTTCCCTCCGAGGCAGAGACAACGGCGGTGACAGCGGCTGTGGACCTGCAGCAGCAGACGGCAAGCTTGGGCCTCTTGTGTGCTATCTTGGAGTCCGCGCTCAAGGATGAGCCAGCTTCCTTGTCGATGGAGGACGCTTTGGACGAGGAGACGGATCGCAGCGTCCAGTTGGCGCTTAAGAGCGCTTCGCTGACTGCTGTTGGGAACCACTTTCTCGTCGATGCTGCAGAAGACGGGCGCGTGCTGTCTATGGCGACTCTGGGCTTTGCGACGCCGTCGTCCTCCCCTTCCTCCCCTGCATCGTCGTCCTGGCTGGCGAGCAAGAGCTGGGCCTTCAAATCTGAGAGCCTTGGGCTTATCTGTGCCTGCCTGGAGGCAGTGAAGGAGCTGGAGCTCTCAGGAGCGGGCACGCCGTCCTCTTCCTCTCCCTTGCCGCCGTCGTCGTTGCTCTCGCCGATCAGTGCCGCATTTTCGCCAGCCTCGAGTGGCAGCAGCATCAGCGTGGACATCTTGCCGGAAATGCGCGAACGTATCGCCGCCCTGTTTCCCTCTTCGGCGTGTCTCCAATCTGCGTTAGATGCACAACTGCCCCTCCCGATTCGGAGCCTGCAGCTTAAGCTGGTGCGTTTGCAGGCGTTCACAGAGACGCCGAGGCCGCCCTCGTCCTCGTCTTCATCGCCAGCGGCCACACGGCCATCCTCGTTGTCGTTGAGCGTTGTGCGTGTCTCTGAGCATGATCTTCGCCCGTCTCGGTTGTCGTCGCTGGGATCATTGGAAGCGTCAATTCCGCTGTCCATGCCGCCTTCCTTGTCGTCCAAGCTCTCCTTGGAGCTAATGCATACCTTTGCAACCAACGCCCAAGCCGAGCTGGAAGCCCTGCGCCGGAGCTTCAAGTACGGGACTGTGACCCTGAAGGCCTTGGAGGGCATGGCTGCGTTGCCGTTTCTGTTCAAGACCATCCCCAGCTTCATCACGGCTTTTCTGAGACACCAGGGGTACGATCATGCCATTGATGACGCCGTGCAGGCCTCTCTAGATCACGCGAAGCGGAAGATTGAGAAGGAGCAGACTCGCAGCCGGCTCTGGAAGGCGACCGACAGCTCGTTGCCTCTAAAGGTGGCCAAAGCCTTGCTCACCGATCGGGCCGAGGAGGTCATGACCTGGGTCCTAGAGACATTTGAGCGACAGCAACAGCTGGCCAGGATGCCCTTCCATCAACCCACTCAGTCCAAGCAAGTGCACGAGGGAGAGCGGGTGGCCCAAGCCCCAGCCCCTACGGGATTCCTGGCGGCACTTACTCGAATCGGGTCCTCCCCTGGCTTGGCCACGCCGCCCCCTGGCAGCCCACAGTCGCCGTCCCGGACCTTCGTGCCGCAGCGAGGGTCGCTTACGCCAAATCATCCAGCCCTGCCGCCCTCCTTGGAACGTAAGGTGTTGGGTCAGATCTTGAATCTGATCGACCGCCTCGCCAGCGTGATCCTGCGCTCGCCAGCCATCCAGGCCCAATGGGCTGCTTCCTACGACCCGTGGGCGGAGACGCTGCTGACGCTCCTGGTCTTTGGCACGCTTGCCGATCGTGTGCATCAGATGATGGGCCCCGCTACCTCGTCACTGCCTGCAACTACCGCTGCTGCTGCTGCTGCTGCTGCTGCAGCTGCAATGACAGGTGCAGGCGGCGGCGTTGCAACTACCGTGGCCGCGAACCTGAACAAGGCACTCTCTGGGCTGTCATCGGCCGCCACGGGCCTTGCTCTTACAGCAGCTACGCCACTGAACGCAACGGCGGCTGCTCTTTTGCCAAAGCGCAAGGCCACGCTCGACAACTCGCCCGCCTCCGAATCCCAGGGGATGGGGCCAAGGCTCTCGCAAACCAGCAAGACGGCCTTGCGCAGTGGCGCAGGTTTGACGGCGGACTTTGCTGCAGCTGCTGCTGACGCCCGTTTCGTGCTCCACCTAACGCAAGCGCTGGTGGCGCGTCGGGCAGCGGAACGTACGACAGCTGATGAGCGGGACGTGGTGGAGAACCAGGTGCCGGTCATGCTGGAAGAGGCCCGGTCCTACGTGCTGAACGTGTACGAGCCGCGCGGGCCTGTCGATGACGGCGATGCCAACCAATGCCATCACCTCGCTAGCGCTGGGTGGCAAGCTGCCAAGGAATGGGTGTCATCCAAGCTCAACCTGGGAGAGGACAGTGACGATGCCGCGTCTTGCTTGGCGACTACTGGCAGCAGCAGATTCCCGTTGCACCACCACTGCCATTACCATCATTCTCAAGCGGCTGCTGTGGCCGCGGGGCGCGTCCTCGCCTATCCCCCGAGCGTCGCGGCGACGGACTCGCTCATTCGGCGCGTGCTCTGGCGGCAGTTCGAGTCCTTCATGGAGTACTATTACGAAGATGGCGACGACGAGGAGGACGAGCGGAAGGGGTCCCACGACGGCAGCAAGAGGCTACACCACGACCGGCATCTCCACGTGCACCATTCGCGACCTCGGTCCTATGCGCCGCAAGATTCGCTCGATGAACGCGCGTCGTCGCCTGCAGCAGCGCTCGCAGGCAGTCGTACTTTCCGGGCATGGAGCAAGGCTGGGGGCCTTTTCATCGAGCACATCTTGCTCATGATTCGGTACCGCATTTGGGAGGAAGACGACTGTTGCCTCTTCTTCCTCGACGTGGTGACGCAGTTCTTGGAGGACGACTTGGCCCGCATCCGACGAGAAGGCGCGTCCCGCTTCGACGCGCAGAAGCTCATCAAGCTAGTACAGGCCGAGGTGGCCGGCCAGCAGAAGAAGCAACAGGCTCTGCAGGTCGTGGACGGGCATGTGGTGCTCATGGCGATTGTTGCGCAGGCGGCCCAGCCAGGCTTTGTGGCGAGCAAGGCACCCGCCTTGCTCAAAATCATGCCTCGCGTCCTCCAATTTGGGACGCGATTGATGGCGACGGGGAACCGCCAAGTGCAGGAGACCATCATGGACTTTTACGAGAAGGCCATTGTGGAGCTGTTGGTGCAGCGCAAGTTCTGTGTGGGCCTGCGCAACATGCTGCGGTTTTGCCGGTACCAGGTCGAGACGCTCATGTACTCGGCCAACGCGGCGATCGGGGTGGGTTTGGAGGCGGCGGGGTCTGCCGCCCCGGTGCAGCTCGAGGCTTTGATTCAAAAGAGCCAGCCGACGTTGGAGCTTGTGGGATCACTCTTTGACTTTTTAGGGTCCTTGTGTGCGGGGCACAACATGCGGGCGCGCTCGTTTTTGCGGGAACAGCGGGTGTCTGGTGACTCGGTCAATTTGGTGGCGGAATGCGCGTCTCTTGTCTTTACGCTCGGTTCCTACACGCGGAGCCTCATGACCTACGTCGGGAACCGCACGTTTGGGAGCAAGGTCGCTCCCATGGTGCACCTGTCGCAAGCCAAGAAGACGCGCCGCTTCATTGCCTGGCACCAGAACCCACGCAAGTTCGCGCACTTGACGGACTTGCTGCAGGTGGTGGGGCAGGGCTTCAACTCCTTGACGGAGATGGTCCAAGGGCCGTGCCGTGAGAACCAAGTCTTGTGCGAGCGCTTGTGCGCCTTTGCGGGCGAGATCCTCGAGTACACGGGCTCTCTCCACTTAGAGCTGCCGAGCCACCGAAACAGCAACCGGTTGTGGAGCGGTGGCGACCCGCTCAAGTTCTACGAGCTGTACACCAAGGAGATGGCCCGCGTCGGGGGCGGTGGTGATGGAGGCGGTCTTGGAATTGGCGGTGGTCGACCTGGTGGCGTGACGGTGGGAGGCCAGCCCCCACCGCGTCCTGTCTCGTTTATGCCCTCGGGAGGCATGGCAGCAGCGGCCGTCACTGCAGCGGCCTCGTCCCAGCAGCAGCACCAGCAGGACCTGGAGGACCTCGAGACCATGCAAATCCTGGAGAGTTTGCGATTGTGGCGCCGCGTCGGAGAGCGCAAGATGTTTTCGTTTCACTTGCACTTGACCAAGGCGTTCCAGGCCTTGTCGTCGACTCAACGCCGCGAGGGTGGTGCCATAGCAGCAGCAGCATCGACGGCGACGGGCGCTGCCACCGGCGGGGCGCGCCCTATGACCTTGAACAGCACTGCCATGGGCGCGCTGACATCGAAGGACATTTTGGGGGTGGACTTGCAGGACTTTACGAACGTGTGTCTGGGTGTCGAGAAGTCCAGCCTCAAGTTCCTGACCGCCATGCTCGAAGGCCAGAACCCCGGCGTCGTGGATCACGTCCGTTCCAGCATCGACTCCTTCATTCTGTTTCAGAATATGGACAGCTTGACTCGCAGCACTGCCCAGGGGCCAACCACTGTGGCAGGCTCCTTGTCGTCGGCGTCTTCCGCGGCCACGTCCTCGTTACCCTCGCTTTCGTCCGCAGCCACGGGCGCCGGCTCCAGCACCAGCACCAGCACCGGCACCACTCTCTCCTCCTTGTCCTCCTCGGCCTCCTTTGATGCGGAGCGCACGCAGGCCAAGCAAGAGGCCGCCGTCTTGTACTTGACCATTCTCTCCTCGCTGGCGTCCTTGTCGTCCTTAGCGACTGGCGGCGGCGACTACGGCTTGAGGATGACCAAGGTGCTGGAGGAATGGCAAGACACCTTTGCCAAGCAAGGAGCCCACGGCAACGCGGCGGGAGTCAACACCCTGGTGGCTTCGGTGGAGATTGTGGGCCTTGACGGGCAGGTCCAGCAGGTCTTTTTTTCGCCCCCGGCGTGGATCAAGCAATACTGGAACTACCCGCTGGTGCAGAAGGCCAAGAAGGAACTCGCGTACCAAGTAAATCGCGCCAGCCCCGAGGAGAAGATTTTGGATTTCTACGACCGTATGACACTGCTCACCAAGGTGATGCGTCGGCAGCAGCTGTTGCATCGCATTTTCAACGTCTTCCACGGCTTTGTCGGCGGCAAGTCCGTCGATTCGCGGTGGGTGCCTAACCCGCGCGCTATCCTGCTGGTGCTGACCTTGCTCCTCAACATGTGGCTCTGCACCCGCCTCTACTACCGGGACATGCCCGACGAGCCCAGCGCCATCTGGAGGGCGTTTCTGAGCTGGCGCACGACGCCCACTTTGGTGTGGGGCGTCAAGTACTGCCACTTGGCCCTCTGTTTGTCCTTGCTCTTTACGGCGGCGCTCAATTCGGGTGCCGGCGACGGCGTCCGTGGCCACGCCATGCATTTGCCGGGCGGGCGCAAGGTAATGTCGTTCGACTGGTTGCTGCGGCTGTACGTGGTTTTGAATGACGTTCGGTGGTTGCTGATCATGTCCGTCTTGAGCGGCGTCGGGCTGTGGGTCACCGAGAAGGCCTATCCCTTTTGCGTGGTGGATGTGATTCCCCAAATTCGGCTGATGAAGTTTCTGCTCGAAGCCATTACGCGTAACAGCCACAAGATCTGGCTGACGGTCCTGCTGTGCATGGTGGTGCTGTACGTGTTTTCCACCATTTCCTACATGGTCTTTCAGAACCAGTATGGATTTCAGGGGATGAAGGACTGCGACACCCTGGCCACGTGCTTCAAGCTCCACCTCGACTACGGCATCGCCAACAGTCCCCTGTGGATTGGCCACGGGGCCATCAATCCGACCATTCACACGACCCTGGTGACGACGCCGGCACAAAAGAGCGCGTTTAACTTTGCCATGACGATTGTTTCGAGCCTGTTTAATCTGATGTATGTCATTTTGGTGAACTTGGTCCTGTCTGCGATTATCGCCGGTCTCATTATCGATACCTTCGGGCAGATGCGATCGGAGAACGAGGCCATCGAGGAGGACATGCAGGAGAAGTGCTTCATTTGCAGCATCGACCGGGATTTGATCGAGTCAGCCGGCATTTCGTTTCGTGATCACATCCGGAACCAACACAATATGTGGAGCTATTTCTGGTTTCGGGCGTACCTGAATGGGAAGGATCCCTTGACGTTTACGGGGCCGGAGATGTATGCTTTTGAGATGTTCAAGGACAAGCGCAACCTGACTCGGTTCTTCCCGCTCAAGAAGTCTTTGATTATCGAGCGAAAGAACATTGAGCTCAAGTCTAAGAACGAAGTGGACGTGTTGAGCGGGCGGGTGGTGTCGGTGGAGGCGCAGCTGGGCAAGCTGAGTAACGCCGTCGAGAAGCTTGTGGTCGAGCACGCGAATCAAGGCAACAAGATGGCACAGGAGCAGCATCAGCTGGCGGGCACGGCCAGCGAGACGGTGGAGATGCTCAAGGCCTTGCATGCGCTGGTGGCGGCGCAGCAGCAGCAGCAACAGCAGCAGCATCATGGGGGAGGCGGAGGCAAGTCGTCGACGGGAGGGGCGGGGACGCGTGGGCGGGACATGTTCTTGAACAAGGTCACGCTGGCACAGCGGGAGCGAGAGCGCAAGCACGACCAGCAGCAGGAGGACCAGCAGCAGGAGCAGCGACGTGAACGCCACCATCGGCAGCAGCACCAGCCGCCGCAGGCAACCCCTCCTGCGACCACGGCGGCCGTTCCCGCCCTGAGCGTGAAGACGAGCCCGCGCTGGAAAGCAGCGGTGGCCAATACGGCGACGGCGGGCAAGGGCACCCATGACTCGATTGATGCCGAGGAATGCAAGGAGTCGAGGTAGAGGGTGGAAATGGGGGGGTGGCAGCGATGGATGTGGATTTGAGAGGGAGGAGGAGGAGGAGGAGGAGGAGGAGGAGGAGGAGAAGGAGTAGGGGTAGGAAGAGAAGGAAAGGGACGCTTGCATGAGGGGAGTTTTAAGAGAACATCCGCGGCAGCAATTAAGTGACAATGAGGAAAGCGGCGGACCAAGATAGCCGATGGCAACGCGCTCTTCCAAGAAGAAAGGGGGGGAAGACAGGAGTTTAGTGTGTATAAATGATGTGTGTCATGTATGTGGAAGGTATCTATAATCAACAAAGAAGCAAGTTTTAACAAATTAACAGAACATAAGAAAAGCTTGAACGTTTTTTTATTTCCTTCAGACGTCTTCTTTCCTTCCATCCCTTCAATCTTTCACCAGCAGCGCGACCTCATCCGCCACACCCAGCAGCGACGGCAACACCTCGCCCGCCTTGCCCTGAATCGCCAGGCGGCACAATCCCGAATTGTCGGTGGCCTCCAAATTGATTTCCACCACGGGCTTCCCCCTATCAGCCACCAAGGGGGCAAACGCCGCGGCGGGGTAGACGATGGAGCTCGTGCCCACTACCAAGAGCAAATCACATGCATCCAGAACCTCGTGGGCTTTTCCCATGACCTTCGGGTCCAAACCCTCATTGAACCACACCACCGCGGGCCGCAAGAGCTTTTTGCCATCTTTTGTATGCGGAAGTCCTGATACAGGAATATCGGAGGTCTTGATGCTTGGATCTGGTTGGCACTTGCCCGCAAAACAGGGCGCGAGCGGCACACGACGGTCTTCCCACACCCGCACCCCATCCTCAACAAAGCTCGGCTCATCCACGGCCTTGAGCAGCCACAAGGACCCATGCAGCTCCACCACGTCTACGCCGCCCGCGGCATGGTGCAATCGGTCAATGTTCTGCGTAACAATGTCGACCTGCTTGCCCTCTTGTGCCAGTTTGCGCTGAAAGGCAGCCAAGGCAAAATGCCCTGGGTTGGGCTTGCATCGGGCCACCACTTCGCGGCGGTAATGGTAAAACTCCCATACTAGCGACGGATTGGCCCGGAAGGCTTGGGATGTAGCCAGCTCCTGCGCTTTGTAGGTCCGCCACAGGCCGCCCGCGCCGCGAAAGGTGGGAATACCGCTCTCTGCTGAAATGCCTGCTCCCGTGAGGATGACGATGCGCTTGGCCCCGTCCAAGAGCTGGGTGAAGCTGGCCAGGCCTTTCATGGGGTCGTCCAAATGGTTGCCGTCTTGCTGCAGGCCCAGGATGCCAGTGATGGTGGTGGTGGTGGGCATGCGGCGTAAGGACAGGTGAGATGCGCTGGCGTCAGTGCGGAGGGGAGTCGGGCTGCCTTGGGATGACGGGACGGGTTGGGCTGGGGAGATGGAGCGTGGTGGGTAAGACGGGAGGAGCCAAGTGGCGGCAATAAATCTGTAGAATGTCGAGGCAAGTGCGGTGGGTTGAACGTGGTGTGAATCAGATAGACACAAGGGGGCATGATGATGATGGTCACTGACCTACAACTGCCATTCCATTCGAAAATTTGAATGCCTCTCTTAACGGCGCCCAATGCGGCGTCCCTTGCTTGTCTTTGCCGAAGGCCCCCAACAGGACGCCACGGGGCCCCACGGAGGCCTACCAATACTAGGGGAGGTCCTAGCAATGATGGTAGTTTACGTAATCTGGGGTCCGGGTTGTCTAAAGGCCACGCTGGATGCCGCGAGAGGGAGGCAAGCAGGGGAGGCAAACGCGACCAACCCGTCGTCGTTTCTCTCGATCGCTCGACGGGGTTCCCTTGGAGGCTCTCACGAAGTCTACCAAGCACTTGTACATGGGCAACTACACTTAATCTTGGACGACAATCGTCCCCTTAGAGCCACCCCCAGACCTGGATGTGGCCTAGCCACCCCTGCCCTCACTCCCTCCCTCCCTCCCTTCCTTCCTCCCTTCCTCCCTCCCTCCCTCCCCATTACCAATCCACCCCTGCCCTCCCTCCCTCCCCCACTTTGCTCACCGCACGCACGATGCCGAACCTTTCGGGTATACTCACGATGACTACAGGCCACGGCCATGGAGGACGCAGAGCCCAGCGACGACATGGACTTGGCGGTCAACGTGGTAATGGCCTTCTTGCTGCTAGGTGGGGCGCTGCTGCTGCGGGAGATCGTCAGGCTCGTCGACTTTGGGGTGCGACATCTGCAATATAATATGGTAAGTAGGCCGTGTGCGTGCATAAAGGACGACACGACAACATGGACGATGGCTTGCAGCAGGGGAAACATTCATTCTCGACACCCCAACATTTCACAGGATCCTTTCTCGGACGCTTCCTTGGCGTACCTGAAGCAGCAGCAGGAGCAGCAGCAGCAGGAGCAGCAGCAGCAGGAGCAGCAGCGGCAGGAGCAGCAGCGGCAGCAGCAGCCAGAGAAGGAGCCGCAGGCTGAGGAACCATGCAAGCCCCTGCTATCGTCGCACAAAGCTAGGCCCACGCTCTCGTCTCAAATTGGCCTGCCGGAGAGCTTCCTGCCCATACCCGAGAAGCGAGAGCACAGACCTAGACGCAGCACCGTGGGGGAGACGGCGCAGCACCGGCAGCAGCAGCAGCAGCAGCAGCAGCAGCAGCAGCAGCAGCAGCAGCAGCAGCAGCAGCAGCAGCAGCAGCAGCAGCAGCAGCAGCAGCAGCAGCAGCAGCAGCAGCAGCAGCAGCAGCA
>Ga0105053_10011427_pt1 | contig 10876 bp, 10 predicted proteins | sample BON01_FD_78093 | JGI IMG/M metagenome (GOLD analysis project Ga0105053, IMG submission 78093) | Freshwater microbial communities from Lake Bonney liftoff mats and glacier meltwater in Antarctica - BON-01 | ecosystem: Environmental > Aquatic > Freshwater > Ice > Glacier meltwater | place: Lake...
TCCGCAATACCAGCCGCCGCCATGATCTTGGCGCAATTAATACACGGATAATGTGTCACATAAACCACGCACCCCTCCACCGAACTCCCCCGGCGGGCCGCATCAGCCACGGCATTTTGTTCGGCGTGGACCGTCGATTGCTCGTGCCCATCCCTCATCATCGATAAGTGCGGGCTTCCCGGCAGATGCCCATTGTAACCCGCTGCGACCAACCGATTCTTGCGGTCACCACCAGTCACGATCGCGCAGCCTACCTTGAGACGTTCGCAACTCGAACGCGTCGATAGCAGCATCGCAGTAGCCATAAAATATTCATCCCACGACGGCCGTTGGGTGAACTGCTCTGTCGCGGCGGCGATCAAATCAATTGGTTTTTTCGAGTCGTCCATATTAAATCGCTGGCACTATGGACAAGCTGAAGCGCCTGAGCAACCTTTCCTCTCCATGAGGTCACGCATTCTGCAAGCCGAGCTTCTCGATTCCCTGCCGCCGGATCATCCCGACGCGCTGAAAAACCGGCGTGATCTGCAACTGACCAACGCGCTGATGGGCAACTCCCGTTGGTTTCGTCGCACGCTTCCTTCCTTGATTCACACCTCGGATCGAATTTTGGAAATCGGCTCAGGCACCGGTGAACTCGGACTACAACTAGCCCGGAAATCTTTGCCGATCGACGGATTGGATCTCTGGCCACGTCCCGCGAGCTGGCCAGAGGCACGGTCATGGCATCAAGCCGATCTGCTCTCGTTTGACCGATGGGGTGACTATTCGGCTGTGATCGGAAATCTCATTTTTCACCAATTCTCCGATGGGCAACTCCGCCATATTGGTGATCACATTCGCGACCACGCCCGAATTATTATCGCTTGCGAACCAGTGAGGCGACGCCTCTCCCAAGTGCTTTATAAAGGATTGGGGCCATTATTTGGGGCCAATCATGTCAGCCTACACGACGCCCATGTGAGTATTGCAGCAGGTTTTATCGGCGACGAACTCCCCCAACTCCTCGGCCTCGATCCCGTGCATTGGGATTGCCGATGCCAGACCACCCTACTCGGGGCCTATCGCATGATCGCCCTTCGCCGAGCATGAGCACGTTGCGCCCCATCGAAATCATTGGCGGCGGTCTCGCCGGGCTTTCCCTCGGGCTCGCCTTACGACGACAACAGGTCCCGGTCACGATATTTGAAGCGGGATCCTATCCACGGCATCGCGTCTGCGGTGAATTCATTGCCGGGCTTTCCGCCAGCACGATTCAGAAGCTCGGCTTGGCCCCGTTCCTAAACGAGGCCCTTTCTCAACGCGAAGTCGCGTGGTTTAATCGCGAAGAGCTTATCCAGCAACAAACGCTACCCTCACCCGCCTATGGTTTGAGTCGTCATCGACTGGATGCCGCCTTGGCGGAGGCATTCGTTGCTAATGGAGGAATCCTGAACACCAACAGCCGGATCGCCAGAAACCCGACCAGCCCGGGACAGGTGCTCGCCACGGGCCGACGCCGGACGCGCTCCCCTTGGATCGGCCTCAAAATTCACACCCGCAACCTTCGGACAACTACCGAGCTCGAACTCCATCTCGGCACGGAATGCTATGTCGGTCTCAGCCACATCGAAAACGAAGAGGTCAATGTGTGCGGTCTTTTTCGACGACAGAGCACGGACGCTCGCGGGGCCGACTTGATCTGCGCTTATCTGCGCCAAGCCGGACTCATTCAACTGGCGGATCGGCTTGGCGATGCCCAACTTGATGAAGATTCCTTTTGTGCGGTCGCCGCAGTTTGCTTCGACCGCAAGATCACGACCACGGAGGGAATCGCCTTGGGCGACCACGCCGCGATGATTCCTCCCTTCACCGGTAATGGTATGGCCATGGCTTTCCAAAGCGCGGAGGTCGCCCTCGATCCGTTGCTCGATTATGCCAATCACAACGTCTCGTGGATCGAGACTTGTTCTGTGGTGCAAAAAAAACTGCGCCAAACATTTAACCGTCGCCTCGCCTCGGCCAACCTCCTACATCCCTTCCTCCTTAAACCCCACCGACAGAAATGGCTAGCTAACCTCAGCCGCTACGGACTGCTCCCGATGCGACCGCTCTACTCCATTCTCCACTGATATGTATCTCCACGCCCTGACTACCGCCACTCCACCCCGCAAATTCACGCAATCCGAATGCTGGGATATTATCAATGCCTCTCCTTCCAAAGCGCGTCTGCATAAACGATCACGACTCATTCTGCACTCGATCCTGCGCGGCAATCATGGTATCGAACACCGTCATTTCTCCGCTCCGGAAATCGACCGAATCTTTGATCTCAGCTCCGATGAACTGCATGCTATCTTTCGCGCTGAAGCCCCTCGTCTCGCCACTCAGGCATTGAGCGCCGCCTTAGAGCAATCGGGCGACCAACCTGCCGAAATCGATGCTCTACTGGTCTGCACCTGCACCGGCTACCTGTGTCCCGGGATCACCAGTTACGTTTCCGAACAACTCGGCCTGCGCACCGATGCGTTTCTCCAGGATGTCGTCGGGCATGGTTGCGGCGCTGCCATTCCCACCCTCCGTGCTGCCAGTCATATTCTTGCGGCCAAACCCGATGCAGTGGTCGCCTGCGTGGCGGTGGAAATTTGTTCGGCCGCGTTTTACCTCGACGACGATCCCGGTGTTCTCATCAGCGCCTGCCTTTTCAGCGACGGAGCCGCCGCGACCATCTGGAAAGGTAACCCCGGCCCGACCGGTCTGCGCTGTTTAGGGTTCGACACCCATCACTTGCCCGCCGAACGCGACAAGCTGCGTTTCGAACAACGAGATGGGAAACTGCGCAACCTCCTGGATCGCTCCGTGCCTCAACTCGCCGCCTCCGCGGTCGACCATCTTTGGCAACGCCGCGGCGAACGCCCCGTTTCTCGGGTAGTCGCACATCCCGGTGGACGCGACGTGATCGAAGCCCTGGCCCCCGTTGTCGCGCCGCACTCCTTAGCCGCCAGCGAAAAGGTGCTGCGAAATTACGGGAATATGAGCAGCCCTTCCGTGCTGTTCGCATTACAAGAAACCTTGTCCGATTATCCACATCCGGAAAAAGGTGATCTCTGGTTGGTCAGCTTTGGAGCAGGTTTCAGCGCTCACAGTTGCCGCCTGGGCCGCGAATGATAATAAAAAATGCAGCCGGACCGGGCCGGCCTCAACGAGACCGGCGACAACCGATCACAAGCAGTTGAGGAGTATTCAACCAATCGCGAACTAACCCGCCAAAGATCGTCTGGCCTTGAAAAGCGGCCCAGTTCGCTCCGAATAGTCCCATGGCCTCATTGTCCGATCTCGTCACCTACTGCGATACCCGCACTCGCCGCACTGCTTTTGTCGACGCACCCGGCGCCTGCAATGGCCTGCAACTCGCCAATGAGGGTCGCGTCACCAAGATTGGCGCTGCTGTTGATGCGGGAGTGATTCCCTTTCAAAAAGCCGCTGCCGCCGGAGTCGATTTTCTCATCGTTCACCACGGCATGTATTGGGATATGCCCCGCCCCATCACCGGTCCTGTTTATGAGCGGGTCTCCACCTTGATGAAGGCCAATTGCGCCCTCTACTCCAATCACCTCCCGCTCGATGCCCATCCCGAGATTGGCAACAACGCACTCTATGCGAAGCAACTCGGCCTGACTGGCACACGCGGGTTCATGCCCAACCATGGTGGTGATATTGGGCTGATCTGTGCCAACACGACTCCACGCGACCAACTCCGCGCTAAACTCGAAAGCCTTTACTCCCATGTAATCGCGATTGAATACGGCTCCGAAACTCCTAGCGAGGTCGCGTTCTGTTCCGGAGGAGGTGCGAGCGCTCTGCGCAATCTCATCACCACCGACGTCGATACGCTCATCACCGGCGAACTGCGCGAAGAGCACTTCAATCTGGCCCAAGAGGAAAAGCTCAACCTCTACCTCTGCGGTCATTACGCCACCGAAGTCCACGCCGTGCAGGCCCTCGCCACCGAGCTATCCGAAAAATTCGATCTCCCCTGGGAATTCATCCCCACCGAAAACCCGCTCTGATTGCCGCTAACCCTACCTACCTGCTTGATAGTTCTCCATCGGTCATTGCGATGTAGTTCCGCTTCGGTGTATTTGCAGGTTTCGACTCATTGTCATTGCGAGGAGGCCATCGGGCCTACGTGGCAATCCACGATTACCGTTAAAGTCCCCCCTTCTCATTCGTGGATCGACGCATTCAATCCCAGAAGTTTTTGACCACAGATTTCACAGATGAATACAGGATACAAACCCCGCTCCTCTGCCTTTTATCCGGTCTGCCCTTCGTAGGGCTTGGCGAAGTAGGTTTTGTATCCGTGCCATCTGTGGTAAAAAAAGAAGCTGCGAACATCACCCCAACCTAATCACTGTTTTGGTCAGTTGTCATTGCGAGGAGGCCATCGGCCGACGCGGCAATCCACGATTACCCTTAGATTTCCCCTTCTCATTCGTGGATCGCCGCAGTCGGCTCCGCCTCCTTCGCGATGACAAACCGGAATAGTTAATTAGCCTGATCGGCGAAAGACTGCGGCATTCCACGATCACTCGTCCTTCACGCTTGCCAGTTCGTGGATTGCCGCGTCGCGTTGCTCATCGCAATGACAGTCGTGCCCGCGACCTATTCTGATCATATTCGAAAACCCACCCCATTAAAAATACGCTTTCCACTTTGGTGTATTTCGTGTGTTTCGTGGTGACCCTATCATGAAAAAAATCGCCATCCTCCACGGCCCCAACCTCGATCGACTCGGCAAGCGCGAGCCGGATGTTTATGGCCACGCCACCCTCAAGGATCTCGAAAAAATGATCCGCGCTGAAGCCAAAGCACAAGGCTACTCCCCCACCTTCTTTCAGTCCAATCACGAAGGCGCGCTCATCGATAAGATTCATGCGCTCACCGATCGCGGCGTGGATGCGTTTATCGTGAACTTCGGCGCGTATTCTCACACCAGCATAGCCCTGCGCGATGCGCTTTCCGCCTCGGGCAAACCTGCGATCGAAGTGCATATCTCCAATATCAAGAAGCGTGAAAAATTTCGCCATACCTCGATGACGGCCGGCGCCTGTAAATCGATGATCTCCGGAAAAGGATTTCCCGGCTACATCGAAGCGTTGAAACGATTGCCAAAATACCTGTGAGCGAATCCGCCCTATCCACTGCCGAAGAATTGCTCTGGCTCGTCTGCCACACGAAACCCCGGTGCGAGAAAAAATTCGCAGCCTTAATGAAGGCAGAAGGTTTCGAGCACTACTTGCCGACCGTCGAGAGCATTCGTGAATACGCAAAGCAGACCAAACGCTTCACCAAGCCACTCTTTCCGAGCTATGTGTTTGCCTGCGTGCCGGCTGAATTGAAGACGCGGGTCTATCAACAAGACCTCCTCGCACGAGCGATTACCGTAACCGATGTGAAGGGCTTCCTCGCGCAGATCGAAGAGGTCAAAAAAATTGTCGCCTCCGGTTTCGAACTCAGCCTCAAACCGCTCCTCACCAAAGGGCGGCGGGTCCGCGTCAAGTCCGGCGCGTTGAAGGGACTAGAAGGATTCGTGGACAATCCCGACGATCCCAAGGGCATCGTCATCTCCGTCGATGTCCTGCAACAAGGCCTGCTCGTTCATGTGCCCCCCGAGAGTTTAATCGCACTGCCATAGGCGTGATCGCATCACCCTGTAGCCGGAACTTTAGACACAGACTGAAATTTGGCCTAACCAGTGCCCCCTTCCTTCGTCTAGACTGCTGCAATGGCACGAAACAATCCGGGGGTCATCAGATTCGTCCAACTACACGAACCTGACATTGCCCTTTTTCTCGTTCCTACGAACACGATATCCGCCAACAGAGACGACAACCTCGCGGCACCTCTTACGTTGTTCCTTGGTGACACCCCGAGCTCCTACCTAGGCGCACAGATCGACAGAAATCATTCTTGCCCATAATTTTGCGAGCCAACCTCACCAACTGCGCATCGTTAACTTCTCAAAGCATGATTCTGGGGATGACTTGATCGGTTCAATGGTATGCAAGTGAGATTCATTAACAGATTCATTTGACACGCCCAGGTAATGGGATCTGGTCTCATTTGCAACTAGATCTATTATGGACCTAATCGAAAACAAACATCAACAGAGGCCAACGAAATCCTCAAATCCGCTGAGAATTGGCGCGCTTTTCGTAGCGATTTCTATGACTACGGCTTGGGCGCAAACTACGGAAGAAGTTGAGCAAAGAGACCTTGTTCAACTCAAAGAATTCACCGTTACTGGTGAGTATCTCTATGCCAATCAGGTGAATGCGCTGAAGACGCCGACGCCAATCCTGGATGTGCCGCAGAGCCTATCCATCATGACTGCGGATGAAATCCAGCAACGAGGCATCAACAGTATCGGTCAAATCATCGACTACACTCCCGGCGTGAACACCTCGCAGGGCGAGGGGCACCGCGACGCGGTCGTCTTTCGAGGCGTGCGATCAACAGCGGACTTCTTTATCGATGGTTTCCGCGACGATGTGCAATACTATCGCCCGCTCTATAACGTCCAGCAGGTTGAGATACTGCGTGGCGCAAACGCACTCTTCTTCGGTCGAGGGGGCACGGGCGGAGTCCTCAACCGCGTCATGAAGAAAGGCGTCATCGGTGATACCTTTGGGGGCTATGAGGTCGGCGTTGATAGCTTCGGCGAGTCCCATGCTCAGATCGACAGCAATGTAGCAATCAGCGATAATGCCGCTTTCCGGATCAACGCTTACTACGAAAAGCTCGATAATCATCGTCCTCACTACTCCGGTGACCGGCTTGGCATCAACCCAACCCTCAGATTTGAAATCGAAGATCGCACGACATTCGATTTCTCCTTCGAGCTTGTCGACAATGAGCGGTTCATCGACCGCGGCATCCCGACCGGCGCCGATGGTAAGCCCATCGAAGATTTCAAAGACCTCTTTTTCGGCGATACCGATCTCAACTACACGGAGCTAGAGGCGCACCTTTTACGAGGGACTGTTCAGCACCAGTTTACCGACGCTTTGAAAGGCCGGCTCGGCATTTTTTACGGGGACTACGATAAGGTATATTCCAATTTTTACGCATCCAATTACGACGCGGTGCTCACGCCAGATCGAGTCACCCTCGACGGCTATGTCGACACCACCCAGCGCGAAAGCTTGATCCTTTCCGGCGACCTGATCGGGGAATTCGAGACGGGTTCCCTCAGCCACACCGTCGTGACAGGTGTCGAATACATCCAGACGACCAATAACAACGATCGCTTGAACTCATTCTTCGACCAAACGAGGGACGATAAGGAAACCTTCCTAATCGGCGATCAAGTCCTCCGCAACGGCCTCGGAATCAACGCGAACGGAGCGACGACGACCAACCGTTTTACCGATCCAAAAAATGACGACACCGCCGCCGATATCACGACTTTCTCATTCTACTTCCGAGATGAGATCGCCGTATCGGATAGTCTAAATCTTGTCCTAGGTGGGCGTTTTGACAGCTTTAAAATCGAAGTTCTCGACCGCTTGTCCGGCATAACTCGCAGTCGCACAGATAAGGAATTCTCCCCTCGCCTCGGCCTCATTTTTAAGCCCGAAGAGAAAGTTTCGCTCTACGCTAGTTACAGCGAGACATTCCTCCCGCGCAGCGGCGAACAGTTTGCCAAGATCAGCGACACCAGCGCCCGCCTAGATCCGGATACCTTCACCAACCTAGAAGCTGGAGTGAAGTGGGACTTCGCCTCCGGCTTGAGCTTCACCGCATCAGTTTTTGAGAACGAAAAAAGCTCTCCCGAAACCGATAAAGATGATTCGGCGGCACTCACTATTGTTGATTCCACTATCACTGGTTTCGAAGCCCAGATTAAAGGGAAGCTCAACGAGCACTGGCATATCTCAGCTGGCTACAGCTATCTCGATGGAGAAGTCGTGAGTCAGGGTTCTACAAACGGCAACCGGCCACGTGAGCTACCCGAGCACACGTTTTCCGTCTGGAACAGCTATCAGCTAACCGAGCGAGTAGGATTGGGCATGGGTTTGATTTACCAAGGCGAAACCTACATCAATGATGGCAACCAAACGACGTTACCCAGCTACGTTCGTTTAGATGCTGCAGCCTACTACGATCTGACGGCTAAACTCCGCCTCCAACTCAACGTCGAAAACCTCACCGACCAGCTCTACTTCCCGAGCGCCCACTCCACCCATCAAGCTACCGTAGGGGCACCGATCAACGCCCGCTTCGCACTCATCGCACGGTTTTAAAGGATCATTTCATTAGCAAGCTCGAGGGATCGGTCATTTTGGGCCGGTCCCTTCTTGATTTTTAGGCACAATAGTTTCCGTTAGCCCCTACCCAAAAACTACCATGAAAGCAGTCGCACTAAGTCTTATCGCATCACTCCTCTTCGTCGGCTGTGGCTCACAGTCTGAAGAAAATACCGATGCTTCAGTCGCCAAATTTGTCGTCGCGATGGAGCCGGATAAAGATCCCGACGCCATGCTGGCTGATCGCATCGCTCTGCAGGAATACCTCAGCAATGCCCTCAAACACCCAGTCGAAGCGATCGTGCCCCTGAGCTCAGCCGTCATTTACGAAGGCCTCAAAAACGGGAGCATCGATCTCGCCTACCTCAGCTCGAGCGCCGCCGCCAATCTGATGGAAAGCGGTGCCGTCGATATCCTCCTCGCCGTATTGATCGACGGCCAGCCTCACTACCCGAGCTATTGGATCGGCCTCAAAGACTCTCCCTACAAAAGCATCGCCGACCTCGAAGGCCAGCCGATTGCCTTTTCCAGCCGCACCAGCACCTCTGGCTTTCTGATTCCAACTTGGGATCTTTATACGCAGGGTCTCATCAATTTAAAGAGCGGCCCAGAAGGATTCTTCGGCGATGGCAACGTCTTCTACGGAGTCGGCTACGTCTCCGCCGTCGAGCGTGTGCTCGAAGGCAGTGCCGAGGCTGCCGCCGTCAGCTACTACGTGTTGGATAAGGATAAGCACCTCAGCGCGGAACAGCGCGCACAGCTCAAAGTGATCGACACGCAAGGCCCCGTGCCGAGCCACGTCATCGTCATCCGAAGCTCACTCCCTCAAAAGGACCGCGAAGCGCTGCTCGCCAGCCTCCTTGCGATGAACGAAAGTGCCACCGAACTGCGCGACCGTATCTTCGGCGCGCCGCTCGCCCCAGCCAATGCGGACAGCCATCTGCGCATCACCCGCGAGGCCCTCGAGTTGATGCGCACGATGGAATTATAACGGATGAAATCTCCCGTTAAGCAGCCACCCGTGCTCTCCGCACGGAACCTCGGTTTCCGCAGAAGCGGGCGCTGGCTCTTTCGGAATCTAGATCTCGATCTGCACGCAGGTGAATTCCTCGCCCTAGTTGGCCCTTCGGGTGTGGGCAAAAGCACCCTACTCTCTTGCCTCTGCGGTTTTCGCGAGCCGACCGAGGGTGAAGTCCGCGTCAATCTCCCGGAGCAACCCGTAGCCAATCCACATGCGCTCTGCCGTTATTTCGGCATCGTGTTTCAAGATCTCCAACTCACCGCCAAGGCCGATCTTCTGACCAACGTGCTCTGCGGTCGTCTCGCCCGTTACAACTGCCTGCGCACCTTCTTCGGTTTTCCACGCGCCGAAAAAGCCGATGCCTACCGCCTACTCTGCGAGCTCGGGGTCGGGCAAGACCCTCACAAGTGGGCCTGCCAGATGTCGGGCGGCGAGCAGCAACGCGTCGCCATCGCCCGCGCCCTCTTCCAGCAGCCCAACCTTTACTTCGCTGACGAGCCGGTCTCCTCACTCGATAGCTACTATGCGGGCCGCGTGCTTGGCCTCCTGCGTCAAGAAGCTGATCTCCCAGCCAAAGCAGCAGTCTGCGTGCTCCACCAAGCCGAGCATATTGAACGCTTTGCCGACCTTTCCCTCAGCCTCAATCCCAACGACCCAATCGGCCACAAAATCCGCCGCGTCCGCCTAGCGAAAAAGGAGGCTGCGCAATGACCCCCGAGGAGAAACAAACGGCAGCCCAGAGCCCCAGCCATCCCGTCCTCCCCGAGCGCCCCTGGTATGAGCGGCTCAACCTGCTCAATATCACCCTGTTGATCTTTTTACTGGCGGTCATCTTCAGCGGCACTCAGATCGAAGGCAGCGATCGCAACCTCAGCGTCTGGCGAAACCTGGCAAACTTTCTCTCAGAGTTTTTCCCGCCTGACCTCTCCGTCGTTCCGCGCACGATTGAGGCCCTCATCGAGACGATCGAGATCGCCATCCTGGCTACTTTTTTTGCCATCATTATTTCACTAGTCATCGGGCTATGCGCGGCGCAGACGATCGCCCCCGCTTGGCTTGTCAGGGCGACTCGCATGCTGCTCAACGTGATACGCACCATCCCCAGCCTGATCTGGGCGGTGATCGCGGTCGCCGCGATGGGTGCCAATGCCGTGGCCGGAGTCGCCGCTCTCACCCTCTACAGCACCGGCTATTTGGGAAAGTTCTTCAGCGAAGCCTTTGAGTCGGTTGATCTAAACGTCGCGCGTTCGCTGCGAAGCATCGGGGCTGATCCCCTGCAAGCCTTTCAATTCGGGATCTGGCCTCACGCCAAACCACTCATCTGGAGCCACGGCATTTGGATGTTCGAATACAACATCCGCTCCGCCAGCATTATTGGCTACGTCGGTGCCGGCGGCCTCGGCCTCCAGTTACACGCCTACCAAGAGTTCCACCAGTGGGATCGCTTCGCCACCGTCTTGATGTGTATTCTCTTCGTCGTCACGCTACTCGACTTTTTAAGCGAGCGTATCCGCCGCCGCATCGCGAGGCGCGGCGCCCCCAACAAGGATCCACTGCTTTAGCA
>Ga0105053_10011430_pt1 | contig 10872 bp, 6 predicted proteins | sample BON01_FD_78093 | JGI IMG/M metagenome (GOLD analysis project Ga0105053, IMG submission 78093) | Freshwater microbial communities from Lake Bonney liftoff mats and glacier meltwater in Antarctica - BON-01 | ecosystem: Environmental > Aquatic > Freshwater > Ice > Glacier meltwater | place: Lake...
CCCGGCCCCGGCTTTTCATTGCGCCAGACCGGCCCCATCGCATAGCGGCGGTAGGGGTTGGGCAAGTCATTGCGATGCTGGGCATAGACGCGGGCCAGCGGAGCGGTCAGGTCATAGCGCAGCGCCAGCCAGTCCTCATCCTCCAGCCAGGCGAACACCCCCTCGTTGGGGCGGTCCACATCGGGCAGAAACTTGCCCAGCGCCTCAACCGTCTCGACTGCACTCGTCTCCAGCGTGTCAAATCCATAGCGATGATAGACCCCGGCAATCCGGGCCATCATCAGTGCGCGCTGCGTGACTTCGTTGCCAAAATAGTCGCGAAATCCCTTTGGTGTCTCGGCCTTGGGGCGGCGGGGGGTCTTGTCTTTGGCCATGATCTCTCCTGCCGTCGCGTCAGCGCAGCCTTTGGCGTGTCGCCGCAGGCTTTAGCGCGGGCAGGCGCGCGGAGCAACCGCAAGCCCGGCGCGGACCGCGCGCAGGCGCATGATTCTCGACCCGAACAACCGTCACATCGCAAAATCCCTTGCCAAAACCGCGCAACAGGGGCTTTACGACCGCATGACCGACCTCACACCCCTCGAAGAACGCATCGCGCATCTGACCCGCATGGTCGATGACCTGTCGGACGTGGTGGCGCGGCAAGAAGGCGACATTGGGCGACTCACGCGCCGGGTGCAACTGCTGATCGACCGCGAAGCAACCCGCGCCGACGAGGCCGACGACGCCGCGCCCTTGGCCGATCAACGCCCGCCGCACTGGTAGGGTTCAGCCCTCGACCACATCCATCGCGACCACAGCACCATCGTGGATCAGAATATTGGCCCATGACGGATTGGTGCCAAAATTCTGATATACCGTGACAAAAACCGTGCGCCGCGCCAGCCGGTCAAGCTGGCGACCACAGGGTTGCCCGACCGGCACGCCGCAAACCTCGACCTTGATCTGCTCATAGGCGGTATCAGTGGCACTATAGGGCACCTCCGCATTCGAGGCCAGATAGCGCACCACCTCATGCGTGCCGACATCGCCGAACAGGGCCAGCGCGCCGGTGAATTGCCGCGCGCAACCGTCGGGAAATCCGGTCAGATAATGGGTGCGCGGCGCGACGGTATTTGGCGCCGTATCCCGGACGGCATAGCCCGACGCCGCACCAATCGGCGTGCCGAGCGCCGATTCGGTCAGCCCGCAAACTGTCGCGATCTGACCACTCGGAAGCACGGTGCCCGGAGCGATACGGGCGGCATCCGGACCGGTAGGGGCGCTGACGCGCGGACCGAACAGTGATTGACGCACCGGTTCTGGCGCCTCCGGCACTACTTCACTCTCGGCCGAGGCACCGGACGCCGTATCCCCGCTCAGAATCGCCCCGATAAAGCCTTCGCCGGCGCTTTCCTGCGGCGTCGGGCCGACATTCGCGGCACCGGCATCGGCAGGCACCGTAACCTCGCTCAGCCTTTCAATCTCGGCCAGGGGATCGTCGCAAGCGGCCAGCGCCAGCAACGCCAGCCAAATCATTGCCTTCTTCATGCTGCAAATCCCCCGATTGCGCCCAGTCGCCAGAAACGACCTAACCGAAACTGCCGCTTGCGTCCACCTGATCACCCGTCGCGGGCGAGTTGCCGCTCAGATCTCCTGCACCTCGATCACGCCACCTAGCGATCGCAGCGCACCCTTGATCTGCGGCGTGACCGGATATTCCCGGCCGCAGTCGATCTCGACCTCACCGGGAAGCCCTTGGTGCATCAGGCAAAAATAGACCGGCCCGCGCCCGCCCTTCACCTTGTCGCGCAACGCGTTTTCCAGCACGCCCGCCACCGCCGGGATCGCATCCGGGGCGTCGATAAACACGCGCAAGCCGGTCGCCCCTGCATCAGCGACCACCGTGTCAATCGGCACAACCGACCGGCCCAGCAGTTTCAGCTGATCCACCTCCAGCGTCGCCTCGACCTGCACCACCACCTGCGCGCCCACCTCCAGGTACTGGCGCGCAAGGTCCAACGTATCCGAGAACATCGTCACTTCGAATTGGCCCGTCGGGTCCGACATGCTGACAAAGGCAAACCGGTTGCCGCGCGCCGATTTCCGCTCCTGCCTGCCCGCGACAGTGCCCGCCATCTTGCCGATAAACGCGCCGCGCTGCGCCTTGGCCATCACCTCATCCAGTGTCAGCACATCCTTGCGGCGCAACGCCGCCAGATAATCATCCAGCGGATGGCCGGACAGATAGAACCCGACAGCCTTGAACTCTTCCGACAGGCGCTCGGCGGCGGCCCAATCCGGCACACTCGGCAGCCGTGGCTCGGGCAGATCGTCGCCCGCATCGCCAAACAGACTCACCTGACTTGACATTTTCTGCTCGTGGATGGCCGCAGAATAGGCCGAGAGCGCATCCAGACTTTCCAAAACCCGACGACGGTTCGAATCCAGCGCGTCAAACCCGCCCGCCCGCGCCAGCATCTCCAGCGGGCGCTTGCCGATCCGCTTCAGATCGACCCGGCGGGCCAGATCGAACAATGTGGCAAAGGGCTTGCCGCCCCGCCCCGCCACGATCAGGCGCATCGCGTCGACACCGACATTCTTCAGCGCACCCAGCGCATAGATCAGCCTGCCATCCTGCACGTCAAACGTCGCATCAGAGCGGTTGACACAAGGCGGCACCCAGCCAAGGCCAAGCCCCTTGCGGACCTCCTGAAAATAGACCCCCAGCTTGTCGGTCAGATGCATATCGCAATTCATCACGCCCGCCATGAACTCGACCGGATGATTGGCCTTGAGCCAGCCGGTCTGATAGCTGACCACGGCATAAGCGGCGGCATGGGATTTGTTGAAACCGTAGTTGGCAAATTTCTCCAGCAGGTCAAAGACTTCCGATGCCTTCTTCGGATCGACACCATTCGCCTTGGCACCATCCTGAAATTTCGGGCGCTCCTTGGCCATTTCCTCGGCAATCTTCTTGCCCATGGCGCGGCGGAGCAGGTCGGCACCGCCAAGGCTATACCCCGCCATGACCTGCGCGATCTCCATCACCTGTTCCTGATAGACGATGATGCCCTGCGTCTCGGCCAGAATATGGTCAATCGAAGGGTGAATGGAGTCAAGCGGTTTCAGGCCGTTCTTCACCTCGCAATAGGCCGGGATATTCTCCATCGGGCCGGGACGATACAGGGCCACCAGCGCCACGATATCCTCGATGCAGGTCGGCTTCATTCGCTTGAGGGCATCCATCATGCCGGTGCTTTCCACCTGAAACACCGCCACGGTGCGGGCGCGGGCATAAAGGTCATAGGTCCGCTCATCATCCAGCGGGATCGCGCCGATATCGTTCTCCATCCCCGGCGCGGGTTCATAAAGAACCGCACCATCCGCCGCGACATTCAGATTGCGCCCGGACTTGCGGATCAATTCCATCGCGTTCTGGATCACGGTCAGGGTTTTCAGACCCAGAAAGTCGAACTTGACCAGCCCCGCGGCCTCGACCCATTTCATATTGAACTGAGTGGCCGGCATATCCGAGCGGGGATCCTGATAAAGCGGCACCAGCTCATCCAGCGGCCTGTCCGCGATCACCACACCGGCGGCATGGGTCGACGCATTGCGCAGCAGCCCCTCGATCTGGCCCGCATAATCCAGCAGGCGGGCCACGACCTCCTCCTCCTTCGCCGCCTCGCGCAGACGCGGCTCATCGGCGAGCGCCTTTTCGATACTGACCGGCTTGACCCCTTCGACCGGGATCAGTTTTGATATCCGGTCCACCTGCCCATAAGGCATCTGCAACACCCGGCCCACGTCACGCACCGCTGCCTTGGACAGCAGCGCACCAAAGGTGATGATCTGCCCCACCCGGTCGCGGCCATATTTGTCCTGCACATAGCGGATCACCTCCTCGCGGCGGTCCATGCAGAAATCGATGTCGAAATCGGGCATCGAGACACGTTCGGGGTTCAAAAACCGCTCGAACAGCAGCGAATAGCGCAACGGGTCCAGATCGGTGATGGTCAGGGCATAGGCCACCAGCGACCCGGCCCCAGACCCACGGCCCGGCCCCACCGGAATCCCCTGTTTCTTGGCCCATTGGATAAAATCGGCCACGATCAGAAAATAACCCGGAAACCCCATCTGCTCGATGATGCCCAGTTCGAAATCGAGGCGCTTTTCATATTCCGTCACCTCCGCCGCATGCGGAATGACCGCCAGTCGGGCGGCAAGACCCTCCTGCGCCAGCAGACGCAAGGCCGCGACCTCGTTTTCGGCAAATTTCGGCAGGATCGGCGCGCGCTTGCAGGCACGAAACGCACAGCGGCGGGCAATTTCCACCGTGTTCTCAATCGCCTCCGGCAGATCGGCAAAGAGCGTCACCATCTCCTGCGGCGATTTGAAATAATGCTGCGGAGTCAGGCGGCGGCGCGGGTCCTGCTGATCGACATAGGCGCCTTGTGCGATGCAGATCAGGGCATCATGTGCCTCGAACAACGCAGGCTTGGGGAAATACACATCATTGGTCGCCACCAGCGGCAGGCCCATCGCATAGGCCATCTCGACATGGCCACGCTCTGACAGTCGCTCCGCCTCGGGCAACCCGCCCTCGCCCGGATGGCGCTGCAACTCGACATAAAGCCGCTCCGGATAGATCGCAGCCAATCGGTTCATCAGCGCCTGCGCCTTGGGTTCCTGCCCTTGGCGCAACAAACGGCCTGCCGGACCGTCCGGCCCACCGGTCAGACAGATAAGCCCCGCATGATGGCGCGCCAGATCGTCAAGGCTCACCTGCGGCAGCGCGCCGCCCTTGTCGAGATAGGCTGCGGAATTGAGCTTCATCAGGTTCATATACCCCGCCTCGTCCTGCGCCAGCAGAACAAGGGGTGCCGGCAGCTCCGGCCGCTTGCCGGGATCGGGCAGGGCATAATCCAGATCGATCTGACAGCCGATGATCGGCTGCACGCCCGCCTTGGCCGCCGTCTCGGAAAACTCCAGGGCAGCAAACATATTATTGGTATCGGTCAGCGCGACCGCAGGCATCCCGGCCTTGGCGGCCAGATCGGCCAGCTTCTTGACCGGCACAGCACCTTCCAGCAGCGAATGTTCGGAATGCACACGAAGGTGGATGAATCGGGGGGCGTTGCTCATTTTCTCAGCCTATGCGCTGACGCGGCAGACCTGAAGGCGAAAGAAACAGTTGCCAAACCCGCAAGGGGCGGTTTTCATGGTCCGACTGAATCAGGGGCGCGCGTTCTACGCCGCATCGACCGCGCAAGGGCCCCGGGACACGAGTAAGGCGGCAGGTTTTCAAATGGAGATCGCGTTTCTTCTGAATGGAGAGACCGTGCATGTGCAAAGCGACGCCACGCGGACGCTGCTGGATTATCTGCGCGAGGACAAAGGGCTTTGCGGCACCAAGGAAGGCTGCAACGAGGGCGATTGCGGCGCCTGCACGGTGATGGTCAGCGATGCGTCCGGGGCCCGCGCGCTCAACGCCTGCATTCTGCTGCTGCCGCAACTCGCGGGCAAAGCGGTGCGCACGGTCGAGGGGATTGCAGGACCGGATGGCACGCTGCATCCGGTACAGCAGGCGATGATCGACCACCATGGGTCGCAATGCGGATTTTGCACGCCCGGTTTTGTCGTGTCGATGGCCGTGGCGCATCTGAACGGACAGCGCGATCATGATGATCAGTTGGCGGGCAATCTCTGCCGCTGCACAGGCTATTCGCCGATCGTGCGGGCGGCCGAGGCTGCGGCGGCACAGCCCGTGCCGGGATGGATGCAGACCGACGCAGGTAAGGTGGGTTTAAACCCACCTTACAGGGAAAAAGACGCAGCGACGGTGGGTTCAAACCCACCTTACCTGCCCGCCTCCGCTGCTGATCTCGCCGCATGGTATCTGGATAACCCGGACGCAACCCTGATTGCCGGGGCCACGGATGTCGGGCTCTGGATCACCAAACAGTTGCGCGACCTGCCCAAAACCGCCTTTCTGCATCGCTGCACCGATCTGCAAGCTATTGATATCGGTCCCGACACGATCCGCATTGGCGCCGGCGTCACGATGACCGACATGCTGGCGCTGCTGCGCGACCACCACCCGTCCTATGCCGAAATGATCCGCCGCTATGGCTCGGTGCAGGTGCGCAACGCGGCGACGCTGGGCGGCAATATCGCCAACGGATCGCCCATCGGTGACAACCCGCCCGCGCTGATCGCCCTTGGCGCGACGCTGCATCTGCGGCGGGGCGAGACCCGGCGCGACATGGCGATGCAGGATTTCTTCCTCGATTACGGCAAACAGGACCGCCAGCCGGGGGAGTTTGTGGAAGCGGTGAGTCTGCCACGCGCGGCGCCGGCTCTCCGGGTCTACAAGATCAGCAAAAGGTTCGATCAGGATATTTCTGCCATCTGTGGTGCCTTCAATATCGCGGTTACGGATGGAAAAGTGCAATCCGCGCGGATCGCCTTTGGCGGATTGGCCGGCGTCCCGAAACGTGCCAGTGCAGTCGAAGCGGCACTGATCGGTCAGCGCTGGACCGAGCAAACAATCAGCGCCGCACTCCCCGCTTTCGCCGCTGACTTTACCCCGCTCTCTGACATGCGCGCCTCTGCCAGCTACCGGCTCGCGGTCGCAGGGTCCCTGCTGCGCCGCTACCATGTCGATATCAGCGGTATGGCGGTCAATCTGCTGGCGGTGCGGGCATGACCGCGCCCCTGCCGCACGATTCCGCTGCCCTGCATGTCACCGGGCAGGCGCGCTATATCGACGATATCCCGGTGCCTGCGGGTTGCCTGCATCTGGCCTTCGGGCTTTCGACCATCGCCTGTGGCACGCTCGACGTGCTCGACCTGGCCGCAGTCCGCGCGGCTCCCGGCGTCGTTGCCGTGATGACCGCCACCGACCTGCCCTTTGCCAACGATGTCTCCCCCTCGGCACATGACGAACCGCTGCTCTGCACCGGACAGGTCCACTACCTCGGCCAGCCACTTTTTGCCGTGGTTGCGACCAGCCATCTAGCCGCCCGCAAAGCCGCGCGTCTGGGCCGGGCCAGCACCACCGAAACGCCCCCGATCCTGACCATCGACCACGCCCTCGCCGCAAACAGCCGGTTCGAGGACGGGCCGCGTATCTGGACCAAGGGCGATGTGTCCAGCGCCCTCGCCGCCAGCCCGATGCGCCTGCAAGGCCGGATCGAGATGGGCGGACAAGAGCATTTCTATCTCGAAGGGCAGGCCGCCCTCGCGCTGCCACAAGAAGGCGGCGACATGCTGGTGCATGCCTCGACCCAGCACCCGACCGAGATCCAGCACAAGGTGGCCGAGGCGATCGGACTGCCGATGCATGCGGTCCGGGTCGAAACCCGGCGCATGGGCGGCGGTTTTGGCGGCAAGGAAAGCCAGGGCAACGCGCTCGCCGTTGCCTGCGCTGTCGCCGCGCGGCTGACGGGAAGACCCTGCAAGATGCGCTACGACCGCGACGATGACATGATGATCACCGGCAAACGCCATGATTTCCGCATCGACTACGATCTGGGCCACGATGCATCAGGGCGGATTCTGGCGCTTGACTTCACCCATTACACCCGCTGCGGCTGGGCGCTCGACCTGTCCCTGCCGGTGGCCGACCGCGCCATGCTGCATGCCGATAATGCCTATCTGCTGCCCGCCGCACGCATCACCTCGCACCGGCTCAGAACCAATACCCAGTCCGCCACCGCCTTTCGCGGCTTTGGTGGCCCGCAGGGGATGCTGGGTATGGAGCGGGTGATGGACCATCTGGCCCATGCACTCGCCCTCGATCCGGTCGCTGTCCGGCGGGCGAATTATTACCAGCGCGCAGAAGGGGGGCTGTCTGCCCCCCGTCCCTCCGGGACTCCCCCCGAGGATATTTCTGGCCAAAAGATGCCAGGCACGGCGCAGCGTTTTGGCGCTGCCCATTCGCCCGGACCCAGGCTGCAGACCACGCCATATGGCATGGAAGTGAGCGATTTCATTCTGCATGAGATGACCGACACGCTGATGGAATCCTCGGCCTATCAAGCTCGCCGCGCCGCGATTGCAGAGTGGAATATCGCCAATCCGATCCTCAAACGCGGGCTGGGGTTCAGCCCGGTCAAGTTCGGGATTTCTTTCACCCTTACCCATCTCAATCAGGCCGGCGCGCTGGTACATGTCTATCAGGACGGCTCGATCCAGCTCAATCACGGCGGGACCGAAATGGGACAGGGGCTGTTCCAGAAGGTGGCGCAGGTCGCAGCCAGCCGGTTTGGGCTACCGGTGAGCGCAATAAGGATCACCGCGACCGATACCTCCAAGGTCCCCAATACCTCGGCCACTGCCGCCTCATCCGGCACCGATCTGAACGGCATGGCAGCACAGGCCGCCTGTGACACCATCCGCGACCGGATGGCCGCCTGTCTGGCAACCCTGCACCAGACCCGCCCCGAGATGATCCGGTTTGCCGATGGCATGGTCCATATCGGCGCAGAAGTGATCCCGTTCCTGAAGGCGGTGCAGACCTGCTACCAGAACCGGGTCAGCCTCTCTGCCACGGGTTTTTACAAGACGCCGGACCTTGCCTGGGACCGGATCGCGGGCCACGGCCGCCCGTTCTTTTACTTCGCCTATGGTGCTGCGGTGACCGAGGTGGTGATCGACACGCTGACCGGCGAAAACCGTATCCTGCGCGCCGATTTGCTGCATGACTGCGGCACTTCGCTCAATCCCGCGCTCGACATCGGCCAGATCGAGGGCGGCTATGTGCAGGGCGCTGGCTGGCTCACCACCGAGGAACTGGTCTGGGACGACAAGGGTCGGCTACACACCCATGCGCCCTCGACCTACAAGATTCCCGCCTGCTCCGACCGTCCTGCTGTGTTCAATGTCGCCCTCTGGGATGCGCCGAACCGGTCAGAGACGGTCTACCGGTCCAAGGCCGTAGGCGAGCCGCCTTTGATGCTGGGCATTTCGGCTTTTCTGGCGCTGACGGATGCCGTATCGTGCTGCGGCGCAACCTATCCCGACCTGCAGGCGCCGGCCACCGCCGAACAGGTGCTGGCCGCGATCCACCGGGCGTGCGCATGAGCTTTGATCTGCCCCTGATGCAGTCCGCCTGCGCCACCGGGCCGGTGGTGCGCATCCTTGTCACCCGCTCTGCCGGGTCGGTGCCGCGCGAGGCAGGTACTTCCATGCTGGTCACCCGATCAGGGCTCAATGGCACGATCGGCGGTGGCGCGCTGGAGCTGGCAGCAATCACCCAAGCGCGCGCGATGCTCGCAGGCGGTGCTGCGCGGGCGCACCGGACCATGCCGCTTGGTCCTGCGCTGGGGCAATGCTGCGGCGGATCGGTCAACCTGCTGTGGGAAAGGTTCACGACCGCTATCCTGCCTGCCAGCTTGCCCTTCGCCCGCCCGCTTGGCCCCGATGGGCCGATGCCTGTCCCTGTTGCTGCACAGTTGCGCATGTTACGCGCCGGGACCGCCCCGCTTGAACGTGCGGGCTGGCTGATCGAGGCGGCACCCGCCGCAGCGCAGCCACTCTGGATCTGGGGCGCGGGCCATGTCGGCCGTGCGCTCATTTCGGTGCTCGGGCCCATGCCCGGTCTGGCGATCAGCTGGATCGACACCAGCGCCGACCGCTTTCCACTCGGGATTCCGGCGCAAGTGACCCGGATCATCGCCGCCGACCCCGCCGCTCTGGTGCGCCATGCGCCGCCGGATGCGGATCATGTGATCGTCACCTATGCGCATGATATGGATCTGGCGCTGTGCCACGCGCTCCTCAGTCACGGGTTCAACAGCGCCGGTCTGATCGGCTCCAGGACCAAATGGGCGCGTTTCCGGGCGCGACTTGGCGATCTCGGTCACGCACCCGCCCAAATAATGCGCATTGCCTGTCCAATAGGCGATCCGACCCTCGGCAAGCATCCGCAGGTCATTGCCGTCGGCGTGGCCGCCGCGCTACTAAAGTCGGCAGTGGGTACGGCAACATTGGGACAAGACATGGGAGACAAGGCCGGATGAGTGATATCCTGCTCAGCCTGAATGGCCTGACCAAGGCCTATCCCGGTGTCGTTGCCAATCGTGACGTGACCTTTGACATCAAAAAGGGTGAAGTCCACGCGCTTCTGGGCGAGAATGGCGCTGGCAAATCCACGCTGGTCAAATCCATCTACGGTCTGGTGCGGCCCGACGGCGGCACGATGACGCTGCTCGACGCGCCCTATCACCCTGGCGAGCCGCGCGCGGCGCGGGCAGCAGGTGTCGCGATGGTGTTCCAGCACTTCTCGCTTTTCGACGCGCTCAACGTCGCCGAAAACATCGCGCTTGGCATGGAAAACCCGCCGCCGATGCGCGATCTGGCAGCGCGAATCACCAAAGTCTCGGATGATTATGGCCTGCCACTCGACCCTTCCCGCGTGGTGGGCGACCTCTCGGCGGGAGAGCGGCAACGGGTCGAGATCATCCGCTGCCTGCTGCAGGACCCCAAACTGCTGATCATGGACGAACCGACTTCGGTCCTGACCCCGCAAGAGGTAGAGATCCTGTTCCTCACCCTGCGCAAGCTGCGCGACGAGGGCACGGCGATCCTCTACATTTCGCATAAACTGGAGGAAATCCGCAGCCTCTGCGAACACGCCACGATCCTGCGGCTGGGACAGGTCGTGGGCACCTGCGACCCGCGCGAAACCTCGGCACGCAAGATGGCCGAAATGATGGTCGGCACTGTGCTGCATGTGCCAAGCCGGCCCGCCGCCCCGGTGGGCGAGGTGGTGCTCGAACTCGCAAGCCTCTCTGCCCCGCCACCCCGCCAGTTCGGCACGGCGCTGAAAGAGATCTCGCTCACCGTCCGCAACGGCGAAGTGCTTGGGATCGGTGGCGTCGCAGGCAA
>Ga0105053_10011433_pt1 | contig 10869 bp, 10 predicted proteins | sample BON01_FD_78093 | JGI IMG/M metagenome (GOLD analysis project Ga0105053, IMG submission 78093) | Freshwater microbial communities from Lake Bonney liftoff mats and glacier meltwater in Antarctica - BON-01 | ecosystem: Environmental > Aquatic > Freshwater > Ice > Glacier meltwater | place: Lake...
CTCTTCCTCTTTCGCTTTCTCTCTCTCGCTCTTTCTTTCTCTCTCTCTCTCTCTTTCCCGTTCTCTCTCTCTCTCTCTCTCTCTCTCTCTCTCTCTCTCTCTCCCTCCCTCTTTCTTTCTCTCTAGCTCTCTCTCACTCTCTCTCCCTTTCCCTTTCTTTCTCTCTATCATGCATACTCACCCCCATCCAACCCCCTCTCCCTCCTATACACACACACACACGGTACACAAACACGCACGCACATACAATCATCAAACGAACGCGCTATGTGTGTGCGGGTGTGTGTACCGTGTGTGTGTGTTTGTGTGTGTGTGTATGGGAGAGAGCACACACGTCAGACTAACGCGCTACGTGTGTGCGTGTGTGTGTACCGTGTGTGTGTGTGTGTGTATGGGAGGGAGCACACACATCAGACCAACGCGCTAGGTCTCTTTCGTGGAACATGGGCGTTTTGGTACCTATTCATAGGAAAGTACACTTTGCACATAGCAACCGTTGTAAAAGTAAGGTGAACACAAAAAACACTACGTCTCTTTTCTCACAGACACCGTTAAATTGTCTGTAACAGTGTGTTGTCTACCCAAAAAAAAAAAAATGATAATAATTTCTTGCAGGCAACAAAAAGATGCCAATCGCTTGATTGGTATGCCCCCCCCCTGTGTTCTTGCAGACAACGTAAAGCTCGCAAGGATACACGCGCATATGCACACACGTACACACAGACGCATACAAATGACACGCATGCACACACGCACATGCACACGCAAACACACACACACACGCATGCATACATATTACACGAACGCGCACACACACGTTGTGGAAGAAAACACGTGTTTTCTTGTGCCTGCAAGAAAAAAGACTTTTTTTTTTTTTTGGGTCCTCATTGTGGAATACGGGTCTTTGCGGAATATGGGTCTTCACGATGAGGAAGCACGATGAGGAGAGCATTGTGGAACACGGGTCTTTGCGGAGTATGGATCTTTTGGTACATATATATAGAAAGCATGCACACATACACACGCCCACGCAAACGCACACACACATGCATACATACTACACGTACACACACACTTACGCACTCACCCACTGTACATCAGACGAATGCGCGCGGCAAAAAAAAGAGTTGGGCTCCGAGGAAGAAGGGGCTGGGGGGGGTAGGGGAGGGGGGGGAGGGGGGTCGTTGCTGGTGCTGCAGAGCGTGCTCCATGCGGCTGGTGTGTATATATAATATATGAATGAATGTATGATATATATACATATGTATCTTAATATCTGGTGTGTATTTTGGACATATTGGTGGAGTGTCTATAGAATATTTGTAAAAGAATCTTGCAGTTTTTCATGGTTATGATATGTATGATGCATGTGTGTATATGTGTATGCATCGTAAATTGCTGGAGCAGTTGGGAATACTTTATACCGATTATTTATGTATACATACATATATTATATATGTATACATACACATATACATCATATATACCCTACATTGTAAAGTGCTGGAGCAGTTGGGAATACTTCATACCGATTATATGTACGTTTGCGTTTGTATTTTATATACATATATTGTAAATTGCTGGAGCAGTTGGGTATACTTCATACCGATTATATATATGTATACATACACATATACATCATATATATCTTTACATCGTAAAGTGCTGGAGCAGTTGTGTATACTTCATACCGAGTATATATGTATACATATACCGAGTATATATGTATACATATATACTCGGTATTTCATGGTTACGATATATATGATGTATATGTGTATATATGTATACATCGTAAATTGCTGGAGCAGTTGGGTATACTTCATACCGATTTTACATATATATGTGTTTGTATTTTATATACATATATTGTAATTTGCAGGAGCAATTGAGTACACTCCGTGCTGTGGGTGTGTATATATGATATATGGATGTATATATAACATGTACGCATATTTCTGGGATTTGTACACATCCATAACACATGTAATTCATGTGTATATATATACGTGTATGTATATTATATGTATATATTGTAAATTGCCGGAGCTGCACTGTAATCTGAGTGCTGCTGGTGTGTATATGTAATATATCGATATATACATTTGATATATGTGTGTATATATACGTGTACGTATATTATATGTATACATTGTAAATTGTCTGAGCTGCACTGTACTCTCCGTGCTGCTTGTGTGTGTGTATATGTAATATATGGATATATATATTTAATATATGTGTGTATGTATACGTGTATGTATATTGTATCTACTTACTGTAAACTGCCTGAGCTGCAGTCTAATCTCCGTGCTGCTGGTGTGTATATGTAATATAGATATATATATATCGAGTATACGTACATATATGGATACACCTACGAAATTGCCCTGCTTTAGTCTCAGAATTTCGCTAGAAACAGCTCTACATGTGTAGGTCTATTTTTCTTTTCCATACCTAGGGCTCTTATGAAAAAGAAAAAAAAGCCTACAAAGTAGGCCTCTTTTCAAAAGTTAAAAAGAGCCTTACAAATATAGGCCTCTTTTGCGAGTCGACTCTATTGTCTTATGGGGTTGCTACTATTAGTAGGATACCTGAAAATATGTGTCTCTTTGCAGAATATGTGTCTCTTTGCAGAATATGTGTCTCTTTTGTAGGGCTCTTTCGCATTAGAGACATACATTTCTTGAGCATCCTCCTAATCGTAGCCACCCCATATCCTAAGAGGGTCTTTTTCAGTTTTGTAGGGCTCTTTTTCATAAAAGCCCCACAAAAGTAGGACGGTTTCTAGCGAAAGTGCCCTGCTGTAGTATATGTATGTAGTGTAGCTGTATGTATTCATATAGTAGATCTACTCACGTTTATGTATGTAATATGTGTATGAGTGTGTGTGTATATATACGATGTCTTATCCTGAGACTCTTTCTTTCTTTTTTCTTTTTGTCTTTCTCTTTTTTCTCTTTTGTTTTCCTTTCTTTCTTTTTCTCTTTCTTTCTTTCTGTCTGGCTTGTCATAAATGTGTCTATGCACACACTTGTCTGTAAGTGTGTGTATACACACACTCATATACATATTACATACATACATGTCAGCAGACCTATTATAAAAATACATATAGATATACTCGTATATATACGTGTACATACACATATACGTATACACATACATACACGTGTACATACATACACGTGTACACATTCATCAAACATGACCAAACGCTCGAGCAGGCATGTGATACATATATGTGTGTGTATTTGTGTGTGTGTGTGTGTGTGTGTGTGTGTGTGTGTGTGTGCATGTGTGTGTGCAGATTTGTCAAACGTGACCAAATGCTGGAGCATACATGTGCAATGGTCACACGCAGTCATGGCCGAATTTTTCTGTCAGGGTGATCTCGAGATGCATTTACATGGCAAGGTCTGGATTCATAGATTTCTGTTACGGAACGTTGGGCTTCTTTGGCGGAAGTACAGGCTCCTTTTGTGGGAAACATAGGCTTTTGGCAATTTCTCGAGATACGTTTACATGGCAAGGTCTAGATTTACAGGGCTCTTTTACGGAAAGTCAGGCTTCTTTGGCGGAAATATAGGCATCTTTTGCGGAAAATCTTGGCTCTTGGCAATCTCTCGAGATGCATTTGCACGGCAGGTGTGAATTCATGTTTTGCGGAAAGAAAAATGTTTTTGGGAAAGTCAAGCTTTTTAAAAAGGTCTAACGGAAAGTCAAGGCTGTTTAACGGAAAGTCAAGCTTCTTTGGACTATTGCCACTTTATTATGTTTTTTAAAGAGCAGTATATTTTGTTTAACAAGCACTATGTTTTTAATATTTTTTTCGAAAGAGCATGTTTTCCCTACTATTTTCAAGGAGTACTATATGTTTCAGACTAGAGCCCATATTTTCCACTGTAATCTTCGTAAAGAGCACTATGCTTTCACTTTATTTGTTCTAAAGAGCACTATTGTTTGTGCACTATATCTTTGAAGAACATATTTTTCGAACTATGTTTTTAAAGAGCACTATATTTTCCACACCAGAGCCCATATTTGGCACCAAAGATCCCTACTCGTAGAGCCCATATTTTGCGCCAAAAAGCTCTATTCGAAAGTCGAGTAAGAAATGTGTAGGCCTCTGTGATTGCGTTCTCCCTCCCTTCAAGAAACCCGATGCAGTAAACCCCCTGGGATTATTTGGGATATGTTTGGATTAGGTTAAACAATCATCAGAATTGTTGTACCAGACTTTGAAATTTGCGAAAGACACGCCAAAAAATTTGATATGTATTTTTTCCCTTTTTGTTGGTGTGGGGACGATTATGGGGTGGCTACGGTTAGTAGGCTCCTTAAAATTATAGGTCTCTTTTCAGAATATAGGTCTCTTTTGTAGGGCTCTTTTGCAGAAGAGACCTATCATTGTAAGGAGCCTACTAATCGTAGCCACCCCATAGCAGTCTCCCTCAAAGAAAGGATCCGTGGATTCTCCGGTTTCTTTTGCAAAAGAGCACTACTTAGGTAGAGCTCTCCCCTGTACAGCGCTGGTGCAAAAGGGCCCTTAATTTTGGCAACTGTACAAAAACCACGAGGCGCAGTGCTCTTCCGTATAGGGCGCAAGAGCTGTTGTTTGTAGGGCGCAAACGCGCTCTCTATTGGTACAAGTCTCTCTCTTGTAGAGCGCAAAAGAGCTCTATTTTGGGAGCTCTATTTTGGTAGGGCTCTCCATTGTAGGGCGCAAAAGAGCTCTCGCGTATAGGGCGCAAGAGCTGTCTCTTGTAGGGCGCAAACAAGCTTTCTATTGATAGAGGTCTCTACTTTGGTTGAGCTCTCCCTTGTAGAGCACAAAACACTCTCGAATAAATGGCAAAAGAGCTGTACTTTGATAGGGCTCTCCCTTGTAGGGCGCAGAAGAGCTCTCTATAGATGGAGGTCACTACTTTGGTAGAGCTCTCCCGTCTAAGGGCGCTCCCCCGTGTACAGCTCTAATGTGGTAGAGCTCTCTACGTTGGGTGAGGATATAGGTCTCTTTTGTAGGGCTCTTTTGCAGAAGAGACCTATCATTGTTCTGCTTTGGTAGAGCTCTCCATGGTAGAGCGCAAAAGCTCTCTTTCCTGTAGAGCGCCAAAGAGCTTTATTTTGGCAGGGCTCACCCTTGTACGGCGCAAAAGAGCTCTATAGAAGTAAAGATCTCTACGTTGGTAGCGCTCTCCAATCTACCAGCGCTCTTTCTTGTAGAGCTCTCTACTTTGGGTGAGCTTTCTACTTTGGTAGAGCTTGCCCGTGTAGGGCGCAAGAGCCCTCCCGTGCAGAGCGCGAAAGGGCTCTACTCTAGGTGAGCTTTCTACTTTGGTAGAGCTCTTTTGTCTAGGCGCACAAGAGCTCTCCCTTGTGGAGCGCAAAAAAGCTCTAATTTGGTAGAGCTCTCCCGTGTAGAGCGCAAAGAGTTCTACTTTGGAAGAGGTCTCTACTTTGGTGGAGCTCTCCCGTGTAGGGCGCAAGCGCTCTCCCATGTAGAGCACAAAAGAGCTCTAATTTGAGTGAGGTCTCTATTTTGGTAGAGCTCTCCCTTGTAGGGCGCAAAAGAGCGCCCTCTTGTAGAGCGCAACAGAGCTCTATTTTGGTAGAGCTCTCCCGTGTAGAGCGCAAACGAGTTCTACTTTGGGTGAGGTCTCTACGTTGGTAGAGCTCTCCCTTGTAGGGCGCAAGAGCTCTCTCTTGTAGGGATTGCAAACGAGCTTTACTTTGGTAGAGCTCTCTATTTTGGTAGAGCTCTCCCTTGCAGGGCGCAAAAGAGCGCTACTTTGGAAGAGGTCTCTACTTTGGTGGAGCTCTCCCGTGTAGGACGCAAGAACGCTCCCGTGTAGGGCGCGAAAGAGCTCTGCTTTAGGTGAGCTTTCTACTTTGGTAGAGCTCTCCCTTCTAGAGCAGAAAAGAGCGCTATCTTGTAGAGCGCAACAGAGCTCTTTTTTGGTACAGCTCTCTCATGTAGAGCGCAAACGAGCTCTACTTTGGGTGAGGTCTGTACTTTGGTAGAGCTCTTTCGTCTAGGGCAGAAAAGAGCGCTCTTTTGTAGAGCGCAACAGAGCTCTTTTGTGTTGCAGTGTGTTGCAGTGTGTTGCAATGACTTTGGGTGAGGTCTGTACTTTGGTAGAGCTCTTTTGTCTAGGGCAGAAAAGAGCGCTCTTTTGTAGAGCGCAACAGAGCTCTTTTTTGGTAGAGCTCTCTACTTTGGTAGAGTTCTCCCTTCTAGGGCGCGAGAGCCCTCTCTAGTAGTGTTCAAAAAAGCGCAACTTTGGGTGAGCTCTCTACGTTGGTAGAGCTCTCCCTTGTAGGGCGCTCTTCCTTGTAGACTTTTACTTTGGTAGAGCTCTCCCTTGTAGGGCTCTTATGCGCAGGGGTTTTGTTTTTGGCAAATTTTTCAACATTACACTGCTACTTGTTAGAGTGTTGTGGTATCGCTATGTTGCAGTGTGTTGTATTTGTTGCAGTGTGGTGCCGTGTGTTGCAGTGTGTTGTATTTGGTGCAGAGTGTTGCAATATGGTGTAGTGTGTTGCAGTGTTGCTATGTTGCAGTGTGTTATACTTGTTGCAGTGCGTTGCAGTGTGTTGCAGTGTGTTGCAGTGTGTTGCAGTGTGTTACAGTATGTTGCAGTGTCATACAGCGTGTTGCAGTGTGTTGCAGTGTCGCTATGCTGCAGTGTGTTGTATTTGTTGCAGTGTGATGCAGCGCGTTGCAGTGTGTTGCAACTGCCTACCAGTTATTGCCATCCTGTACCCGATTTTTTGAAGGTCACTGGAGTGTGGACAGATTTAAGGAGCATTCGATGTTGCAGCGTGTTGTAATTGTTGCAGTGTGTTACAGTATGTGGCAGTGTGTTGCAGTGTGTTGCAACTGCCTACCAGATGTAAGTAGCATTCGTCCGCAGTAACTACAGAATATGTTCTCGCGCACAATTGTGACGAAAAGGGTGCCAAGCAAACGAGGCGTTTTTTTTGGACAGATTTTGGTCTAAAAAAAATAAAGGTGTTGGAGCATCGTTTGCAAACGACAAGGAAACACTTTAGGCGATTTTTGTTCGATTTGTGGAGTGACATTTGTTACAAAACCAAAAAAAGGTGTCAGAGCATTGTGTGCGCGACGAAAAGGGCGCGAGAAGCGCACAAAAGCGATTTATAAAGGCGTGTGTGCTGCCGCTGTACGACAAGCTGGGGCAGGTGAAACCCAGATTTGAGGCCGTTTTATTTTCCACGTTTGTTTTTGCTTGTATATTTTAAATTCTTTTATTTGCTGGAATTGGACGACTAAGATATGGGTATATGTACCAAAGTCGATGATTTATATGTATAAATAAGAATGAGACAATGGATATTTGTCTAATGGTACACTTTTAGTCAAATGTCCACTATGTATGAATATAGATATGTATATATATAAATACATCCATTCGACCAACGTTGATGATTTTCATGTACAAATAAGAATGAGACAATTTGACATTTGACTAAAGGTACACCTTTAGTCAAGTATCTACTATTTTTACATATAAATATGTATTTATAACCATCCATTTGACCAAAGTGGATGATTTATATGTATAAAGGAGAATGAGGCAATTTGAGATTTGACTAAAGGTACAACTTTAGACAAATGTCCACCATTTATACGTTTACATATGTATATGTATATATATCCATTTGACCAAAGTTGATGATTTATATTCACAAACCAAAATGAGGCCACTGGACATTTAACTAAAGGTGTACACAGATAAATACGTATATATATATATTCATGCATAAATACGTATATTTTTACATCCATTTGACTAAAGTTGATCAGCTACCATATGTACATATAAACATGTGGTTTTGAATGAGAATAAGGCAAGGGTACATTTGGCTAAAGGTGTATACGTATAAACACATATATATATACATATGTATATGTAACACATGTGTATATAGACACGATTAGTCAAGTGTATATATATAAATATGTATATATATACCTATGTATATGTATGTATATATGTAAATATGTATATATATACATATTTATATGTAAATATGTATATATATACATCTTTATATGTATAGATATATACATAGGCATTCAAATATGTATACATATACATTAGACTAATCGTGTATAAATAAACATGTGTTTGTGTTTGCAAATGAGGCAAGGGGACTTCTGGCTAAAGGTATATTCATACAAATATGTATTATTATATATTTGACTAAAGGTGTATACATGTACGCCACATATGATGACGGCTATGATGTTATTTTTGAAACATGACATCGTAGCTGTCGAAAATGTTGCCCTGCAATTAGTCTGTTGCAGTGCTGTAGCGTTGTTGCAGCGGACATTTGACTATTGTTGTATGCATATAAATATGTATATATATACGTCCATTGGACTACAGTTGCTGAGCTACAATGGATACACATGAAAAGTGTGTATCATATATACATATACATATATTGATTGTATTTATGTATGTATTCATATACATATACATATGTTTACATATGATATATACATTTATCGAGTGCTATCGTGTATATATATATATGTATACACATGCACATAATCATGTGATATATACATTTATCAACTGCTATAGTTTATGTAAATGAATACATATATGTATATACATGCACATAACATGTACATCTCTCGTACATATATACATTCAACATATACATCATCTCTCGTATATATATACATATAACATATATCTCTCTCAGGTGGTGCCGGAATTAGAAGCGTTGACTAAAAATGCGGTGCTTCAAATGGAGAGTAATTTTGACCATTGGGAACGTCTCGGCTATTGATTTTTAGGAAAAGTGGGGGGGAGGGTGGGGGGGGCAGACGCGTAACCACATACACGCCAAAACATATATGGCATACACACATACACACACACAAAGATCTGCACATATACATACACATGCACACAATTCAGAATTCGTACGGTGTTGACACACTGCAATACTACATCGTGCACTGTAGTCGTTGCAGTGTGGTGCAGCGATGCAGCGAGGCGTAGTGTGTTGCATTGAGTTGCAATCTGTTATGTCGAATCTGGCGTCTGCATCATGCGCTGCAACACTACAGCACAGCAACAGACTATTTGCAGAGGAATATTTTTAGTGTGGTGCAGTGAGTTGCAGTGTGTGAGTGTGGTGCAGTGAGTTGCAGTGTGTGAGTGTGGTGCAGTGAGTTGCAGTGTGTGATGTCATATTCAGCGGCTGTATCCCATGTGTTATACCTGATATGGGGTGGCTACGATTAGTAGGCTCCTTCAAATTACATGTCTCTAATGCAGAATATCGTCTCTTTTATAGGGCTCTTTCGCAAAAGAGACCTGTAATTTTATCGATCCTACTAACCGAAGCCACCCCATACCTAATATGGGGCGGCTACGATGAGTAGGCTCCTTAAATTTATTCGTCTCTAATGCAGAATATCGTCTCTTTTATAGGGCTCTTTCGCAAAAGAGACCTATAATTTTAAGGACTGCATCCGATTATGCGCTGCCACACTACAGCAGTCTGTTGCAACAGACTATATGCAGGGAAATACTGCTGTGGTGTGGCAGCCTATCATCGGATGCCTGGTACAACAGGGAAATACTGCTGTGGTGTGGCAGCCTATCATCGGATGCCTGGTACAACAGACTAGATGCAGGTGGACATTGTCGACGGCTACAATATCACATTTTCTTTTCTGGGCGGCTACAATGTCACATCTGGCTTCTGCATCACATCTGGCGTCTACATGTCATATTTGGCGTGATAGTGGCTATTGATATCAGTGGCCATGTATCATATATGTCATATCTTGGCGTCTGCAATATGCATTTTACATCCTACTTGGCGTCTGCATCACATGTGCCGTCTGCATGCCATATTTGGCGTCAGTGGCTGTTAATGTTGGCGGGAGTGGCTAATAATATTGGCGTGAGTGGCTAATAATATCAATGGCTATTCAACAGATTTGTCATATTTTGGGCGTCTGCAATATGCGTGTTATGTCATACACTGCACATGTAATATCATATGAGGTATTCATATGAGGTATTATGCATGGTATGGCATACCGTAGGCGAAAATTCTCAACAATTTTGAGTCTTCTCGGGAGAATCCGACAGTTACAAAACACGACAAGTTGTCATAATTCTGGTACGATGGATTTAAATTCAATTGGAATTAGTACGATGCGTGGCTACGCACCGTACAAACACCCTTCCCGCAATACTATGTCAAAGAGCCCCGGTACATATTCAAACCCGCTCCGAATGTCCTGGAGCGACACTCCCTTCTCCCCTACGGTTGTCAGGCGTCTGCATTGTCTAGTATGCATGTTATGTCATATAGGGTTGCTACGATTAGTAGGCTCCTTAAAATTATAGGTCTCTTTTGCAGAATATAGTCTCTTTTATAGGACTCTTTTGCAAAAGAGACCTATGATTTTAAGGAGCCCAGAGACGGTTGCCACCCCATATAAGGTATACCATGCATGGTATGTCATATTGGATATGTTAAGTCATATTTGATGTGTTATGTCATATGAGGTATAATGCGTGGTATGTCATATTTGTCAGGCGTCTGCAATGTGTATATTGTGTCATATTTGGCGTCTGCAATATGCAAGTTATGTCGTATTGGGCGTCTACATCGTGCGCTGTAGGTGAACATACAGTAACACTCATTGCTGGGGGGCATGTGCAATGGCACCACTGCGACACTGCAACACTGCAGCAACAAACTGTAGCACTGCAACGCGCTAATGGCTGGAGATCATGTTTGGAGGCCATGCTGCAACACTACAGCAATGCAACAAACGATTGTTCGGGGGCATTTTCGGCGGCA
>Ga0105053_10011435_pt1 | contig 10868 bp, 7 predicted proteins | sample BON01_FD_78093 | JGI IMG/M metagenome (GOLD analysis project Ga0105053, IMG submission 78093) | Freshwater microbial communities from Lake Bonney liftoff mats and glacier meltwater in Antarctica - BON-01 | ecosystem: Environmental > Aquatic > Freshwater > Ice > Glacier meltwater | place: Lake...
AGAAACGAAAGACAAAAATGCCAACGCTTCGCAAATTAAAAGAGGTGCAAGCCGACACACAAAACCAACGCTTTTGCACCACATTTAATTTTGCCCAACCGCACCCAAGCCCACCCACCACCCGACAGAAAATGTTGAAAATGTTTAATGACTTTTTTGACGGACTTTAGAAAATACTATTTATATTTGCCAATATCTGTCAAGTCAAAACAACGCAAGTGAAGACAATTGGAAATACAATAAAAGAACTAAGAGAAGCAAAAGGACTTTTGCTTCGTGAAGTTGGTGCTAAACTTTCTATTGACCCAACTATTTTAAGCAAAATAGAACAAGACAGACGAATGCCGACCAAAGAACAAGTGAAAGCGCTGGCGGACTTCTACAAAGACAAAAAGAATGACGTAATCATTGCTTGGCTTTCCGACAAATTGTATTACGAAGTGCAAGGCGAAGACCTTGCTTTACAAGCAATGCAAGTGGCAGAAGAAAAAATTAAGTATAACAAAAAGAAAAAGTAAGATATGGCAACTGTGACTAAAAAAGATAAATTTTTTGAAGTGCTTCGCAACATATTTGTTGGGGCAAAAATTGAAGGTAACTCAGGATATGTAAACCTGATGAAAATAAAAAGTAAATATTACAATGAGTTTAAAGAGCAACTGCACAAAGACATTGACACTAAACTCAATGAAGTAGGCAAAAATTTTGAAGAAGAGTTATACAACAAACTTTTTACCTTCTTTAAAAAATATTTTTCCGAAAGCGGTTCTATTTATTTCTCTTACACTCCATTACAAGAAAAGGTTTACGAACGCATTTACAGGGACGACAAAGATGTTATGCTCTTTTGGAAAACGCATATGCTGTATTATGTAAAAACCGAACAACTTTTTAAAAATATGGAGGTAGAAGACGAAGACGTTTTATACATCATTGATGTTGCAGATTTACAACACAAAAAAAACAACGAGAAAAAAGAATTGGTTTTCGAATTGGTAAAAGCAGAACATACAGACAAAAGAAGAATACATTTTGCAGTAAGGTATTCTACTAATGGTAGTAAAACAAAAACTGAAGAGATACTAAAAAAGATAAAGAAAGAAAAAGCCTTTGGCTCATTGCCATTAAAGCAAATCGAAAAAGTGTTTGGTATTTTTAAAAGACAAAGCGAAGTAGATTATTTTATTAACAAAAATGCCAAAGAATTTTTACGGGATCAATTTAGCTTATGGATTAAAGGTTATATGCTTGATGATGGAACACTATTTGAACCAGCAAGGCTAAACCAATTAAAAGCACTACAGCACATTGCTTTTAATATTATTGATTTGGTAAGCCAGTTTGAAGATGAATTAGTAAAGGTTTGGAACAAACCCAAATTTGCACATTCTTCAAACTATGTAATTACGCTTGATAAAATTGCAGAGAAAGATTTTGCATTGCTTGAAAAAATAATTAAGCAGAAAGGCATTGCAGAGCAAATAAAAGAATGGCAGATGTTAGGAATTCTTACTGATAAATTTAAGATTGAAGAAATTTTTGAAAGAGACTTACACGGCAAAAGACTAAAAGCCCAATATCAATATTTACCATTAGATACTAAACACTTCAAAGACTTTGAATTTAATATATTGACTTTATTTGATGATTTAGATAATCAATTAGATGGTTATCTAATTAATTCAGAAAACTATCAAGGATTAAACACAATTAAACACAAGTTTAATAACCGTGTGCAAACAGTTTACATTGACCCACCTTTTAATTTGGGTACAAATCCTGATTATGAATATTTAGTAAATTATAAAGATTCGTCTTGGATTTCAATTCTTGAAAATCGTATTTCCGTTTCCAAGAAATTATTAAAAAATGAATGCGTACATTATTTAAGATGTGATTCTAATGGCAATATGCTTGTTCGCCTATTATTAGATAATTTATTTGGGGCAGACAAATTTAGAAATGATTTGATTGTTCAAAGAGGCAGAAATCAAGTTGGTTCACCAAATAAATTGGAGACAATCTCTGATACACTATTCCTATACTCTTTATCAGAGAAGCCATTAAATAAAATTCAAGTTAAACGCTCAATTGCTGATATTAAATGGACAGGGTTTACTTTAGGTGGAGATAGAAATCCACCAGAAAGAAATTTTATTGGCAAAATAATCTTTCCTGCGAAAGGACAGCACTTTACACTTATACAACCAAAAGTTGATAAACTTTTAAATGAAAAATATTTAAGGTTAAGGTGTAAGAAATGTAGTGGGTTGCATTTCAAAGCAAAAGATAATGTAGACTTAGCAAATTATATGAAGAAAAAGGAAAATCGTTTCAAATTTTATGACATAACAAATGAAACTGACTTTGTCGGAATAAATGAATTGAGTAAATGTAATTTTTGTGGAGAGAAGGATGATTTTGCTGTTCAGTATTTAGGCAATGAAGACAAATTTGTAAATAGCCTGTGGTTAGATATTGCAGGTTACGCAAATACGACAGGTTTTACAACAGAGAATGCTGAAGAATTAATTTCACGAGCGATACAAGTTGGTGCTATTGTTGACGGGTATGTTTTAGATTATTTTCTTGGTTCTGGTACGACAACGGCAACTTCTCACAAATTAAGAAAAAAATATATTGGTATTGAACAGGGAAGTCAATATTACGATTACGCTTTACCGAGAATGAAAAAAGTTTTAGCTGGAGTCCAAGAAGGTATTTCTAAAGAACTAAAACAGTTTAAAGGAGGTGGCTTTTTCAAATATTACGCATTAGAACAATACGAAGAAGCATTAACAAAAATAAAATATGAAGATAAGGGCTCTTTACCTACTCAAGACATTTACCATCAATATCTTTTCTTAAAAGATTTAAAGTTGGCAGATGATGTGATAAAGTTAGATGAAAAAAGTAAAAGCATAAAAGTAGATTTAACAAAACTTCATCCTGCCATTGACATACCCGAAACATTAAGTCACCTAACAGGTAAATTTATTAAGCAAATCAAAAAGAACGAAGTTGTATTTACTGATGGCACAAGTATAGACCTTGCCAACATTGATTATAAAATTGTGAAACCTTTAATCTGGTGGTAATATGGAAAGCAGTGTATTATATAGCATAACGGACAGCTTTGATGTAGCGCAAATACCAACGGTTTGGAAAAATATTGATTTCAATACTTTTTCAGAAGGCAAAAAACTATATCCATATCAAAGAGAAGCATTAGAAAATGCTTTAAAAATCTTGTTTAAATTTTATCAAAACGCAAACACAAAAGACAATGAAACACTAAAAAAAGACTTTCTAAAATTAGCAGAACATAACGGATTAATAAAAGAGCAACAAGACAAGCATTTTGCTTATACCAATCAAGAAAGCAAAGCATACGAAATACTTTCAGAGTATTTTGAAGAAGTTGAAAATAAGTTGCCAGCGTATCATTTCATAAATCGAATGAGTTTTTGGATGGCAACAGGAAGCGGAAAAAGTATTGTGTTGATTAAACTCATTGAATTGTTGCAAGACCTGATGAAGAATGAAACCATTCCACAGAATGATATTTTGTTTCTTACGCATCGCCCTGACTTGATAGACCAATTAAAAAAACATATTGCAGAGTTTAATCAATACAGCAAAAAAGAAAAAGGCATAGAATTTATTGTTCGCGATTTAAAGGAATTTCCTGACGAAAAAATACAAGGCAATTTATTTAAAGACACACAAATTAATATCTACTTCTACCGTTCAGACCTTATTTCAGATATTCAAAAAGAAAACATCATTGATTTTAAAAATTACGACAATGATGGAAAATGGTATGTAATATTAGATGAAGCCCACAAAGGAGATAGTGAAGAAAGTAAACGAAAACAATACTTTAATATACTAAGTCGAAAAGGTTTTTTATTCAATTTTTCGGCAACCTTTACGGATGAAATAGATATTCTTTCAACGGTTTATAATTTGAACCTTGCTGAGTATATCAAAAAAGGTTTTGGAAAGCATTTGTATTTGTTTCAGGAGCAATTCAAAAACTTCAAAAAAACGGTAGATGAAAAAGACTTTGAGCAAGAAGAAAAGCAGAAAATAGTTTTGATGTCAATTATTCTTTTGACCTACATAAAAAAACAAGCCAACGGTTTAAGAAAAGATATTACAGCCTATCACAATCCTTTGCTTTTGACCTTAGTAAATTCAGTAAGTGCAGAAGATTCCGACTTGTATTTATTCTTTAATGAACTGCAAAAAATTGCAAGCAATAAGTTTTCAAAAAAGCTATTTGAAGAATCAAAAAAAATACTCCAAAATGACCTTTACGGCAACCAACTTGTTGAGTTTGAAAAAGACGAAGTTTTAAGTAACACTGAAATAAGTTCAATTAAAGATATTACCATTGAAGATGTTTGGAAATATGTTTTCAACACCAACAGTAGCGGAGAATTTGAAGTAAGAAGAAATCCAAAAAATAAACAGGAATTATCATTCAGGGTAAAATCAGGAGCACATTCAGAACCATTTGCATTAATTAAAATTGGGGATGTAAAAGAGTTTGAGAAAAACAACTTGGGCAGTTACGATATTGAAGAAGATTTTGATGATGTAAGTCTATTTGAAAATTTAGATAATAGTTCGGTAAATATTTTAATGGGTAGTCGAGCCTTTTATGAAGGGTGGGACAGTAACAGACCTAACATTATCAATTTTGTAAACATAGGTACTCAATCGGAAGCGAAGAAATTTATTTTGCAATCCATTGGCAGAGGAATCCGAATAGAACCTATTAAAAACAATCGTAAGCGACTTTTGCCATTAATAAATGATGGAATCGAAATTGAAGATACATTAATCAAGAAATCTAAAGATGTAAAGCCAATTGAAACACTATTTGTCTTTGGCACAAATCAAAAAGCAATTCTTTCAGTATTAGAAACTTTAAAAGGAGAACAACAGGAAGAAGAACATCAACTAAGTTTGTTTGACAAGTTTATTCATAACCATTCCTTGTTTATCCCAACTTACAAAGAGGCGAAAGACAACAATCAGCGTAAATTGAAAAAATTAAAAATTCACGAAGATGATTTTGCGGTTTTTGATGATGTTATGAAAACAATGGATAAAACAGCATTAGCAATGAATTTTAATTTGGCTTACAATGATGTTTCAATATTGACGGACAAGCACAAAGAAAAAGGTAATTTCAAAACTACAGAAGAAGAAAAAATTGGCAGAACAGAACCGGTTGTAAAACACATTCTGAATTATTACAAAATTGTGCCGGAAGAAGTTGAAAGTTTTTCAATCGTGCAGGAGGAGATTGTGCATTACAACCACATCAAAGTAAAAACATCTGCAACGGGTTCAGCGACATCAATTGAGTTTAAGCGATTAGATGAATTGAAAAAACAAATTGAGAAAGCGAAGAATCCGATTAATGTTGAAGATAAAGAAGCAGAACTTGAAGTATCACTAAAGAAGAAGAAAATTACACTGAAAGAATATACAGCAGAAATAAAAAAACTTGCTGGTTACTCTGAAACAGGAATTGAAAACTTTTCGCATAGAAACGAAGATATTGAAATTAAGAAATTGCTTAATCATTACTACTTCCCTTCTATTATTTCAAAGAAAGACCGCATTAAATGGATGAAACATATTGTTGACACTCCAAGCGAAGTTGAGTTTTTGAAATCATTAGAAAAACACTTAAAACAAAAGACGAATTTCTTTTCAGACTTCGACTGGTGGATGTTCAGCAAAGTTGACCACACACTTGACAAACAAATAAGAATACCATACATAGACCCTGCAAACGGCAAACGCGACTTCTTACCTGACTTTGTTTTTTGGTTACAAAAAGGCAAGGACTATCACATACTTTATATAGACCCGAAAGGAACAGGACGAGTAGAATATCAATACAAGGTTGACGGTTACAGAGATTTATTTGAGGACAAAGACAAGGTGAGAAGTTTTCCTTTTCACGGTAAAAATTTTAAAGTGCATTTACGACTTGCAACAGAAGACACAGCGGTATTTGCAGACAAAGACTTTTATAAAAAATATTGGATAGAGCCCGACAATTTAATTATTGACCTAAACGAATAAAGCCAACGCATTTGGTAGCACATTTGTATTTTTTGCCAACACACAAATCAACGCTAAAAAATTCAAAAGAGCTACCAAGCCAACGCACAACGACAGACCAGTATGGACAGACAAACACGACCGAAGAAAAACAACGAACCGCTAACAGCACCTAAAAAAAATTGGCGGCTCGGTGCTTCGTATGACAGTTTTGTGGTTCAACAAACATTTGTGCTTCGTATGAACATTTGTGGTAAAAATCGCCAACTTCTTTTAGCTGCAAACCGTTAGCACCAATGGAGAAAAAAATGAAAAGGAAAATTATAAGCATAGGATTAATATTAAGTTTAGCATTAAACTTAACCATTTTAGGATTTTTTGGAAAAGCGATTTATTTAGAAAGTCGAAAAATTGGGAAACATATTATTACAGATTATAAAACCAAGAATGTCACCTCTGATTTTCATTATTTTAACGGATTAAAATTCAACATAAATGGAAAATTTAATAATGAAGAAAATTTTTCAAGATTACCGTTAAAGTTTAAAAATATAGTTAGACCAGCAGTATGGAGTTTAAGTAAAAATTCTTCTGGAATATCTATTCGATTTAAAACAAATTCACCTTCTATATCTGTAAAATGGGAATTATCAAATTTTAGAGAACATTCTAATATGAGCCGAATTTGTGCAAGTGGTTTAGATTTATATTGTTTAGTTGATAATAAGTGGCAATATGTTCGGTCAGGTATTCCTACTAATTTTAAAACTGAACAACTGTTAGTTTCTGAAATGGATACTATTACAAAAGAATTTACACTTAATCTACCCTTGTATGATGGAATTGAAAATATTGAGATTGGAATAAAAAAAGGTTTTGAAATTTCGAAAAGTGCGGATGATTATAGAATAAAGAACCCAATCGTTTTCTATGGTACTTCAATAACACAAGGCGGAAGTGCTTCAAGACCAGGATTGGCGTATCCATCAATAATAAGTAGAGACCTCAATGTTGAAACAATAAATTTAGGATTTAGTGTAAAGTATGATCTTTAACTTGTGTAAACTATGTCCCTTAACGAACATGCAAAAAAGCCCACCGCACAAACAGGCACATTTGGTTTTTGCCAACACTCAATGCCAAAACACAAAAAACCAAAAGAGCAATTTCTTACAAACGCTTCCGAAAAACTACAACAAAAAACAAAACAAATCAGCTCTAAAAAAGAGATATTAAATAAAAATTCTTACTTTTGATTTTTAAAATTAATTCATAAATAATGAATAGAATTAAAGAAGTTTTGGAAGAAAAAGGAATTAAACAAAAGTGGCTTGCCGAAAAATTGGGTAAAAGTTACAATATGGTAAACTCTTATGTTCAAAATCGAAAACAACCAAGACTTGAAGTACTTTATGAAATTGCTGAAATACTTGACACAAAAGTGAAAGACTTACTAATTGAACGAGAATAAATGCTAAACAACATAATAAAATATAAAACAAACGAATGGTTACAATCTGATGATTGCTCTGTTAAAAGTCTTGTTACATATATAAGAACTAAAGGAGAGTTACGAGATACGCAGATCCAAGCATTAGAAACCTATCTGTTTTTAAAGGTAAAAGGAGAAAACAAACCACTTTGGCAACTTTTTGCAGAAGGTTTTTTCACTAATGGAACAGACCTTTCTAAACTAAACATAAATCAAAACACAAGAGATTTTCTTGCTCAAAATAAATCTGCTTTAGCATTATTTGATTTTGCGAGACAAAAGAACGGAAAAACAGAATTACTTCCGGAACTTGTTAAGTTAATTATAGAACAACCCGAAAGTATAGATTACGAAAAAATAATAAAAGAGATTTTTTACAATGTAAGTTATGCAGATTATTTGATGAGTTTACCAATGGGTGCAGGAAAAACATTCTTGATGGCATCTATTATTTATCTTGACTTATATTTTGCTCAAAACGAACCTGAAAACAAAAACTTTGCTCACAACTTTTTAGTTTTAATCCCTTCGGGATTAAAATCTTCTATTGTGCCAAGTTTAAAAACAATTGAAAAATTTGACCCAAGTTGGGTTCTGCCTGAACCATCTGCAAGCAACATTAAAAAATTACTGAAATTTGATATTCTTGACCAAGCAAAAACTGGTAGCAAAAGTAATCAAGCAAGAAACCCAAATGCTCAAAAAGTAAATCAATGTTTACCAAACCCATTTGGACAAATATTTGTTGTAAATGCCGAAAAAGTAATTTTAAATAGAACCGAACTCGATAGTGAGCAACTCTTAATTGAAAAAACTGAAGATGAAAAAGATGTTTTCGCAAACGAATTAAGAAACTTAATCGGAAAAATACCAAATTTATCTATTCTGATAGATGAAGTGCATCACGCTACGGATGGAGATATAAAGTTAAGACAAGTTGTAAATAAATGGCAAGAAACAGGGAATATTACAACAGTTTTAGGTTTTTCTGGTACACCATATTTAACAAAAGCAGACAAAATAAATGTAACAGATACTGCATTTTTTAAATTTACTCAAATCACAAATACAGTTTACTATTATCCATTAGTAACAGCAATTACTAAATTTTTAAAAACACCAAAAGTAAAGGTTGCTCAAAATTTAGATAAATTTCAAATCATTGAAAAAGGAGTAACTGACTTTCAAGAACATTATAAGGAAACAGTTTACGAAAATGGTAATATTGCAAAAATTGCAATTTATTGTAGCAATATTGAAAGTTTAGAAGAAGAAATTTATCCGTTTCTAACTGGTGAATTAAAAATAAAGCCTAACGAAATATTACGTTTTCATAAAGGAAATAAAAAATATAAACTACCTAAAGAAAACGAATTACTGTTTAATACGCTTGACGTTCCTAAAACAATTTCGGCAACAAAAAAACGATATGTTTTATTGGTTCAAATTGGAAAAGAAGGTTGGGATTGCCCAAGTTTAACAGGTATTATTTTAGCACAAAAAGGAGCAAGTCCTAAAAATATGGTTTTACAAACCTCTTGTAGATGTTTGCGACAAGTAGATAAAGACAAACACGAAACTGCACGAATTTGGCTAAACGAATACAATGCTACTATTTTAAACCAACAACTTAAAAAAGAGCAACAAACAAGTATTGAAGAGTTAAATAAATTAGACAAAAAAATAGTTCCAGCAAAAATTGAACGTTTTGCAAGAATAGAACATTTGCAATTGCCAAGTGTAGCCTTTTATCAATTGCAAATTACTTATAATGCTATTGAAGAGGAAGAAAAAGCAAATACAAAATCTAAACTAAAAACACTTTTCAAGAATATTGATGACTATAAAAATACAGCCTTAATTAAATCGAGTGGTTTAAGTAATATTAGTGATGCTCAAACAGATGTAATTGAACAAACAGGAACAAATTTCGCTAATTATAACAATTGGATATTTGATATTTCAAAAGCAAGTTTTAACAAGATTTTAGTTTCTGAACTCAATGATTTTCAAACAGAATTAAAACAAATATTTGATAAAGTAACCTACAAAGAAAAAGAAACGACTTACTATAATGAGTTATACGATTTGTATTATATAAATTCTCAAATACGAATAGCGTTTAGTATAAAAAGAAACCTACAAACCGAAAGTGAAGTTTTAAAACAAGATGCAGATTTACTAATTGTAGATAATTTAAAACCAGTTGACGAAAACGAAAAACTATATCCTACATTAGAAGATACGAAAAAAATACTTGAATTAGACAAAAGTGGCAAGCCTACTAAAATTGAAACTGAAACAATTACAAAGTCTTATGAAATAATGAAACAAGGTCTTGTACAAGCAGGTATGGAATCTATGGTTATTTCTTTTGAAGATTTTAGTAAACAATATGATTTTTCAAATGCTATAAAAAGTAAAGACAAAACATTTCATTATTTGCCTTACGATTTTAAACAAAGTGGTTTTGAAAAAGATATTTTGAAAGAAACCTTAAATCTAACCAACTTTAAAAATAGTGAGTTAGAAATTTATTTCAATGGAGAAAGAGGGTTGACCGAGTTTGTAATAAATTGTTATGCCAAAGAAAATTCTTATTGGAAAAACATAGGTAAATACACAACTGATTTTCTAATAATTAAACGCAAAAACAAAGAAATACATAAAGCCTTAATTATTGAAACTAAAGGAAAAGGTTTTGCAAATGACCCAGTATTTCTGAAAAAGAAAAAGTTTGTAGAAACACAGTTTTTAGAACAAAATAAAGATAAATTTGGGTATCATAAATTTGATTTTTTATACCTTGTAGATAGTGACGACTTGCCTAATAACTTAAGTAAGTTGAATACTAAAATTAATAATTTTTTTAATACATAAAGATGCCAATAAAATACATACCATATACGCCTAATACAGTTGAAGGACAAGCCGTTTTAGATAATTTTAGCCGTACACAAAGAGTTTTACGATATAGAGATAACGACAAAATTTACGACCGTATAAAAAGAGGAATGCCTTATTATGAAGTAGAAACTACGGAAGAAGTTGGCGACAAATCTGAAAACTTAATACTAAGAGGCGAATGTATTTCTGCTTGTGCTTACTTAAAAGAACAAGGTATAGAAGTTGATTTGGTATATATTGATCCACCTTTTGCAAGTGGAGCAGATTATGCTAAAAAAGTTTATATACGTAGAAATCCAAAATTGGCAGAGAAAATAAAATTAGCCGAACAAGAAATGCAAATGGACGAACTACAAGCATTTGATGAAAAAATGTATGG
>Ga0105053_10011442_pt1 | contig 10865 bp, 14 predicted proteins | sample BON01_FD_78093 | JGI IMG/M metagenome (GOLD analysis project Ga0105053, IMG submission 78093) | Freshwater microbial communities from Lake Bonney liftoff mats and glacier meltwater in Antarctica - BON-01 | ecosystem: Environmental > Aquatic > Freshwater > Ice > Glacier meltwater | place: Lake...
CGTTGATATTTATGGCGTACCTGAACTACTGATGTCTGTTACGAGATCGGCTGACATTAACAAAACGCCAGATGTTCGCACTCGCGCCATTGTGCCTCAGTGGGCGGCTCGCGTTTCTGTTTCGTTTGTGACGCCGCTTTTGCGAGAGCAGGGCATTGCTAACCTGCTGGCATCGGCCGGCATAATGTCAGGCGTGGGTGACTGGCGTCCGGGCAAGGGCTCTGGAACCTACGGGCAGTTTGAGCTAGTCAGTGAGGATGATGAGCGCTTTAGTCACATCATCAAGCACGGCGGGCGCAAGGCTCAGGAGGATGCTATGGCTTCGCCTAATTTTTACGATCAGGACACAGAGGATCTGTTCCGCTGGTACGAAGCTGAGGCCAATCGACGCGGCTTTAAGGTGGTTTCGTGAATAGCGATAAGCGGGAGGCCATCGCTACGCGGTTGGCTGAGATTGCGGCTAAAAACGATGGGCGGCTGACGCCGGACGACGTGCTGAAAGATGCGAAGAGCGTCAAAAGCCCTCTCCATGACCAATTCGAGTGGGATGATTCCGACGCTGCGAGGCAGTGGCGCTTGGGTCAGGCTAGGACATTAATACGCTCGGTTAAGATTGAGATCGAAACGACGAGCCGGATAGTGTCCACTGTCTGCTATATCCGCGATCCTACAGCGGATAGAGAGCAGGGCTATGTCCAAGTGGCCAAGCTGCGTGACGATGAATCGCTTGCTAGGGAGGCACTGAACACGGAAATGATTCGGGTGTCTTCAGTATGTGAGCGGGCAAGGTCGCTTGCGCTAGCGCTTGGGCTTGAGTCTGAGCTACAGGATATCCAGATGCGCGTTGAGAAGCTGCGGGGGATTATTTCTCTGGCGGCTTGATTTGGCTGGCGTGGACAGGCGTGGACAGGCACGGCTGGGCAAGGCTAGGCTGGCGAGGCGAGGCATGGCGCGGCGAGGCATGGCGAGGCAAGGCTGGCGTGGACAGGCGTGGCCCGGCCCGGCGAGGCATGGCGAGGCAAGGCTGGCACGGCGAGGCTAGGCGTGGCCCGGCGAGGCATGGCGAGGCAAGGCTGGCACGGCGAGGCTAGGCGTGGCCGGGCTAGGCGGGGCTAGGCAAGGCTGGCATGGCGAGGCACTGCGTGGCGAGGCTAGGCAGGGCGAGGCAAGGCTGGCGTGGACAGGCGTGGACAGGCACGGACGGGCAGGGCAAGGCAAGGCTGGCTAGGCGCGGCCGGGCACGGCAGGGCTAGGCTAGGCATGGCAAGGCTGGCGAGGCAGGGCTGGGCGATGCGGGGATTGGCAAGGCAAGGCAATAGCAGTAATCTCCAATAAAGGCGGCTTCGGTCGCCTTTTTTAATGACAAAAATTCAATACAAGGTTACTTGATTAAAGGCAATCGCGATGACTGACGGTATCAAGTTCACACTTGAAGGAGCGCAGGCGCTAAGTATAAAAATGAAAGGCTTATCCAATGATCTGCAATACAAGGGAGGCAGATCCGCACTGAGAAAAGCCGCAAACATCATACGCAATACAGCAATCGAAAATGCAGCGCAAATAGATGATTCCAGCACGGCTGAGGAGATAGGAAAAAACATCGTTGTTCGCTGGTCTACAAAAACATTCAAGCAAACCGGCGATCTAGCATTCCGCATTGGCGTTTTGGGCGGCGCACGACAATCGTCACAGAAATACAAAGACATTGGCGTTTTCGCGGGCAAGGGAAAAGCCAACCCCGGAGGAGACACGTTCTACTGGCGTTTTCTTGAGTTTGGCACTGAAACAGCGCCTGCAAAACCATTCATGCGCAAGGCGCTTTCGAGCAAGGTGCAGGAAGTGCAAAGAGAGTTTATACAGCAATATAGCAAGGCAATTGATCGCTATTTAGCGAAGGCAGCAAAATCAAAATGATGTACCCACCGATATTTGCAGTCTGCTCTTCTAATCCTGGCGTGCAGGCCGCGTTAGGTTCTAGCCCGTGCCGTGTGTTTATGTTCGGCCATGCGCCACAGGGGACGACAAAGCCCTATGCCGTCTGGCAATTAATCGGCGGGAGTCCAGAGAACTATCTTGCAACGCGCCCGGATGCCGATAATTGGTCGCTGCAGATAGATGTCTATGCCACTACCGGAGAGCTAGCCCGCAGCGCAGCGCAATCCATACGCGATGCAATAGAGCCGGTTTCCTACGTCATCGGCTGGCGAGGAGAGAGCAGGGATACAGAGACTAAAAATTACCGCGTTTCGTTTGATGTCGACTGGATAACGAACCGCTAACAAGTTTAAACCCAACGAGCCCGCCAAGTGCGGGTTTTTTTATGCCCGTAAAAAAAGGAAATTCCCATGAGCGTACTTGCGCAAGGCACACAGATTTATTTCATAGACCCGACTGGCCCGTCAGTAACAGTAATTGAGTGTGCAACCACATTCTCCCCAGGTGGATCTCCCGCTGACCAGATAGAGGACACCTGCCTTGAAGATACAGCGCGATCTTATAAGCCCGGACTCAGAACCCCAGGGCAGGCATCAATGGGCATTAATGCCGACCCTGATAATACTAGTCATTTGCGGTTACACGCGCTGTCAGAAACAGACCCAAGTCCGGTTATGCAGTTCGCTGTAGGTTGGTCAGATGGAACTGCGCCACCGACTCTGGATGTTTCCGACGACATTGTGCTGCCTGCTACGCGCACATGGTTTGTGTTCACTGGTTATGTCTCTGACTTTCCTTTTGATTTTGCGCAAAATACTGTCGTAACCTCAACAGTGTCAATTCAGCGTTCCGGTGGATCAAGCTGGGTGCCTAAAGCGTGAAGCTAACGCTTGAGTCGCTGAGCGAGATGGGTGCGTTTACGGGCGCTCCTGTTGAGCGTGACATCACTTGGAAGCAGGGCGATGTTGACCTTACTGCTACGGTTTATGTCAGGCGACTGTCCTACAGATCTGTGCGATCTGACATTGATGCGAGCAACTCCAAAGCGGATGTGCTGGCTGCGCGTATTGCGGCCAGTATCTGTGACGAAACCGGCGAACCCGTGTTTACCACTGAAGATATTACCGGCGATGCCGAACCTGATAGAGGGCCGCTTGACGGCAATCTGACAGTGGCACTGCTGAATGTCATCGGTGAGGTCAACGGCATGGGAAAGACAGAGAGCTAACCGAAGAAGACGAGCTTTGGCATGAGCTTGTTTTGAATGGAGTGGGGGGTAATACCGTCACTGCGGCGCAGCTCTGTATGCCGTATGCGGAATTCCTTTCGTGGCTTGCCTATCGGCGCAAGCGTGGCAGCTTCAATGTTGGTATGCGTATAGAGGAGTCTTTTGGCTTTTTTTCTGCAATGTACGCCAACAGCAAGACTAAAAACGGCGGGTTTACTCGGTGGGATTTTATGGCCCACGACGAACCGCCTCCAGTTAGCTTGGATCAAGCAAAGGAAGATTGGACCTAAACATGGCAAGTAAATCGCTGGGAACATTAACGCTTGATCTTGTCGCAAAAACAGGCGGGTTCGTGGGCGGGCTTAACAAGTCCGAGCGCGAGATGGAAAAGTGGCGAAAAAATATCAGTGCCAAAGCGAGTAGAGCGGGCAAGGCTATTGGGGTTGGTTTGGCCCTCGGCGCGACCGCTGCTGTTGCTGGGTTGAGCGTGCTAGTTAGATCATCTCTGGAGTCTATTGACGCACAGGCAAAACTTGCACAGCGATTGCGAACCTCATTTGATTCACTTTCAAACTTGGCTCGGGCGGGAGATTTGGCGGGCGTTTCGATGCAGCAGATCGAGGTCGCTAGCAGGTCGCTTGAACTCAATCTTGGCAAAGCAGCACAGGGTGCAACAGCTCAGGTTGAAGCACTTGATCGGCTAAAACTAAGCGCTGAGGCAGTATCTAAACTACCGCTTGATGAGCGCATCAAGGCGATTAATACCGCGCTTAAAGAAAACGTGTCTGTTACCGAGCGCGCAGCAGTGGCTGCTGATCTTTTTGGCTCTCGCGGCGCTCTGGCCATTCAGATGCTGGACCCGGCCACAATTGAGGAGGCAGCGCGGCAGGTTGCCATTTTTGGTATCAACCTATCGGACGTTGATGCGGCAAAAATCGAGCAAGCCAATGATGCAATGAGCACATTTGGGCTGCTTTCTGAGGGCATTGGTAAGCAGCTTACGGTTGAGCTAGCGCCTATCCTTAAAGCTGTTGGGGATGAATTTCTGCGATCTGCTGATGCCGCTGGCGGTCTTGGTACGGTCGTGCAGGATTCTGCACAGAAGTCTGTGGTATCAATTGCCGCGATAATCAGTGCAGTGGATAAACTTGGCAAGTATCTTGACGAAATTGCCGTTAAGTTTAGCCTTGCGGGCGCTACAACTCGGCTATCCTTTACGGGTTCAGATAAAGCAAAAGCAGATGTAGAAGCCCTGCGCAAACAGATCTCGGATATACAAAGTGCCCCGCTAGCGGGCGAAAAATTAATAGATTTTTACACCAAAGCGCAGGCGGCGGGAGAGGTAGCCGCATCTGCGGCAGTTGCGGCTCGGGTGGAAACCAAAGAGTACACAGAGGTGCTAAAAAGCACCAATGACGAGCTAAAAAAAATCAGCGTTACTGCGAAAAAGATCGAATTATCCAAGGACATACAGGAAACCATAAAGGCACAGGAAGCCTATGCCGCGCTGGTCGCGGAACTGCGCACCGACGAGGAAAAGCTGAACGACACGCTCACCGAGAGGCTGGCTATTCTGCAGGCAGTTGGACAGGTGAACAGCGAGACAGGCGGGCGGGTTGCTGCATCAGCTTTTGAAGCGGCTCCGGAGTTTGCGGGCTTGGCTCCCGAAATTGGGGGTGCTTTCGGTGAGCTTGGAAAGATCAACGAGGCCGAAAAGGCGCTTGATGATTGGTATTCTACGCAGCTTGATATGCTCGCGGAGTATCGAGCCAGCAAGTCAGAGCTGAGTGCTCAGTGGGATGAACAAGAGGCCGCACTGAATCAGGAGCATCAGGACAGGCTGGCGCAAATAGAGGGTGCGCGTTACCAAGCATCGCTAGTCGCGGCTTCTGATCTTTTCGGTAACCTGGCGGATCTGACCGGGCAGTTTGCTGGCGAGCAGTCAGATGCATATAAAATTATGTTTGCTGCGCAGAAGGCCGCAGCGATTGCACAATCAATTATCGCTATACAGGCAGGCATTGCGCAGGCTGCGGCTAATCCGTTCCCGGCCAACCTGGCGGCAATGGCATCAGTGGCCGCTGCTACCGCCTCGATTATTGGCAACATCACATCAACCAGCATTCAAGGTCAAGCGCACGATGGCATGGATTCGATACCTGCTACCGGCACATGGAATTTGCAGAAAGGCGAGCGCGTAACGACTCAGAAAACGTCTGCCAAGCTCGACCGCACACTATCTGACGTGCAGAGCAATATGCGTGAGGGTGGCGGGTCATCGCCAAACATCCGTATCGTAAACTCCTATGACAGCGACGAAATGGTCGGCGGTTACATGGGCAGCAAGGCGGGAGAAAAAGCTATCTTGAACATCATGCGAAAGAATCGGCGCACTATACAAGCGCTGACTGTATGACAGCAGTCGTCTGGCCATTCCCGCCACGCGAGGAGATGATAGAGGAGCTGCAATTCTCCACGGATGTCATGCGGGCAAAAGCGGGGGAGCAGCGTATATCAATGCGCACGTCTCCACGCCGCACGTTCCAGCTCGCTCACTCATTCACTGACATTAAATACTCACATGCCCGTTCGCTTATTCGTGATGCGCAGGGTGCTGACGGCTTTCTGGTGCCTGACTGGGGGCAACTTTTAACACTAGGGGCAGTATCTGCAGGCAGTTCTGTGGCGGTTACTGTCGACGTTTCAATAATTCATGCCCCTGTGCTTTTCGGGCATTTTGTGATGCTGCTGTGGGAGTCTCCCAGCAAGTTTGAGATTGTGCTTTTGACGTTTGCGGGCACCAGTCTCGCTGTGGTAGCTGGCAACTATTCCCGTGCTAGATTGATCCCACTGTGGGGCGCAAAAGCACCGGAATCGTTGAGTAATAACCGAAGCGCCGGGCGGATACATGATGCTAGCATAGCGATGGAGGTAGATAATAGCGATGATCTGTCAGCAACGCCACCGGGCGTCACTTATCGCAGCCTCGACGTGCTAGATGAGTGTCCTGTTGTTAGCGGTGGGTCTTTTGACGAATCCATCGCCTGGCCTATCAGTGCATTTGGGACGAGCAGCAGCATTGCGCACTACATCCGCAACCGCACTATCCCAGACATGACTTACGCGATGCGCTGGCACCTGTTCACGCGCTCCGAGCAATTTGCGCTGAAGCAGTGGCTACATTATCGCAGGGGCAGGCAGAAGGCATTTTGGATGAGTTCTCGCGGGAAGGATTTAGAGCCATCGGCAACAGCATCAGGAACTACGGTAAAGGTGTTTGCGTTTTTCGGGTTGACGGGACTGGGCCGTAATGATCCGTTTGACATCGAAATCAAGACGGCGACAACCAGCTACTACCGTCTCGTCACATCAATTACAGCCGGTACGCTCACAGACGGCAGAGCCACTATCAACATGACACTAGGCACAACGCTTGGCGTATCGCTCACCACGGCGCAAATAGAGCGCATCAGCTACCTGCGATGTACCAGGCTCAACAGCGATAGGGTGGAGCTTCTGCACGCTGCGGGGGCGGGCATGTCAGTGCAAGTTCCACTGATTGAGATCCCCACACCGTGAGCTATAACGCGCAAGAGCAAAGCAATCAGGATGGCAGACCAAAATATAGAGTGCTTTTTGCTGTCGGATTAACCGAATATAGCTACTCAAACGATGAAAAAATTGTCGCTGATTCGAGCTATACCTGGACGCCTGCAGCGATAGGATTTAGTGAGTTCAGCCAGACAAACGAGATGGCTAAAGATCCGCTCAGAATTACCTTGCCCCGCGACAATCCTTTCGCGGCGCTATTTCTCGGTGGCGTCCCGGAGCAGGTGGTAAGCGTTACCGTTTTTCGACTGCATACCAACGATGCTGCGGAGGAATTTAGGTTCTATTGGAAGGGTCGAGTCTCTGGTTCATCAAGCGATGCAGATGCGGTAAAACTGGACTGCGAGAATGTATTTACGTCACTGCGAAGACCCGGCTTGCGCGAGAAATACCAGACAGGTTGCAGGCATGTGCTTTACGGTCGCGGCTGTGGTTTAGATAAAGATGATTTTGCGGTCGCAGCAACCGCCTCGGCTGCCAGCGGTGTTGGCGTCACTGTCAGTTACTCAGATTCAAACGCGACAATAAACTATTTTAGGGGTGGGATGATCAAAACCTCAGACGGCTTTTACCGCGACATCATGGAGCACGAAGATACTGCCATTACGTTGTTAAGCTCTTTGCCTTCCTTGATCGCTGCTATTACTGCAAGCGGCCCGCAATCTGTGACGATCTACCCTGGCTGCGCACACGATTTAGTAACCTGTAAAAACAGATTTAATAACATCGAAAACTACGGCGGGTGCCCGTGGATACCTAATAAAAACCCGTTTGGTAACGATGTAACCGGGAGCATTGTCTAATGTGGGTTTTTTTCGCCGCTTTTGTGATTGGCCTTGCAGCCAGCTATGCGTTTGCGCCTAAGCCACAATCACAGCCATCACCAACAATGGACGATATACAGGTTCCCACTGCTGAGGTAGGCAAAGACATCCCTGTACTCTTTGGATGCCGTGAGATGCGTGGACCCAATGTGCTGTGGTATGGCGATCTGCGAACGATTCCAATCAAGGCGGAAGGCGGTAAAAAATGATTATTAAAATGCGTGATCTGCGTGCTGCGGGCGTTTGCCCGAAGGCCCGAGAATGGGCTTATAAAAACGGTTTTGACTGGCGCGACTTTGTAAAAAACGGCATTGACGCAGAAAAATTGATAGAAGTCGGTGATGCGCAGGCGCTGAGAGTGGTTGAGGTGGCGCGTGGGTAAAAAAGTAACCGTAGGCTATAAATACCTTCTGGGGCTGCACCTCGGTCTGTGGAAAGGGCCGATAGATAGCATAAAAAAAATCAGCGTTGATGGCCGCACGGCATGGACAGGCAACAATGTCGGTGATGAACCGATTCAACTGCCCTCTATCGCTAGTGAGCTTTTCGGGGGTGACGCTAGAGAGGGCGGCGTCAGCGGAACAATTGATATTGATATGGGCTTCCCATCTCAAGTCGTAAATGACTACCTTGACGCTCAAATTTCTGGGGATATTCCAGCATATCGGGGAATGACATCTGCAGTTTTTCGTCAGGTTTATACGGGCAACAATCCGTATCTAAAGCCTTGGGCTTTTGTTGGTGAGAGGATACATACGCGGCAAAATGGTATTACTCAGTGGTACGACGAAAAGGCAGAAATACCGAGTGTTAGCAGCTATTTTGACGGCTTGCAGGATTCAGGGGTTTTAAGCTGCCTTTCACTCGATGCTTTTGTATCGCCAAATCCTAATTTTGACGGAGATCAAAACAGGGAAAGCGTTACTGCAGCACTGGCAGAGGGGACATATCTTTCCCCGGCTGGACAGGTTGGCTATCACTTAACCGGCGTTGATCCGAGTGACATTTACGTTGTGAGAAAGAAAATTGCAACTAATGATGAAGCTAAAGCCTATGTGATGGGGTGGTCAATTGCTTTTCCTGATCCATTCCCAGATGCATGGGCCACTAATCGTTTTGTTGTCACGACCCCGGATGATGAAAGCACACTGTATTGGAATGGTGCGTTCAATACAGTAGATTTAGCGTACGCCTATGCGCGAAATCAACCTGATGTATATTTGACTGGACACACCGCTTACAAGTTATGGCTTATTGATGACATATACGCGCAAGGTGCTGACTTAAATCCGAAGGGCAGCGGTTCTTGGAACGTTGAAATATTTAAGGCTGCCGATCCCTTTCAATGTTTTACCAGTTTTGACTGCAGCGACATGAACCCCGCGCACATTATCCGCGAGTGCTTAACTGACCCTGACTGGGGCATGGGATACAGTGATTCAGATATTGACGATACAGCATTTCAGTTCGCTGCTGATGGGTTGTGGCTTGAGCTGCTAGGTTTAAGCGTCACATGGTCGCGTGAAGCTCCGCTGATAGATTTCGTCACAGAGATACTGAGGCACATTGATGCCGTTTTGTATGTATCGCGGGAGACTGGTAAATTTACTCTCAAGTTAATTCGAGATGATTACTCATTATCCGATCTAATCACGCTGAACGAAACCAATGTAATGGGTGTGATTGATGCTAATCGCCCAGCAGTGGGCGAGCTGGTTGCTAGCGTTACTGTTAATTACTACGACAGAGCAACGGGAGAGCAGGGCAGCGTTACAAAACACAACCAGTCTCTGCATCAAATTCAGCTAGGCGGCGGTAGCGCAACAACGGTGTCCTACCCTGCAGTGACATCCGGCCCGCTGGCGGCGCGATTGTGTATGCGCGATCTAATAAGCCTGTCGACTCCTTTACTGAGTTGCCGCGTTGAAGTGGGGCGTATTGCCGAAAGTCTCAACGTAGGCGATGCGTTTATTCTTGACTGGCCAGATGAGAGTATTAATTCTGTTGTGATGCGGGTGCAGCAGATGACACTCGGTGACAGCGAAAAGCAGACGATTAACATCGAGGCACTAGAAGATGTTTTTTCTTTGCCGACACCGATCGCAGCGGGCGGCAATGGACAGGCAGGGATATGGACAGATCCATCTGCTGCTGAGGTTCTCCCCGCGCTGCCCCGTACTGTGACAGAGGTGCCCTATTACGAGCTGGTGCGTGAGCTGGGTGTGGCGTTTGTTGATGGCGTGCTGGCATCAGATCCTGACGCAGGGTATTTGCTCGCAGCGGGCGGCAGGCAGGGCACCGAAACTAACGCCCAGATAGTAGTCGATGCTGGTGCTGGTTACGCAAACGCCGAAGTGATGGACTTTTGCCCGGTCGCTTTCCCTACGGAAGATGTTTGGTATACAGACACCTCGATTTATATAACTAATTTTCGTGATCTCGATTTAGTAGAGCCGGGGAGTATTGCACAGTTTGGGAATGAGTTGCTGCGCGTTGATTCTGTGGGCGAGGATTCTACAGGTTTATTTATTACAGTCGGGCGTGGCGTTTTGGATACTACCCCGGCAAGGCATCAGCTTGTTGATGAGGAGTCTATTGTATTTTGGGGGTACGACTTTTCAGGCAGTGCAGTGCAGTACACCGCGAGCGATGACCTGGATGTAGTGATGCGCACATCGCTGGGAGCCAGTGTTTTACCGCTTGCTAGTGCGCCTGTAGATTCTATCGTGATGAATTCAAGACTCGTGCGCCCATACCCTCCCGGCGATTTTCGCGTTGACGCTATTCGCTATTCCGAGATAGCTGCTATTGAGTGGGACGGTGCTAATTTAGTCACATGGAAGCATCGAGACAGGGTGGCGCAAACTGATGATTTTCTTTACGACTACACAGCAACCGATATAGGCCCAGAAGCAGGCACCGAATATTTAGTGCGGTGCGATGCAATTTTGACGACTGATGAAGTTGTCGAGAATTTCATTGATGTCAACGTGGGCAGCGCAACTAATTACACGTTTGATAGCGGGGACTCTGCAGCGCCTTTAAATACCGAGTTTGTGAAAATTAAAGTATCAGCTCTGCGTGGTGGATATGAGTCATGGCAGGCAGCAGAAATAACCATCCCCAATACAGATGATTCGAGTTCTGCAGATTTGGTTCTTTTGCAGACGATCACTAATACAGTCGCTGACGAGTTTGATTTCGATACGATCTCGGCGGGATTTAGCAGACTGGTTATTAAAGGGAGATTGAGGTCGACTGAAGGCGAA
>Ga0105053_10011445_pt1 | contig 10863 bp, 9 predicted proteins | sample BON01_FD_78093 | JGI IMG/M metagenome (GOLD analysis project Ga0105053, IMG submission 78093) | Freshwater microbial communities from Lake Bonney liftoff mats and glacier meltwater in Antarctica - BON-01 | ecosystem: Environmental > Aquatic > Freshwater > Ice > Glacier meltwater | place: Lake...
CGCGCGGCGCGGTTGTAGCCAATCTTCAGCTTGCGCTGCACATAGGAAATGCTGGCCTTGCGGTCTTTGATCACGATCTCCACCGCTTGGTCGTAGAGCGCGTCTTTTTCGCTGCTGTCGCCGCCCCCACCAAAGAAATCGCCGCCTTCTGCGTCGCCGGCCACGCTCTCCAGCACGCCGTCGATGTAATTCGGTTCGCCGCCCTGCGCCTTCAGATAAGCCACCACCCTGTGCACCTCTTCATCGCTCACGAAAGCGCCGTGCACGCGAATGGGAAAGCCAGTGCCCGAGGGCATGTAGAGCATGTCGCCCATGCCAAGCAGGCTCTCGGCGCCCATCTGGTCGAGAATGGTGCGGCTGTCGATCTTGCTGCTGACCTGAAAAGACAGGCGGGTGGGGATGTTGGCCTTGATCAAGCCGGTGATCACGTCCACGCTGGGGCGCTGCGTGGCCAAGATCAGGTGAATGCCGGCGGCTCGAGCCTTCTGCGCCAGGCGGGCGATCAGCTCCTCAATCTTCTTGCCGACCACCATCATCAGATCGGCCAGCTCATCGATCACCACCACGATATGGGGCAGGCGCTCCAGCGGCTCGGGTTGCTCTGGCGTGAGGCTGAACGGGTTGCCGATGATCTCGCCATGCGCCCTGGCCTCGTCAATCTTGAGGTTGTAGCCCGCCAGGTTGCGCACGCCCAGCTTGCTCATCAGCTTGTAGCGCTTCTCCATCTCGCCGACGCACCAGTTCAGACCATTGGCCGCGTGCTTCATGTCGGTGACGACCGGGGCGAGCAGGTGTGGAATGCCTTCGTAAACGCTCATCTCCAGCATCTTGGGGTCGATCAGCAACAGGCGCACGTCTTTGGCGTCGGCCTTGTAGAGCAGGCTTAGGATCATTGCGTTGATGCCGACTGACTTGCCCGAGCCGGTGGTGCCGGCCACCAGACAGTGCGGCATCTTGGCCAGGTCGGCCACCACCGGCGAGCCGCCAATGTCTTTGCCCAGGCCCATGGTCAGCAGCGACTTGGCATCGTTGTAGACCGACGAGCCGAGGATTTCGCTCAGCTTGATCATCTGTCGCTTGGCGTTGGGCAGCTCCAAGGCCATCAGGTTCTTGCCGGGAATGGTCTCGATCACACGGATGGACACCAAGGAGAGCGAGCGCGCCAGATCGCGGCTGAGGTTGACGATCTGCGAACCTTTCACCCCGGTGGCCGGCTCGATTTCGTAGCGCGTGATCACCGGGCCCGGTGCGGCTGCCACCACCCGCACATCTACCCCGAAATCCTTGAGTTTTTTCTCGATCAGGCGGCTGGTCATCTCCAGCGTCTGGTTGTCCACACTGGTCTGGTGCAGGGGTGCGCCGTCGAGCAGATCCACCTGCGGCAACTTGCTGTCGAGCAAATCGACAAACAGCGGTTTTTGCCGCTCCTTGGCCACCCGCGCGCTCGGCGGTGCGTCCATCACAGCAGGCTCAATCAGCACCAGTGTGGGATGTTGCTCCTCAATGTCCACCCGCTTCACCGCCACCACCTCTTCACGCTCACGCGCCGCCCGCACACCGATGCGTTGGTCTTCCACAGCCTCGCGTTTTTCGCGCCGAGACACGAACCAGCCATCCAGCGTGAAGCCCACGCGCTCGGCCCAGTGGCCCCAGGAAAAGCGAAACACGCGCGGCAGGCAGACCACCAGCAGCGCCAACATCGCCAGCGCGGAACCGGTGAAACCCAGCCAACGGGTGGCCAGCGGCCCCACCAGATCGCCCAGCACACCCCCTGCATGACCCGGTAGAAGGCCGTCGAACCGGTGAAGCCGGCTCCACTCCAGCACCGCGCTAGCCAGCACCAGCAGCAGCAGACCCGTCCAGAAATCCACCCGATGCAGCCAGATGCGTTGCCTGATGCTGGTGCCATCAAGCGGGTTCGGCCCGACCTGCTCCGCGCCTTGCTGGCCGCGCAGCCAATTTGCCAGACCCGAAAGCCAGGCCTGCACACCAGCCAGGAAACACCACCAAACCGAGAAGCCCAGCATGAAGTAGCTGCCGTCCGACAGCAAAGCCCCCAGGCGGCCTGCCCAGTTGCCCACCTCGGGACCGGTACCGGTGGTGCTCCACGCAGGGTCTGCTGGCGAATGGCTGAGCAAGGCAAGCAACCAAAACGCCAGCATTGCGGCTCCCAACACCATGCCGATTTCCTGGGCAAACCGGCCTACCCCGACCGGTGGCTGACGGGCGCGATCGGCGTTGAGCGTGTTAAACGAATAGGTCATGGGTATCGGGACAAAACGAACCGAACTTTAACCCACAGGCCTGGACCGTCCAGCCGGCCAGGGTGGCTGAAAACGGCCTCTTTCAGCCTGCTGCACGAACCGTACCTCGCCCGACCGAGCGGGTATCAACCGCGCTGGTTCAGCCGAGCGAGCTGAGCCGCTCTTTGACGATGGTGCTGCCATCCTCGGCAACCTTGATGAAGCCGCGGTCTTCCAGGTCTTTCATGACGCGGCTGACCATCTCGCGTGAGGCGCCAATCATCTTGGCCACGTCCTGGCGCGACACGCGGTCGCGGATCACCAGCTGCGCATCGCGATCGGGTTGGGCCATCTCCAGCAGAGCACGCGCCACCCGACCGTAAACGTCCATCAGCGCCAGCGACTCGATCTTGCGGTCGGCTTGGCGCAGCCGCTGCACCAACCCTTTCATCACCGCATAGGCAATCGAGGTGCTCTGCGGCAAGCAGCGCGCGAACTCCATGCGGCCCAGGATCAGCGCGTCGGTCTGAATCTCGGCGCGCACCGTGGCCGAATGTGGCTGGTTGTCGATCAGGCTCATCTCACCCACATAGTCACCCGGGTTCATGGTGGCCAAAATCACCTCGCGCTTGCGGCTGTCGGTGGTAAATACCCGCGCCCGGCCGGTCAGCACAATGACCAGCATGTTGGACTTTTTGCCCTGCTCGACGATGTTTTCACCCCGCTTGAAACGCCGCTTGCTCACCGCATCGGCCACCGACTCGGCCTGTACCTGGGTCAGGGTGGAAAACAGCGGCACTCTGCGGATCAGATCCAGCTTGGACAGGATGGACATGGGTGACCTTCTTAAAATGGGACGAAACCAGCGGCTCGCTTTCATACAATCGTTTGGCGCCGACATTTTCCCACCCGCACCGGGGCGGGCGCCCTCCAGACACCGCGCCGATCTTCGCATCCAATTTCTCAGAATCCCAGCACCCCAATGGGTCGCCACAACATGAAGCACTCCAAAGTCCTGATCCTGGGCTCCGGCCCCGCCGGCTACTCGGCCGCCGTCTACGCCGCGCGCGCCAACCTCAACCCGGTGTTGATCACCGGCATCGCCCAGGGTGGGCAGCTGATGACCACCACCGATGTGGACAACTGGCCGGCCGATGCGCAGGGTGTGCAGGGGCCCGATCTCATGCAGCGGTTCCAGGCCCACGCCGAACGCTTCAAGACCGAGATCGTGTTTGACCACATCCACACAGTCGACTTTTCGCAGCGCCCGTTTGTGCTCACCGGTGACAGCGACCAGTACAGCTGCGACGCGCTCATCATCTCCACCGGCGCCTCCGCCAAATACCTCGGCCTGCCCTCCGAAGAGGCCTTCATGGGCAAAGGCGTCTCGGGTTGCGCCACCTGCGACGGGTTTTTCTACCGCAACGAGGTCTGTAGTGTGATCGGCGGCGGCAACACCGCAGTAGAAGAAGCGCTCTACCTTTCCAACATCGCCAGCAAGGTGTATCTGGTTCACCGCCGCGACACGTTCAGGGCCGAACCCATCATGATCGACAAGCTGATGGAGAAAGTGGCCGTCGGCAAAATTGAGCTCAAGCTTCACAGCACCCTTGACGAGGTGCTGGGCGATTCCACCGGGGTGACCGGCGTGCGCCTGAAAAATCTGCAAAGCGGCCAGACCGAAGACCTCACCCTCAAGGGCTGCTTCATCGCCATAGGCCACAGCCCAAACACCGACATCTTCAAAAGCCAGCTGCACATGAAAGACGGCTACATCGTGACCCGCTCTGGTTTGCAGGGCATGGCCACCATGACCAGCGTGCCAGGTGTGTTTGCCGCTGGCGATGTGCAAGACCATGTCTACCGCCAGGCCATCACCAGCGCCGGCACCGGCTGCATGGCTGCACTGGACGCCCAGCGCTACCTGGAAAGCTTGTAAATTCGCCGCCGCGTTGTTCTTCGCATCCCTGTTCTCTGGCGCCCTTGGTCCAATAGCGGCGCAGCGTTTGCGGTCTGACGAAGTCGGTTTTGCGGTGCCCGCTTGCCAATTTGTTCCCGACCATCGAGGATCGCCGCTGATCGGCCCTCCGAAGGGAGGCCCGGGCAAGGGGCTCGCTTGGACTGCATATAATCCAAGGCTTTGCTGCGAAAAGTGTGCTTTCGCTGTGCGCTGCAAATGACGGGTTACCGCCACCCTTTTCTGGCGAGGTGAGGCTTGGCGTACCGGACAGTGGATTTTGAAAATCGACTGCGATCGGAACGCCGGCTGTAAACAGTATCGGAGTGTCCTCATGGCACGCGTCTGCGACGTAACGGGCAAAAAGCCCATGGTGGGGAACAACGTTTCCCACGCCAACAACAAAACCAAGCGCCGGTTTCTGCCGAATCTGCAATACCGCCGTTTCTGGATCGAAAGCGAGAACCGCTGGATCCGGCTGCGCGTGTCGGGTGCGGCACTGCGCCTGATCGATAAAAAAGGCATCGAAACGGTGCTGGCCGATTTGCGCGCCCGCGGCCAGGCTTAAGGAGAAACGACCATGGCAACCAAAGGCACGCGCGAAAAAATCAAGCTGGAGTCCACCGCGGGCACCGGCCATTTCTACACCACCACCAAAAACAAAAAGACCACGCCGGAAAAGCTGCTGATCAAGAAATTCGATCCTAAAGTCCGCAAGCACGTGGACTACAAAGAGATCAAGCTGAAGTAGGATTTTGGTTTCTCCCACAAAAAAGCCGCTGTCATCGCAGCGGCTTTTTTATTGCCTGTTCGCTTACGCTTGGGCCGATCAGGCGTGAGCTGAGCGCAATTTCACTGAGAAGTCTCGCAACGCAGCAATACCGCTCTCCTCGGCACGGCGGCACCAGATTTGCAGATCGATGGCAAGTTGCTCGCGTGAGGCGTTGGTACTGGACCAAAGCGCTCTCAACTCTTCGCGCATGGTGACCATTTTATCCAGCACCGGGTGCTCCGCGCGCGCCAATGCCAGTTGCGGACGCACAGCTGCAGGCACCTTTTCATTGTCGCGATGCAGCCACGCATGCGCAACCTTCATCACCCGAATGTCTGCGCTGCGTGCCTTCAGGCCTTCCAGCTCGCGCTGGCTGGCGGCACGCATCTCACGCGCAAAGCCTGCCATGACCTCATAGCGGTTGGCGATGATAGCCTCCAGGGTTTTTTCGTCGGCCACCGGCTTTACATTGCCAAATGCCATTTTGGGCGACACCTTCTTGACTTTCGCCAGACCGACCGACTTCAACATGGTGATGTACATCCAGCCGATATCAAATTCATAAGGCTTGACCGACATCTTGGCCGAGGTCGGGTAGGTATGGTGGTTGTTGTGCAGCTCTTCACCGCCGATCAGGATGCCCCAAGGGGACACATTGGTGCTGGAGTCGGTGGCCTCAAAGTTGCGATAACCCCACCAGTGGCCAATGCCATTGATGATGCCGGCGGCGGTGACGGGGATCCAAATCATCTGGATCGCCCAAACGGTGACCCCCAGAGCGCCAAACAGCGCCACGTTGATGATCAACATCAGGCTAACACCCATGCGCGAGCGCCCGGTGTATACATGGCGCTCGACCCAGTCGTTGGGCGTGTTGTGCCCGTAACGATCCAGGGTTTCCTGGTTCTTGGCTTCCGCGCGGTATAGCTCACTGCCTTCAAAGAACACCTTCTTGATACCAAACACCACTGGGCTGTGCGGATCGCCCTCATGCTCACATTTGGCATGGTGCTTGCGGTGGATCGCCGTCCACTCCTTGGTGACCATGCCGGAGGTCAACCAAAGCCAGAAGCGAAAAAAGTGCGCGGGAATCGGATGCAGATCAATCGAACGGTGGGCAGAGTGGCGGTGCAGGTAAATGGTGACGCTGGCAATCGTGATGTGCGTCATCACAAGTGCCGCGATCATGACTTGCCACCAAGCGGCACCTGTCAGCCCTTGGGCCATCCACTGGATCAAACCATCCCAAACAGCGGACAAGAGGCCCGGGTCAGATGCAGTCATTTCTTTCCTCATTGAGCGCCCGCCAGGGGCGCGGCATACAAAAATTGCTCCCTTGGGCAAGGGTGCCGAAGCTACTGATTTTAGGGGCGTGGGCCGAACAGACCAAATAAGCTCTTGAATTGAACCCCATTACCCACCAAAGATCGGGGATATTGAACAAAATTCAAGACCGCTTGCGCCAAACAGCCGCGAAAAAGCCATCGGTTGCGTGCCGATGAGGCCACAATCGCAACCATTGTTGAGAAGCCCCGGAGCAGAGCTGTTCTGGCGATGCTATTTGATGAGCGTTGGTGAGGAGTTCGTGCACTGGCAGGGGCTCACACTCGGGATGGGCAACGCCAAACGCCTCGGCGACCGCTTCGTTTTCTTCTGTGAGCAGGCTGCAGGTGGCGTAGACCAGCCGACCGCCTGGCTTGAGCAGGCGCACCGCGCTGTTCAGGATGGCCTGTTGAAGTTGTGACTGGGCCGCCACTGTCTGAGGCGTCTGGCGCCATTTCAGATCGGGGCTGCGGCGCAAGGTGCCCAAGCCGGAGCAAGGCGCATCGACCAGAACCCGGTCGATCTTGCCGGCCAAGCGCTTGATGCGCTCGTCACGCTCATGAGCGATCGCCACCGGGTGCACGTTCGACAGCCCGCTGCGGGCCAGGCGCGGCTTAAGGCCATCAAGCCGATGCGCGGAGGTGTCGAACGCGTACAGCCGGCCACTGTTGCGCATCGCCGCGCCGATCGCCAGCGTCTTGCCGCCGGCGCCAGCGCAGAAATCCACCACCATCTCGCCGCGCTTGGCGTCCAACAACAAAGCCAGCAGCTGCGAGCCTTCGTCTTGCACCTCGACCTCGCCCTGTACAAACGCCGGCCACTTGGCCAGCGATGGCTTGCCTTGCAAACGGATGCCCAGCGGGGAAAACGGGGTCGGCTCTCCCACCAGCCCCGCCTGCTGCAACTCGGCCAGCACTGCCTCGCGCTTTTTCTTGAGGGTGTTGACCCGCAGATCCAGCGCGGCGGTTCGGTCCAGGCTGGCCACCAGGGCGTCGAACTCGGTGCCCAGTTGCTCACGCAAGGCGGCAGCCAGCCACTCGGGCAGGTTGTGGCGGTGCGGCGCGAGCAACTCGGCGTCCGTCACAGCCAGACAGTTGTCGAGCCAGGTTTTCTCCGGCTCGGTCAGGGCACTTTTGAGAAAGTCGGTATCGCCCGGAAAGGCCAGGATTGCCAGCCGGCGCCATTTCGGGCCGCTGCCCGAGCGCGCCAACCACTCGAACCGCAGCCGTTGGCGCAGCGCGGCGTACACCGTATCTGACAGCGTGTTGCGCTCACGCGGACCGAGTGTTCGGTGTTCGCGAAAAAAGCGAGCAACCACCGCGTCGGCCGGGTGGTCAAATTTGAAGACTTGTTCGATGAGGCTGGCGCAGGTGTCCAGCAAGGCTTTTGGATGCATAGGGCGGTATTGTCCCCCCGGAGATAATCGAGGGCTATGTCCGACATTGCTTCTCAAGTGCGCCGCCGGCGCACCTTCGCCATCATCTCCCACCCTGACGCGGGCAAAACCACGCTGACCGAGAAGCTGTTGCTGTTCTCCGGAGCGATCAACATTGCCGGCAGCGTGAAGGCGCGCAAGGCGGTGCGCCACGCCACCAGCGACTGGATGGAGATCGAAAAGCAGCGCGGTATTTCGGTCGCCTCCTCGGTGATGCAGATGGAATACCGCGACTGCGTGATCAACCTGCTTGACACGCCGGGCCACCAGGACTTCAGCGAAGACACCTACCGCGTGCTGACCGCCGTAGACGCTGCGCTGATGGTGATCGACGCCGGCAATGGCGTGGAGCCGCAAACGCGGCGCCTGCTACAGGTCTGCCGCGCGCGCAACACGCCCATCCTCACCTTTGTCAACAAGATGGACCGCGAGGTGCAGGCGCCGCTGGACCTGATGGACGAGATCGAGCGTGAGCTGGGCATGACAGTGGTGCCCTTTACCTGGCCAGTTGGCATGGGCAAGACCTTTCGCGGTGTGTTCGACCGCCGCACCGATCAGATGCGCGTGTTCGCCGCTGGCGAGGACCGCCGTGGCGGCGGAGAAGAGGTGCTGGTCGGGCTGCACAACCCAGAGAGCGTGAAGCGCTTTGGCAGCGACTTTGAGCAGGCGCGCGACGAGCTGGATCTGGTAGCGGGCGCCTCCACCGCCTTCGATAAAGCCGAATTCCTGGCCGGCCGCCAAACGCCCATGCTGTTTGGCTCGGCGGTGAACAACTTTGGCGTGCGTGAGGTGCTGGACGCGCTGGTGGACTTGGCACCGCCGCCCGGCGAGCGCTCCGCTATGCAGCGCGTGGTGCACCCGCAAGAGCCCAGGTTCAGCGGCGTGGTGTTCAAGATCCAGGCCAACATGGACCCGGCGCACCGCGACCGCATCGCTTTCGTCAGGGTCGCCAGCGGCCACTTCGAGCGTGGCATGAAGCTGAAGGTGGTGCGCTCGGGTAAAGACCTGCGGCCCAACACCGTGGTGTCGTTTCTCTCGCAACGCCGCGAGCTGCTCGACGAGGCGTTTGCTGGCGACATCATCGGCATCCCCAACCACGGTGTGTTGCAGCTTGGCGACACGCTAACCGAAGGCGAAAGCCTGCAGTTCACTGGCTTGCCGTTTTTCGCACCCGAGATCATCCGCAGCGTGGAGGTGGCCGACCCGCTGCGCAGCAAGCAGCTGCGCTCGGGGTTGACACAGCTCGGTGAAGAGGGCGCGATCCAGGTGTTTCGCCCGGTGGCGGGCTCGGTGTTGTTGCTCGGCGCGGTGGGGCAGCTGCAGTTCGAGGTGGTGGCGCATCGGCTGGAGCACGAATACGGCGTGAAGGCCCGCATCATGAACAGCCCCTACCAGGTGGCGCGCTGGGTCACCTGCGCGCCCGAGGACGGTGGCGAGGTCGAGCTGAAAAAGTTCATCGACGCCAACAGCCACCGCGTGGCGCTGGATGCGGTGAACGCGCCCACATTGCTGGTCGACCACGCAGCCACGCTGCGCGCGGTGGAAGCCAACTGGCCAAAAATCAGGTTCCATGCCATGCGTGAGCACGCGGGGCTGGTGTTTCAAAAGTCGATGTAGAGCTGGTACCCCCCGTGCCGCCTGCGGCGTCACCCCCCGGAGGGCAACGCGAGCGACCCGGCAAGGCCGGTTTCACCGCGTTTTGGATTGGCTCCCCTTCGTTGGCAAACGTGCCGAGGGGGTAACGTCAATCTCGCTGAGCCACCAAACGCTCAATCGCTCCGGGGTAAAGCAGATGCTCCTGCGTGAGCACCCGAGCCGCCAGCGCCTCAGCCGTGTCAGCGGGTAACACCGGCACCACCGCCTGATCGAGGATTTCGCCACCATCCAGATCGGCGCTCACGCGGTGCACCGTGCATCCAGCCACTTTGCAGCCGGCATCGATCGCGCGCTGGTGCGTGTGAAGGCCGGTGAATGCAGGCAGCAGACTGGGGTGGATGTTGACCAGACGGCCTGTGAAATGGGCCACAAAATACGGCGTGAGAATGCGCATGAAGCCAGCCAGCACCACCAGCGCAGGATTGAAGCGGTCGATTTGCTGCACAAGTTCGGCATCGAAAGCCTGGCGGCTGGCGAAGGCACGGTGATTCAGTGCTTCGGTGGCGATGCCTTCGCTGCGAGCCCAGGCAAGCCCTGGCGCCTCGGCCAGGTTGCTGATGACAGCCACCACCTCGGCGCCATGCCGCTCTTGCCAGCGGCGCTGCCGAGACGCCGCCACAATGGCCGCCATGTTCGAGCCGTTGCCCGAGATCAGTATCACGATGTTCTTGTGCACCTGCTGCGCCCGAGCGCCCCGCAGAGCGCCTTGTTTAAAGTCAACCGGTGAGTGTAATGAGCCCTGAACCCGTAGTTTCCCCGCGCGTGCACGACGTGCGCCAGCGCCCGCTGTCTACCGCCGAGGCGCGCGTGCTGGCCACCCTGATGGAGAAAGCGCGCACCGTGCCCGACAGCTATCCGCTCACGCTCAACACGCTGGTGATCGGTTGCAACCAAAAATCCAGCCGCGAACCGGTGCTGCAATTGCCCGACGCGGCGGTGATGGAGGCGCTGGAGGCGCTGCGCGAGTTGCATCTGGTGTTTGAGAGCAGCGGTTCGCGTGTGACGCGCTTTGAACACAACTTTCAGCGCGTTATGGGGGTGCCCCAGCAATCGGCGGTGCTGCTGGGCTTGCTGATGTTGCGGGGGCCGCAAACAGCCGGCGAGCTGCGGCTCAGCACCGAACGCTGGTACAGGTTTCTCGACATCGCCTCGGTCGATGCGTTTCTGGAAGAGCTACAAGACCGCTCGGACGCCAAGGGCGGGCCGCTGGTGGTGAAGCTGGCGCGCGCGCCCGGTGCCCGCGAGCAGCGCTGGGCCCATTTGCTCAGCGGTCCGGTGGATCCGGCGGCGTTCAGCGGCCCAGTCAACACCGCCAGCGGCGCCACCGAGGATGAGGTGATCCACTTGGCACGGCGGGTCGCGACGCTGGAAGAGTCAATCGCCACCCTGCAAGGCCAGATGCAAAACCTGCTTCAGGAGCTCGGCTTGTCGCAGCCCGGACAGGACTGAAACGAACGCCCGTGCGAAACTGAAAAGC
>Ga0105053_10011446_pt1 | contig 10863 bp, 5 predicted proteins | sample BON01_FD_78093 | JGI IMG/M metagenome (GOLD analysis project Ga0105053, IMG submission 78093) | Freshwater microbial communities from Lake Bonney liftoff mats and glacier meltwater in Antarctica - BON-01 | ecosystem: Environmental > Aquatic > Freshwater > Ice > Glacier meltwater | place: Lake...
ACAGCGGCAGAAACCCCGCAAGGCGTGATCTATGCCGGTGGGCTTAAACGCCACAGCGTTCGGTTACTCCAATTTCTGCCAGAAATTTATCAGCCCGAGCGACCGCTGGCTGCGGAAGAGGATGACAATGACACGCCCGATACTTTTCTGGCGCGCTTTCTGGGTTTGATCGAATCAATTTTGTTGCCAGCGGAATGGACCATTGCTAACTTTGATTTCTTTCTGGATTTTAAAACTGCACCAGATGAGTTTCTGTTATGGCTGGAGCAGTGGTTTGGTTTAGCGGGGAGTGGGACGGGCGGCAGCGTCGCGCCCTGTTAGCGCATTATCCTTGGCGTGGCACGCGGCGTGGGTTACGGCGCTTGTTGGAGGTGTACACCGGCCATTCTCCGCAAATTGCGGATGGGTTGGAATCGCCGCTCTTTCACTTTCAGGTTTTGTTGCCTGTGCCTGAAGAGGAATTGAAAGACAAAGAAATTACGCGTGCCTCAATCGAGCGTCTGATCGACGAGACCAAACCGGTGCATACAACCTATCGCTTAGATTTTGTGGCATAACGACTTATGGCTGACTCACCTAATTATTATATTGAGGTCAAGACACCGAGTGGTGAGCTCTATACAATTACACACTACCCGCAAACATTTCGTATTGGTCGTGCTCGCGATAATGATCTGGTGCTTACTGACCTTCCTGATATCAAAGACCATCACTTCGTTATCAGGTTTGGTGAAGAGGTTTCGATCTATAAACCAGATAATGAGGGGAATCCTGCGAAAGCAGAGCAGCCTGCAAAATGGAAGGAAGATCAATATATTGGTGATCGCAGTAATGAAAGAAAACATTATCGCTTCAAGCTACAACCAACGACCCAAGTTCAAGCGGCAAGCAAAGCACACGACGCCGACGAAATCAGTTTATATCGAGGCCAACGCGCCTATCGATGGTTGATTCGTCAATTCCAACACCGCTGGCTGCGCATTGGTCTGTGCTACGGGATTTTAGGCTTGCTTGTTATCTTGATTGTCCGAGCGGCATTTAACAACAAACAACTCTGGGCGTCGGCATCAGCGCCAGTGATAGCGACCTTCACAGCAACATGGACAGCCACCGCAACCAGCACCAATACCATGACGCCAACGTTCACACCGACGCCAACCCCGAGCCCAACATCAACATCGACGCCGACGTTCACATCCACACCGCTGCCAACACCAACCTCAACGTTGACGCCGCTCCCTGATACCCGTGAATCACTCAATGCTTTGAGTAGCGCTTTATTTAATGCCAATGCAACGGCTTTCCCAGCCACAATTCCAGTTGGTAGTGAGTATTGGAAGTTAGTCAGTATACAGCGGACGATAGGCGCAGAGGCCGAAGGAAAACGCGGGATTTTGGTCGAAGTGCGCGACGCAAATGGGCAGCGCGATGTCAAGCAAACCGTGCTTTTCTTCTTGGACACAGATCAACAACCGTTGGCGAGCAAGCCAACCAGCGATAAACCGAGTGATTATCCGTACGCTTGCGAATTTCCGATGTTTAATCTGCCACCAACCAGTTATGGGGTTCAGATCCAGGGTTTGCCCAGCGAAAGCGTACGTGGTTTAGCAATCGCCACCCAAGCCGGCGTCCCTGCGACAACGAGTTATCTTATCACATTTCAACTAACACGCCGGTAAATCTTCTTATCCTATGGAAACATGGCGCAGCGAGGCTTTTGGTGAGCAACAGCAATATCAACCAGTTTCTGTCGAGGAAACCGACACGAAACGTACCGGGTTGAGTCGCCTTTACAAGGCTTACGACCTGGATAAACAGTGCTATGTTGCTGTTCATGAAGTCGACGCTCTCTTGGCCAGCGACCCAACCTTTCGTCAAAATTTTAATGAAGCCATGCCCCGCGCCCAAGATGCGAATGATGCCAATCTACTACCTATCTTGGCCCATAGTAGCCCAGCCGAGGATCGTTGTTACGTGGTCACCAAGTGGTCAGAGGGGCGGACGCTACAGGGGGTGGTGCGCGATCTGGTCAACAAAAATCAACGGCCTGGCATTCTGGATGTGATTGAGATCGTTCAGCAAATTGGTGGGGCGTTGGAAACGCTTTACTTGAACAACCAATGGACACGCGCCATCAATCTACAAACGGTGGAGCTTGTGCGTGATGAGAGCTACCCCACGAATCATTATCGGGCGGTTTTGATTGATTTAGGGCTGGTTGGCTTCGCCAGCGATGCGCTTAAGCAAACTGATTATTGCGGGCAAGAATATGCCTATCTTACTCCCGAACGTTTTCAAGCCGGAAAGCCCTATACGGAATATTTGTTCAACCAACCAGGTGATGTCTATGCCTTGGGCGTGTTGTTCTACGAACTACTTTTGAGCAAACCGCCGTTTAATATTCAAAAAGTAGAAGATGCTGCACCGTATCTGGATCCAAAAGTTAGACCGTTGCCACCGCGCATAGAATTACCAGAGCTACCGCCTGTCATCGAAAAAGTCATTTTGAAGGCACTAGCAAAAGATCCGCAAACGCGCTACCGGAGTGCGCGTGAATTGGTGGTGGCATTAGCTCGCGCCCTGGCCGTGGCAAGCAGCAAATATCATGAAGTGTTGGGGCGCCGCTCTGTCAAGTTGATCGAAGCTAAAGTGGACGATAAATATATTCTGCCCTTTCCAACCGCGCTGGCGCGCCCGGTCAAGGAGGATGACCAGGATCTGATAACAATTGAGAAGCCATGGCTCACGCTCAAGCCAGGTGTGGTTGAGACGACAACCAATATCAGCGTGGCCAATCGCACGAAACAGGTGGATCGTTTCCGTGTGGAGATTGAAAGGTTGCCTAAAGAATGGTATACGATAACGCCGGTGAATGAGGGTAGTGCGCCGATTGACCAAGCTGCACGTTTTATCCTTACTATTCGTTTGCCGCCAGATGAATCGATTCCCGCTCGCGATTATCCGTTTTCGGTAAAAGTGATCAGTAGTCTACGCTATAAGATAGTGATCGCGACCCGCGAAGCCGTTTTGACGGTAGAGCGCATAACTGCTTATCACCTTGATGAAATCGCGCCCCAACTGATCCGCGCGGATCACAAAGCCATGATTAGAGTAGTTAATTTGGGCAATACGCGCGAAACCTTTCGCTTTCGCTGGCAGAGCGAAGAGAACGAATTCAAATTTATTCCGCCTAGTGCGGTCGCCATCATTGATAGTGGTCAAGAAGCTACCGTCGAATTCTGTCCTATCCCGCGCGATATACCCTGGTTCGGCAAGAGTCGCCCGTATAAAATGACAGCTCAGGTGGCGGTGCAAAGTACGGGGAAATTTGAAATACGCAAGGCAGATGTACGGGTTTACAGTACATTTTCGTTTTTTCACATCGCTTTGGCCATACTGGGCTTGTTTGGTTGTCTGTTGTTGTTCCTCTGGTTCCAATCCCCAGAGGTTATGATTGCTAAGCTTGACGATCCGTGTAATCAATGGGTGAAAGATGAAGTTGTGGGGCCAGCATTTGCAGTCTGTATCCAAAATCCCAAGCTTGCCGCAGAACCCGTGCAACCAACTTATGGTTCGCATGTGACGTCTTTGCAATTGCTGCTTAATCAGGCCCAAAAGATCGAAATTCCGATTACGCAAACTTTAGGGTTGACGTATACAAATTCATTGACTAATACACAGGTTGTCTCCCATTACTATGTTTATATCTATCGCGCACCAGATGTTGCCAGCAAGCTTGATCGGCCTCAAATTATTGCCCGCAATTGGTTGGGCGAGCAGACTTGGTTAGGGCCGCTTAGTTGGCTGGGCACAAGTTATTATCCGGTGAACAATGCATTACTCCAACCCGCGCCAGCACCAACGCCAATCCTGACCCCAATCCCAACCCCGGCTGCACAAATTACGCGCTTCTGCGTGAATACCGACCCACCACGCCCGCAACCAGTCTGCACCTTTGCTGACGCAGCAGCACCGGCCACGCTGCCAATTCTATTTGGTGATACACCGACCTTGGCCTTTAGCTGGGATGTAGCCAATCTACCAGATGGTCAGCCCGTGCTAGACCCACCGCCCAGCCAATTAGATGCGGCAGCTAAAACTGCCGCCGTGACCGCACCAACAGACCAGGGACTTTATACCTATACATTAAAATTAGTGGATCAGGCCGGCCAGGTCACCGCACCGCTCGCTGTCGTCGTACAACTAACCGCCGTTACTTGTCAGGTTACGGCCAGGTTACTCAATCTGCCTTTGACGAATGGGACCTGGATCACCCAGCCGGTTACCCTACAGAAATCGCCGGGGATTAATTATGAGGTATTGGGCGTCTTGTCGCCTGACCAGCAGCAGAGTGTTATTTTGCGCGGCGCACCCGTTGATTATGCGCAAAATACTGATATGGCCCAGTGGGTGAAAGTACAAATCAAAGAGACCAAAGAAGAGGGATGGCTGAATTATTGCAGTTTGAGTTGTAACCATATTCTACCTGAAGTATGCCAGGGAGAGATTCTGGCACCAAGTATTGATGAGATCCTTAGCAGTGGCGTAACTATTGCGAATGCGTCGGATAACTCGACGGATAATCAGGGTAACGCGACTGCGAATAATCCAGCAGGTCAGGTAAAGGCCATTCAAGATCTGCCTAAACTTGCACCTGAATTTAGCGCAACGTTGACACCAACACCAACACCAACACCGATACCGCCTGCGCCGACAGCCACACCATTACCAGTCGTGCAGCCAATGATCAATATTCAGGTTGATAAAGAGAGTATTATACGCAGGGAATGTGTTCATGTAACCTGGACGATTACTGGTGTCCGCGAAGTCTATTTTGGCTACGGCGCTCAAGACATGGATCCCAATACGCTTCCGCCCAGCAACGACAATCAAGATTATACGCGTGAATTATGTGATCTGAAACGCAACACAACGTTTATGTGGCGGATTATTCTGAGCTATGGTGCGGATGGAAAGCGCGATACAAACGGACCGAATGACGATATTGAAAGAGTGGAAACCCGAACTGTTACGGTGAAAGCCCAACCAATTGAATAATCCAAATTGGATCAAAACAAATTTTCTGCCAGGATTTGAGGTGTTCGCGCTATGACTCGTCAACCTACCATATGGAATTTACTCTGTGGTCTCTTGGTATTTTGCCTTTACTTTGGCTTTACCCAGCCGGCGCGCGCCGAGGAACCTGCCTTTACGATTACCCAAATTGATGGAGAAAATTATCCAACGATTCACCTAACCATGGAATGTAGCGATTGGCCGGCCAAGATCAACCCGCCTGAGTTTCATATTTTAGAAAATCGCAATACTGTGGCCACTGAGCTGCAACAGATCTCAAAACAACAACCAACTGTCATCGTTTTTTTACTCGATATTCCGGTGACAGAGCAACTAAGGGAGGACGACGCGCAACAAATCCTTCAACGTGTGAGTGACATTGTGTCTAAGCTAAATAACGATCCATGCATTTGGTCTACATTCGATACAATGATGGCCGTTGCGCCAGATGAGAACAATCAAATAAATTCGGAAAAACCATTGGTTAATTTTGTGAGCAATCCGATCACGCTTACGAATTCGGTGCTACCTTTTAAACCAGAGGCTAAAACGGCGACCGATCCGGCAGACTTGCTCAGTCAAGTTTTAGATCAATTGTACGTCGGGAATACGCATGCGCATATTGTGATCTTTTCGGATGGCAGTTTCCCTGGTGATCCTGTGATAAACGAGCGAATGCGCGCCCAAAAAGCCCGCGAACTGCAAGCCCAAGCTGGGGATAGGGCCACCATCTATGGCGTCTTTTTGGCCGACGCGCCCCGTCAAGTCCAAAACGCTGATAATTTGCGGCTGCTGGTCGGTGCCGATAATTTTTGTTCATCCGATGACGAGTCTTGTTTACACGCGCTCTGGCACCGCTGGACGAACCCTAATCAGTACGAACTCACCTATACCACAACCTCTAAGCCGCCCTTTGAAATTAACGCTCAGGCGGTCATCTCTGGCACGACTTTGCCCATGACAGCTACGAAATTATTTTGGCGTGATGTTCAGCCACTGCAACTCCAGATTATCACCCCAACCCAGAATACAGTCTTTGAGGCAATCGCTGCTATCTCTACGACGAATGCCGTCACATTGAGCCAACCAATTAATGGGCAAATCAAAATCAGTTGGCCCCAAGCAGAGCACAAGCGACCAATCCAATCAATCAAGTACCGATTGGATAACGGAACTTGGCAGCCTATCTTGGCCACGCTCCCAATCAGTCTCACTGGTGATACACAAACTTTGCCTATTGATTTAGGCCGCTTACTGATCGGTTCGCATAGATTACAAGTGCAGGTCCGGACGGACGTCCAAGCGTTCGATGCAGAAGCAGAAACGTTCTTTCGCGTAAGCGGTCAAATGTTGGAGATTAAGCGTAATACATATACCATCCAAGCTAATAACATTACGACCTTACAAACGATAACAAACCTTGATAAGCGCTGGTTATGGCTCCTAATTGGCACGGGGTTGCTTGCGCTTGCCATAACGTTCTTGGCTTTCTTTTTGTGGAGGAAACAAAATAGCGACGAGCAGAATCTGGCCGATTTGAAGGTATTTGCAGAAAGATTACCAAGACCAGCACCAGGGCCAATCTATGTTTTAGATGAATTAGCAAAGATTAAAGCCGGTCTATTTCTTTTGGAAGGGGTAGGCTTACTTTCCTTCATCCCGATTGAGCAGGACAAAACCACAAAATTGGGATCGAACTTCTACCAGCTACCAGATGACGTTTTGTTAGATGGCGATCCACGTAAGGATGATCCGGCGTATACTGATAACGGGCATGCCTATTATGTGGTGAATAATCGTTACATAGATAGCCCACAATGTACGATTATAGAAAAAGATGAAAAAATTACCATATATGATGGTAATGGCGAAGGCTCCTCCAGCAAGAATTACACCTATGTCAATGGTATACAGATTTCAGCAACGAAGCCGGGTAAGGAATTAAACTCGGGCGATGAGATTCGGCTTGGCCCGATGGTACGCTATAGCTTTAGAAGAAAACGATCTGCCAATTTGAAAGAGATACAACAAGTAGTTGAGCACACAGGCCAAATCGAAGAAATCGGCGCGGAGTTACGCCTGCCTGGCGAAAATGAGCCAGTTCGGTTTGTATGAGAATTAACTATGTTATGCCGAGAATAGCAAGGATTGAAATTCTCGGCTGATATAGCAAGTGAGTTTCCGCGCGCTGACACCTCAAAAGTTTCAACGTGTTTTGCGTATCACTGCATGAATTCATTCACCCTGCTGGACTAGATCAACATAGCTTGTTACATTGCTAGACGACAACGAGCCCATATGCCGAGCCTTACCCTTATGCTAATTTGGCTAAAAAACTGGTTTATCACCGGCAATGCCAGTTATGGCCATCGGACCGATGGCACAATCGTCAGCCATCGTCTGAATGGCGCAGTGGCGACCATTGCTGTCATGGCTGAAAGCATTGGCAGCGGCAAAGTCTCTGGCAGTGCTGCTACACAGGTCGTCAGCCAAGCAAAAAAAGAAATCGTCGCTGAGAGTAAAAAAGTGGTCGGTGTCGGTCAGATGAAAAAGAACCTCAGCGAGCTACTAAAAAATGCTGTTATACAAATAAATCGCTGGAGCTATGAGCAACGCCGTGCGCGCAAGGGTGACAATGACGATTTAGTGGTAATCGTAGCCGCGATTTATAAGCAAACTTTGAGCATTGCCCATGTCGGTAATAGTCGGGCCTATCTATTCCGTAACGCAAGGTTGGCTCGTCTCACCGTCGATCAAACCGGCATCCAAGCGTTGATCGCTGATGGCAATGTCCCGCGCAGCGAAGAACGTACTCACCCGGCGCGCACAAACTTGCTGCACTCATTAGGGAAACAATCGAGTGTAGAGGTAGACACACAGTTGCTCAATCCGTCCACCGCTGTAAGTCAACTGCGGCGACCAACATCGCTCGAACTACAGCCCAATGATCTAATTTTGCTTGCTTCAAGCGCAGTGATGGAACAACTTGATGATCAACAGATTCAGGAGATCATGACACGCCATTCACCCATAAAAGCGGCTAGGCAGTTAGTGGGCAAAGCCAAAGCCGGGGGTGCAACCAACGCGCGCATGCTGGTTATCCCCTATAGACCGGCATTCTATCAATGGGCACGACGATTCTATGAAAGCTTTGTTTTCCTTCTCAAGCTACTCATCTTCCCTCTGCTGTTTGTCGTGGCGCTAAACGTTATCTATCTTGTCCAGTATGATTGGACAACCATAGACAGCGTTAGGGGGCTGTTTCAAGTCGAACGGAGTTGGTTTGTTCAGGCTATGTGTTACCCTCTATTGCAGCCTGATTGTCCAGCACTTATAGAACTTACTCAGGGTACACCTACTGCTACACCAATAGAAAAGGCAACTATCCCTGAACCCGTTGTTGTGCCTTTGGCAACAGAAACGTCTACAACATCACCTGTCGCACCAACTCAAGCGAATGAAAATGCTATATCAAGCCCAAGGCTGCGGATAACAGATACCCCTGTTATAAAACCGATTGATACGCCGACAGAGGTTGTGCCCTCTACACCGCTACCGGTGCCGACCTTGGTAGTGATAGCGACGTTACCTATCACACCTACAGCCGCTTTCGCAACAACAGAGACGGCTACTTCTACTGCAATACCATCGTCCACTGAAACAGTTACAAATACAACGCCGGTTACTATCACAGAAATCGTCACAATCACGCCACCCAATAGCCTGCCGCTGGTAGTTGACCTGATTTCCCCTTCCCGTGATGTCATCGAAGTGCAAGGTAAGGTTGATTTTAAATGGCGGGCTGAATTGCTACCCCCCGCTGGTTTGGGCTATCAGATCATCTTTTGGCCGCCCGGCAAGACTCCACAAACTGGTTTCGGCATTCATGAGCTAATCTTTGAAAAGAGCTTTGCCCGCACGATTCCACTTGATGAGTTGGCTGACCAACTGGATGACAAGTTGCTTGTACCCAATAAAACATACAACTGGGCTGTTTGTCTCTTTGATCCTGCTGCGAACAGAATTACAGAACATTGCAGCGCTGACAGCAGAACCATTGTTTTTCGGCGCTGATAAACTCAAATTGATGGTTAACAGGTTATGATGAACACAACGAAGTTACGCCTGGGTTTGTTTAGCGTGGCTATTGGCATTGCTTTTCTCGCCATTTGTCTTTATGCATTCTCCAGTTCAGCGCGCCCCGTTGCCCATATTCAAGAATGGCAACCAATCAACGAACTTCCCCAGGCATTAGCGAGTCATGACGCGATCATCCATAGCGGTTACCTTTACATCGTTGGTGGCAGAACAGCGGAGGGTCTCCCCACCACCAACGTTTGTGCAGCCAAAATTTTAAGTAACGGTAACCTGGATGTATGCAAAGGCGTGTCGGCATTGCCCTATCCCCTCTATTTTCATGCTGGCATTGCTTCTGCTTCCCATCTTTATATCCTTGGCGGTTTTGATGGTCACAATTTTTATGCAGAGATATGGCGCGCTGCCTTTAGTGATAATGGCAGCATTGGACCTTGGGTAAAAGATCGAAATCTTTACAATGACCGCAAGTTGGTGTTACATGATGCTGTACTAGTGCGCGACAAGTATCTCTATGTCATAGGAGGACAGGGAGAAAGTGAACAAATTCAAAAGAAGGTTTTCTATGCTGAAATTTGGCCGACAGGAGAACTTGCCGGTTGGCAATCTGCTCCCGATCTGCCAATTCCACTTGACAAATTATCGGCTGTTGTAAAAGACAATGTCATTTATGTTACGGGCGGGCGCGATGATAGGATGGTGACTCGTTCCGAGATCTATTACGCCAAGGTTGGCGAGGTTGGGGAATTGGTGAAACCAGGCTGGATCTTAGCGACTGAAAGGCTGCCCGAGCCACGCGAATATCATAAAGCCTTGATATTTGACGATAAATTAGTGGTCTTAGGTGGTAAAGTGTACGTGGATGGCGGCAGTCATGACCATGAGTTAAGTTCGATGATATATGCTTCCATCATTGAGGGTGATGGCAATCCCAAAGCATGGAAGCCGCTGCCTGGTCTTATCGAATCATTACAACGGTTTGCTGCTGTGAATTTCAATAAAAATGATGCAGACCGTCTCTATATCCTGGGCGGTTTACATGGCGCAGAATATCGTAAGAAGGGATATCAATTAGTGGCGCCAAGCCCTTCTTTGACTTTGACTGTCGCACCCGCGCACATAGATGGCTTAAATGATCGCTTGACCTATACAATCATTCTGAGTAGTCAGTACACCTTATCCAATGTAACAGTTAGCAATGCGATTCCAGCAAATGTACAAATCGTGCCGGGTACACTCCATTTCACACAAGGAATTACGAACACGCAATCAGCAAGTCAGCCAGGTGAGCTTCTCCAATGGCGGCTGATGCACGAGCTTTCCCCTAGTTCGCCCATCACGATTGCTTATCAAGTAGAACTAGCACCAACTTCGTCTACGGAGCGTGTGATCACAGTGACTAATGAGGGTGTCGGCACTACCTGGACTTATCTGGGCTATCCCGGTAATGTTAAAAGCCGACCGGCTATTGCACCGCTACCTTATTCGCCCATACTCACGTTAAGCAGTCAATTAAGTCAATATACCACCAGTTCAACCAAAGTTCTAACTTATACGATCAACTACCAAAACGGTGCCTATTCTATAACTGATGTGTCAATTACAAATACAATTCCGGCAAGTGTTACGGTTATTTCTGGTAGTCCAAGTTGTTCGGCCCCTTGTATTCCACCGACTGAGACAGGCAGTAAT
>Ga0105053_10011452_pt1 | contig 10860 bp, 8 predicted proteins | sample BON01_FD_78093 | JGI IMG/M metagenome (GOLD analysis project Ga0105053, IMG submission 78093) | Freshwater microbial communities from Lake Bonney liftoff mats and glacier meltwater in Antarctica - BON-01 | ecosystem: Environmental > Aquatic > Freshwater > Ice > Glacier meltwater | place: Lake...
AAAGGACAGGTCCACCTGAGTGGCGACACTCAATATGTTCGCGCTCTGGGTAAGATATTTGAGGCTGGTGGACAACCAGTCAAAAACAGGGAAATGAGAAGCCTGGCACAGAAGGGCAATCAGGCCAAGTTTTTCCACCGTATGCCGGGCATACAGCAATCGCCAGTCGTATATAATCTCCAACATCTGAGAGAATGCAACTCGTGCCGAATTTGGGCCAGTCAGTCACGCAGACCGCCGTACGTGGCAGATGTGGAGGGGCGCGCACGAATAGAAAGTGTGGCGGCATCGATACATGAAAGTTACACGGACGGTCACGGTAACATGGTGGCGGAAGACGCCGTCTTCACGACCCCTTGCGTGGTGATCATCTTCGACGAGGCCCCCCGATACCGGGAGGTCCAATCGAAGCCCGAGAGCAAGTATCCGAGAATGACAGCATCTCGAGACAGAGCGAGCAGCCAAGCAGAGACGCTGGAGGAGACACATCCACGAACAAGATCTGCCGTAGCACGCCAAGGGCGGTCGTGATGCGTCTCGCAAGGAGATAACTGATGGGAGAGGAGACTCTTGATCGGTGGGGAGAAAATGGAAAAGGGATGGGCTACTGTGTGTGTGTGGATATGTGGAAAGAGAGATGGAAGAGAGAGAGAGTGTGTGTGCGTGTATTTGCATGTGTGTGTGTGTGTGTGTGTGTGTGTGTGCGTGTGTGCGTGTATGTGTGTATGTGTGACATGCGTCTTTTGCATCCAGTCTACGGTTTAGGGTTGAAGCTTGACTGAACACACAAAACTGATGGTCACAGTTTGTGCCAAATGGATTTGCACTTTTTGCCCCTCATAGCCATTCATTTGATTTGGGGTATATATATATATACATATGTATATAATGTGTTGCAGTGCATTGCAGTGTGTTGCGTGGGCCGCTTGCCCCTTGCGGTGTGCCTTTGGTGCTCACCTAGATGTTGGCCTCGCCGAGCCGCGGCGTCTAACCCTGTGTAGATTCGTTGGAAGTTTACATGTTTTCCTTCCCTCGTTCCAGGAAAGATAGTCTTCTTTGATATCAAGGCCCGGCAACCGCTATAGATTAGCAATTTTGCGCGTTGACCATTTTTGCTTCCTACCAGTAAGGATACCTGTTGTAGTGGGATTACCATGGTAATTTTTTCGTTGTTTTTTGATACACAACTTAATCACTGGACTAAACAGGTAGTGAGCACCCAATTCATCGTGTAAGACCCAAGAAACTGTCCCGGACCGTTGCCGACCTGGTTTATAGCCGACCCGCTTAACGAGGCAAAAAAGGAGCATAATTATGAGGACAAAAGGGCAGTCATCTGACAGATACACAAGCATGAGGTGCGGCTGACCGAAGAACCAACCAAATAGACGACGTGCGAACCATCGACGAACGAGACGGCTTGATGCACGGTGTGCGAAGATTCAAAAATAGGTGTAGTTTGAAATTAGATCAGTGGAGAAGTGCTCACGAACTTTAAAAACAAGATATCTTTCTTTTACCCCCAGTAGGTAAAAATATTTCACAATGTTTATTGGCTGGCATGCATCCTCGGGCTAGCAAGTTCCAACAATCAAGTCTCCCTAACTACCAAGAAACGTGGCGCCCGATGCTGTGGTGACCCCCCACTACAGTAGGTAAGCCAGCAGGGACCGGTGTCCTCTAAGCAGAGCACGTCGACAGAACATTCAGATCGTAAAGCGAGATGCTCTTCTGCCAATGTGCTTTGAGGTAAATACTCTCTCAACCGCTTTCTCGACTTCAACAAACTTTCTTCCTTTTTTCCCCCCTTTCTTGGGCAAAGACACAAAACGAATAATCCTTTCAATTCTGGAGTCAAATATTTGGATTTTGGCACAAACTCCTGGTCATAAATGACAAAGACACGTCTTGCAAAACTTGTCTCTAACAATCTTTTCGAAAGGGGGTGGGGGGCAGGGGTAGGGTGGCCCACAGCCAGACCCCCGGGTTGTTTTTGTACAGATGTCATGAAAACAAATGCCGATCTCTCGAAATTTGCCAAGATTTGTTGTCCTTTAAGTTTGAGCCAGGACTACACCTCAGATTGATTGATCTTGTCTGTTCCGTTTCTGATTTTGAAAGTAGTCAAGGTTAATTTTGTGACTTACACAGTACACCGCGACTCAACTTGGAGCTCGAAAGCCCATACACCGATCGTCGACGACACCCGGTCAAAGCGTAGACCCGACGTTATTTCGCAGACCCACTACTGACTTGGTTTGTACGTGCTCCAAAATCTCTCCGAGAAGAAACTCTGGTACCATGCACAGCCTTTCGGCTGTACCCAACAAGCACCTCAGCCTAAACCCCTGCATCACGCACGACAACTATCTCTAACTTTTGGATTATCTTGCATGTGTCCCAAGTCTTCCACAATGATTCCGTCGGTCGAATATCACTTACATGACATTGTCTGTAGTATAGGACAGAAACCGTCATCAACTGAGTATGTGTGTTGCTTTGTGTTATTTGAACCAATTTTTCTTTCTTTCTTTCTCGGGTGGCGAATACCCAACTCAATCATTAGACTAAGTGGGTTGTGAGCACCCAATTAATTGCGTAGGACCCGAGAAAATGTCCCGGACCGTTGCTGACCCAGTTTATGCCAACAATATGGCCGACCCGCTAGTGCTGATATTGGGTTTTGATTGATGTTGCTCAAGGAATCGTTACGGTCCCGGGGTTTCTTTACGAGCGAGCCAAGGGCCACGCACCTAAGAATGAGAATTACTAACAGTGGAGCAATCATCTTTTCAGAATTTTTGGTCCCGAATTGATCAATCAGTTCACAGATTGATTTATTAAAATCGCTCAAAGCACGGTTTCAAAAAACTGCACGGAGCGTGGTTGTGTTTTTTGAGGCGCCAGCTGCGAAATTTTGAAAACGTGACATCGGTGGCGCGTCGGAGAGAGCATTTCCGGGGTTTTCGAGGTTTTGGTGATTGTTTTTGTTGCTGAACTCCCTCAAAAACAGAGGTGCTTAAATATACAAGAATTCACTAGCTTCTTGTCAAATGGTGTTGTCACAGCGTAGAGTCATGCAATCGGACTTGTCCTTTCAAACAAAATAATCTGAGTGCTTGGTCACTGTTGGCTTGACACCACACACATACACACCTCTGAGAGAGACCCTCTGTATTTTCAAAGCTGTTTGCTCTCCACCATCACGGTCACTCCGAGGGACTGGGATTATGTCAATAGATGCGCTTCTCTTCAACGGTTTCAGTTAGAATCCAAACGACTTGGAGCAGACGATCGCGAGTACGAATCTTCGCATTCGTACCACAGGGTGCATGCGCACCTGGCAGTCGTCGTACAAAATCGTGAAAGACTGTAGCGACAAGGGTGGTCACTTGTATCACTCTCGATCATTTCATTCTGCGTGAGTTATTGGCTTGCAGGCGTGCGATGTTTATGTTACGTGTAATGACGTACATTGTTTCTTCTAAACTGTTTTGGACTTAAAATGATATTGTGCAATTTGTATCTCACGAGGTTTGATCCTACAAAGGGTTGATCATTTGACATTTTTTCATTGCTGTTCTTAACACTTTTATCGTAGTGATCACTGAGTATTTGAATCCGAATCATTTTCAATACCAATGAATTGGTAATCTAAACATGACTCAAAAAAAGACACTGAAATCAAATGCCCCACAGACAAGATTTTATTATGGAAAAAAAATTGTTGCAACAATGCGCCGCATGCAAAACTTATGAACGAATCCTGATGGACAACATTTTACTTGTAAGCTGTGTCATCTCACTCTTTCTTTCTTTCTTTCTTGGGTGGCGAATATCCAACTTAATCACTGGACTATAAGCGGTAGTAAGCACCCAATTGTTCGCTTTGGACCCAACAAACTGTCCCAGACCATTGCCAACCTAGTTTATGGCCGACCCGCTTGTTGGGTATAAAACAGTTCATAATGTTTGTGGATTGGCTTTCATCCGAGGATTGGGCTAACTTGAACAAGTTCCAACAATCAAGTCTCCCTAACTACCAATGATCGTTGCTCCCGTTGCCATGGTGCCCCTCTAAGCAGAGCTTCTTCAGAGTGTGACTCTACATGACCTTTTTCTTCGGATTATATTTGGCCAAATTTGAATTCAAAAATCTAGGACCTACCGTGACAACCGACTTGGGGCTGGTGCCAGTGGCTTGCGGCGATGCCAATTCATTACACACATCGACTTTCCTTGTAAAACCCAGGATTCAAAGGAGTTCAAAAACCCGCCCCCTTCGAGAATTCTCGTCTAAGCGGAATGGAGGAGGCCAGTAAGGGAGGGGAGGGAGTAATGTTGACAAAGAGTATGCAAGAGGATCACAGAAACAATATAGCTTGGATCAATCTTGTTTGGTACAATATAATGCATTGAGTTTCATGTTCGCTCAGTTTCGCTCAAGAAGGTTACATTGATACCCCCACCGATTAAGTGAACGCCCAAGGCCTCTCGCTCATATTTTTGATATGTTTCTTTCAGGAGGGCGAATACCCAACTTAATCACTGTACTAAAACCGGAGCTTAATGGTATCAAAAAGCTCCAAACAAAAAAATGGCGCAAGCCTTTCCTCCTCATTTTTCATGGATCCAGGATGCGACCCAGGATGCGGTACATTGTGTGACAAAATCTAGTCAAAAAGATAGTCCTGCTGCTGCCAGTGGATCAGGAGTGCTAAAGACTGGCCCCACGTCAGCATTTCTCCGCAGAGGCTACACTTGATTTTCAGTTAAGCATGAAGTCTCTGCCCCCCCCCCCCTCCCTCTGCCCCCCAACTCTTCCCATTTCAGCCCTGAAATCTCATACTTGGCGCCTCTTGAACCACATAAATGTTGACCTTTACGCCGATGGCAGGACCGATTTTACAAGTGGAGATTTAAGCCCAAATCTGCAAGCTCGATTTTGCAAGCTCCATCCTGCTGATTTTGTCGGTTGAAATTGAGTAATCCAAGTAAACTCGTGATTTCCCAAAAATATAAATAAGGATCGCTTTACTTGTACATTTAATTGGGGGCATTTTCCAGATGGGTCGTAGCGTCAAAAGCCTGCGCGCTTGGCGCTGCCGGAAATGCGCCCGACCCTGTTTGAAAAAATCCCCGGGGGGGGGGGATGAACTAAACGAAACACAAACAAATCCTGAAAGCTAGGAACACACAAACAAGTAAATTGCGACCGAAAAATCGGCAGGATAGAGCTTGCTCAAGCTTGCAGATTTGGGCTCAAATTTCCACCGTTCAAAATCAGTCCGGCCACCGGCGTCATGTTTCTGATGCCAAAATTCACACCTCGCTTTCGAAGGAACACCTGCTGCAAACACGGACACAGGCTCGTGATGGTTGTGTTTTCAGCAGGCGTTCCTCTAAGAGCGGGGTAGGTGAGGCACCACGGGACCGGTGTCCTCCAACAAGAGTACGTTGAAAGAACCTTCGGATTTTGAAGCGAGATGGTCTTCTGGCAATGCGCTATCGGGCAAATACCCTCGCACCCACCTTAGCAAACTCGAATACAGCAGACTTCCTTCCCTTTTCCTTCCTTTCTTGGGCCAAGACGAAAAATCGAGAAATCTGATGAAATCTGTATATTTTTATCTCAGGAGTCGAACCTGGGATTCTGCGAACAGACGCTTGGCTCTTAACCGCTCCGCCACGGTGGCGTGTATTAGATCTGATACATGCCACCGTGGCGGAGTGGTTCAGAGCCAAGCCTCTGTTCGCGGAATCCCGGGTTCGACTTCCGAGATAAAAATTTCCAGATTTCATCAACATCTTGAGTCCTTGTGGACGAGGTGATCATGCGGCATGGAAGTATCAAGATTTAGCCCAGGAGTAATGAATAGCCTGGGTACCCCACAATTGATGGGCATTTCCAGTTCCTCCGGTTCCGAGCGAGAAGGATGTCGTACGGTGAGCCAGCACAGCAAGACGACGTAGGACTATGATGACGGACATTCAACTATGGTGACCCCTGATGTATTTTTCATTGAGATAAGCAGGGATGCGAACCCGCGTGGGAGCAATCTCCGATCTCCAAAGGCTCTCGCCTTAACCACTTGGCCACTCTTGTATATACGATTGGTACGGCATGGTTTGCCATCACATGTGATGGAAAACCAGGCCGTACCAATCGTACATACACGAGTGGTTGAGTGGTCAAGGCGAGAGCCTTTGGAGATCAGAGATTGCTCCAACGCGGGTTCGAATCCCTCCGTAATGAATTGCGTGTATCAGATCTGATACACGCCACCGTGGAGGAGTGGTTAAGAGCCAAGCGTCTATTCGCAGAATTCCGGGTTCGACTCCCGAGATTAAAATCTTTAGATTTCATCAAAATCTCGGGTTCGACTCCCGAAATTAAAACCTCCAGATTCCTTCGAATTCTGGCGCCAATTTTTTGGATTTTGGGTGGCACCATTCCTTAGGCGCTACGTTTCTTGGTAGTTAGGGACACTTGACTCGGATTGTAGGAACTTGTTAGCCCGAGGATGCACATGCCAGCCCACAAACATTGTGAACTGTTTTTACCCACTGTTTTTACCCAGCGGGTGAGCCTTAAACTAGGCTTGCAACGGTCTAGGACAGTTTCTTGGGTCCTACGTGACTCATCGGATGCACCCCATCCGCTTAGTCCAGTGATTAAGGTGGGTATTCGCCGCCCAAGAAAGAAAGCAAGAAATATTTTGGCCTAAATTATTGGTCATACATGTCAAAATATGTCGTGCAACTGATGTCTCTAACAATCTTTTCGACAGGTGGTGGGGAGGGGGATGGGTGGTCACCAGCCCACCCCTCGAAAATTGCCAAGGATTGTTGTCCTCCAAGTTCAAACCAGGACTACACCTCAGATCGATTGATCTTGTCTCGATTGTGTGTGTGTGTGTGTTTGTGTGTGCCATGTTGTGCTCAGTTTAAAATTCAACCTGAAAATTCAAGGCCGAGCCTGCAAAGCTACAAGAATGAAGGTCTGAGCCTCGAAACTAGAACCTGAAATTTTGAGTTTCAACGCGAAGTCCGACGAGCCTGGAAATTTTGAGACTGACAAGTCAGTACAAGCTTGAAAAATAAGGAAACTCTGACGTGGCTGGTGCCCTGGAAATTCCCTCCTCTTTCACACCAATTAGTCAGCTCCACCAGTCTCCGCCCTCGCCCGTTCCAGGGGAAGAGGTCCCAGTCACCAGTCTCACGTACTCCAACGTAGAGACACGTATGGACAGGCCCAAATCTGTAGTGGTGGTTATCAGAGGAGTAGCACAAACCGTTGATGTCAGCTTTTTTTTATGGGCAAGTTCTGGCATCTACCGTGACGGAGTCCGCTACCTCAGGGCATTCTGCTACTTCTAGTTGTTTCAGTACGCTACCGGGCTGGCTAGGGAGAGTCACTGACTTGGTAGTGTTGGTCCTAGACGGCCTCGGATGGAAAAAGAAACCAGCGCACCTATTTAAGTACTCCCATACGACCACTGCCCGGTGAGTCGGTGGTGAATGAGAAATGTTAATTAGCACAGCAGCAGCTGGAGGCGGAGATGACACTCTAAGGGAGAGGGGGGTGTTTTGCATGGCAATCCATACGACATGCCTAGCCAAAAGGGGGAGTGCATGGTTTGGCCAAGGAGCATTAGTCAGTACAGGATCACCCGCACCGCCTGAAGTCGCATTGGTGATGGGCCTGCTCATTCTTAGGCTTCTCTATGTTTAGTTGCGTGTTATTTTTCCTTTCTTTCTTGGGTGGCGAAGACCCTTCAATCATTGGACTAAACGAGAAGCGAGCACTCGATTAACCACGTAGGACCCAATGAACTGTCCCGGACCAGAGGACCGGAGCCGACAGAGTTTAGGGCCAATCCTGCAAGTCCCCTGCAAGTGGGTAAAGCAGTCCACAATGTTTGTGGGCTGGCATGCATCCTCGGGCTAAACCAGTTGCCAACACTTATCTCCCTAACTACCAAGAAACGTAGCGCCTGTTCGATCCTTTCGAAATCGAAAGTATGAATCCGAAAGGATCGAAAAGAAAGAAGCAAAAAAAAAGAGGCATCAATAAAGTAAGAGGAGCGGGAAATGGACAATGTGGCAACGCACAGAGCAAATAGCAAAAACAGCAGAGAGTGATGCAGCAGTCCACGGACATTCTCGCTGCGATTCGAGCACGATGCGAGTCACGCCGAAAAGCATTGCGCAATTCCGATTAGTGCAATAGCATGGCATAATGCACGTGACAACGGTCGTACCGCGGAGGACCGTGACCAATCCCCTGAAAAAAAAATCCAAGAAAAAACATGAGGGTCAGAGAGAGACCCGCGCCAGAGACATCAATGACCCAAATCCCCATGGCGACCCATGTACTAGACTTGATTTCTAAGTCTACTGACCCCTGATTCTGGCCGGGATATTGACTCGTGACCTGGTGAGGGTGGCGGGCGACACTGAAAAGTTGGCTTTGAGGGTAGAGTTTTCATGAAGAACTGGATACTGGCTAATTCAAGGATGCTGAGTTTGCCCCCATTAAGGGGGGCGGGGGGTACTGTCCAGGTTTCTTCCTTTCTTTCTTTCTTGGGTGGCGAATATCCAACTTAATCACTGGACTAAGCGGGTGGTAAGCATCCGATAAATCACATAGGACCCAAGAAACTGTTACTGACCGTTGCCGACCTATTTCTTGGGTCGTCCTGTTGTTTTCTACCCCCCCCTTTCTTTTGAGAGCAGAGTTTTTTTTGGGGGGGGAAGTAGAGTTAAATGTAACGAAGTAATACCAAGGCAGTGGTGCTGTGCAAGTCATCGGCATCCAGAAGGTACAGAGGCATACGCGACAACATGGCAACACAAAACTAAGGTTTCATACTCGTCATAGATCTTTAGAAGGGGTTCTCTTACCTGTCAGTCCTCCGAGGGTCCTCCGTGACCCCCCCTTCATACAGTGTCTCGTGACACTGTCTCACATTTACATTCGCACGAGTTGCCTCGCACCATTTCGCGCATAAGTGTCACGCTCAGTCCAAAGAAGCATTCTCCAGGAATTAAAAATCATTTCGTGATACAAATCAAGACACACACAAAAAAAATCAACGTACACACCGTCGCGTACGGAGTAAAATGAGAACTTCCCCTTAATAAGTTCATATCGCGATACAAATGAACACAATTCACAATTTAGAGCATTGCGTACACATATGTTGAGGAATTCTTGTCCTCCAACACCTTCGTGCAACAAAGTCCTGAAATTCTCGTCGCCCCCCCGCTCATCTCGTCCTTGACGCGCTGATCCTGGAATGCTCGTCAGACCCCAACCGCTCGTTTTGGCATTGACAAGCCAACCACATCAGCCAGCCCAACAGCACTTACAGCCAATGCACTTCAAGCTCCATGTTGTGGCTGCGCACTTTGGCGGCCTCTTCGTTCGGTGACATTGCAATCAACCGTTGTTGTCGTCCCCTTGACTCCGGCCGCTCTGACTGTCCACTCTCTTGCTTTAGCCTAATTAGGTGCTGCTCTTGAACGGCAGCCTCTTCGTTCGGCAACATTACAACCAACAGTTGTTGTCGCCCTCTTCACTCCGGCCGTTCTGACTGTCCACTTTTTGGCTTTAGGCGTTGCTCCTGAATGCCCTCCTGGATCTGCCTCCAGGACGGCTGGAAGGCATCCGCCGCGTCGACCGTGATGGTCGCCTTCTGTCTGGTGTCCTATGCGTGCGGGTTGTTGGTCAAGGGGTTCGGCGCAGCGTGTTCGGCCGCGCTGCAGGTCCTCCGTAGCTGCCGCTGCGAGCTGGCTCAGTGGTCAGTGTTCGCAACTGCTGCTGGCTGCCCGTTCTAGTTTCATGCAGCTCGACGCTGCAGGGCCCTCGTGTGTCCGCCCGTGAATGCCTGTCTGCTCCCTGCATGGCTGTCTTTGACAGCGCTGCGCTTCCTTGGCCGGCCGTATCAAGAAGTGTTGTTTGTTTGTTTGTGTGTAAAGCCGCTACACCGCTAACTACCCAATGCCATTGAGAACGCGAACGAGTGGTGCGCACTAATAGGGTGGCCCGGAAGTGCCCAGCGGGGGCCGGACGTCGGAATTGTCTTTTTTTTTTCTTTCTTGGGTGGTGAAAGACCCAACTTAATCACTGGACTAGGCGGTTGGTGAGCACCCGACTAATCACTTTCTTTCACGTAAGACCCAAGAAACTGTCCTGACCGTTGCCGACCTATTATTATTATTTAGTTCATCTTTCTTTCTAAGCTGGTGAACCCAACTTAATCACTGGACTTAAAGCGGGTGATGAGCACCCGATTAACCACGTAGTAGGAACCAAGAAACTGTCCCGGCTCCTCAAGCTATAAACTAAATCACCTCCTCAAAGATTTGAGGACGACCCTGCAAGTGAATAAAACACTTCACATTGTCTATATTATCAAAAATGCTCGGTAGCTTTCTTTTGATTTATTAGGCCGACAAGATTAACTTAAAGCCAAGATTAACTTAAAGAAGAAAACGGCGGGAAAATGGCAGAAATGTAACCTCGTTTCGGGCAAGGCCTCTGTGGCCAGCGACATGGGTTGGATATGAACTGGGTGGATTGGCCCCGCACCAGTGTAGATGAGCGGGATGTCGTCTGTTCGCCGCGCTGTCGTGATTGTGTGTGGGCTGTTCAGGGCTTGGTTGTTTTTTTCATTGACCTCTCGTTTCTTCGCGAACAGTCAACTTGATCATTTTTGGGCTTGGATTCCTGCGTGCTCGCTTACTGCAGCTCTGCTGCACTGCTGTTTTCCCTCCAATCTTTGTACAACTACGCAAGGGGACATTGTGAAGCTGCGCAAGCTTTGAACTGTTCTGGGGTATGTTGGGAAGAGG